>Ga0190367_1000059_pt1 | contig 86133 bp, 89 predicted proteins | sample 4872181011_MG_FD_171838 | JGI IMG/M metagenome (GOLD analysis project Ga0190367, IMG submission 171838) | Hydrothermal vent microbial mat bacterial communities from Southern Trench, Guaymas Basin, Mexico - 4872-18-10-11_MG | ecosystem: Environmental > Aquatic > Marine > Hydrothermal vents >...
ACAATAGAGTCTGATAGAGTTATCCTGATAATAAGTTTTGGAGAAGATGCCTCATATGTAGGACCTTTAAATTCTATAGGAGGCTTGGTTGCGTATTGAATATAACCCTTCATAGCCCGTTGATCACATATATCCATTTTAAATGGGCATCTAGGATGGAATCTACATCCAGGGGGAGGGTTGGTAGGGTCTGCTATCTCGCCTTTAATAGCTATCTCTTCTATACGCCTCCTCCTTATACTTGGGATCGCTGATAACAATGCCTTTGTATATGGATGCATCGGATTACTTGGTATCTCTCTAGTAGAGCCTATCTCGACGATCTTACCTAGATACATTACAGCGATTCGGTCTGAGATCATGGCTGCTGTAGCTATATCATGGCTTATAAATAGCATCGACTGATTCAACTCATTCTTAAACTTGAGTAGGAGCCTCAGTATAGCCACCTTTAGAGAGACGTCTATCATGGATACAGGTTCATCAGCCACTATAAACTCTTTCTTTATAATAATGTTTTTAATAGATTTAGTTGATGAAGAGAAACTATATGATTACCTACTTTTAAGGAATTCATCTAAAGGAGCGACTAATTTAACTAAGCCCTCCTCAGTAATATCCATTACATACGTCCTTGTATCATGGCCACTCATCCTACATCCATCAATCCTAAATAATCTAATCACACTCCCCAACGGCATATTGAAGGTCGATGAATCATACTTACTTATTATAAGTTTCTTATACAAGACTATCGTACCATCTACTATATGCGCTACACCATATCCACCAGCAGCCTCAGCAGTCATCTCCTCACTAGCACTCCTCTTCTGACTAACTAGTATACTAGTCTGCCTCCATTTCTTGAGGAAGTTATATATCTTCCTCACTATAGACCTGGCTAGGACCTCCTTAGCCTCATATAATCCAGTTACGCTATCTATGATTACGGACTTCGTATTAAACTCCCTAATTCCATAAGCTAGTGTATCAAGTAGATAATCGATATCCTCCCTAAGCCTATGATTAGATGCAGCGTCGATTATGAATAGACGTCTCTGCACCCTATCGAAGTCAAGGTTCATAGCCTGAGCCCTGTATTGCAGGGACTGCACAATAAATTCTTTTGGAGTCTCTACAGTCACGAAGATCGTGTTATAGCCGTCGTGAGCCTGCCTCACAGCGAACTGCTCAGCCATCAGACTCTTCCCCGTATCGGCTACTCCAGTGATATTTAATACAGATAGATATGGATATCCTCCGAGGGGCTTCCTGACAGGCTTACCATCCTCATACTCAATCTTGAAGAATAGGTTATCCAAACCCTCTACACCAGTCGGCACTCCAAATAATTTAGGTACCCTGGCTCTAAGCTCCTCCACAGAGTATACTTCGTAAGACCCTTCTCGATCCATTGTATACCACCATATACTATATTAATAAGAATATGATTTATATGCATGGAATTATTCAATCGATATAAAAAAACTTAAATATCACTCAATTCACCTACTAATTGAATTAAACATAAGGGGGATGGAATATGGTCTTCGAGGAAGAGTGGGATGAAGACCTCGAGGAAGAGTTTGAAGAAGACTGGGAAGAAGAGTGGGAGGACTTAGAGGAGGAAGAGTGGGAGGAGGAGTTAGAGGAAGAGGAATTTGAGGAGGAGGAAGAGGAGTTTTAAATAACCGGGTTGTAGAGTTAGAATAATTCCGTCAACCCTTTTCTAGCAAGTAAATATATTCCTATACTTGATAATGTTATTATAATAACTGAAACCGCGTTTATAACCGGCATTATCCTAGGTATCTTACCTATCACCGAGAATACCCATACAGGCCATGTCAATTCATTTCCTAACGTGAAATAACTTATTATAAAGTTGTCGAATGACCATGCAAATGTTATTATAGCTGATGACGCGATCGAGGGGAATACGAGTGGTAAGATTATCTTCCTGAATGTAGTGAACTCATCCGCACCTAGATCCATACTAGCCTCCTCTAGGGATGGGTCTAAACTATATAGTCTAGGTGCTAATATGGTTACGACTAGTGGGATACTATATGTTATATGTGCTAATGCAGCCGTTATTAGACTCTTCTCAATATGTAGGAACCAGAAGAATATATAGTCTCCCACACCGATTATAATCCATGGGACTATAAAGGGGATCATTAGATAAAGTAGATATATATTCTTAATCCTACCCCTCCCCCTCACAATATAGAATGATGGTGGAATACCTAAAGCCATAGATACCGCCGTGACGAAGACGGCTATAACCAAGCTATTCTGGAGAGACATTATAAGATCCTTCCTCTCAAAAATCTTTATAAACCATTTCAGAGTGAAGCCCCTCCATTCAGGTACGAAGTATGGGACGTCATTCACGCTATAGACGTATAGTATGGAGATAGGGAAGTATATGAAGAATGCGATTGTAACTACCGTGTATATAGCTAATATATACCTACTGAATCTAGATATGAACTTATCTATAGACTCGATCAACGTACTCACCTCGAGTACAGAGCCTCATAACCAAATATCTTGATCATTATAATCGAGAGTATTATGGAGAATAGGAGTAGGAAAAAGCTTAGGGTAGCTCCTATAGCTAGGTTAAACTCACCTAGATATCTATCAATCAAATTACCTAGCATCAGCCCAGTCTGCCCACCCACTAGAGAAGGTATTGCAAACTCGCCTAATGTGGGTATGAAGACCATAAATACAACTGATAATATACCGGGTTTACTTAGGGGGAGTGTAATAGTCCTTAGAATATATAGTCTACTAGCACCTAGATCCATTGCAGCCTCATAAATCTCCCTTGGAATACCCCGTAGATTCACGTAAAATGGTACTACAACATATGGAAGCCACTCATGAATCAATACAATCACTACCGCGAACCAGCTATAGAAGAAGATGGTTAAAGGCTCTTCAATAACGCCTAGCGCAATTAAAAGTGAGTTTAACAACCCATTCTCACCAAGTATAACCCTCCATGCATATATCCTGATTAGATAGTTTATCTCAACAGGGATTATAGTGAATAACAGTATTCTATCACCCATACGTACATTGATTCTAGCTAGGTAGTATGCAATTGGGTATCCTATAATAATCAGTAGTATCGTAGCGACTGTAACTATCCAGAATGTATTTAATAATATCCTATAATATGTCGGGTCGGTGAATATTCTAACATAATTCTCTATCGTAAACCTCCATATAACGAGGTATTTCCTAGGTATCGTGAAGCTTATCGCGAGTAGTATAGCCATCGGAATATAGAATAGTATGAATATATAGAGTGATGCAGGTATATTACCTAATATAGTCTTGAATACTTCTTTGAAACGTCTCCTCTTCTCAATATAGTATACTTCCTCCACCTCTATAGTCACTCTATGATAGACACCCCCATCCTAGGCTTCCAATATACAAATACTTTATCACCGACGTCGAAGTCGGCGTCCTTCGTCAATACAGTGACCCTCAAAACCTCTTTATTAGGTAATTTAATATAATATGTAACGTATGACCCTTTGAATATCTCATCTATAATCTCGCCGTTAAACAAATTTAATTTACCTGTCACCCTAGGCCTGGTTTTAGATATAGATATATTCTCAGGCCTTATACTCAGGTAGATCTCCTTAGATCCCTCACAACCCTCTATGAATGGGACATATAGCTCTATACCCCTCCAGTCAATGACTATATAGTCCTTATAAGCCTTTTTAATTGAGCCTTGTATGATATTAGTCTCACCTATAAAGTCTGCTACAAACATCTTGCTAGGCCTTTCATATACATCCCATTTATCCCCTATCTGCTCGATCCTCCCACTATTCATTATACCTATCCTATCTGCTAGGGTCAACGCCTCCTCCTGGTCGTGTGTAACGAATATCCATGTATTACCCACCTCCTTATGTAGACGCTTGAGCTCTACATGAAGCTCCTTCCTCAACTTAAGGTCTAGAGCCCCTAAAGGCTCATCTAGAAGCAATACCTTTGGATTAAGTATTAATGACCTTGCTATAGCCACCCTCTGCCTCTGGCCACCGGATAGTTGAGTGACCTTCCTATCCCTCAACTCCCTAATCTTAACAAGCTCTAGAATCTCGTCAACTCTCCTATCGATCTCATCCTTAGGGACCTTCCTAATCTTAAGGCCATACGCCACGTTATCATATACAGTCATATGTGGGAATAATGCTAGGCTCTGGAAAACCATGCTAGTATCGCGTTTATACGGCGGGTAGAATGTTATATCCTCACCATCCATATATACACGGCCTCTAGATGGAAACTCGAGCCCGCCTATAATCCTCAGTAACGTAGATTTACCGCTTCCACTGGGTCCTAATAAGACGAGTAGCTCGCCTCTATAAACCTCTAGATTGATCTCCCTTAAAGCAAGTACTTTCCCAAACCACTTCCATATATCTACGGTCTTAAGTATAACCTCCCCACCCATCAATCCACCTCATGGTATAAAAAGGTATTGGGTACTTTAATTATTAAGCCTCAAGAACCTTATTCCATATCCTAGTCCACCTATCCTCCTCACCCTCATCAAGTGGATACTCGAAATGACCCTTTGATAAAGCCTCCTCAGGCTTATCTAGAAGCAGGTTCTCCACGAGCTCGGGATCCTCAGCCTTAAGTTTATCCACTACCTCGGCATTAGTTATTCCATACCAGTACTGCTCAGCAAATACCTGACCCTGTACATACTCACTTAAATAGAAGTCTACAAGCTTGTGAGCCTCCTCATAGAATTCGGTCGTACTTGTAATCGCATTTCCACATAGGAATACGAGTGGACCCTCCTCCGGAATCAGATATACTGCATCAACACCCTCACTAGTCATCTCAAGAGTCTCAGGAGCCCAGCCTAGGCTCATGAAGACGTCTCCATTAGCCATTAAAGTCGGGAGCTCTGAGTCAATCTCCTCAGAATACTTGAGTACATACTTCTTCTGATGGATGAGTAACTCCTTAACATTCTCAAGCTGGGTATCAGTCAACTCCCATAAACCATCTTTATCACTATCTAAGTCGTATCCTAATGCAAGTGCAGCCATCGCAATACCTATCTTAGCATCGTCAGGCATTAGGATCCTACGAGGATTACTCAATTTATCGAATCCAAGCTCCTCGGGATGGAAGAAGTCATGCCATGAAGTAGGCTCCTTCAAATCATATTTCTTAAATGCACTTCTAAGGTAGTCTATAGCCTCAGTACCATAGTTTGATGGTGAGAAGTATACGTCTCCATTAAACTTAACTCCAGTTATATTATGGAATATATCAAATAACTTATCCCAGTTCTCGAGTAGTGAGGTATCTATCTTCTGTATAAGTTTATGTCTAATCAAGACAGGTATGTAATCTACGCATGGAGCAATTACATCAGCCTTCCTCCCAGCAAGTAACTCAGCCGTCATCCTATCTTGATCACCATAATATGCGGGTATAACACTTATATTAGGATTGAGATATTCGAATGCCCCTGTAATAGTATCAAACTCATTATCATCAATTACAATAGGCTCATCAGGATAAATCTCCTCCTCCCAAGTATAAAGTCTTAGAATAACCTTCTTAGCACCTGGGCTGGGGATCTTCTCATATTTCCTACCCGATAAATACCACCATGCACCTGCACCGACAATTAATCCAGCTGCAACTGCAGAACCTATAACCAGGAATTGACGTCTATTCATAAAAGGATAGACACCTCCCAGCATCTCTATTGATGTTAGAAAGAATTTATATATGATAATTTAAATTTAGTTCATACATCGGCATCAGGAAGTTTAACTATGTCTAGTTTATATATTAAATATGCTTAGCCAATATCTATATAATACCATGTCTACGCGCCAACTCATATAAAATCGGTATCTCCATAATCTTATGTCTATCAATTGAATTCCATATAATGCCTCTGGGCCTATGAATAGAGCCTCCGCACCTTATTATGCGGGTTGGAGTCACGATATAGTTTATCGATACGTCGAAGGGGTCTCTAGGTATATAATCTACGATCTGCATATCATGAACCGTAGTAGCTATAGGAACGTTATAATCAATTTTACCATACTCAAGTAGTATAGCGTATTCCAGCTCCCCATACCCCTCACCCTTACCAATCCTATCACACTCTCTAGATACCGCTACACTCCCTTCAACAATGAAGTCTATCTCAGGCATCTCACTAGGGTGGATATACCTACCATATTTAAAAGCCCCTTTAATCGTAGATGCATATTCATAATCAGTTATATTATCAGGCTTGACAATTAAAAAACCCTTCTTAATCCTCGGCGTAGGCATTATAAGAGTCTTATCCATCTTTAATACAAGCCTCCTAACATGCTTCTGGGGAGAGTCTGGATTCACCTTAACCACCGAGGCATCTACAAATTCTTTAATATCGAGTAGTCTCAACGCGGCTCTATCGGCTCCCCTGAAATTCGGGATCCTCCCATATACAGGCCTAGGGAAGACCGCTATATCCCTCTCCTCTAGAAGCCTCCATATATATCTTCTAATCTCCCTCTTACTCTGAATCATGATACCTAACCCTTTCTATATACTATCTCGCCACCTAATATAGTATATAAAACTTTAACATCCTTAATCATATAGTCTGGGGTATCATTTAAGTTCCCATCTAATATAATTAAATCTCCATAATATCCTTCGGTTAAACCACCTATATAATCATCGAAACCTAGATACGCGTTATTAACCGTATATAATTTAATTGCCTCCCCAAGACTAAGCTTCTCCATACTAGTATATCTACATGTCTCGATCCCTTCATAACATCCCCTGGTTACGGCGGAGTATACCCCATATAAGGGATTCGGATCCTCTACAGGCGCGTCTGATCCCCCTCCAACACATATACCATGTTTAATCATGGTCTTGAATGGATATAGCCATCTAATCCTATCTGGACCTAATCTATCCAATGCCCAGAAGTCCGATATTATAAAGCTAGGCTGTACCGAGGCACATAAACCTAATTCAGAGATCCATTTAATCAAGTCCAGTGGAGCTAGTGAAGCATGCTCAATCCTAAACCTCCTCCCAATAATCTCATAATCTCCCTTGAATACATCTATCGAATCTAAGATATACTCTATTGCACGGTCTCCAATACCATGTATAGCCAACTGTAGATTATTCTCAAGTGAAAACCTGATAACCCTCCTTAATTCATCCTCAGACACTATTATACTCCCAAGGTTATTAGGATCATCGTAATAGGGTTCCCTAAGTGCCGCAGTCCTAGCCCCTAATGAACCATCTACAATGACTTTAATTCCATTGACCTTAACCAGCGGGTTTCCATCGAATAATCTAATATATTTTGATATGTAGTTGATGTATCTATAGTCCAGGTATATTCTAACCCTAGTCTTTAGTAATCCACTTAAACTCATCCTGTATAAGGCATCCAACTCGTCGGGAGTCGCTGAGACATGATGCACAGTCGTAACTCCATTCCGAAGTAGATAATTTATGGAGTATACACCGTATCCGATATAATCCTCGAGAGTATCTTTAGGTAGAGCATTGTATACTAGTTTAACTGCATTCTCCCTCAAGACTCCAGTCGGATACCCATTCGAATCCCTATCTATAATACCTCCAGGTGGATCAGGGGCATCCTTATCTATACCAGCTAACTCGAGGGCCTTAGAATTCACCACTGCGAGATGCCCACATACCCTAATTATTAATATCGGTCTATCCCTAGATACATCGTCTAAATCAAATCTATTAGGCATCCTACCTTCAGAGAATTTCTCATGATCCCATCCCCTCCCTATGATCCAACCTCTTTCAATTCTTCTACCATACTCCCTAAGCCTATTCTTCAACTCTTCAATTGAATACACATTCCTTAGATCGGCTATCTTAAGTGAATAGCCTAATTTAAATAGGTGGATATGAGAGTCTATAAACCCGGGTAATACTGTATTTCCCTTTGCATCTATCACATACTTAGAACCATGGACATACCTCCCACATTCATCACGCCCTCCAACACACTTAATTAAACCATCCTCGATTATTACATATGCATCACTAACGTTATATAGTGGATGGAGATCAGCATTTATAATAGAGACTCTATACATGAGAATCAATAATATATTGATCCTAGGGGTATATAGGATTACTTGTTATCAATAAAACCTGTATTCAAGACGCCTCTCTAGATATATTCCAGTAATTTACCTATGACCTCAGATAATTTATCTAGATCCCTCGCAAGTAGGACTATCATCGGCTCCTTACCAACGTCACCCTTATGGTAGATTACATCTGGAATCCTACCCAATTCACTATATACATATTCTACACCCCATGGTATAGTGGCTCCCTCGACCTCCTTAACCTCCTTAGGCTCCTTCAATCTATCATAAAACCCTATTGACAAACCCATCCTCCCCAGTATATCAAGGATTTTCTCATCATACCTAATGTTCATAGCGGCTCTAATATCCTCGTTATACTCCCTAGCCTTTAGAATATATCTTGATAGATGGTCGCTAGTCCCGAATTCAGGCACCGAATACAGTATTTTATTTAGACCCTTTCTAACCCTACCTGGAATTGCTGCAATATCATATTTATCCATTGGATATGGAGTCGAGTATGCTATGTTTAAACCTACTTCAGGGATCAGCTTTATAGCCTTAGGATTCCTTGAGAGAATCTCTATAAACTCCCTAAGCTTATTCAATACATAGATTCTCGAGGCCTCATTATATAAGGCGGCCATGGGATTTACCGGGCCTACTCCCTTACCCATCTTTAAACCGTATCTAATCGATATTGATATGAACTTCTTTGCATTCGATATAGCTTCTATAACGTCATACCCCCTAGCTATATAGGCTGCTATAGCCGCTGAGAAGCTGCATCCAGTTCCATGTGTAGTCTCGTCACTGAATTTAGTAGCTTCAAGTATTTTAAATTCCTTCCCATCATATACTACATCTATAGCCTTATCACCTGTTAGATGGCCACCCTTAACTACAACGACTTCAGGACCGTAATCTCTAATTACCTCGGCGGCCCTCTTCATATCATCGATACTCCTTATCTTAATCCCCGTTAACGCCTCAGCCTCCCTCAAGTTGGGTGTAACTATCTTCGCAACTGGAAACAGTTTTTTAACCATAGTCTCGACTGCATCCTCCCTGAGTAACCTAGCTCCGCTCTTAGCTATCATAACGGGGTCTGTTACAAGTGGGAAGCCCAGCTCCGATACCGCTTCTGCTACAGACTCGATGATCTCACTTGTATGTAGCATCCCGGTCTTACCAGCATCTATCCCCATATCCTCATAAACTACTTTAATCTGCTCGACGACCATGTCTGGAGGGAGATCCACGACCTTAGTTACTGAATATGTGTTTTGCGCTGTTATAGATGTTATGGCGGTAGTCCCATGTACTTGGAGAGCTGCAAAAGTCTTTAAATCAGCCTGTATACCTGCTCCACCACCTGAATCACTACCTGCAATCGTAATAGCAACTGGATACTTCCTACCCAACTTATGACTGAAGTACATTACAATAAATATTTCATACCCGAGTATTATTAAGAGATAATTATATAGAATAGGGATCAAAATCTTTGAGAATATCCAGATATCCATGGATATATCCCTCTAATCTAACTCTTACCTCCTGTATAATTGTGATATCATTAAGATAGAATATATTTTATAAAAATTTATTTTAAAATGCCGAATGAATACTACAACTTTTTAAAATATATCCATAATATAATAATTTTATGGATGAAAAATTCCTTATATTTGTTCCCAGTCTTTAAATTAGTCTTTATGCCGTTGCTTCTATCCTTCATAATCTATATTATATCATCTATAATAGGGATTCTAGGGTTTGGAGCATATAGCATTATTCTATATACCTATTTTGAATATATTTTGGGGTGTCTAGCTGTAGCATATGCTTATTTATTTCTAGTTATTTAGCTATAGGGGTTTAGATTATAGAATATCTCATAATATATGGCCTAATATTCTTATCTTAGATATAATCCTCGAGGAACATTATTTTAAACTCTTTCTCTAACTCCTTAATTATATTTATCATCTCCTTCTCCCGCTCCCTGAATATAACCTTACAATTATATAATTTTGATACTGCCAATATATAGCAGTCTGTCAACGCTAATCTATATTTTAACTTTATTTTTCCAGCCTCTAGGGCTAGGTCGAGAGGCTCTCCTATAACCTGTATCGTCGGCAGTCTATAGAGCCATTCAACCAACTTATTCGCATATAAGTCCGGATTCTCCAAACCTAGTTTCTCATATATTCTTGACGCAACATAGTATGTCTCGGCTAGAATTACATGTGGTATAATAGCTCTTAAATTACCTTTAATAATTAGATTGAATAATTGGCTTGAATACTGATGATATTTGCCTCCCCTATCTATATACTCTATGATGACGCTGGTGTCTAGACAGACTCTAGTCAACTTCGACTCCCAGATCCTTTAGAAACCGGATTATCTTGTCACTACTCGATTTCGCCTCTCTTAATATCTCCCTCGTAAGCTCTGTACCAGCATCCACAAAGATCTCCTTAGGAGGCTTCTCAACTGGTTCCAATATAACCTTCTTACCTTCTGTATCCACCCTTAAAACAGTCCCAGGCTTTAGTCCTAATCTATCTCGAATAGCTTTTGGGATAACTACCTGACCCTTCTTAGAAACTACTGTGGTATGCATGCCAATATTTAAGTAAGAATATAGTTATACTTAAATCTTACAATCAGACATAGAAATACCCATGCAAATGTACTTAAATTTATAAATATCAAGTAATTCAATATCTCAGTAGACGATTGAAAATAACCGACGCCTATACTAGAGAGTTAGTTATGGAGGTGGTGAATGTGGAGAAGCCTAAGCCGATTATATATAAGCCTGCTACCGGTAAGATGGAGGTTAGGATTGGGAGGGGGTTCTCGATTGGAGAACTTAAGGAGGTTGGGCTCTCTGAGAAGGAGGCTAGGAAGCTTGGTATCTACGTCGATAGGAGGAGGAAGAGTATACATAATGAGAATATAGAGATTTTAAGGAAGTTTCTTGAGGAGGTTAGGAGGAGAGGATAGATTTAGCGAGTTTAAAGGCTATCCCAGGCCTTTTAATTAATTTCCTAGCTACTGTAAATACATCTTCTCCGTTGGCGAGCTTAACTATATCATCCGGATCAAGTACATCCGCGAGTTTATTTAATTCATCGTCCGAAAGCTTCTCTAGGAAGCGCATGACCTTAAGACTTAATTTAATCTTCTTACCCCAGGGATCTTCATACTCCCTAACCCATGTCCCCAGCCTCTCACTCGAGTTATCACCTTCTAGAGATGCTTCACCAGCCACCCTACCAGCGGTTAAACCGGCTACACCTGATGAATGTATACCTGCTCCAGTTAATGGAATCACGGTTCCAGCTGCATCGCCAATCAATATGAAACCGTCTCCATACAGCTTACTAATCATCCCACCTATAGGTACCGGAGCACCTCTATAGTCTATAATCTGCCCACTTCCAAGCTCGTCAGAATGCTCCTTAACAAACTTATCTAGATAAAGCTTTGCATTCCCCCCTCTAACACCTATACCGACCTCAGCTACACGCTCACCCTTAGGGAATATCCATGCATAACCCTTTGGAGCAATATTATTACCTAGATAGAATCTGGCGATATCGGGTTCTCTAAGCCTTACATTAACCATTAAATATATTATGGTTGGAATCGGTTCAGACTTCTCCCTAACACCCATATACTTAGCTACAGTACTATTATATCCGTCTGCTCCTATGACGACCAAAGCCTTATATAGACCTCTATTAGTCTTTACCTTAACTATACCATCCCTATATTCAAGGGCCTCTACAGCCTCCCTCACGTGGATCTCTGCACCTGCCTCAGCCGCCCTAAGCGAAAGCTCCTGTAGGTACATCGTCTTATTAATTGAGTATGTGGGTGCACTCGATATATTTAGGTATTTCCCATTAGGTGCATATACCCTTGGAATAACCTCATGTATAACTATATATGGCTTAGGATCTATACCCAAGTCTCTAAATGTATTTATACTTGTAGCCTCTCCACAGGGCTTCTTAGCCATTATAACCTCATTCCTCTCGATTAATAGAGTCTTCGCACCGGTAGATGCAGATGAGTATGCGGCTGGTATGCCTGCAGGTCCAGCGCCTACGACTATAACATCATAGTCTATATCCATTTGTAGACACCCTGGATTAACAAACCGATTCTAGAATATTTTTTAATCCCTCCTTATATTTAACTTACTTACACCACCTTCCCTAAACACCTCTATTATACTATTGAAGTAATTGCTATCCATCATCTCCCTCTCATGCGATATCACTATAACTTGACTATATAACCCTGATTCAACTATCTTCCTAAAGACTTCAGATACCCTAATTCTATTATACTCGTCTAGAGGCCCGAAACCCTCATCTATAATTAGGAAGTCTGGTCTAGTACCCATAGCATGTATCCTAGTTATAATCTCACCTAAACCTAGTCTAACGGCCAACCCTAATATAGTCTTCTCACCCCCACTCAACGTACTCAACTCCCTCCTCCTACCATTTATAGATACTTCAATATCAATGCCTGTGGAACTCGCTTTAAATGATACATCCATCTCCGGATATATACTACTTAAATACTTATTGACATAGTCTGTCAAGACCCTATTAACTAGGATCTCCAGGTAATATAGTGGGAAGCCCCTATCCATGAATATCTCATCAAGCTTCGATAACAGCCTGATCCTACCCTCTAACTCACCGATACCTTCCTTACTCCTCTTATACTCATCAGCCAAATCCACGAGCCTCTCTAATTCACTTATCCTAGACTCTACCGAACCCTTCTCCCTATTCAAGCTCGATAGCCGATTCTTCAACTCACCTACCCTAGATCTTAAATCAGATTCAACCCCTGTAATCTCATCTAATGAGGATATATTTAACTTAGCTAGGATTCCCTCAACCTCATTACCCAAGTGTATAATCTCCCTCTGAATCTCATTAATACGCTCGATACTAGACTTTAGATTTAATATGATATTATCGAGGGACTCGTATTCCGGTGGGATCTCCCTCAAATATCTAGTTAGATTCTCCTTTAAACTATCTATAAACTCCTTTAGACGCTCCAGCGACTCTTTAATAGCCTTATATACTTCATCTAGATTATCTAGTGAAAGCTCCTCCCTAAAATCGAGATCCTTAAGCCTCTCACGAGCGATGTTGATATATTCATTTAACCTAGCTTCAAGCATATTAACCCCCCTTGATATCGAGTCCCTCTCATCAAGTAGCTTATTCAATCTACTTAGATCAATAGTCAATTTAGATTCTTCAGACTCCAACCCATCTAATTCATCTAAGTAGCTTTTTAGAAGTCTATCCCTCTCATGCTCCGATAACGGCTTACCACATACCGGACACTCCCCTACACCAGCCTTTAAAAGATTTATAATCTCCCTTAACTCCTCCCTCCTACTCTTAATATACTCGAGTCTCGAACTCACCCTACGGATTGAATCATCCAGATCCTTGTAACCATCTAATTTACTTCGATACTCCTTAATCCGGTCCCTAGATTCAATCGCCTTAGCAATTATATCATATACCTCATTAAGTTTCTTCAGGCGCTCCTCATTAAACTTAAGATTCCTGATACTTAATTCAATCGTATCTAGTATATCCCTAACTAAGTCTATAGAAAACTCCTCTCTAATCCATCTATATAACTCACTATTCAGTCTCTTAGACTCCTCCCTAAGTCCATCTATCCTATTTATGTAATTACTTAGGATAGCTTTAGAACTGGATAGTTCCATCAGCCTATCCTCCAGCTCCTTAATCTCCCCTTCGATAGCCTTAGACTCCTCCTCGAGATCCCTTAATCTAGACTTTAACTCATCGACTCTATTAGCTATATCCTCCTTAGAAACCTTCTCGAAGCCATATAACTTAAATGTCTTTTCAATATTACTTACTGAAGCCTTATACTCACTCAATCTAGTCTTAAGCATATCTAAATCCCTTTTAATACCATCCCTCACACGCTCGAAATTTAGGTTTAGAAGCTCTATCAACCTATTCCTCCTCTCACTAGGCTTATCATCTATGAAGCTTGTTAGACTACCCTGTCTAGCTATGAAGGTCTCCATCATATTCCTATAGTCGAGGCCTAGAGACTCTCTAATGACCTTATTAACCTCGTCCCTACCTATATATGGTGATGGCCTACCCTCCTCTCTAACGATGTTCTCGGTGACACCCCCAGCCCTCCTAATAACCTTATAGACCCTACCATCATCACTATATTCAAGTATAACCTCCGCAGTTAGACTCTTCTCATGATTCCTTAAGATATATTCCTTCTTGAATTTAGATGGCCAGAATGCAGATCCATATAACCCGAATGTAACTGCATCTACAAATAAAGTAGTTTTACCTGCTCCATTATCACCAACTATAAATACAGGGTATTCAAGTCTATCGAAATCTAGTTCAGCCGATTCATATGATGCAAAGTTCCTGACTTTAAGCTTCTTAAGCCTTATCCTCCCCATCTTCAACCCCTAGATACTTTAATGCATGCCTGTATAACTCTTCTTTAAAATCTTTGTTATACGGGAGTTTAGAGATATAATTCTTTAAAGCATCTTTAATCAATATATCCCTAGATAATTCTAGATCCATTAAACTAATCTTCATATCAGATACCCCAGTATATTCAGGCTTGATGTAATATCCTGCTACACCATGACTCCATAGAATCCCCTGAATCCTACGTTCATAACTCCTTAATATAAGCCTATAGTCGCTTATAGACCTCACTTTTAAGACTAGTTTAATCACTGCATCTAGGTTATCACCCCTACTCAATACATCCTCAAGCCTACTCCTCAAGTTACTCCAGTTAATCTCGACATCATCTAACTTAACTGAATACACATTCATCTTAATAGGCTCTACATATATAGGGTTTATAGTAGGTCTCCTCCTAAACTCGATGTATAGAAAGGCCTTCTTATCCATATACTCGCCGAAGTTCAGCTTATTTAAAGACCCGGAGTACCACATATTATCTGCAATCTTCTGGGGGATATGTATATGCCCTAATGCTATGTAATCGAATCTATCTGGATATATCGTCGATAAATTTACCTTCTCTATACTTCTGAAGCTACCGATAAAGTCGCTCTCTCTATATACGGCTCCTACAACATCTAGATGTGCTATGAGAAGCTTATAATCTACGTTACCCAATCTACTCAACATCTTACTAACGTATAGTCTAATCGCCTTAGGATACTCTTTCTTAAAGACCCAGAAGTATGGCATCAATACCAAACCGACGGTACCCCCCTCTAATTCAACCTCATACGGCTCGTCACCCTGGAATAAATTACGTATATCCAGCTTACTCTTGAAGATGAGGTTAGGATATTTGAGATCCTCCAATAGTGCTAGTGAGACCTTCCTCCTAGGACTCCTTATATAGTCGTGGTTCCCACCTATTATAACTGTGTTAACACCCTTATCCAATAATGGCTGTAGAGACCTAGCTAATTCAGTATGATACTCTAGACTCGATTCAATCGTCTCGAATACATCTCCAGCTATTATAAGTAGGTCTACATCCTTCTTCAAGGCATATTCAACAGCCTTATTAAGATTCTCTAAGGTACGTTTATTTACGTAATGCCTTATATCAACAGCCTCAAAACCCTCTGTAGCGGGTCTGGGGACAACGTTCTTGAACCTAACCCCTAGATGTAGATCCGCTGTATGTATAATCTTCATTTAATCACCATATAAGTCGCTAGACTCTAGTCTACCACCACCTAATTTATCATACTCATCCTTAAGCCTATCCGTCAACTCACTATAATTCAGGATCTTAAGGATAGTGGGGATATTTATCCCGATACCATATATTAATGCTTCACCCCTCTCCAACGTAGGTATTATCCTCTTATATCTACTTGGATAATCTATACCTATTAAAGCATCCATAATATCCTTCTCATCGGATAAGTTGAATACTATCTTAGTCCATAGCATTGAAGATACATCTGGGTCGAGTTCACTAGGCTTCTGATCAATTGGAACTACCGTAACCCCGAACTTCCTATACTCCCTAGCTAATTTACCGAATGGATTATATATTGAGACCCCTCTACCGAGAAATCTATGTGCCTCCTCCAATAATATTATGATCTTCCTACCCTCCTCAACCCTCTCATATTGTCTAGAGTCAATCAGATTCTTGAGACGGGAAGCAATCAAGTTTGCTAACGCCATGTATAAAATGCTATTTCTACTCCACCTCCCTCCAAATGATATGATAATCTTACCATCATTTAGATAGAGGTTATTGACAATATCGTCGATCAACTTATTATACTTATCTATGAATGATATTGGGAGGTCGATTAGAGTCGATAGCCTCCTTACACCAGCCTCATATGAGGATAATAATGCAGGGCTATCCCCTTTAATAGCTTCTCTAATATATGATGAAAACTCGTCTAAAACTGTTTTAAATTCTTCGACTGATCCACTTCCACCTATGAAGAACTGATCTGACTTAACCTTATTTACAATACGTTCTATCGTATAGGGAGCTATTAATAACCCGAGTATCCAATGCCCAGAGCCTATCTCGAATCCAGCTTCCTTAAATCTATCTATAAACCGATTCAAAGCATTTTTAATATGCTTCTCAATAGCGGATAAATTATTTTTAAACCCGGGTGTGGGTTCAAGTGGATCTATAATATATTCAAGCTCCTCCCTACTCAAGTTGTATAGTGGTAGCCTAAGCAGATTTACATGGCTATATTTATTTTGATACTCCTCATCTAAAACGTAGATTGTGAATACATCTCTAAATAACCTACCTACCCCGCTACTGACTGGATTCCCCCTATCATCTAAGACGTCGAACGCATATTCACCCTGCATGTCAAAGACGAGTAGATTCATCCTACCCCTTCCACCTAGGCTATATAATATTCCATATGCTATTAGGAGATTTGATAGGAAGGTCTTTCCGGTACCCGCCTTACCGAATACGCCGAAGTTCAAGTTAAATAGGTCTTCCATAGATATAGGTACTTCATAAGACACTTCTCCAACAACCTTTGGATAGCCGACTGGATACCTTATACTCCAATCTGCTTCACCATAGTAGAACTGGATATCTTCATAAGTTGGTGTATATGCATGTGAACCCAACTCAGGTACTCTACCACCCCTCCTAACCCTGTCACCATCCCTATATGCTATGATCGTACCCTTGATATATGATTTAGATAGCCTACTCCTCACGAACCTTATAACACCTGGTTCGAGCTCCATTCCCTCAACATCCTTGATAATCTCATGATCCTCGGTAGTATATCCTATATCATCGATTAAAACGAGGAAAGTCCTTCCACTCCTACTCTCAATTATAATCAGTGATCCGACTTCAATATCCTCTGGATTGACTCCGCTCCTCAGTAGGACCTTTACACCATCCGATGCAGAAGCCTCTAACACAATACCTAATTCACGTCTCATCCAGGAAGACCTCCCTAAAATCTCTGATAAATAAGTCCAGCTTCCTATATCCAGCCGTATATAGTGAGTCTAATAACCTTGAGATCAATTCATTTAAATCATACTCGTCTAATGCATCCTTAATCTTATATAGGAACTCCCTCATTAAAACAGGGTCTGGAGAGTCCTCGGCCAATATCCTAATGACATCGCTGTTAAAGCCATTTAATGAAAGTATATTTTTGAAGTCATCCCGATGCATTAGATATACTTCATCATGTGGAGACGGGTTGCAGCCTCTCCTCCTTAAGACCCTACCATTTATATCGATGTAATAGATGTTAAGCGACTCCACGATATAGTTGTAATGCGTCTTTAAATCGGGGTAGATTTTTTCAACATCCCTCCCCAACCCCCTCCTAAATAATGTGAATTCCTTACCATATTTAGACCTAGTTATATTTGATATGGCTAATGCAAATACTCCACAATCCTCTGTAGATATATATAGTGGTGAGGCTAATTCAACATCCCTATACTTATCTGGGTATAGGCTTACTATTATATGATAACCTTCTATAGTCATTACCTCCCCAATAAGTAATTCTGACTGGGGATTGTATCTACCTAAGTTGATCATGCCACAGGCCTCCTCTTAAATAATTCCTTAGCACTATACAAGTATTTATCAGGTATTTTAAGGATCTCGGCGATTAGATGCTCGATACTATATCTATCTTCACTCCTCAATACAGCGGCTTCATGAGCCCTAGCCAATATATATGAATATCCATTATTCCTAAGTGAGTCATAGTAAATTATTCTATGGATATCGTCAATTAAATCCCTATTATATAGCTCCTCTGGAAACTCTACCCGAATCACGTTCATCTCATCTATCTTAAGATAGAATGCATAGATATTTAAGGAGGCCTCAGTTAAAACCTCATTAACCACTTTAAACACCTGACTCCTCGATCCTGATTCAAGATACCGATTGAGGATATGTTTATCCTGTATCGATGGGATTGATATACCTAGGCTGCATCCAATCCCATTAACTAAGTCCCTAGCTCTGGTATAAAATACTCCAATGGGATATACACTCTCGTCGATCAACTTCTCAATATACTCCTTAAACAACCCTCCATACCTCTTCCTCCTATCGCCTCTCCACCCATATGTATATGCTAGGTTTAGAGACTCGTCGAGCAGTAGATATATTGGATGGTCGCCGAACCTATCTTTAATATGCCTTATAAACTCCTTGATAAACCTGAATTCTATACCCTTAGTCTCGATCTCTATATCTGCATCCACCTCAGATATAAGCATTAGAAACGGGTTATAACCCGATCCACCCTCCATCTTACCGAGTCTCTCATAATAGTATCCGATGTTATGTAGTATAAAGTCGATTAGGAAATGGCCCCTTGGATGATGATAGCTTGAGTCTATACCAGCGACGATAAAATCCCTAAGCATATGATATAGCTTAGATAAATCGTCTGTAAAGCCTTTAAACCTATATCTACCGACTTCCTCGATAGGCTCTAGATAGTAGCTGTCGGATGGACACTTAAAATCTTTATATGCCTCAATATAGAGCTTAACATACTTCTCTATATCCTTAAGCCTAATAAATTCTTTAATATCATTTTCAAGAGACTTCAAAGCCTCCATTAAATGCCCTCTAGTTAAATACGGCTCTATAAAGTCGTCTTTAATACTAATAGATTCTAATCCATATATCCTAACCTTCTCCATCCCATTAATTTATGTATAAAGGAAAATATAATAAGGTATCGAAGTAAATTATTTTAGAATAAACAATGTTATAATAGGTGGTTGAATGAGTCAATCCAGCAAGTCATTTAGGAAGATTGTACATTTAAAGGAGAATATAGATAGGCTTAATGTAGAGGCTGATATAGCTGATATAATTATAGAGCCACATGAAAACTCTAATATAATTGTATATGGATATGCATATGGCGGGGAAGTACCCGAATGCGAAGCATTGAGCGTCAATAGAGATATTCTAATTAAGATTAGTAAGGGTAGGGGTGAAAGCAGGTTATATACCGTCAAGGCCAAGATAATAGTCCCCCCAGAAATGATTACAGATGAATTGGCTGTAAGGACGAATATAGGTGATATTAGAGTCGATGGACTCCCTATAAAAAACCTTAGTTTAACTACGTTGAATGGAGATATACTCTTGGGAGGCATAACCAGCGAGATCATTAGAGTAAATACGTCTAATGGAGACATACTACTCAGAGGCGGGGAGTATGGGAATGTCGAGCTAACCACGATTAACGGGGATATTAGGATAGAGATTCAGATGAGGAGGGGATTCACATTAACTGCATCTACAAATAGTGGTAAGATTAAGCTTGGGATGCCTATTGAAGCCTCAGCCGAGATCCATGTATCGACTATGAAGGGGACTATATCAATTGGTAAGAAGGATAAGTTTAGGAGGGTTCAGAAGATCGATAGAGAATGCTATTTATTAGCTGGAGATGGAGATGCTAAAATATACTTGAATGCAGTTAATGGAGATATATCTATAAACCTCCTCAAGGAGATAGTTAAAAAGCCTTAAAGACCTCTTTAATAGAGTATATAAAGCATATTAAAATTAGTATGAATGGAATGTAGTATGACGATATTCTAAATATAACCGTATATACTAGATTAAAGCCGCTACTTAATCCAATACCTAGGAGATAAAGATACAACTCTGATACCCCCACACCCCCAATCGTAATTGGTAATGCCGAGATCGTTAGGACTAGATATAACATGTAGATAGATGTTAAAAGGGATGCATCTATACCCACGGAATTTAATATAATATATAGAGACGCTCCACTAGATACCCCTATTAAATATGAGACGAGTAACGTGACTAAGATAGATATCTTATCACTAAATATGATATCCCTATATTTAGGTAGCTCCCGAGACCACCTCAGAAAGACTTCATCATCGATCTCACGCGAGAATATCCTAGACATCTTATCTATAATAAACTTGATTAAATTAACTACCCGCGATACATTAAGTAGAACCATTATATTGACTATTAGAATAAGCATACTCACGACTAATCCAATCTGGAAATAGATATTCTTCATCGTAGAACTATAGTTTAGTATGAATCCGGCAAATACAAATGAAAAAGCTACTATAGTCTCTTCAAACGCCTCTAAATACGAGAGTAGTAGAGCCTTCGGAGAATCCACTCCATAACTCCTCAATAAGTAATACCTATATAATTCATCACCTAGGTATGAGACTCCTATAAATGAGAATACTTCACTAGCCAGCCTCAATATAATTCCCTTAGAGAGACTAATCTTAAACTCTCTTACAAACCTCCTTACAATCATATTGAATCTTATACCCTTCAATATAAAAGCCAGTATAGTTGGTATGGAGGCGTATATGATTAATCTAGGCGCCTCCACAACCAACTCGGCCGGTAATCCAGTGTAGATTAATAGTATGGAGTATAGGATTATCGTCAATACAACTATGATTGTTACCCTCTTATAGATAATCTTCCTATCATAAGCTTTCATCGACTCTATAATTATAAATAGAAGGTATCTATTGAATATTACGCTTTAATAACGTAGATATTAATAAATACTTGGGTTACTCTATTATATTGAGTTAATAGTGAGGCGGTAGGCTTTGGGTCGGAAGCTTAGAATATCTGAATTCGAGATTAGGTTTCTCACATCAACAAGAGGCGTGTTAAAGAATATTGTACTCATGTTATATACTGAGGATGGGAGAAAATTAAGTTTATATAATATTCCACTGGAGATCGCTATGGAGCTGGAGAAGTATTCAAATAATGGGAGCGAGTTTATATCGGGGGAGGTTGATTACGACTATAGATATACTATATTTGAGGTTTTAATGGAGATGCCATTGATAGAGAAGGTTGTCGGAGATAGTATTAAAGAGATCTATATAAATGGATATGACCCTGAGAATAATGCATATTATGCTGAGGTTGAGATAACTATGAACTATACGGGGGGAGTTAAGAGGGTTAAGATGATACCTAGCCACGCGGTATTACTATCGATTATAGGTAATATACCTTTATATGTTGATAGTGATTTAATTAGAGATTCTATAGATGTAGAGGATATTGGTGAGTTGGATGACCTCGACTTAGACGATATATTTGATGATGAGGATGATCAGGTGCCTTAGATTAGATCATTCTTATAATCTCTAGAATCCTCTCTAGAAGCTGGGGTGTGGATGCAGATACGATTTTAATACCGCCCTCCTTTAGAATCGATACATACTCCCTATCATACTGCCGGACGACGACCTTTCCACCGGCTTCCCTTACAATAAAGTGGGATGCAGCTATATCATATACCCTTAGATCACCCCTCACATCTATATGGGCATCTATCCTGCCTTCAGCCACATAACAGTCTTCCAAGGCTGCTGACCCGAAGCTCCTAGGATAATTTGTGCACCGTAGTATATATAATGCGGGTGATTTCATCGGTATTGCATTGGTTATTGAGATCGCCATATGGGAGATTCTGGTATCCCTAACCCTACTGACTCTAATACGCCTCCCATTTTTAAAGGCTCCATAACCCTTATATGCATAATATACGTCTCTATTGAATAGATTCATTACCAGAGCCGCATATACATCCGATAATGAAGCCCCATTAGATAATGCAAGTGATAATGCGCTGAATGGAACACCCCTAACGAAGTTGCTTGTACCGTCTATTGGGTCGACTATCAAAATCTTATTATTTACCGCCGGCTTATAGTCTCTAAACCATTCTTCAGATACAACCCTATAAAATAGTTTATTCCTCTCTAAATAATCCCTTAACGCAGATGCAGATGAATAGTCGAGGGCTTTGCCGAATTCCTTAAATGATATCGAGCCTCTATCCAATTTACCCTTAAGCTCCTCATATTTAGACCATACAGCATTATACATCTCATCAGCAGCTTCACGTAGGATCCTGTATTCATCCATCATAATAACCACACTAATCTAAATGAATACTCATACCCTCTAAATATGCTAAAGCCTCCCATATAGCCTCTCCATATGATGGATGGGGGAATAACGTATCTATAATTAAATCATACTTTAGAGAATTCTCTACAATTACGGTGGAGAGTTCAGATAGACTCGATGCTATATCACCTATAATATGTATCCCATATACTCTCCTATCCCTTCTGCTGTAGACGATTTTAATCAAGCCCTTCACATCCTCTGAAAATGCCTTCCCAGAGACTGTTAAAGGAATTTTAACGGATTCCAGATAATCATGTCCATATTCTGATAAGCCTATTGTAAATACCTCTGGATATGAATATACGGTTAATGGAATATAATCTGGCTTTCTCAATGCATGCTTATTAACTATAGATTCAGCTGCATTAAGACCCTCAAAATAAGCCTTATGCGCAAGCATGGGTGGGCCCGTAACATCTCCAGCAGCATATATACCCTTTATATTCGTCGCCTGCATACCATCAACCACGATAAAACCCTTTTCATCAAGCTTTAGATCAATATCCCTAATTAGGTCATTATCTGTATTTGGAGTCCTACCAATAGCGAGTACGATATTATCAAATGAGTACCTAGATCCATCCTCCAAATATACATATACTTTATCACCAGTTTTAACCTTCAGAATCTTTTTAGATGTGTATACTTTAATCCCCATCCTCCTCAGGTTATACTCAAGCCTCTTAGAAATATCCCTATCCAACCCCGGGAGCAGGGTATTCATCATCTCAAATATCGATACCCTACACCCGAGTGCATTATATAACGTTGCTACTTCAATGCCTACGGGCCCGCCTCCAATCACCGCCAACTCACCTTGGATATTCTTGAGGTCGACGGCATCCTTAGAAGTCAGTACTCTTAAGCCATCTACCTTGACGCCATTAATTAACTTAGGCCTACTCCCTAATGCAAGTAATATATTCTTACCTTCAATAGCTTTCCCACCATCATCGGACTTTATATATACGCTTCCATCTCTAATCTTATAAGCCTCGCCATAGTAAATCTCTATCCCGTTCCTCTCCATCAATTTAATTAAATTACCCCGTAACTTAGATACGATTCCGGATCGAAAACTATTTAGGCTGGAAACATCTAATTTTACATCCCCTTTACATACGCCGGACTCGATACATTTCCTAATAGAATAATATAACTTAACGTGATGAAGTAGTGATTTAAATGGGATACATGCATAGTTTAGACATTCTCCCCCTATTACACCCTTCTCGACGACGGCAACCTTCGCACCTAGCCTAGCTGCATGAAGTGCGGATGAGTATCCGGCTGGTCCAGAACCTATAGAGATGAAATCATATTCAGGCATTTATATACACCATATAGATTCGTCTAAGCTTCAACTAATGTATATCTATAGTTTAGTCTAAGTATGATATATTATTTTAATATTATGATGTTAAATATGATATACTAAACTATATATTGGATAGGTGAGAATGTATGCCTATTGACCCAGAGTTTAAGTCTAAGAGGCAGGTTGTAGGAGAGCATAATGGACATCCAGTATGGGGTCCAGTCGACCCACCCAAGGTACTAGGTATCCACGGAGACAAGGTGGCTGTAGACTTCGACCTATGTATAGCTGACGGCGCATGTATAGATGCGTGTCCAGTGGGGGTATTTGAGTGGGTAGATACTCCAGGTCATCCAGCGTCTGATAAGAAGGCTGATCCCGTGAATGAGGACCAGTGCATCTTCTGCCTAGCCTGTGAGACTGTATGTCCTGTTGAGGCAATTAAAATATTTGTAGAGTAGAAACCCTCTCTTTTTTACATCAATCCAATATTTTTACATTTTTAGAATATAATTCTCATATATCTCCTTATCCTGCGGATCCTTCTCTAGATACTCCTCCCACCTCTTTAAGATATTACTAGGAGGTTTAACCCCGGCTAGATACCATATCATCATAATATTACCTAGGTCTCCCCTCTTCTTATCTACTGGAGTCTCTAGGATCAATGGCCTCTCAATAATCTCCTTGTTACTGAGGATAAGCCTAAAGCCCTTTTCACCTATATACCCGAGGCCAATATGCTCATGTACGTCCCTGCCGCTCGCTAATTCATATCTAGAGTCATTTAGATGTACTACCTTAAGCCATTTAAATCCGATAAACTCCCCAAACTCGTTAAACGTATATTCAACCCCCTTAGATGTGCTTAAGTCGTATCCAGCTGCAAATGCATGCGCCGTATCAAAGCATATCCCTATCCTATCTGAGTAGCTACTCAATCCATCTAGAAGAACCTGGATCTCCTCGAACCTACTACCCATGCTATTCCTCTGCCCAGCCATATTCTCAAGTAGTACCATGACATCATTATCCACCTTATCCAACGCGGTTGACACAGCATTCAATAACCTCTCCTTACCCTTCTCAAAGCCTTTACCCATATGACTACCTAAGTGTATCACGAGGTATGGTATACCGAGTTCACCAGCCCTATTCAACTCATTTATTAGGGAGTCAAGTGACTTTTGATATATATTGTCGTTTGGAGACGATAGATTAGGTAGATATGGCATATGGGAGACTACATATCTATCATATCCGAATCTCTTAACTTTTTCACGGAATAATGCGACCTCATCAGGCTTTAACGGCTTATACATCCATCCACGTGGATTCCTGGTGAATATCTGGAATGCTGTTGAACCATAGTTATATGCACGGTCTACAGCCTTATCAACTCCCCCTCCTATCGATACGTGGACACCTACATGAAGAGTCATATAGGTCTCCCCCTCCTACGATATATATCCTAAACCTTTCTTCTCCTCTTTCTTCTTAACCTTAGACGTGTACTCCATATGGAATGCCTTAGCCCTATCCTCAAGCTCTTTGAGGTCGAACTCATACTTTATAATTCTTGATAGAGTCTTTAAAATGACGTATGGCGCGATAAAATCTCTTCCAGATATTAGGTATGTCTCTGCAAGTAGTGAAGCCGCCTCAATATTACTTTTCTTAGCATACCCAAGTAGGAGGCCGTTCATACCTGATATAACACCCTCACCAGGCATGGGTATAACTCCATTTACAATTAGATAGTCTAGTAAATCCTTAGACGTAGCCACTCCATATACCCTCACATCATATTTATAATATTCTATTGGAGTGGCGGCTAGGGTGAATAGCCATTTAATCCTAAATTCTTTAACTGCTTCAATAGCTGCATATGATACATAATGCTGCCACTCAGCGCTTGGGGGTTGGACGGCGCCAGTGAATAGGAGTATATCGTATTTACTCGTCTCAGCATGATAGAATGTAAATAGCTCCTCCTTCAAATCCTCTACAATGCCGTTGACGGTAGTTATTACAGGTGAATTTAAATATGGGGACTTAAAATCACTGATCTTCTCTGCATTTAGAACCTTAATTAGATGATCTACAGCCTGCTTACCAGTATAGCCCATCCCAGGTAATCCAGCTATCAAGATCGTATCTCCCAGCTTATCAGGGTTTATATCAAGCTTAAACTTTACTTCCATATCCATATTAACCATTATATTATTATGTAGGATAGTTAAAAACATATTCGTGTGATTAGTGATGACAGTCTATGATACATTCATTAATACACCATATCCATATACTGGTGCACTAGATGAATTAGAGTATAATAGAAATCAACTTATAGAAAAGTATAGTGATTCGATAGAACACCAGATTAAGCTGAAGTTTACCTATATTTCAGATCCACAGCTTATATGGAGAGATATACTCTATCCATTATACAGGTCACGATATTTTAAGGTGGTAGACTTAGCCCCCCTCTACGATGGATGGATATACATATATAGATTGTATTATATAGGAGGGGGGTTTAAAGACTTGATAATAGACTATCTATACCCCGACTTGATTCCAAATGGATTTAGGAGGAGGTTTACCTTTATAGGGCCATACACCCTATCGAGGCTATTGATTGGATTGGATGAGGATACGTTAAGGAGGATCATAATAGAGATTCTAGATGAGGCTAGGGAATTGAGTTATAATGCTATAGACTTTATTGAGCCGTTGATATGCTATAGTAAGTCTGAGCCTCTCATCCTCAGGAGATTATATACCGCATTTAATTATAGAGATGGAATCGAAGTCATAATACATCCGTATCACACCGATATCTATGACTTCATAGGCCGCATATATGATTATATAGATGGATTCTCCATCGACCCCTCATACACAGACTTAAAGTCATTAACCCCTATTCCAATAGATAAGATTACATTAGGTGTTGTAAATATGATGGATAGACGGTTAGAGGATGCAAATACACTATCCTCTATAGTTAAAGAGCTAAGCAGGAGGATTAAGACCCGCTATATACTACTGACGAATAGTGGGATGCTTAGAATGCTTCCATATGAAGATGCTCTTAAGAAGATTAGGATATTAAGCCTTGTTAGCAAGATGCTGGAGGTTGGATAATGTATAAATTATATTTCTATGGTTTACTCAAGACCCGAGAGGAAGAGGCCGGGTCTATAATCTCGAAATTACTTGAATATAAGTATGATGTTATATGGGATGGAGGGTCGTTTAGGAGGACTTTATATGACAAGTTAAATATGATGTATGGAGGTTTATCCGAGGTAGGATACATTGACTACACACCATATAGTAGGAGAATACTATATGAGGCTATCGATGACATATACCTAATGAATAACCTTATTATCGATGAAGCCGATTCCCTACGGAGACATGCTAGGGATATAGTGATACCAGTATTGGGTGGATATATATTTACATCCACAGTACTAAGAAGCTACTATAGGAGTAGATGGATGGACTTTATAGGTGTAACTACATTTGAATACATAAATTCCTTCAGTGAAATGTTTAGGAAGAGTTTACATATATTGAGGGAGGCTATATCGGCAGCCATAGAACACGATTCTCTAAATATACTACTAATCGACTTGATACCAGGTGCGAGACTAAGTCAACATATTCTACTCTATAAGGAATATCTAAATGACTATACAGACAACATTATATTTCGTTTTGAATCATTGGACTTAAGGAGATTATATAGATACGTCTATAAACTCGATTTAAAGCGGATTGCGATTCCATTAAGCTGGTTCGTGAATATCGAGCCCAGGAGGGAGGGGTATATTGATGAATTAAAGTTGTTTAAGGAGCTTGGTGATGCGGAGTATATTATAGAGTTATTAAATCAATATTATGATCCGGCTGAAGTAGATAGATTATCGGAGTCCGTCAAGGAGGTTAAATCTATATTTGAGGGATTTAAACTGGGATTCTCTACATCCATTTTTATGAATGAGATAGACCTGGATGATGCACTGAAGAGACTTAATCTATATTCAATGCTTGTGAGGAAGACTTAATCGAGATACCATAATATACAATGATATAATTGAATTTATTAGGATGGATATGGATGGTGATGAATTCAATTATAAAGACATTCTCAAGTTGATTGAGGCCCACGAGGATTGGAGGAATAAAACAATAAACTTGATTCCATCCGAGAATGTTACAAGCCCCCTAGTAAGGAAAGCCTTAACAAGCGACTTTGGACATAGGTATAGTGCCTGGGAGGAGGAGTGGAGCGTCGAGGGAGTGCCAAACTTCTACCTAGGGACAAAATACATTGACGAAGTATATAGATTAGGCGTTGAGGCGGCTAAATACCTTTTTAAAGCAGGATACGCCGACTTAAGACTTGTATCAGGGCATATCACGGATCTAGCGTTACTAATGTCATTTACGGAAGCTGGTGATACGATAGCGGTGGTATCTGAGAGAGACGGTGGATACCCCGGTCTACAAAGCCATACACTCCCCAGGAAAGTATGCGTAAATACTATAGAGATTCCATTTGACAGGGTTGAGGGGAATATAGATGTAGATAGGCTGGAGAACTTAGTTAGGATACATAGGATAGATGCGATATTCATTGGATCGAGCTACATACCATTCAAGCATCCATTTAGAGAACTGAGCGAACTATGTGTGAGGTATGGGATAACATTTCTATATGATGCTTCACATGTACTAGGTTTAATAGCTGGTGGAGTATATCCGAATCCACTAGAGTATAATGTAATTGCATATGGGGGGAGTACGCATAAGACTTTCCCAGGTCCGCAGGGTGGGATCATATTAGCTATAGATGAGGTTGGTGAGGATATTAGGAGGAATATCATGATGCATGTAGTGGATAATCCACATTATAACAGGATAGCCGCTTTAACTATAGCCCTATATGAGATGATTAAATTTGGTAGGGATTACGCTAGCCAGATAGTTAGGAACTCGAGGAGACTTGCTGAGGAACTATATAATATAGGCATCCCAGTCAAATATTCTGATAAGGGATTTACAGAGACGCATCAAATTATACTTGATTTAAATAAGTTTAATGACTACATTAAATTCGCTCAAAGACTTGAGTCCATCGGAGTTATAGTAGATTATGGAGGTAGGTTAGGTACACAGGAGATTACTAGAAGGGGTTTAAAGGAGGGAGATATGGAGACTATAGCAGAGATATTTAAATTGGTTTACAAGGAGAAAGATCTTAATAGAGCTAGAGAGTATGTGAATGATGTGGCTAGTAAATATAGGATTGAATACTGTTTTAGGGAGTGAATGGGAGGAAGTTTGCTAACGCCTCTGCAGCCTTCACAGCAGGTATATACATGATATCGGGGTAGATCCCGATCACGATCATCAGTATAATCATTATAGCAAGTGATATCTTTATTGAGGTAGCTACCTCCCTAGCCTCCATACTCTCCTTAGTCGGCTCAGATAGGAATAGCCTCTGGAATAGCCATATGTAATAGATTATTGCCAATACACTGTTTATCACCCCCGTGAAGGCTAGGAGCCAGTCCCCTACAGAGACTGCAGAGAATATTAAGAACCATTTACTCCAGAACCCTGGTAGTGGTGGGAGCCCGCCTAAGCTGAATAATGCGATCATTAATGCGCTAGCTGTAAATGGTCTAACTCTTCCTAAGCCCTCCATCTTAGCGATCTCCCTAGTCTCCATAGCATATATAATCGCACCTGCCGCAAGGAATGCCAGACCCTTACCTAGGGCATGGCTAAATACATGCGTCAATGCAGATGAAACTCCTTCTATAACCCCTCCCTCAGAGGCTACGGAGACTCCAATCATTATAAATCCGATATTGACTATACTACTATATGCTAGAAGCCTCTTGATATCAGGCTGTAGTAATGCAAGTATATTTGCTATAGTCATAGTTAATACCGCTATAGCCACCAACACCTTAGAATATATCTCGGGCTGGAGCAGGATGAATGGAAGACCATATTTAATTAAACCTAAGATACCGGCTTTAATAACTATCCCCGATAGCAACGCACTTATCGGGCTTGGAGCAGCTGGATGTGCATCTGGGAGCCAAGTCCAAAATGGGAAGTATGCTGCCTTAATACCGAATCCCACCATAAACAATGATGCAATTACAGCGACGACAGGCAATATATTCTGGAGGCCTTCTAGGTGTTGGGAGATACCTCTTATATAAAGCGTGACATATGGATACTCTAATGTACCTACCATACCATATACATAGCTTATTCCATATAACATTAGGAGGCTGCCTACACCGCTCATCACCAGATACTTCATAGCAGCCTCAACAGGCTCGTCAAGATGATATCTAAATCCTACTAGTACATAGCTACTCACAGCCATAATCTCCCATGCGACGAAGAATGTGAATAGATCATCTGCAAGCGCTAGTCCCACTAATCCAAGGACCATAGTCTGAAGCAGAGTATAGTATCCAGTGAGGTGACGGTCTTCAGACATGTAGCCTATTGAATGTATTGATGATAGGAATCCTACTATGAGGAAGATGTATATGAAGAATAGGCTATACCAGTCTAGCCTAAATAATGCCGATACGGGGGACTGAAAGCTGAATACAATATACTGTTTAATATCGCCTAAGGTTAACAGGTAAATAATCGTAATTATAAAGTTCAGTGTAGCCCATATACCTAGATACTTCTCTAGATTCCATCTCCGAAGTATATATCCGAGTATCGGAGTCGCTATAGTGAATAAACCCATTATCAACAATATATTTATAATTGGACTCCCATTCACGCCACTCACCCCCTAAATAATGCAGTTATACCAGGTACGACATAGTCGAGTATTATACGTGGATATACACCTAATATCACTGCTATTAAGGCCATGAAGAACATCGGTATCAACATATTTAGGGGAGGCTCATGGACCTCCTCAAATTCCTTCTTCAAAGGCCCAAAGAAGACCTTCTTCATCAGTAAAGTCATATATCCAGCTGAGACTGCGGTACCTAACACAGCTATAAACAGTATTAATACAGGGTTGAATGCATGTGACTTTAGGACTCCACTGAATATCATGAATTCACTTATAAATGCAGCTATACCGGGTAGCCCCGCTATACCCATCACCCCTATCATAGCTATAGAAGCGGTTACAGGGATCTTAACAGCTAATCCACCTAGCTTCCTCATATCCCTAACTCCGACGACATGTATCAAGACTCCTGCGACCATGAAGAGAAGTCCTTTAAGTAATCCATGTGCAAATACATGGAATACACTACCCTCTAAGGAAATTATATTTGCAGCTGCTACACCGAAGAACATATACCCCATCTGACTTATACTACTATATGCTAGAAGCCTCTTAACATCATTCTGGGCTAGAGCCATTAACCCTCCATAGAACATCGTTAAGACAGCTAATCCAACTAGGAATGTGGTTGTAATTGGCTTAGACCATACCTCATATGTTATCGGCAATGTATATCTAATTAGACCATATAGCCCTATCTCGATCATAACCCCACTTAGAATCACGCTGATAGGCGTCGGTGCCTCTGCATGGGCTTCTGGGAGCCACCCATGTACAGGGAATATAGCCATCTTAACGCCGAATCCAAGGACCATAAGGAATATAATCAGGTTTTTAATCATAGTCGGGAACATGGGTATGGCATTATATAACTGGGGGACATCCAATATAATTACGTTATAATAAATTAGGCTGTAATATGCTATGATACCTATAGCTACTATAAGTAGTGCTGTACCCAACTGAGTATATAGTAGATATTTATATGCTACCCTCCTACGATCACCATAGCCCCATTCAGCTATTAGATAATAGCTTGGTATCAACATACCCTCCCAGAAGAAGAAGAATTGGATTAGATTCAGGCTTAATACAGTGCCCACCATAGCACCTGTATAGAACATGTATGTAAAATAATATGTCGCTACACGCTCGGCATGCTCCATATAGCCGACGCTATATATAGCTGCAAAGAACGTTACTATTAGTATAATTAGACCGACTGCGAAGGATATGCCGTCCAATCCTAGCTTAAACGTGAATCTAAGGAGCTCAGGCGCCGAGACCCATTTATAACTCTCAATATACAGCTCCTCGTATCCAGATGGCACGATATTCCCCGCTGCTCCAAGGAATGCTATTATAGCTAGCCCTATGAAGAATGCCGATACATACCCTGCCCTAGGACCTAGTAACCTACCCGCGTAATAGGATATGAATGCACCTACAAACAATGTTATAAGTGTTATAAGTAGATACATCTAGATCACCCCATAACAAGGTAATATAATATAATGAATACGATGGCTAGACCCATGTATCCCATGTTAACCCTTAGATAACCAGTCTGGACACGTCTAACTACGTTACTCAATGACGTATATAGACTCTTTAGTAGATTCCCTCCTCCATTACACTCTATATAGCTGAATATAGAGTCTGCAATCCACTGGGTACCATCGACAAATATCTTGTAGTATGCTGCATTGATATACCATCTATTATATAGGAAGATCCATATCTTCTTAAGTAGGCCTTCTCCAACCACCTCGACAGGGCTTACAACATTCTTAATATAGATTCTATATGACGGATATAATCCGACTACTATAATTCCAAGGGCGACAATGAATAATGGGCTTAGTAGAGTAGTTGTAAAGAAGTTCGTTGTAAACGCTGGTATCTCAGATAGAATCTCCATTGATATACCTAGATATTCGAAGTTCCTAGAGAAGAATAAGCCTATATTGGGTATTAGGAAACCTGATAATATAGTTCCTCCAGCTAGGAAATAGAGTGAAGCCAGCATGTATATCCCGGGGTCATGTGGTTTACGACCCTCATGAATCAGGTGTTTAACATGCTCACTCTCCTCACCAAAGAACGCTAATCCAATCATCCTAAATGTATAGAATACTGTGATGATAGCCGTGGCCGCAAGTACGATGTATACGATGATGTAGCCCTCCGAAAAAGCGACGTGTAGTATAGCGTCTTTACTCCAGAATCCATTGAATGGTGGGATTCCAGATAGTCCAAATGCACCTATTAACATAAGTAAATATGTCTTAGGCATATACTTCCTCAGCCCACCCATATCCTTCAGCATATAACTCTCGATAGCATGTCCAATTGCACCTGCACTTAGGAATAATAATGCCTTAAATAATGCATGGCTAAGTAAGTGGTATAATCCAGTCATATAAGCCTCTGCAAAAGCCTCCTGATGATGAATTAACAATCCGGTTACTCCAAACGCCGTAAACATATATCCGAGCTGGCTTACAGTAGAATATGCTAATACCTTTTTAATCTGGTCTGCAACCATACCCTGCGAAGCCGCTAGGAACGCTGTAAACGCCCCTATAAACGTTACTGCAATATAGAATTCTTGGATAGAATTCAGTAATGGCCCTAGACCATCAGCCATATGAGCGACATTATATAATACTAGTGTAAACCTGGCTAGGAAGTATACCCCGGCTTTAACCATAGTCGCGGCATGTATCAATGCACTTACTGTGGTTGGACCAGCCATAGCCTCTGGAAGCCACTCATGAAGCGGGAACTGCGCGGATTTACCTATTGGACCCAGCAACATTAGTAATAGGGTTATTGTAAGTAGACCATCTCTAGCCAGGTTTACAGCCCATCCAATGTTATTAGCTAATTCAATCAAGTTAAATGTACCACTATATATAAATATAATTAGCATCGCGGTCATTAGACCTACATCACCGATTCTAGTAGTTATAAATGCCTTCATACCAGCGTGGCTAGGCGAGTATGGCCCTATCCAATACCTCTTCTCATCCGTATACCAGTATCCTATAAGTGCATAGCTTGCGAATCCCACTCCCTCCCATCCAAAGAATATCGTGATTAGACTATCTCCAAGTACTAGAAGCTCCATAAATCCAATGAATAGATTCATCAGCATCCAGTACCTAGTGATCCCTCTATCACCATGCATATATTCGACCGAATACAGGAGTATGAAGCTACTTATCCAGGCGACTACATTAGCCATAAATACACTTAATGAATCCACTATTACGCCTACAGTTACCTCAATACCGTCGACTGGAATCCATCTAGCCAGTATCCAGTCGAATGGAATATCGTGATATACTCCGTCTAAGTATATTGAACCAGCTATGATATCTGGTATCATCGACGCCGCGAAGATCGCTGATACAAAGCCTGCTGCAACCGCTATGAAATCCCTCAATCTATGGCTTATCCTCTCTGTAATCGGGTGTGTAAATGCGATTATAATCGGGAGTGCCCATACGATCCAAGGTGCATATGGAAGCATACTACCACCTCAACTTCCTAATTTTATCAACATTTAGAGTCCCGAATTTCCTATAGATTACGAGGGTTAACGCCAGTCCGACGCCGACTAAAACACCGTCTAATACGATTGAGGTTACTACGATAGCGTGTGGGAGAGGATCTATTAAAACTCTATGTTTTAGAGCTGATAACGCTATAAAGTTGATATTGACTCCAGTAGCGATTATCTCAACTCCAATCAAGATCCTGATAAAGTTCTTCTTAGCGATCGTGATATATACCCCGATCCCAATCAGTAATGCGGATAGTAGCAGTAGACTATATCCTACCATGTCTCTCACCCCAGATCACAAGTACAAATACCCCCATTAAACCGACTAGAATAGCTATAGCCTGCAGTATAGTGTCGAATAACCTCTCCCTCCATAAGTATAGAGTCTCTGCATCGATTATCTTATCTAGGGGATATAATACACCTATAAACCTAGTTAATATACTGACGTCTATCTTCAATATAAGTAAGATCATTATAACTACTAGTAGAATTCCTATAAGCCTCAACACAATATCCCTACTCTCCATCCACTGGTACACCTCCCCTAGTCATTACAAATACAAATATAAACATTACTATGATAGCTCCTGAGAACACTCCTAGCTGGACCATCGATACGAATAAGGCGCCTAGCATATAGAATATTATAGCAGTCAATACACTGATCACGAGCAATGCTAGAATCGCATAAGCTATATTCTTCGTCTCAGCAGCATATATCGATGCCACTACAATTATAGCCTCAATCACATATAACATCAATTCAAATAGATTCATTTCTCAATCCTCCTCCTCGAATAGCCCATCTTCCTAGGCGTTATAACTGGCTCCAACTCATACTTCATCATAGGTAGGATATCCTTCAAATTAGGCTCTATACTTAATTTCTCAGGCGTATAAACCAGCTCCCTATACTCATCCTCCGCCAACTCAACTACATTAGTCATCTTAAGAGCCTCCCTCGGGCAGATCTCTACACATAATCCGCAGAAGCTACATTTAAGGAAGTCTATAGCTGGATGCGTGACTTTACTACCCTCCACAAACTTCATCTGGATAGCACTATCGGGGCAGATCCATCCACATGCTCCACAACCTATACACCTTTCTATATCAAGTACGATCCTGCCTCTAGTCCTATCAAACCCCTTCAGACGCTCATATGGATACTTATGTGTGACAGGCTGGTTAACCACATGCTTCAATACTACGAAGAAGGGGGTTACTACACGTGATAAAAAGTTTTTCCCAGCCATCTCAACCACCTAAGAGAATATATTTAATGAATACAGTCAATACAATATTCAATACACCGAGTGGGATGAGGTAGTTCCAGCCCAGTCTAACGGCCTGGTCGATCCTAAGCCTAGCGTAACTTATTATAATGGTGAATGTCAAGGTTATAATTATTATAAGCTTTACTAAGGTCCATATAGAACCATCTATAATAGGGTCTCCAGTGATACTCGGGCCTAGATATCCGCCGAAATAGAGTGTATTCATCAACAATGCCCATGCAAGTAGATTGACATAATCTCCCAACATAGTATCTAGGAATACAGCTCCAGTATACTCCGTTTTATAGCCGAATACAAGCTCACTCTCAGCCTCAGGGATATCGAATGGAACCTTCTCAATCATAGCTAGATATGATATTAGAAATACTATGAATCCTAGGAACTGGGGGACTATAAACCAGATACTTTTCTGAGCCTCTATAATCTCCTGTAGATCATATGACCCAGCCCATAACATAACTCCAATTGCAGATAGGATCATAGGGATCTCTCCAGCGATATCTAAATAAATTGATCTAAATGCCCCTATAATCGTGAATTTATTATTTGCAGACCATCCCATCAATACTATGAGGATCGGGTATAGAGTCATGATCGCTAGGAATAACGGGAGTGTAAATCCTTTAACTGATAGGATCATATAGTTCTTAGCGAATGGAATTAAAGCTATCGCAGCTGCAGGGACCACTGGTAATGTAATCGCTGATAATAGGAAGATCTTCCCCATACTCTCCCTAGGGACTATAATCTCCTTAGCTAGAAGCTTCAATGCATCTGCAATTAGCTGGAGCCATCCTAAGACCTTACCAGCGTGGACAGGGCCCATCCTAAGCATTAGCCTAGCTAAATACTTCCTCTGATACCATACGGCAAATATAATGAATACTAGTATGAATATCAATCCCGGGAAGCCTAGGATCTTAATCAGGGTCACGAGGTTCCGGCTTATAAACTCGTTAATCCACTCCAACATAATCCTCACCTATCAGCATCTAGGAACCATGGGTCGAAGCTATATATAATTGGAGGTACATCGGCGAATCTAATCGTCTGTATAGTTGGGAGCATCTCGATTACGTAGAAGTTCCTGAAGCTTGCAGGCGAGATCTTAACTCTATATGGCCTATCCCTACCCTCAGTATATACATAGAAGTTTATCTCCCCTCTAGCCGACTCAACCCTGGTTAAAACCTCCTCCTCAACAGGCTTAGGCGGTAACGCTACTCTAATCCTACCTTCAGGCATATTCTCTATAGCCTGCCTAATTATATCGATACTCACTTTAATCTCCTCCACCCTAGCCCATCCCCTCCTGTATGAATCGCCTGCAGTATGTGTGACTATCTTGAAGTCTAGCTCGCCGTAAGCCGCATAAGGCTCATTCTTCCTAGTATCATATGGAACTCCTGAGACCCTTAAGTTCGGTCCGGCTGCACCCCATTCAATAGCCTTTGAACGTGGTAATACGCCTACACCCTCTGTACGCATCCTAAATGTCTCGTTATAGATCCATGCATCCTCATATACCCTAACCCTATTCTCAAGATAGTCTAATGTAGTTAGAATCCTCTCCTTAACTCCATTAGGTAGATCAGCCCTAACCCCACCGGGTATGAAGAATGAGTAGCTCCACCTAGCACCTGTAATCATCTCTAGAATGTCTAGTACAGGCTCTCGATCAGCTGTAGTCCATAGGAATATAGCTGGATTCCAGCCAGCGGACTCGGCGAATAACCCTAATGCATATAAGTGGCTTATAATCCTATTAAACTCCATTATAATAGTCCTAATGTATTGAGCCCTTGGAGGGGGTTCAACACCATATAACTTCTCAACCGCCATTACATAACCCATTACAATATTAGAGGTATCTAGCATAACCATACGTTCCAAAGGTATGATCCCCTGGATAAAACTCCTATTCTCAAGAATCTTCTCGATACCTCTATGGCTATAGCCTATATCCATCTCAATCTTATATACGATCTCACCATCTGTAATCACGATGAACCTACCCTGTCCACTGATGGGATGCTGGGGACCCATATTAACCTGGAATAAACCGCCTTCCAACTCTACTATCTCATTAAATGGATGGTATCTATATGGGAGCATATCCTTCATCAGCTTTCGTCACCCCATGGAGCTATATACCTCTTTAGATTGAAGTCCTTCCTGAGTGGATACCCCTCCTCCTCATAGTTCCAGTCTTCAGGGAGTAGTAGAGGCTTTAGATTCGGATGACCATCTATATTTATTCCTAATAACTCCCAGGTCTCCCTCTCAAACTTCTGGACACCCGACCATATATTAACTAAAGTCTTTATACGGGGGTTATCCCTCGGGATATCGTATTTAAATAGGATTACGAAGTCATGTTGGGAGGACCATATTCCATAAAATATCTCGAAAACCTTATTTTTTATAAAGTCTGTAGCACCCATTGTAATAGGCATATCGAATCCAGATTCCTTTAGAAATGATGCGAATCCCTCTACGATGGATGAATCTATCTTAACTATAATCCTCTTATCACCCTGAATCTTATAACTTAATATTTTATCGCCAAACCTCTCCTTCAATATATTAATAAACTCACTTGGACTCATGATACTCACCTTGCAGAATCTTCTCCCTAAGCTTTAGGATCCCATATGCCTGGGCCTCAGGCTTGGGCGGGCATCCAGCTATATACATGTCAACCTTCATATAATCCTTAACTCTGACTAGGCTATAGCTCTCGGGAAACGGCCCCTTACTACTTGCACATGCACCCACTACAATTACGAATCTAGGCTCAGGCATCTGCTCATATAATCTAATCGCCCTCAACATCATCTTCCTAGTCACGTTACCTACGAATATAATTGCATCACTCTGTCTGGTGGAGGCCATGGGGAGGACTCCCCACCTCTCTAAGTCGTATCTAGGCCCGAACAACTGCATGTACTCCGGGCTACAGCATCCAGTTACATAATGTATAGGCCATATACTAAAACTCCTCCCCCAGTCAAATATCTTTTTAATGGGCTTAGGAAGCTTCTCCAGTAAGCCTTCCTTAATCTGACCACCTTCACTCACTTCTCAAACACCTCCATTAGATAGGTGACATAGTATCCCAGTGCGACCAGAATTATAACTATATATGTCAAGAGGTAGAGGGATGTACACGCCCTACACAATTTAAATGGATATATAGATGATAAGATGATCCACACAAACGCGTCTAATACAAAGAATGCCATCGCATATGCAAAGTACCTGATCGATCCGAAGATAGATACCTTATGTGGAGTGATCTCAGCCTTCTGCCCACAGTCGAATATCTCAGTCTTAACTTCACTAGCCCTCTTATTAGATAATATCCAGCCGAGTAATACCGTTATCACTGATGCTATAAAGAATATTATTATATATGCCCAGAATGCTTCATATGGACCTAACTCAATCATGCTCATCCACCCTCATACAATTTATTTAATTTATTAACTAGGTCCCTCTCATCGAACTCAAGGGACTCTAAGACACCCTCCCCCAATAACTCGTCCAGGAGACTTACAGCCTCCTCACTCCTAGCTATTAAAACAACACCCTCTACATCATCTAATAACCCGATCGATAGATCTGAATACTCTCCAGTCAAGTCTTTTATAGATGATATACCGGGGTGGATAGCCTCCTCCAAATCCTCGAATCTATACTCGACTACTTTATCACCAGCTTTAAAGAGGATTGAATTCCTCTTATATTCTATATCCTCAATAGACTCAAGGCTTAAACCATTTCTCATGAGGATTACATTTAATTTAGATGGGAGGTAGAATTTTCTTGCGAAATATGATATCATAAATACAATTGTCTTAAGCAGCTTTGTATGTCCAGCCCAAGAGAACCTGCCCCTCCATATACTCCTAATATGATGTGGAGGACCTAAGACGGCTACCCTAATAGGCTCTACACCATGGAAATATGCCCCTTTATACTCCTCGACGGCCCCCCTAACCCCTAGAATAGTCGGACCAGGGGTAATGAGCTTAAGCTTAGCACTCTCCATATCCCCGGGTTTACATGCTATTGATGGACGGCCCCTCCAACCAGACACCCGGTAGTTGAGTAATCCATCTGTAACCGGGGAATCCCTACCCGAGTATGCGACTACATCCCAATAGCCCTTCCTCAAGCCGTACGCAAGTATCTTCTTAGCTATAGCCTCATCCGGGAAGGCATCTGGATCCTCAACCCTCTTAACAAGATATATCTTTCTATATACCCCGAACTTCTCGCTCCTTGGAAGGCCGAATATACTCTCCTCGATATCCTTATCGAAGCCCTTAAAGTCCTCTTCAGTAGTGACTGGACACGCATAATAACAATATCCACATTTTATACATACACCTAATATCCTAGGTGCATCTTCAAGCATTTGAACGGCATTGGTAGGACATGTAGCTGCGCATGAGCCACAGTATACACACTTCCCGGGCCTAACTATATCCTTGAGTAGATTAGCGAATATCATCCTCTGTGTAATCGGTCCATATGGTGTAGGCCATGTCTTCAGCTCCTGAGACACTGGAACCACCGACACCGATTATACATATGTAAAGATTCCAGAGGATGAAATTATATAAATGTAAATATTATTATTAAGGTATAGAGCCTCGCGTATAAAGCATACAGAGATTATATGATAGAATAGACTATATATGGAGATATAATATATGAGAGTTAAGATAGTCATCGAGCATCTCGAGGACCGTTATAGCCTATGGCTATTATACGAGTATATCAATGCATCTACGCTTGTAGGAAGGGATAATATAATATATAGCAATATAAAATCTAGCCGTGTCAGGAGGATATTATCTAGATATGGCTTAGTACTAGACTATAGAATAGGTAGCGTAGTGAGGGAGGAAGATATGATTATCTTAGATCCAAGTGCTCCCAAGACCATAGAACAGAGGGATATCAAGTACAATACATATATAGTTGTAGGCGGGATACTGGGCACCGACCCACCATTAGGTAGGACTAGAGAATTGTTGACGGGGAGATATAGAGGAGCCAAGGCTAGGAATATAGGTGATAAACAGTTTAGTATAGATGGCGCGGTATACGTCGCTTACATGCTATTAAATGGATTTGATTTGCATGATATTGAGTATATAGATGATTTAACGATACAATCAGAATACTCTGTAGTTAGACTGCCTTATAGATATCCATTGAAAGACGGGATTCCCATAATTTCAAAGACTATAAAAACTATTTTACCAGTTGAAGGCCCATTCAGCCTATATTGGACAAGGAAATTAGATTAGAATTTATTTATATTATTATATGCTATCTATTTATGAAGTGATTTAGATGATGGATATAACATCATTAATATTATATACATTAGGACCTACCGAGATTCTAATTATAATATTTGTAATTGTATTATTGATCTGGGGTCCGTCACAACTACCTAAGTTAGCTAAAGCATTAGGTCAGGCTAAGAGGGAGTTCCAAAAGGCTCAGGAGGAGGAAGAGGAGGAAAAACCTAAGAAGAAAAGAAGGAAGAAAAAGACAACTAAAACTAGTGAGGAATAAAAATTTTATAAAAATGGATTAATAGTTTTATTCTTCGCCTCCACCAAATTCTTCTGGACCCTTAGGTCCTTTACCCTTCTCCTCTTCCTTAAGTTTGCTTGCAGCGATTACATCGTCGATTCTAAGTATCATTGAAGCAACCTCAGTAGCTGACTTAATCATCTGCTCCTTAACTAGAGCAGGTTCTATAACCTCCTTCTCCATCATATCCGTAATCTTCCCACTGAATACATCTACACCATGCCAGAGCCTACCCTTACTGTGAGCAGATTTAAGCTTAACCTCGATATCGATTGTATCTAAACCAGCGTTCTCAGCTAGAGTCAATGGAATTACCTCTAATGCATCTGCGAATGCATTTGCAGCAAGCTGCTCCCTACCACCTAATTTATTAGCCCACCTCCTGATCTCCTTAGCTATCTCAGCCTCAATCGCTCCTCCACCAGCCACGATCTCAGGCCTCATAATAACGTCTCTAACTACACTCAATGCATCCCTCAAACTTCTCTCGGCCTCGTCGACTACCCTCTCACTACCACCCCTAACAAGTATTGATACACTCCTTGGATTCTTACATCCCTCTATGAATACCCACTTATCATCCTCAATCTTCCTCTCCTCGACAAGCTCAGCCTCACCGAGATCCTCTGGTGTCAGGTCCTCTATATTGTTTACGATCCTACCTCCAGTAGCCTTTGCAAGCTTCTCCATGTCACTCTGCTTAACCCTCCTCACAGCTAGTATACCGGCCTTAGCCAGATAATGCTGTGCAACATCGTCGATACCCTTCTGGCATATCACTACGTTAGCGCCTACAGCCTTGATCTTATCCACCATCTCCTTAAGCATCTTATGCTCCTCCTCGAGGAATAGCTTGATCTGCTCGGGTGAGGTTATATTTATCCTGGCATCGAACTCAGTCTTCTCAATCTCGAGTGGAGTATTTAGCAATGCAATCTTAGCATTCTCAATCCTCCTAGGCATTCCGCTATGTACAACCTCCTTATCAAGTACTATACCCTTTACAAATATGGTATCCCTAATACTTCCACCAGGCTTCTTCTCGATCTTAATGTCATCTAAATCAATCCTAATCTCTCCATCCGCCTTCCGTACAATATGCATCACAGCATCTACAGCGAGTCCAGCGAGGTACTCCCTATGCCCAGCAACGAGTTTACTATGCATCGCGGTCATAGCAACCTTCTTCAGAGTCTCCTTGTCAAAGCGCTCAACCTTCTTAGATATACTCTTCAAGACCTCAATAGCCTTATCCGCAGCCTTCTTATAACCATCTATAATTATAGTCGGGTGAACCTCCCTCTCAATAAGCTTCTCAGCATTGTCAAGTAATGCACCTGCTAATACAACTACTGAAGTCGTCCCATCACCTACCTCGGCATCCTGGGTCTTAGCAACCTCAACCATCATCTTAGCAGCTGGATGCTCGACCTCCATCTCCTTAAGCATCGTAGCACCATCATTCGTAATTACCACGTCACCAAGGCTATCTACAAGCATCTTATCCATGCCACGGGGACCTAAGCTGCTCCTGACTATATCCGCGACAGTCTTCGCCGCTAGAATATTCTTACGCATAGCCTCCCTACCTTTACTCCTCGTAGTACCCTCCTTCAAAATTATAATTGGCTGTCCAGCAGCCACAGGATATACGGGTGCTGACATATTCCACACCTCCAATTTTTCACCATATGATAAGTATGATTGAAGGGGTAAATAAATCTTTATAAAAATTGAAAAAGAGATTTATACGAAAAACGATATATATAGAAAAATATTTTTTAAGAATCTTAAAAATTAAATATATAAATTTAACTATTCATCTGCTAAGCTAATCTTTTAAATATGATTATGTTGATTAAATTAAATAAATGTTTAACATGATACAGTTTCTAACTTCACTTAAGGGGAGGGAAGTTCTTATAAAGACTAGGCATGGAATTATAAAGGCTGTGATTGAAGACGTTGGAAGGAATGGAACTCTACTAGTATCGAATTATAGGAAGCTCTCGGATGACGGTGAGGAGATTGAAAGTATGGATACAGCCATTATTAGGGGAGATAGTATTATAGCTATAGCCATAAGTTGATAGTCTATTGGAAATATAGAGTCATTATATAGGCGTCTTCACCATCCCTATAGTATCCCTTAACTCTATTAGTTATCTTGAAACCTAGCCTCCTGTAAAACCTTATCGCACCCTCATTACTGACTCTAACCTCGAGATAAACATATTCAACATCATAATACCTCCTCATCCTACTCAGAACCTCATTCATCAACGCAGTCCCTATACCCTTATTCCTATATTCAGGGAGTACAGCTATCGAGACTATATGCCCAACCTTCTTAAAACGGGGTAGCGGCTGGAAGACGACGTCCCTCTCAATCCTACACATTACATAACCAACGATCTTATTACCCGTCTCAGCCACTAGAAAGACATCCTTATAATTCTGGTATAGAGTCTCATAAAAGAAAAATGGATAGTTCTCAGGTAGTACAAGTTCATTAATCTCCTTAACCCTAGCCAATTCACTATGTTCTACTTCCTTAATCGTATACTCGATCCTCTTCAACTCTAAATAAATTCTTGACTAGCCTTATTGAAATATTTTTAAAGAGCTATTATTATTAGATGAGGGGAATGGAATATAGTGGATATCCAGTAGATGAATTTGAAGCATTATATACCGAGGTAAGTAGACTATTTAATATAATTGATTATTATCAGTATAACGGCTCATACGTATTTAAAGTAGAGTATGATAAGAATCTTAAGACTAAATTCAATAAACTTAGGGAGACCCTTAAGAACATAGGGTATATACCTTTAATAGATAAGGAGGGGGATCATCTAAAGATTACTATATATAAATTTGGGGAGGTCAAGGCGGGTGGAGAGAGAAGAGCATTATACCTATTCCTAGCTACATTAGCAACTATATTGATAGATGGATATATAAGGAGTAGCGCTCCCTTCTACTATGATATAATTAGAGGATATAATCCATGGGTTATGACGATATTATATACAGTATCACTACTAGCTATAATAGGTATACATGAGCTGGGGCATAAGATCGTATTAAGTTACTATAAGATCGAGGCGAGTCTACCAAATTTCATACCTGGTATACCAGGCATCCTACCGACATTCGGCGCAGTAATCTCCCAGAGGGAGGTACCTGCAAATAGGGATATATTGTTCGATACTGGGATTTCGGGACCTATAGCCGGTTTAATCGCTACTATACTAGTCAGCATATATTCTGCCCTCACTGCACCTATAATCAGTATGGAGACGTATAAGATGCTTGAGCTGAAATATGGTCCAGGAACACCGTTCCCAGTTCCACCGATATATAGCTTCATCATACATCTAGTTAGGAAGGTCCCGGAGGGGGATTATGTAATTATAGTTACTCCATTGGTATGGGCGGCTGTAGTAGGGTTCTTAATCACCGGATTAAACCTTCTTCCAGCCTGGCAGTTGGATGGTGGACACATGGCTAGAGCCGTTGTAGGTGAGAAATATCACTCTATATTGACGATAATATCTATAGGGATTCTAATGGTCACTGGATATATGCTCATGGGATTCCTAGTCCTAATCCTATACTTCCTAAGTGGTGGTAGGGGAGTGAGACCACTCGACGATGTATCGGGGATTGCACTATGGAGAAAGATATTATTCATAATATTCTTCGCACTAGCATTTCTATGCCTCCCCATACAATTCCCATTACCACAGATTTAGATTGCTTATTCACCGCATCTATATGGATATAGGAAGGTTAGGTCCTCGATCACTAGTATATCCCTCTTCCTCCTCATAGGCAGGCTATTGATATAGCTCTCCAAGTCTTTAACCCTCTTAACACCAAAGTATTTTATAATTGAACCCGGTATAGATCCATAATATACAATAGCCCTATGTACAGTCGATTTCTCTAGGAGGTAATATAGGTATATTTCATATGGCTTCTCAATATACTCGGCTTTAAAAGACTTTAACTTAGTAGGGTCAAATGTCTTAATCACACCGTCTCCAACCAATACACCGATGGAATCCTCCCTAAGAATATTCTTTAGCTTAATAATCGAAGATACTATAGAGTATATAGATGAATCCCATGGAGCGCCTCCAACACTAGATATTACTAATGGAGGAGGATCGACCCTTAAACACCATTTACTACTATAGTATTTCAATGCATCATCATAGTGGCTGCCGTCTGTAGATGTAAATACATTGACTAGCCTAGGTCCCCCATCAACTATTAGATCGATGTACAGCTTATCCATATCGACGAAATATTTCTTTGGATCAATATCCCCCTCATCACATAATTTAATAAGCTTATCAACAGGTTTATCATGGAGATACCCTATCCAGATGGAGGATTTAAAATTTAGGATGGGGTCATACCTAAACACGTCTATATAGATATTTGCATCTCCGCAATTGGATTCCTGGAATGATAACCCAGTCTTATTCAGTATACCCCTGATGTAATTCCTCTCGAACTCATCGACGATGGGGTTGAAACATATTTTAATCTCACTATATTCCTTTAGAATCTTATATAGCTTCTTAATCGCCTCAGCCTCCCTAACCTCCGGAACCAATGTTTTAGGCGAGATCTTTAGATCTATGGGGTCTGGAAGCATTAGAGGGAGCTCAGTATCTTTATATGAAAGCCATACCTCAACCATACTATGCACCTAGATATATCTACCGATCTATAATTATGTATTTGATAATGTATATTAAAAAGGGTGTTAGGGTATTAGGGATTGCAGAGAGCTTCATCAAGGGAGAGGCTAAATCCATATTAGTTGGTATTGTAATGAGGAGAGACCTAATCATCGACGGAGTTATAATCGATTACGTTACATTAGGAGGACTAGACTCCACAGATACTATAATAAGGATGTTCAATACATTATCCAGGAATGACATAAATTATATAATGCTCTCTGGATCAGTGATAAGCTGGTTCAATGTAATCGATTTAAATAGGTTGTATTACGAGATAAATATACCTGTAATATCAGTGTCGTACGAAGAGACGGAAGGCCTACTAAAATATTTTAAGGAGTATTTCCCGAGAGACTGGCTATATAGATATATAATCCACCTAAGGAATGGGTCGAGAAGGAGTTTAAGACTATCTAATGGCATGAGGATATTCTATAGGTCTATAGGAGTCTCTAGAGTGGAGGCCGAGGAGGTTATCGATAGATTTACATTAGAGGGAAAGTATCCGGAGCCTATTAGAGTAGCCCGATTAATTGCTAGAGCGATATTAAAGTCATATAAAAAGTACATTAAATTTTAATTACTAGAATTGACTTAAACTAAGATGTTAAATATTTTATTGAGGGTATGTCTATAATGAGATGGATAGAACCCGGTTCTACAGAATACTGCACACCCTACTGTAAATACTTTAGGTGTGTAAATAGATCCATCTTAATCCGGGGAGGTAGGAGAATTTGTAAGCTGACTGGCGAGAACTGTGAGCCGAGGAACTGTAAATTCGCGTCATGCGCTATAAATAAGCTACTTCCAGACGGTAAATGTGGGTTATACCAGGAGAGAGTTAGTAGGATGAGGAGGAGGGAGAGGGTTATAGACAGAATTAGGATCGAGGATATAGAGGATTATGATGAGTATATGAAGGGGTTAAAGTGAATCCAATTAGATTAACTCAAGCTTCATAGATGCAGCAGCCTCTTCAAATCCAATACCCCCTAAAATCTTTTCTATAAACTCTTGGATCCTACCCTTATCAATTCTATATTGAACCCATGTATCCCTATCCCTGACTGTAACTGTATCATCTTCAAGCGTCTTATAATCTACTGTAAATGCTATTGGAATACCGATCTCATCTCCACGGGCATATAACTTACCGATACTATCTCCATAATCAAATAATATTTTATACCCCGACTTAACAAGCTCATCATACAGGCCCCTGGCATATTCTATAAACTCATCCTTAGATAATAGTGGATATACCGCTGCATCATATGGTGCGAGGTATGCTGGGAGAGACAGTATTATGCGGTCTCCCTTCTCATTGTATGCATACTCTAAGACTGCATACGCAATTCTATCTAGACCGAATGAAGGTTCAATTACGTGTGGAATGAACTTCTCAGACTCGATCTTCTTGACTTTAACCTCAATATCAAAATATTTTTTATCGAGTCTAATATCATCTATAAGTATATATCCATCCCTCTTGAAACTATCCAGCAACTTATTCACATCAGACTTCGATAATCTACTCATAATTACACCGACCTTATCCCCGAAATCCCTCTTAATATCCCTTACCCTCGGCCTAACTTCATACTCCTTCACATACCTAGCTTCCTTAAGTCTCCTCTCGGCATATATGTCTACACCACTATTCTTTAAATGCGCGGATAAATCATAGTCGGTTCTATCTGCATGGCCAGATACCTCAACCCAACCCCATCTATCGAGGTATACCTCCTGGTCAAAAGTCTTCCTAGCATAGTGAGCCCTCTCACCCGCAAGCTTCTCCCTAAACCTCTGCCTAGTCCTGGGGATACCGAGCATCTCAAGGAATATATGTGAGAGTATCATGAAATACGCCATCCAGCTATTATCTATAATCTTCCTATCAAGTGCGTCCTTCACAGTCATAGTCTCATAGCCACTTAAGTCACCCCTCTCGATCATCTCCTTATGGAGCATGTTTATAGGCTCATCTAGGTAATCATCTAGGTAAGGGCATTCATCATCGGATGGGTCGTAGAATAGTTCGAGCTCCATCATATCAAACTCCCTTAGACGGATTACACCCTGTCTAGGGGAGATCTCATTCCTAAAGCCTTTTCCAACTTGAGCTATACCTATTGGAAGCCTCTTCCTCATAGCCTCATAAACCCTCTTAAACTCTGTAAACATTCCCTGGGCGGTCTCAGGCCTCAGAAAACCCTTATTCTCACTGTATGGCCCTATTATAATCTGGAACATCGTCGTGAAATAGGTTGCATTACCTAGCTCACCGCCACATACAGGGCATCTAACGTTATTCTCTCTAATCAAATCCTCGTAGTCGGAAGGGCTAAGGTCTTCACGGATCTCAATACCATGCTCCTTCAATAATGTATCAGCCCTATACTTCCTATTACATTCTCTACAGGATACCATTACATCCTTAAATGAGTCTACATGGCCAGATGCCTTGAAAACTACATATGGGGCTATATCGGGAGACTGGATCTCCACAAAATCATGTTTATATACAAATACTTCACGCCATAAATTAGCTATTTTATTCTTAAGAACTACGCCATATGGACCCCATGCATATAAACCCCCTACACCACCATATATCTCGTATGCAGGCCAGAAGAAGCCTCTTCTACGCGCTAGACTAGCTACCTTATCAGCCCTAGACACTCCATACACCCCAATTAATAAATCTATAGTTATAATAAATTCATACTTTTAATTATTTAAGTCAGCATACCCTTTGAAGCCATGTACCTAAACAATTTATTTTATTGAATCAAGATATAGAGTATTTTAGATTTATATGCCTAATACAAGGTATAGGAAGGGATATAGGTTTGAGGTTAGGGTAAGGAAGTTTTTAGAGGGGTTAGGTTATAAGGTATTTAGATCAGCTGGTTCGAAGCCCCTCGACTTAATCGCATTCTCGAGGGATCGAATATTCTTCATCGAGTGTAAGGTTAGGGTAAATAGATCGACTCTTAAGAGAAGCGGCTCGAGGATAATTGAATTAGCTAGAGGCACTAATGCAAAGCCTCTAATAGCATTTAGAGACGAGAATAATAAGATTAGATTCTATGATCCAGTGGAGAATAGAGAGTACACCATCCCATATATAAGGAGTATAGATAAATACATCTAGTTAATTATATAATCCTATCTAACTGATTTTTGATGGATATGATCGGTATAATATCTGATACACATGATAATAAAGATGCTATAATGAAGATTGTCGAGATCCTTAACGAGATGGACATAGATTTAATCCTCCATGCAGGGGACCATATAGCACCATTTACAGTTAAATGGATGAGTAGATTTAATGCTAAGGTTGTAGGTGTAGCCGGGAATAACGATGGTGAGATCAAGCTTCTAAGGAAGTTCTATGAGGATAATGGATGGAGGTTTGAAGAGTTCCTTGCTGAGATAGAGTATAAGGGGAGAAGGATCGCATTGACACATGGTACATACCCGAGGGTTGTAGAGGCATTGTATAAATCTGGATTATATGACATCGTGGTATATGGACATACACATGAAGTCTATATAGGTAGATATAATGATACACGTGTGATTAACCCGGGGGAGGCGTGTGGATACTTAACAGGTAGAAGGACTATAGCGGTATATGATATTGATAGGGATGAGGTTAGGATAATAGATCTCTAGCTAACCTACCTATTAAACTAGCTAGATCGACTTCCTTAGGAGCCTTAGTATAAACTAGGTTCCAGATATATTTCTTACCCAATATCTTCATACCATACTCTATTAAAAGGTCACTCCTCGTCAATATATCTATAGCTAGTCTAAGCTTATACCCGTCCTCGAGGACCCTACCTATAAATCCACGCCACAGACTTTCATAGTAGTCTAGGGGTGCCTCCCCATTCAAATACTTATATACAGCCTCAGACGCGGAGACGCCAGCCACAACCGCAGTTACAATCCCTGCACCGAGGGAGGCAATAACGTGGTTAGCCGAATCCCCGAGTGATATGAACCTGCCTGAGACCGTCTTTTCAGCTGGTGGAGCTACTGGGACCACTCCCCCAACCATTGAAACAGGATATGCATTCCTCAGCTTATTACTCGCAATCGGATGCTCCTTAATAAACCTAGTTAAATAGTCTCTTAATGTGGCACTCTCATTTACATATGGATATCTAATACCGACTCCTACATTAGCCGTCTTCCCTCCTCTAGGTATTATCCATGCATATGCACCTGGGGCGTATTTAGATCCAGTATACATCTCTATAATATCAGAGTCAAATTCAACCCCATCCATGACATACTGGGCTAGATAGGCGAGGTTATATTCATCACTCTCCCTATATAATCCAACCTGGTCGAGTAGTCTCGATGATGCGCCAGCCGCGATCGCCACTACATCACCTTTATAAACACCATTTAAAAACCCCTTCACATATACACCTCCATCCGAGTCTAGTTTATATACACTCGAGTTTATGTATACCTCAGCACCATATTCAATGGCTTTTGATACAAGCCATTTATCGAATGAAGCTCTATTGATTACAAGTCCTTTGAACTCAACTTCATATATGGAATTATAAGGTGTATATAATCTAACTACCCTAGTCTTATTTAAGACGATATTCCTGGGAACCCTCTTAAATATACTTAAATATTCTGATGGGGTCTCGGGTAGTAGGGTCTCCAACTCGCTGTAGGCCGGTATAAACTCGCCACACTGTATAGGTATCCCTATCTCCCTCCTCTTATCAATCCCAAGTACCTTAACCCCCTTTTCAGCAGCATTATAGAGTAGTGAAGCGCCTGCGGGGCCTAACCCTATAACGATTAGTTCATATTGATTACTCATTGTAGAAACTTATCCAACTCCCCATTTAAAAAGTTGGCTAATCTATCTAAACCAGATGGTAGTGCAGACATTCCATCGAGTTTGACTGGCGTTATACTTATATTGTTTGAGACTAACGTCGCATATGCATCTGAATCTGTAGGGAAGTTCCCGAATTTCTCACCCCATATCCAATAGTATGGCGTCCCCCTCGGATCCTCCCTTATATAAACCTTGATAGAAAGCGATAGTCTAGCTAATCTAGTCACCTTGATCTCGGTATCCTTAACAATCTTCGCCGGGTAATTAACTGATATTAAATCAATATCATCAGGGAATCCATGTCTAAGGAGGTATCCGACTATTTCTCTAGATATTTTGGCAGCTATATCCATGCCCTCCCTAACCTCCTCTACAGTCAATACATCCTTCTCGGGGACGACCTTAGAGAAGGCTATGGAGGGGATTCCATATACCGCGCCAGCTATAGCTCCTGCTACAGTACCACTCATGAAAAACTCTATTAGACTTACATTCTCACCGATATTTATCCCAGATACAACTATATCCGGCTTTTCATCAAGGATATGGAATAATGCTAGAGTCACGCAATCTCCTGGAGTCCCGCTAACTAGGTAGTATGGAATCCCGTCGAACCTCCTCTCCATAATCCTAAGAGGCTCCTTCAAGGTCAGGCTGAAACCCGCAGCGCTTCTAGATCTATCAGGGCATACCACAGTTACATTAGAGAAACGACTCAACTCCCTCGCTAAGACCCTCATACCATATGATAGATAGCCGTCGTCATTAGTCACTAAAACCTTATATCCCATTACCTGGTCACCATAATCTCACTCATCTCCTCAATATATTTCCTACCTCCTCCTTCAGTAAAGTATTCGGTTACAGGATTCAACATCTTTATAAGGTAGTCGGTTACAGCATGCTTTAAATCCAATGGATGGATGTTTCCACCCTGATAATCCTCCATAAACTCATTTATATTAGGGTACTCCATAACCCCACCCTTTTTAATATTCTCAATTTTTATGACCTCCCCCCTCCTCATGAGATAAGGGTATATAACATACTCGAGTAGAGAGACTACGGGATTATATTTCACCTCCTTAGGTGGGCAGTATGCCTTTCTGATCTTCCTCGATAATGTATCTTTATCGTCATGAAGGAATATCGCGGTCTCAGGCATGGACTTAGACATTTTAATACTTATTAAAGCATCTGTAAACTGGTCCTTATCACCCGACTCCTCAGCCTTCTTAAGTATCTCAGCATCACTCTGAGTTAATCCAATGCCTAGAAGCATACCATGATGCAATGCAATGGGTTTATAACCCATCTTATCTCCAACGTCTATAGCTATTACATGGGCCTTCCTCTGATCGATACCGCCGTGAGCCACATTAACGCCCAATGTAAATATATCAGTCACTTGCATAGGCACATACATGACTTGAGCTAGCGAGAGACTCTCAATCATCCTCCTACCAAGTATACTCACACTCCTCCTAGCCCTTGAGAGAGTGATCTCCATAGAGATTTTTAGAAGTCTCTCAAAGTATTTGTTACCCAGTGATTCATAGAACTCGGACGCCAATATAAATTTAGTTTTACCAGAATCCCCTCCCAATGCCGAGATAACCTTCTTAAATGCCTCGATATAGTATGATGTAGCGACCTTCCTAATTGTATCTAAATCCCCCCTCAACTTCCTATTGATCCAACTATGATAGTCTGCTAGGAAAATCCTCGTCTCCACACCAGCATTCTGTAGATCCACGATTTTATGTATAGGGACTACGCCAGTACCTAAATGGAGGAAGCCCGATATCTCATATCCTATATAATGCCTTAATCTAACTCCAGTGGATAGATACTCCCTCAACCTATCTAACGTTAATATTTCTATTGTTGGTAGACGTCTAAATAGTTCGATGCACCTCTCTATATCCATCACACCACCCACTGGATTTAAATATAATTTTAACCACTGACTTAAATTAATTCTATTGAGCCATATGTATAATGTAGATAGATATGGAGATATTATAGAGGCTAGGGATAGGATATTCAAGGAGGTAAAGCGGGAGATACCTAAACTCATTAAAAAAATCACTCTAAGTAGAAGGTATGAGATTAGAAGGATATACAGGATATTGAGGGGTTTGAGGGATCTTGATGTGAGGCTATATAATAGGCTTCTAATGGAGAGTTATGAGGATATACTTAAACTCCAGCTGGGAAGAGACTATAGTTATAAGGTATTTATAGGTAGGTACGCTCCAGACCTGGATTATAAATATATTGAAGTCGGTGAAAAATACATTAGTGATGTTGAGGGGGGATTTCCGAGTCTCGTAGATAGGGATAGGGTGTATATCCAGGGGATATATCCCGATATAGATTCTACATCGATGGCTTTAAATATATTGATTGAAGCAGCTAAGGAGTTGAATATATATAATGACGAGATTGACCTGGCTATTAAAAATGGATTAAAGTACTTAAGTAATAGGGATATTAATAGAGACGGGCTGCTTGAACAGTATTATAATGAGGATTGGGCGATTGGGTTATATAGGGAGGGGAGTGTATTATACTCTAATGCAGTCTATATAAAGACACTTGAAAACGCTTTTGACCTTTATATAGATGTAGATAGAGAGTTTAGTCTAGAGATTCAGAGGAGGCTATCTAGATGCTATGAAAAGATTGAGAGACTAATGTGGCTTAAGGACCATTATATAGACTCGATAAGTAGTAGGGGAGGTATAGTAGATAGATATAGTTTAGATACCACGGAGATGGGTGAGACACTGATATATAGTAGGCATGATAAGCTCAAGACCCATTTGAATACCCTTATCAAGGCTGTCGAGGGTATAGATGGTAGATGGGGGTTGCCAGCATTTAGTCCATCATACGCCCATATATATAGGGTTTTTAAAGATTACATAGGATATAATGGGGGAGTAGTTCCATATTATATAGTTCATTTAGCGAAAATCCTATTGAAGTACGGTTTTAAGGATTATTCAAGAGGCTTATTGGAATATGGTATAATGCATAGGGAGATACTATGGAGATATGGTAACATATCGAAGAGAGACCCTGATTTAGGCTTGGATACTAAGATAGAAATCCTCTCCATATCCACTAAATTAATAAAAAAAGATGTGGATATTTGATGGTGGGGCCTGCATCAGCCGGTTGGAAGCCAGCTGTCTAACAGTCTCCCGGGCCCCTAGTCTACAGAGGCTTCGGCTTGCCCGGTAGAGTGGTGCCGGCGAACCACCCCCCGTGCCTCCACCTCCGTAGACTCTTTGGAGACTGTATTTGAGCCGGATTTTCTCCAGGCTTTATACAATGGGATAGCACCCGCAACCCTATGGAGATTGGCCCATTGATACCCCGTAGGGGATTAGGTGCTCCCCTCCCCCTTGGGGTCTGGTTCCCCATAGGGTTTTGGGTGTTATCCCATTGTATAAAGCTTGGAGAGTCTCCAGCTCATCAGCCGGCTTCCAACCGGCTGATGCCACTATATATGTAGGTTTTTAGAGGATTTAATAATAATGTAATTCCGTCGTCTCTCTCGAGGTTACAATAAGGATATACGAATTCTATATTACCTTACCTTTCTTCTCGAACTGCCTCTCATAAAGCTGATATAACTCCTCTAATGTAGCTGCTTCCTCAGGACTCTTATCCTCCCTAATCCTCGTTATCCTAGCGAGTCTCAACGCCAACCCACTCTTATACTTTGGACTCTTCTGAATCTCATTGAAATCTACCTCAACGACTATCTCAGGCTTAACCCATATCCTGAAGCCCTCATCCTTAACCTTAAGCTCTAGAAGCCTTTTAGTCATATACTGAAACTCTTCATCCGTCAAACCTTTAAACGTCTTACCTACAACTAGATACTCACCTGAATTGGGATCATATACGGCTAGATAATAGTCACTCAGCCAGCTACTCCTCCTCCCATGCCCCCATTCAGCACCTACTATAACCAGGTCGAGGGTTTCCTTACTCTTAACCTTAATCCAGTGCTTACCTCTCACACCAAGTATATATGGAGAATTCAGTCTCTTAACCATAACCCCCTCATGACCATAGTCTAAAGCCCTCTTGTAAAATGACTCGGCCTCCCTAATATTCGACGTGACTATCCTATTGGCCAAAAGCTCTTCTGAAACCCTTTCAACTAACAGATCATATCTATCTGAATATGGAGTATCAATAAGTAGCTTCCCATTTAAATATATGATCTCGAATAGATGGATCTTAAGTGGAATAAGCTCCATAGCCTCCTCAATATTATATATCCTCTTAAAACGCTTCATCAGGGTCTGGAAGGGTAGAGGCTTCCCACTCCCCCTCTCATATGCTACAACCTCACCCTCGAGGATAGCTTCATCAACCGAAACCCCATTCCTTACAATCTCAACTACATCCGGTAGGCTATATGTGACATCCGTCAACCTCCTACTAAATATCTTAACCCTCCCATTCTTAATGTGAATCTGGACCCTAGCCCCATCATACTTAACTTCAACAGCGGCTTCACCGCCACCTATCATATTATAGGCCTCGGCTATTGAGGAAGCAGGTGTAGCTAGCATAGGCCTTATAGGACTAAATAGCCTCGGAGGGATATTCCTAAGAGCCTCCACACCCTTTAAAGCCACGTCGACAACATCCCCTAAATCCCCCCTCAATAGATACGCCCTCCTAATATCCTCTAGAGATAAACCGAGTACATTGGATAATGCACCTAATAAATGACCGTCGACCAATCCTATCCTCAATTCCCCTAGAATAATTTTAGATAACCATATCCTCTCCTCACGCGACATACGGCCCATTAAACTGGCTAGAGCCTCAAACTTCCTCTTACTACTATCCTTACCCCTTATATAAGCTATCTTAATTAATTCATTAAATACATCATTTAGAGTCAGTGGATTTGAGGGGAACAGTGGTTTTATAGGGTTTTTAAGCGCCTTCATAATCGTCGAGTACCCTACGCCCAATCCACCCTCTATGGAATCTGGAATAGGCTTACCAACTAGAAATAGGATGAATGGCTTCCACTCACTCCTCTCCAACTCCTTTAGATAAGTTGCAACGATATTCTTCTTCTCCGTGATGGATGACGTAGATCCTATCCTCATACATATCCTAATAAAGTCTTTAAACAGCATATCAACCACCAGCCAACTCATTAAATATATTTAAAAACTCTTCCTTCGAGTCATATGGAATTATACATGATCCATTAGTCTGGTAGCCATATCCGATCCCGCCTACACTATATGATGCAGCCTCTATCAACGCCGATACAGGCTGGCTATATCCATTTAAGATCCTGAACTCAAGCTTCTTAGACACCCTAACCGCTATATTAAGCCATTTATTCCCTAGACTCCCTAATCCGGGGATATATGGCTTCCTACTAGATATACCTATAATATACTTATTCTTATCATATAGCCTAGCCTGATGACTTACATATGATACATATGAATCGAATATCCTCGTACCCATATCATAGAATAGACCCTTATAATCCTCGAACCACTGAACATATTCCTTTACAAACATACCCTCCTCCAGGAGTCTTGTCATCTCACTGTATGCATTCAACCTAATCTCTCTAAATCTATTTACATATTCCTTAATATCGAGTTCACCGCATCTGAACATAGCAATCACTTCAAGCGGCAGATCATCGAAGTATCCCGCTGAAGAGACTAATGTGATATCCCTATATAATGACCTAAACTCTCTTCTAAGACCTCTTAAATATATTGATAGGCTCTTCCCGCTCCTCTTGACATTCCCGAATATAATCCCCTCATATGCTACACGCCAGTTAATTCCCTTAAGATCATAAGGGGATTCTCCGAAGCCTATTAGAGCCGCCCAGGCATCCTTAGGAGCCTCCCTAGTCACCTTCTTAAGTAAGAAATATGTGATTATAGACGAAACGGGAGACTCTTCATCGGGGAAACCATATTTAAATGGATTAATATATTTAATAGCCTCTGGAAACTCTACGTCGATTGTGTGGTGATCGATTACAACCACACTACTATATAACTCCCTCGGGATAAAGTGGTAGAATGCCCCCCCAATATCTAGGAAGAAGAAGCAGTCAAAATATGTTTTAAATATTTCTTTAATAGCCTCTGGAAACGCTTTATCCAGAGACATAAGCCTATAATCGATATTAAATTCATCTAGAACCTTAGTCAATAGATAAGCTGATGACACCCCGTCTCCATCATCGCTAAATACGATTAAAGCCTTCCTAACCCTCTTTAAATACTCTATTAAATCCTCCAAGTCTCTATTTAAGCTATCAAATGCACTCATATCAATCAAACAGTTATACAAACATATCTAACCCTACGCCGCCTCCCCTAGCTATAGACTCTAGAGTCTTCTCACTAATCCCCACCGGAGACAATATCCTTACTATAGCGGGGAGCAATTGATTATATATATAATAGTCCCAGTCAATATAGTTTGGATCCGCCTTAGTATAGTGGACCGCCCTCTTATATAGTGGTCCACTACCTTTATTAATTATATAGCCTATGAACATACCCTTCTTAATCCTCCACCCCTCTTGAGAGAGGCTCTTAGCAACCTCGATATGAGGGGCATTAACCTTATACTCGCTTAACGGCCTAGTAATCTGCTCCCATATAATCAGCTTCCTAATATCAACCTCCTTCCTCCTAAGCCTCCTAACAAAGTCTCTAAATAGGTCTAGAAGCTTGTCTTTAGAGGCACCTTCAAGTAGATTCTTGACGATCACATACTGCGCCTCCCGAGCATAGTCACACCAGTCCCTCCTAACATATTCCAAACCTACTATCTCGATAGATCCATCTTCAGTAAGCCCCGCATACCTCTTCTTAGCCTCTGTAAATAGGATCTTCTTAAATACCTTATCGATCTTAGCCTCCAAACCGAGTGTGTCAGAGACCCATTTAATCAATTCATTAATTAAATCAATATTATAGTCGACGAAGATGCTATCGGTATCCCCATATATTATATTTAGCCCCAGCTCCTTAGCCTTATCAATACTTAGGCTTATCGTCCTCCTACCTAAGTATGTAACTATGGAGGCGCCTTCATAGCTATACCATCTAGCACCAATCCAACCCATGTAGCCATACATTGTATTAGCCAAGATCTTTAGAACCCTCTGCCTAGCATCAAGCAATTTATATTCTCTGCTGGATGGGTCGAGGCTCTTTAACCTACTCCGAATCTCGTCCCTCCTCCTGATAAGCTCCTCGAGTATAGTGGGTATAAGCCCCCTTATATCACTGCGTACACCATATCCAATCTCATCGAAATATACTACATTACCCTCTGAAGACTTAACTATAGTTTCTGGCGAGATATTATATTTGATCATTATACTGGGATACATTGACTTATAGTCTATAACTGCAATATTGTCGTGTAGCCCCGGCTTCGGATTCAATACTAATCCACCTGGGTAAGTTCTATATCTCCTCAAACTAACTTTAGGAGTAACCTCACCATGCCTCCTACCTATCTTCATTATATAGTACTCAGCCTGCCTACCTGAACTCGCTGTAAAGACGTAGTCTGGGGGGATTCCAGTTATATTAGATAATACAAAGATATGGTCTTCAAGCCCCTTAAATGTATTGTATATCGCCTTAACCCTCCACTCAACATACTTAATTAACTTCTCCCTATCCCTACTCCAATAATCATAGTATAGATATTTATCAATAGCATACTCCGGCAGATCCATCTTCATGTACCCAGCCAACTCCTCGAGTGTCTTCCTCTGGAAGATCGGGAGGTCATCTACATACTCCTTCAAATCTATATTAACCCTACCCCCAACCGAGAAGTGACCCAATACACTTTGATGTGCTTCACCACCGATCTTACCAATCTTCAGGCCTCTCCTCAATTTCTTAAGCCTCTCTGTAAGATAAGGCCATATATACTGATTCAATTCAAAGCCGACGATAACATGGGGATCTACCCTAGATACATCCGTCTCCAATAACCTAATTATATTGTAGTCATTCCCATCTAGAAGATAGTTATTCACATTCTCCCCATCATACGTCACAATCCCTAGGACCTGATCATACTCGGGATCCGGTTCCCCATATCTACTTCCTAGGATCACATCTACAGAAAGGACTCTAACCTCTGGATGAGGTCTCTCCTCAATCGGGGTAAACTCCTCTAAGACGCCTACAGACACATTATCTATGGTAGTGACGTTAGATACCTTAAACCTATACCATCCACATGGATTAAGATTCATATCCATGATATACTTCTGAGAAGGCCTAATGTCGTCTTCATAAATACCTTCTCCAACCTTCTTACTTAAGACGTCTGAAGCCTTTTTGACCGCCTCAAATCCTCCAGATACCTTATAGAATATGTGTTCAACACCATATAACCTCCTGGTTACCTCATTAACCTCGATATCCCTATATAAATTCCCTAACTCCATCCTCAGAATCTGATTAAGCTTCCTAATACTGATATATTTACTATCGATATAGAAATAATCTCTAAAGTTAGGATCTATAATTAAATAATATTCTCCATTTGAATCTATACTCCATATCCATATAGCCTCTCTATTTTTATACTCACCTATTGCGGTGTCATATACCCATACTATCCACTCCATATTACATCCATATTATATTATTTATTAACAATATTATTAGGTAATAATGAAGATATCTGTATTATTATCCAGCTTTGTATGGAATCTAATATTATTTACACTGGTATTCAAGGATTATATAATGTACCCCACTTTAGTAGCAGGTATATTAACATTATTCTATATTATTGTCTTAGTCTATCTAGTCCCGAGATACTCGATATTAATCGAGTATATAAATCTCAATCCATATTTATTCGCCATTCTTATACTTACGCCGTATACGCTGATAATTATACTATATCTATTGAACCGGGATCTAGGTAAGTTATTTAAGTCGGTTATTAGTCTAGGATTATATAATGGAGTATGGTTTGAAAAAATTATAAAAGACCTCATTAAATAAGTTGGTGAAGTACATGGGCTCTAGATTATTAAAGGATGAGGATTTAGAGATATTGAAGCAGGACTACTGGAGTAGACTTGAGAATGAAGTTGAAATTATATATATAAATAGTAGAGAACCTATCTGCCAATATTGCCCAGTAATTAAGCAATTATATAGGGAGATAACCAGCTTAACCGATAAAATTAAATTTATAGAATTGTTTTTAGAGGATGATCATGATATTATAGAGAAACTCGGTGTAAAATATGCCCCAGCAACTATATTAAGAGGCTTAAACAAAGGATGGATAAAATTCTATGGCATACCGGCTGGAAATGAGTTCCCATCCTTTATAGAGGCTATAGTAATGGTTTCAACAGGTGAAGATGGACTACCTGATTATGTCAAGGGAGAGATAACGAGAATAGATAAATCGATAAATATTAAGACATTCGTAACCCCCTCATGCCCATACTGCCCTAAAATGGTTTACACTACATATCAATTTGCCATGGTTAACGAGTTTATAGAGGCTGAGGCATGGGAGAGCCTCGAATTCCCAGATATATCAGCATATTATGATGTATATGCAGTTCCTAAAGTAGTTATAAATGATAAAATTTCTTGGGAGGGGCTTGTACCACCCGAGTATCTAATTGAGAAGATTAGGGAGGCTATTAGAGAGGAGTAAAATATTTAGATGTAAATCCTTGTTTTTAAGGAGGATGAGTAAGAGTATTCTAAGGGAGATTGGAAAGAGGATATATGGCGAGGCCTCATCTAAAATCATTAAGAGTATGGATGTCATAGGGGATATAGCGATTATTAAACTCCCCCACGAGCTCCTTGATGAAAGGAGGTTCATATTTGGGAGGGAGGTTCTTAAGGAACTTAAGTATATTAATGTTGTATTGAGGCAGAGGACCCCAGTTGAAGGCCTATTAAGAATTAGGAGGTTCGAGCATATAGCTGGAGAGAATCGTACAGAAACTATTTATAAGGAGTATGGTGCGATATTCCGCGTTGATGTAGAGAGAGTATATTTCAGCCCTAGATTATCTAATGAAAGACTTAGAATATCTAGGTTGGTATCTGACGGTGAGACTGTAGTTAATATGTTCGCTGGAGTCGGACCATATTCTATATTAATAGCGAGGAAGGTGGATAATGCGGTAATCCATAGCATCGATATCAATCCAGTTGCGATTGAATATCACCTAGCCAACAATATATTAAATAAAGTTACTGATAAGATCATAACATATAGGGGGGATGCTAAAGAAATAATTATCAAGTATCTATCATCTACGGCTGATAGGGTATTAATGCCGCTCCCCGAGTATGCATTACAGTATCTTGAATATGCATTACATGCTTTAAAGAATAAGGGGTACATGCATGTCTACCTACATGTAAAGTATGAGGAGAATAGGGAGGAGGCGTTAACAAGGTCCCGGGAGATCATCTTAAGAGAATTGGGTGAGAGGGGATATAGGGTAGTTGAGATAGATTCACATCCAGTGAGAGAAGTTGCAACTAGATTGCTGCAGGTATGTGTCGACGCGTATATACGTAAGATTTGAGATTTTCTTTTAACGATTTAAATATCACAAAAAAGATATTCTGATTTAAATAGGTGGTGGTCTGGGAAAACCATGGAGATCTGTCCCGTATGTGGATTACCGAAAGATTTATGTATATGTGGGAAGCTAGAGAGTGAGGAAGTCAGTATAAAGATACGTGTAGAGCGCAGGAGATATAACAAGCCTGCGACGATTATAGAGGGCATTAACCCGAAGACTCATAATCTAAATAAACTTGCTAAGAAGCTTAAGAGGAAGCTGGCATGCGGAGGCACGGTTAAGGATGATAAGATAATATTACTTGGAGACCATAGGGCGGTACTACCCGATATACTATCTAAGATGGGATTCGACACAAATAAGATAGAGGTATTTTAAGTGAAGATCAAGGTATGTCCAGTATGTCTATCCCCGAGGATTAGGAGATCATCTTCATTCGATGGATGGCTTATTCCAGTGACGTACGTATGTGAGGAATGTGGATATAGAGGCCCAGTATACCTAGAGATCGAGGTAGATGAAGAAGGTGGATGATGATAAACTTAGTATATATATAAATGCATTCGGGTTAATAGGTGGGATATTTTATATAATAGTAATTGGACTACTATCCATACCAACACTATTTTTTATAAGAGACCATGCAGGTTACGCAAATCCGATTACCATAAAATCATTCACAATATTTATAACGGTAGTTCCCCAGGAGATCCCTATAGCTATAAATAGCGATTACCTCACGATTATAGTATTGGAATTCTATCTAGCCCTCGGAATCATAGATATATTAAGGAATATAAATTCAGATAAACCGCTCATTAAGATGTTCCTACTAGCCGGCGTCGTCCTAGTGCTCTCCATATTGATCGAGGCTCTCCAGAGTAGCATCGGGGTTGAAACAGGTGAGCTGGAGGCTCCCAACGACTACATATACTATATATCTGCGGTATACGCGCCTATAGGGGAGGAGATTGGATTTAGATTAACTATAATTGGCCTGGCATCGCTGATCATGTACTTTCTATCGAGAGAAGGGAAGACGTTAAAAGGTGTTTTAACATCCTTCCTAATACCGTATAAGATCTATAAAGATGATCATGATAAAATGTATGTACTCTATATCCTAGTAATATTTACTTCACTAGTATTTGGATTCGCCCATCTAATGGGGCCTGGATGGAAGCTCGGGAAGGTGACTCTATCTATATTAGCGGGGCTATATCTAGGATACCTATTTGTAAAATATGGTATAACGACTTCAATCCTCGGCCATGCATACTTCAACGTCTATCTACTCACACTATATTTCCTAAGTGAATTAGCGGGGGACTACATCCCTACATATGGAGAGATGGTTGAGATAACGATATCAGTACTATATTTTATACTATCAATTGCAATTGGCGTAATTTATTTAGTATGGCTAGCCTATAAATTTGTAAAAAGATATTCAGGATATGGTGTAGAGTATGAAATATAGATTAATAAACTTTTTAATATGCCCATCATGCAAGGCATACCCGCTTGAATTGAAAGCCTTTAGAGTTGAACACTTTAAAAACAGGGTATTCAAGTTGAAGCCATGCGACCTGTACTGTGGATATGAGGAGAAATATGTTAAGGATATAGGTGAGGAGAATCTAAAGTGCAGTGAATGTATCAAGTATGAGATTATAGATGGGTATCTAAGGTGTAGTAAGTGTGGTGAATGGTATCCCATTGTAAATGGAATTGTTATAATGCATATAGGAGATATGAGGCCAAAGAAGGTGATTAAGGAATTTATAGAGAAGTATAGGGATAGAATACCCAGTGAATTGATTGAGAAGGAACTAGCTAGATATTAGGGGTAGGACGTGTCTTAAAATAAAGTCTTGGAAGTCGTCCAGAGTAATATTTGTAAACATAGCTATAATCGCATTCCTAGTAATCCCAACTACATAGCCTGTATCACGATGTTGGAAGACTACATACCATATTAAACCATGCTTTAAATACTCGTTATATAGAGATGTATCGGCTAACGAATCACCATATAAAGCAAGTTTATTTATATTAGGTAAGTCTACATTATCAAAGTAGATTACTTTAGTGGCCTCTGGAGCAGACTCATGGAGACTCTTAAGCGTCTCATGAGTTATAAAAGCCTCTATAATCATATCTCCCCTTATAAATAGGATCTCACTGATTTTAATAGCGATCTTATTTGCCCTAGGCTTCTTCTCAAATATAATTAGATACTCTCCCCCTCTATACTCAATAAATATTATTGGAACCTCCCTACGGATAGGTATATTACGCAACTCCCCTCCCACGTTAAATACCCTAACCTCATCATAAATATAGAAACCCTTTACCATCCCTCCGATTACATTTATATCCTCGAAATACTCTTGGACCTCAATACCCTCATAATCCTCCTTAACCCTATAGCCTGAGATCTTATCGTAAATAATATCTATTGGGATATACTCAGATAACTTAAATATTTTAGCCGATAAAACCAAGTTAAATCACCTAAATCTCCTTAGAAGCCTCCCAAAGCCTCTCGAAATACATCTTAGCTAATTCAATTAAACTGGTGTGGGTAGACCATATCGCAGTACTGATCCTACGCCCACTATCAAGTAATATTAATGCCTCCCTCCTATCTGATATCACACCCCCTCCATACATCTCATCCCTACACCTTATCTTAATCCCAAACTTCTTAAATATACTCATATCATCGACTAGACTCTCTGGAATCAGCATCCTAACCCTAATATCAGATGGATACGTGAATCTATTAACTAACTTAGAATAGTAATTTATCAGGGTATTAAGCTTTAGATGAAGTGCGAGTAGGAGCTCCTCCCTAGTCTTACTCATTAAATCAATAATCTTCATAGATATATTCCTTTCACCATGAAAGATCCATACCTCCGGTTTCTCAGGGAGAGTCTTCTCCTCATAAATTGGCTGAAGCACTTTAGACACATACTCAGCCGCTTTCTCAATCCTCTTCTCCATACTCATTATAGCGTTTTTAACCGCCTCTATAGGCGGCTTAGCAATATACTTTATAGGCCTATCATAAATAGATTCGATCCACCCCTTCCTCTCTAGACTCCTAAGTACAATATAGATCTTGGAGAATGGGACACCTGAATACTCAGAGATCTCCTTAGCAGATAGAGATCCGATATTAAGTAGGAGGAGATATACCTTAATTTCATTAGGGCTTAAACCCAGTTCCTTAAGCTGCTCATCAAGCTCTCTAGGTATTTTCATACATTAAATACTATGAAAAAGGTGTTTTTTAATATTTAATATATCTTGATTTAAGGGAGGATGATTTAAATGTAGTGGATTCACTTTATATGCTAGGTTTAACTAGATATGTAAGTTAAAAATACTTTAAGAAAGTAAAAAAATTATTTATCAACCCATCCACGGTCTTTCATAGCCTGATATACTCTATTTACTGCTACAACGTATGCTGCGTCCCTCATGTGGATCTTCTTCTCCTTGTGTACTGCATAGACGTCGTGGAATGCTTTAGTCATCTTGTTATTAAGCTTCTGGTATACCTCCTCCGAAGTCCAGTAGAAACCAGTTATATTCTGTACCCACTCAAAGTATGATGCTGTTACGCCACCAGCGTTACATAGGAAGTCGGGTATCTGGAATACACCCTTCTCATATAGAATATCGTCGGCCTCAGGAGTAACCGGGCCGTTAGCGATTTCAGCGATTAGCTTAGCCTTAACTTTATCAGCATTATCCTTAGTTAATACATTCTCGATGGCTGCAGGCGCCAGCACGTCAACCTCTAGGGTCAGGAGCTCCTCATTAGTTATGTTAGTAGCCCCTGGGAAATCTCTAATCCAGACATCGTGCTCCTTCACCCATTTAAGCACTTCATCGGCATTCAACCCATCTGGATTATATATCCCACCCTCTATATCACTTATCGCAACCACCTTCATACCAAACTCTTCACTAGCTGTCTTAGCCATGCTATAACCTGCTTTTCCAAAACCCTGTATAGCTATAGTCGCGCCCTTCAACTCCATACCCAATACCCTAGTAGCCTCCCTCACTGTATACATCGCACCCTTGGCTGTGGCGCCGACCCTACCTGGGCTACCTCCTATACTCAGTGGTTTACTACTGGTTATACCGAATGCAGGATCCCTCCTTCTTGATATAAGCTCATACTCATCCACTATCCAAGCCATGATCTGGGGGTTGGTACCTACATCTGGACCAAGGATATCTGTATATGGAGTTATAATATCGTAGATAGCCCTTATGTATCCTCTCGTAAGCCTCTCAAGCTCACCCATACTCATCTCCCTAGGATTACATATTACTCCTCCCTTAGCACCTCCATATGGTAGGTCCACGACGGCAGTCTTCCAAGTCATCCAGGCCGCTAAAGCCTTTACAGTGCTTAATGTCATTCCAGGATGATACCTGATTCCACCTTTAGTAGGACCTCTAGCCCAGTTATACTGTACCCTAAAGCCTGTAAACATCTTCATGGAACCGTCATCCATCTTAGTAGGTATATTCACCTCAAGTATCCTCTGCGGCCTCTTCAGAAACTCTAGAGCCTCCCCACTAATCTCCATAAACTGTGCAGCTCTCTCAAGCTGTTTAATAACAATCTCAAAAAGATCAGTTGACATAGGTAAAACGCACCTCCATGAAATATCATACTCAATAGGGTTAAAATGTTGAGGATATGATTGTATATAAATATTGAGAAACAAGTATATATTGTAGGTGGGATTAGAAAAAATATTTAAACACATCATATGATATACTACTAAGGTGACCATTAGAATTGGGAGTTAGAGAAAGAGTTAGAGAATTTAAGAAATATATTAAAATTACTAAGGCCGATACAATTGCAAGAAGATATTTTATAATGAATAGCTTCGACGGTATAGTCACTATACTAGGTATATTAACCGGATCCCTAATAACTGGTTTATTTGATCCAATACCAGTTATAGGAATCAGTATCTCAACCGCGATAGCATTGGTAGTGTCGGGATTCTCAGGAACATTAATAGCGGAGATGAGTGAAAGGGAGATTGAGAGAAGGCAGCTTGAGGAATCTATGCTTATAGATTTGAGGAATTCAATATATGATAAGGCTATTAAAACCGCTATCGCATGGGTGGGTATAGTAGATGCACTATCACCCTTAGTTGCTATACTAGTATCAATAACCCCCTTAATATTCAGTATATATAATTTAATAGATTCTGTAACAGCTCTTTATATGGGAATTACAATATGTATTATATATCTAGGTGGAATAGGAGCCTTTATGGGGAGGGTGCTTAAAAAGAATCTTTTAATAGAGGCCTTGAAATTCATTGGAATAGGTCTATTCACAACTGTAATAATATCTATAATCCTTAATCCGCTAAGGATGTAATAATCTAAAAATATGACTTATAATGTCAATAATAATTATTAGGTGGTGATAATTAAGGTGGCGGAAAAGCATTCTAAGATTAGGTATCTAACCCTAGACATCCTTAAACCCCATTTCCCCGATATAGTCGACTTCTCCTCCATGATTATGGAGAAGGTGGCTGGAGTATCTAAGATAAGGACGGAGATCACGGAGATAGACCAGGATACGGAGAGTATTAGGATGGAGGTATATGGAGATAATATCGATATCGATAAATTGAAGAAGGTTATTAGGGAGTTAGGTGCCTCACTACATAGTATAGACGAGGTAATTGTAGAGCATTAGCGTGATATATTGTGGATATATCCTTAAAGGATTATATTATTAAGCTAGCTAGGGAAAAGGGATTCAAGGAATTCACTACCCCACAGATAGAGGCTATACCCCATATCCTAAATAGGAGGAATGTAGTAGTGGTAGCTCCTACTGGAAGTGGAAAGACTGAGGCTGCATTCCTACCTATCCTCCAGATGATGTATGAAAAGAGAGGAGAACCTATCCAAACAATCTACATAACACCTCTTCGGGCATTGAATAGGGATTTGATAGATAGGCTGATATGGTGGGCGAGTAAACTAGATTTAAGTATATCGATTAGACATGGAGATACTCCTCAGAGGGAGAGGAGGAGACAGGCTGAAGCACCCCCAGATATATTAATTACGACTCCAGAGACATTCTCATTCCTTATAAATACAAAGAGGATGGGTAGGTACATTAGGAATACTAGATGGATCATAGTCGACGAGGTTCACGAGTTAATTAGTAGTAAGAGGGGTGTTCAATTAAGCATAAATCTAGAGAGGTTGAGGGATGAAAACCCTGGCATACAGGTTATAGGGCTATCAGCGACTGTAGGTGAGCCTGAAAAGGTATTGAGGTTCATAGCTGGAGATGGGGATGGAGTGATTATAGCTCCGAAGATGGTTAAGAAATTCGAAATTAAATTAGTTTATCCATCACCTGCAGATGAGGATTATGACTATATAGATAAGTTGCTGACATACCCCGATGTTATCGCACGTATAAGGGTGATAGACTCTCTAATAAAGAGGCATAGGGCTACGCTAGTATTTACGAATACTAGGCCTATGGCTGAGATACTGGGTAATAGACTATTACTATATAGTGATGAAAACCCCATCGCTGTACATCATGGTTCACTCGGGAGGAATATTAGGATAAGGATTGAAGAGATGTTCAAGACTAGGAGGCTGAAAGGAATTATATGTACGTCATCACTCGAGTTAGGTATTGACATTGGTGACATCGATCTAGTTATACAGTATGGCTCGCCTAGACAGGCATCTAAATTGATTCAGAGGGTGGGTAGAAGTGGACACTGGATAGGGAGGGTGAGTAAAGGGGTAATTATAGTCCAGGACCCCGACGACGCACTTGAATCTATGGTAATTAGAAATAGAGCGCTTGGAAATAACCTGGAGGATATAAAAATTTTACATAAGCCTCTCGATGTACTTATGCACGAGATCGCGGGCATACTTATAAGTATGCCTAGGTTTAAACTAGATAACCTAGTTAGTATCCTACGCAGAAGCATATACTATAAAGATATTAGTGAGGATGAGGTTAGAGAACTAGTTAGATTTATTAGGGAGTCTAGTGGATGGATCGGGTACTCCCCCACGAGTAACATCATCTTCAGGGGAGAGAGTTATAGGAGGTTATATGGATATTATTTCGAGAATCTTTCGATGATCCCAGAGACTAGACAATATTATGTAGTTAATGACGATGAAAACATGATTATAGGTGTCTTAGACGATGAATTTATATCACTATATGGCGAAATCGGCGTTAAATTTATTATGGCGGGTAGAGTATGGAAGATAAGTCAGATATATAAAGATAAAGTGTTTGTAAAGCCCATCGAAGACCCCTTCGGCGCGGTACCCGACTGGATCGGGGAGGAGATTCCAGTACCATATGAGGTGGCTAGTGAGGTAGGATATATTAAAAGAAGGTTTATGGAGGGGGTTAAACAAGGTGGTCTAGATAAAGCTTTAGACATACTTGCTAATGAATACGATGTAGATAGGGAGTATCTTGAGAGGGCTTTAAAACCATATTATGAGGATATTAGGAGGGGTAGGGATATCCCGACTGACAAGAATATAGTGATCGAGTATCTAGGTAATAGAATTATCATGTATGTACATGGCGGCACACTAGTTAATAGGACGATAGCGAGCTTCATAGCATATATATTGTCTAGACGGTATGGTGAGAAGGTTAGATATGCTAGTGACCAATACAGGATATTTATCGAGACCTCTGGACTAGATCCCTACATAATTAAAATAGTATTATCCGATACTGACGCCTTTAAAAGGAGTTATAGGGAATTCATCTCTAGGAGTAACGTATTTAAATGGAGATTTCTACACGTTGCGAAGAGGATGGGTATAGTATCTAAGGATAAACATGTTTCAAAGAGTGAGCTAGATGATTTAATCAGGATCTTAATATATACACCTGTGTATAACGAGGCTTTAAACGAGACGATTGTAAGGGACTATGATATTGAGAATAGCCTTAGGATAATGGATGAGGTAAGTAGGGGTGGGATCTCGGTGATAGTTAGAGAGGGATTCTCGAATGTAACTGAGGAGTATTTGAGGTATCATGAACCTAAATATGATATATTGGAGACTGCCCGTAGAGAGACTCTAGAGATAATATCATTTAAAGCCAGAGTCCTAAATAAAAATATTACACTGGCATGCCTAGACTGCATGAACTATGTTGAAGAGGCTAGAGTCAGAGACCTTGAAGATAATATTAAATGCCCTATATGCGGATCGAGTAGGATAGGTGTATCCGAGCTACTCTACGGAGATATGGTAAATTTGATAGAGAGAGCTAAGGCGAATCCAGATAGTCTAAAGAGAGATAGGGAGTGGAGGAAGATAGTATCATCGGCTAAGTTAGTATCTAAATACGGTAAGACAGCTGTATTCGTAATATTCTCGGATGGATTATCGTATAAGGATATGGAGGAGATCCTAAGTATCGAAGATAGGATAACCGATAAACTGGTTAGACTTGTTATTACTCGGATCCGTGAGAATCTTCGTAGGAAGGTTCTCCAGAGTAAGAGATAATTGAACTAGTCAGTCTCTTTAAATCAATCTCTAGAATACTCCTTAAACCCATAGTCAAATCATCCTCAACCTCATTGAGATAGCCTAATCTAATTAGTTTAGAGAGAGAACGCTTAATCTCATACTCCCTAAATTTACTCTTTAAAATCTCCTCAACCTCCTTCCGACTCACTCTCCTATTCCTACTAGTTAGTATCATCGTGAGGCTAACTGCTAGTACAGATAAATCTACGATCGATAGATTGAATGTATGTACCTCAGATAATGGAAGCGGCTCGATAGGGACCACGACAAAGTATCTCTCCACCTTATCGTCACTCGATACCTCAACCTCCTTAACAGTCAAGCCTAGAGGCTCGATATACCTCTTAAACTCTTCAATATATACCCTATAGTTTCTACCTACATACTTCTCAAGCTCCCACTCCTTAGCACCTGGATATATATGTCTTTTAAAGAATAGTAGTTGGGCTATACGCTTTAACTTAATCTTCTTTGCCTCCGACATGTCTAAACACCACCGGAATAGAGACAGGATTTCTAAATTCAATAGGTTTCTCACAAGCCTTAATCAATATCTTCTTCCGAATCCTATCTACCTTCATCTGAACGTATCCAGAGGTAATTAGAAAGCTTAATATATATGCTCTAAATATCTTATCCCCCCTCTCAATAAATTCATAGTAGTCAATCCAGTTAAAACCGGCTGATTCAACCAACTCATTATATAACCTACCCATATGCTCAGAAACCCTCTCCTCAATATAATATTGTATAGGCTTAAACTCTTTAGAGACCTTCTCAGGAGGGATAAACTTAATCATAATTCTGGACTTAAAATATATTAAAGCCCTATTAATCGACTCAATATCTATAAAAGAAGCTTCTGCATTAGGCCTCCATGATAATCTCAATACATTACTCAATTCACTAATAGACATTTTAACTAGGTTTAGCTTAGCCAATATCTTATCAATGTATAACCCTGAAGTCTTCTCCTTGATAACCCTACTCTGCGCCTCTAAAATTAGAGCTAATCCATATAATGCATTAATGTCTAGATACATCAAATCGATTGGAAGATTCTCCACGTCGGCCTCAATAATATATTTTATGAAGTCAGCTAGATCGATGTCGAGTGGATCCACTTCACCCTTATATACCTTGAGGGATAGGTCTATAATCCTTTCATATACCTCCTTAAGACTCAACATCCATCACCCTACTAACCATACTCACTTCCTCAACCTTCTGAACAATAATTATATTTACGTCAGGAGCGTATCTAAAGACTCTACCAGGAGTTATAACTAAGTACTGTCCACCCTCTTTAGAGACTGTATCAAACAAGTAGTTTAATATAGCCTCCCTATTCCTCTCATCCATATGCACGTCAAACTCATCGACCGCCCTAAATGGACTCTTAATAAACTTCTGTAGAGCAAGTAGAAATGACATCGCCGCCGTAGTACGTTCCCCACCACTCTGGCTATATGCATCTAATTTAATAGGCTCTAAACCACCGAAACCTACGTACAGCTCTAGCCTAGCCTTCTCAATATCATCAATATCCTCAACCCGGATATATCCCGACGCGCCTAATCCATTAAGAAACTCATTAAATAATTTTGATACTTCAGAGATCCTTGAGGATAACTCACTCCTCCATCTAGATATCCTCTCCCTCAACTCCTCCTCGAGAGACTCCTTATTCCTAAGTATCTCCTCCATCTTACTCTTTAAACTCTCATATAAATTTAAATAGTATTTATATGTCTCCTCAGCCTTCTCATCCACATCCTCATATAACTTGAGTAGGGATTTAACCTCGCGTATCTCAGCCTGAATCTCATTTATAGGCTCCTCAACCTCTATAGCCTCACCATATAACCTAGCCTCAGCCTCATAACTCTTGAGGAGAGACTCGAGCTCCCTCAAATCCTTCTCCCTATCCTTAATAAGTTTATTTAAATAGTCTATCCGATATAATGTAACAGCCTCCTCAGCCCTCTTCCTACCATACTCGATCCTATTCCCCCTAATCTCATCTAAATATGATGATAATATACCCCTATATTTCATCCTCACATTATCCAAAGCCTTCGCATATAAATCGTCTACAAACGCGATTAAGTCGTCATATAACTCGTTAAACCGAGACTCGAGACTCCTCAGATCCCGTCTTATAATCATTAGATTAGTCTCAAGATCCCTAATTTCATCCTTATACCTAGATATCTCCTCCTCAATCTTAACTATATTCCTATATACATTGTAGTATTTAGCCCAAGCCAGCTTAGCATTTAAATTATCCAGTCTCTCTAGAAGCCTCTTCTTCTCCAGCCAGCGATCATACAAGTCCCTCCACTCCTTTAAAGCAGATTCAGCATCGGTTAAATACCTCCTTAACTCAGCCTCCTCACCCCCAACCTTCTCCAACTTCGCTTTAGTATCTAGAATCCTATCACGATAATCCTTTAAACCAAGTGCATCCTCAAATAGCAGGAGTTTCTCATGAGGGTCTATAAATCCAAACGACTCGATCATATTCTGATGCATTATAATCAGGAGGTTATCCGGGTCGATCCCCACTCTATTCAACATCCTCTTAACCTCGAGTTTAGATGCATACCTATAATTTATCTCGAACCAGTAGTTCCCATTCTTCTTAAGAACTCGGGTAATTATGACGTCGTCAGAACGTATATATGGAAAAGGTCTTTTACCGTCTTTAGGGCTATTGTCGAGGACTATAGATACCCTAGCGGCATCCTCACCCCTTCTAATTAAATCGGATAGTCTACGCCCCCTCTCGGTATGACTTTGGCCCATAGCCAGTGATATAGCGAGTAATATACTTGATTTACCAGCTCCATTAGGACCAGTAATTATATTTAATCCGGGTGTAAACTCTATTCTACCATATTCATATGACATAAACTTCTCGATAATCACCTCCTTAATATATGTAGTTAAATTAGACATTCTAATCCACCGGATACTCCTCATATAATTTATCTCTATACGCCTCCAAGAGACGCTCCCTATAACCCATATACCTAGCTACAGACATCACTTTAATAATTCTACTTGGTATAGTATTAAGAATTTTGTCACGCCATAAACTATATTCTCTATCCCTCATAAAATGATGATCAATTATAAGCTCCTTTAGATTATCGGTGAATAGTATTATTCTATTTATATTTGCTATAGCCTCCTCCATAACATCACCACCAAATCTATTAATTAAATATGTTGGAGGGCCGTCTAGAATCAGTATTTCCGGGTCCTTACCAATAATATACTCGGTTGCATCGACTGAGGATGGACCCTCGACATCACTAGTATGCAATACTGAACTATATTCATCTTCAATGTAAACCATTATAACATATCCTAGTCTCTCATCAACACCATGTGGAAATGGATATGAAAACTCTATGACGGTATCCCCATACCTTAAAACCTTTCCATCGGCTACAACTACATTATCCCGAAGCCCAGCCTCATCCAATCTATGTAAAAAATAGTGGCTCCTCCTAATTTGACTAGGGTTGATATAATTTTGATAGTCCTTGATATAGATATCCTTACCACTATATATAGCCTCAAGATCCCTCTTCGGATTAAAATGATCAAAGTGATAATGTGTAATAATTATTATGTCAGACCTACCCGCATAATATAGTATATCCCTCCAGACCTTCTCCATCTCACCCCTCTCAATCGGATGAGGAGGTAAACCGTATCTACGGGGGGCTAATGACACCCCGGGATCGATGAAAATCTTTACGTCTTTAGTCTCTACAAATGTAGCCATACTTCGAGTACCTAAAGACTCACTCGATAGTATCTTTACCTTCATCCAAATAAATTATTATTTCAGTGGGGAATTCATAGCTTTAGACCTAATCAGCTATTCAATCACATATCTTTTAATCGTATCTTTATTTATAGTCATGAAGAAACCGTCGGAGATATATAAGATGGGGAGGTAATCCTCCAAACCCCATCTAAGATTAAAGTCTTCAGTTGCATATGCGTATACAACATCCCCAATAATAAAATTATGGTCACCAACCTCAATCTCATTCCTCACCCTACATTCCAACACTGCATCCGCTTCTTTAACCACCTTAACAGGTATTTTATGAGCGTCTATAGGCGTCAGTCCAATAGCCCTAAACTTATTCTTCACTCTATACCCGGAGAGCCTACCAGCATCAGCCACATTTGATACATATCTAAAGTTCATTATGTTAACCGCATAGTAACCGCTCTCACTAATCACTTTATATGTAAAGCGTTCCTTAGCGATAGCTACACAACTATATGTGGAATATATGATAATGGTGTGATCCATGCAACAACCATTACAGCGTCTCCAGATTTAGAGGATGATGTAATTAATACAGTTAGCCTAGGCTGGATCAGCCTAACTATATAATCTTCTTGAATAACCCTCATCAATAAGATAATTCGGATAATATACCAGATAATCTTAAATATTAAGATTAAGTAAATTATCTTGAATCATAGCCCGGTCGTCTAGCGGCCAAACCCCTGCCTAGGGGGGTTAGGGATCCCGGGCTCTGGATCCATGGGGAGCCCCGGAGACGTGGGTTCGAATCCCACCCGGGCTATCTTTTTATTTTTATATTTAGATACTTTTTCATAGTAATTCTATGTATATCCTGTTGTTTACATTAACTTGTTAAAATTATTTTAATGATTATATTAATATTAAAATAATTGTGTTAAGAAATGAGTTCCTCTAAATTAATTTTATCTATAGTGGTTATTCTAGTGATCTTGGTTGGAGCTGGGTTATATTTATATTATCAGGGATTCCCTGGGATGGGTGGAGGTAAGAAGATAAAGGTTGCAGTTTTATTTGACGTTGGCGGTAGAGGGGACTTAAGCTTCAATGATATGGCGTATCTAGGTGCAGAGCGTGCAGAGAAGGAGCTTAATGTTGAGGTAGAGTATATGACTCCCAAGTCCCTGGAGGATATGATACCATTATTGAAGCAGCTAAGTGAGAGTGGAGAGTATGATCTACTTGTATTAGTCGGATTTCTATGGACCGGACCTTTAAATGCCACGGCTGACCAATATCCAAACCAGAAGTTCGCCCTCATAGACTCTACGACTGGCGTAGTTAGACCGAATGAGGCGGATATACTATTCCGGGAGCAGGAATGCGCTGCCCTCATTGGGATAATCGCCTCTGGAATGGCTTATGAATTAGGTGGCTCAACCATAGGCGCTGTAGCTGGTATGGATATCCCGCCACTATGGAAGTTCCATATCGGATACCTATTTGGAGTAAAGTATTTTGAGTTGAAGACTGGTAAGCCCGTTAACTTCCTATGGCAGTATACAGGAACATTTACAGATACTCAAGTTGGATATAGTACGGCTACACAGCTGCTTCAGCAGGGTGCTAAGGTATTATATGGACTCGCCGGCCTTACCCACGTAGGGATGTTCAATGCCATTATAGACTGGAATAAGCAGGGGAAGGGTAAGGCACTGGCTATTGGGCAGGACGCTAGTCAGGAGTGGTATGCACCAGAATACATTCCTGTAAGCGGGGCTAAGAGAGTTGATGTAGCCGTATACCATGCGATTGAGATGGTGGTTAAGAATACTTGGAAGGGAGGGATAATAACATTAGGCTTGAAGGAAGAAGGTGTAGGGATATGGGATGAGGATGGCGTCAAGAGCTTTGCAGAATTAGCATACGAAACTAAACAGCTCAAGGACCACACGCCTGACGACGTAGTCTCAATCGTTAAACAGATACGTAGTAAGTATATCAAGGGATATGTATGGGACCTAGTACATGAACTTGAACAGAAAATTAAAAATGGTGAGATAGCGTTTAAGACTCCATTGACACACGATGAATATGACCAGATTATACAGCAGCTTATGCAGGGTAACCTAGACGCAGCACTGGAGAAGGGATCTATAGCAAGTTGAGAATTGTATTCCTCTTCACCCCCTATTTTATAATTTATCCAGATAATTAAGTAATATTAGATTAGATTTGTCGTAGAAGGCCTCAGCATCTGAGGTGTTGATGTTGCCAGAGCCTATCATCGAGATGGAGAATATTATTAAGATATATCCAGATGGGGTAGTAGCATTAAAGGGGGTCGACTTAACTATATGGAAGGGGGAGATACATGCTATCCTAGGTGAGAATGGCGCGGGGAAGACTACTTTAATGAGGATTCTATATGGAGAGATCAAACCTACAAGTGGAGCAATTAAGATTAATGGTGAGGAGGTGGATTTCCATGGACCCTGGGATGCAATTAAACGTGGTATTGGGATGGTTTATCAGCATTTTACATTAATTCCTACATTCACTGTTTTAGAGAACCTACATTTATCATTACTTGCATTAGATGAAAGTATTAAAGCTGAAGATGTAGAGACACTGACGAGGCGGTTAATGGATGAACTCGGTCTTAAAATCCCTTTGTATGATGTGGTTGAGGACCTGCCTATAGGCGTCCAACAGAGGGTTGAAATTATTAAGACCCTTCTCAGGAAGGCTAATATACTAATACTAGATGAACCTACATCAGTATTAACACCTATAGAGGTTGAGGAGCTATTTAAAATGCTTAGGAAGCTTAAGAAACTGGGGATAACTATAATCTTCATAACTCATAAGCTACGTGAAGTTAAGGCTATATCCGACCGCGTGACTATAATGAGGAGGGGGAAGGTAGTAGCCACTCTATACACATCTAAGGTCTCGGAAGAAGAGCTAGCTAGATTAACTGTAGATATAGATCTCACGTCTAAACCTAAAATTAGGGGGGGTATAAGAGGCAGGAGAATATTATCGATAAATGATCTATGGGTTAGGGATGAGAGAGGATTGGATGCTGTTAAAGGGGTCTCACTCGAACTATATGAAGGGGAGATTCTTGGACTAGCGGGTGTACAAGGCAATGGCCAGAAGGAGCTTATCGAGGCTATAGTAGGTATTAGAAGAGCTTATCGAGGGTCCATCAAATATCTTGACCAAGACATCACGTCATTATCTGTAGGGGATAGATATAAACTAGGGATTTCATATGTACCAGACTCTAGAAACATAGGATTAGTATATGGGATGAATCTGACTGAAAACTCCATTTTAACAAATCTACATAACTATCTATCGGGTATCAGGGTTATCAACTGGAGTGAGGCTTATAGGACAGCTGATAAAATAGTTAGAGAGTATAATGTGGTAGCACCATCATTAAGGTCCCCCATCCAATATTTAAGCGGAGGGAATCAACAGAAAGTTATGGTAGGTAGGGAAGCGACTAGGGAACCCAAGGTCTTTATAGTTTCAGAGCCTACTCATGGATTAGATGTTAGAGCCACAAGATTCATTAGAAATATGTTAGTTAAACTTAGAGACCTTGGAAAATCAATACTACTAGTATCAACGGATCTAGATGAGATAATGGAGTTGAGCAACCGTATAGCAGTGATCTACGGAGGTAGAATCATGTCAGTAGGCGATAAAAACGAGTATACGATTAAGAAGCTAGGGCTTTTAATGGGCGGTATCCATGAGCAAAGGATCACTAAGTAAATTGATTGAGACACTTAGTGAAAGGCTTCTAACTGAGAGGAGAGAGTATCTAGCGACTCTAATAGAGACATCATCCTCATTAATATTAGCATTATTAGCTGGTGGAATCGTCTTAGCTGTATTGGGGTATGATCCATTAAACGTATATAACATTCTATTTAGATATGGATTTGGAAATATAACGTATCTACTAGATAAAAGCACGCCCCTAATGATGACTGGACTAGCCTTCGCGATCCCCCTAATAGCAGGATTATTTAACATAGGTGGTGAGAGCCAACTATATATAGGTGCATTCATAGCATTACTAGCAGCATATTACACTCATAGCCATGTAATAGGAATCCTAGCTGGGACTATAGCGGGGGGACTACTAGGCGCCTTTATAGGTATATTAAGAGTATATAGGGGGATTAATGAGGTTATATCATCTATAATGGTTAACTGGATATTCTTCTATCTAATCATCTACCTAATCTCTGGAGTATACTATAATCCTGAGAGGCCACATGAATCTATCCCTATTCCAAAAGATGCCAGGATATACCCAATAAGTAATATAAGCGTTATATTTGCAATAGCTGTATTAGCCTCAATACTGTATTATATAATCCTCTTCCACACAGATATAGGCTATAAAATGAGGGTTACAGGATTATCAACCGCATCCGCGAAGTATGCTGGATTTAATCCAGATCTATCAATGATATATTCAATGCTATTAGGTGGAGCTGCCGCTGGATTAGGTGGAGCATTACTAGTCCTTGGAATGACATATAGTATTGACGACATGCTATCAGCAGTATATGGACTGGGGTTCACCGGGATCGGTATAGGATTATTAGGTAGATTGCATCCGATTGGAATAATACTCGCATCAATATTCTTCTCAGGATTATTAATCGGCGGTCAATGGGTAGAGCTGAAGACAGGCGCACCACCAGAATTAGCAGATACGTTGATAGGTGTTATCGTAATTGCATTGGCTATTCCATATGTCTATAAGTTATTAGTTAGTCGCTTAATTCAGAGGAGGGTTATTGAATGATAGAGGATATAATTAACATAATATCTAATACCCTGATCTCTATGGTTCCCCTTACACTAGCTTCAGTCGGTGAGGTTATAACTGAGAAGTCTGGTATAGTAAATATAGGGTTAGAGGGAATCTTCATATTATCGGCATTTACATCTACTATAGTTACATTCCATACTGCAGATCCGTACCTGGGACTGATTTCAGGTATTATAATAGGGTTTTTATCGGGGTTGCTCCATGGGGTGATAAGTATATATCTTAAGGGTGATCAGATAATAGCTGGTGTAGGATTCAACTCCCTTGCATATGGAGTCTCACTCCTCTCTCTGGTGGCGATCTGGAGGAGTCATGGATCATCCCCAACCGTGGCTAAAATACCTGTTATATTAATTCCTATAGGCGGTTATACAAAATTGTCCATCCCTCCACTATCTATAATCGCGATTATTGTGGGAATCGCTGCATGGTGGTGGCTATATAAGACTCCATCTGGATTGAAGATTAGGGCATGTGGTGAAGACCCTAGATCCGCTGAAGCAATGGGAGTCAATGTATATAGTACTAGGTTATACGCCACTTTAATAGGCTCGACATTAACGGGATTAGGGGGAGCATACCTGGTTGTAGGCTGGATAGGTCAGTTCACGAAGTTCATATCCGCAGGGAGAGGGTTCATAGCATTAGCAAACGTAGCATTCAGCAATTGGAACCCATTATATGCATTGATGGGAGGCGTCTTCTTCGGGTTCTTCGACGCGATATCAATCTATATACCTATAAAGCTGCAGCAGACGACTGGGCAGGTATTTACGGCTGAGGCAAGTTTATTTAGGATAATACCATACTTAACAACTTTAATAGTCGTTGGAATCATTATGAAAAAGGTTAGGATGCCTAGGGCACTCGGCAAACCATATATCAAGGAGTGATGTGAACCTTAATCTGACTCCTCTCCAGACTCCTTTTAAATGCTAATTCACCCTCTGATAATTGGTATACGGATGTCACTAGATCATCTACCTTAATATAACCCTCTCTCAACAATTTAATAGCCTTATCAAATGGCCCGCATCTACTGCCAACAACCCTAACTTCCTTAACAACCATCAATGTATAATTAAGCTTTACATACTCTCCATGCGTAGACTTCGCAGCAATTACGCCACGAGGCCTTACAATATTTAATGCTATCTCGAGACCATAGGGGTGTCCAAACGCCTCAATCACATAGTCAAAGCCACCACCTTCTGGCATATGCTTTTTAACATATTCAATTACTTCAGAATAAGTCAATACTTTATCTACACCCAATTTATACGCGATTCTCTCCTTAGGTGTATTTGGCCTAGCCACCGCGATAATCCGCCTTGGATTATAGAGCCTAGATACTTGTATAGCTAATAACCCGATGGTACCTAAACCAACTATAGCTATATTCGAATACTCCCTTATCGGCTCCATCATAACTATCTCAACCACAGCTGCTAAGGGCTCTACAAAAGCGCCTTGAAGCCATGAAAGGCCATTAATTCCATGTATTAAATCGGCTCGAGTTAGTAGATACTCAGCCATACCACCATCGATACTTATTCCAATAGTCTCCCTATATGGACAATGTGTATACATTCCGTTTCTACAGTACCAGCATCTACCACAATATACGTTAATCTCAGTTGTGACAGGCTCACCAATTAAATCTATATATTCCTTACTCCCCACCTCATCGACTACACCGGATACCTCATGCCCAAGTATGATAGGAGTCTTACGGGGCTTATACGTCCCCCTATAAAATGCCTTATCAGTACCGCATATACCCACCCTCTTAACATGTATCCTCACCCAGTTATCACTAGGATAAGGATCCTCAACCTCTTGGAGACGGATATCATGTGAATCATAGAATACTAAAGCCCTCAAACTCCCACCTAATCACCAACCTATACATAATTAATTAAAGGATAATATATTGAACTAACTTCTCCTATATTTAAATGGCATTCGCAATTAATTTGCAAGAATATTGTTTTATTTTATATTTATTAATTCAATTACATTGTAATTGACTATAAATAAATGGAAATATAATAATATTAAATTATTATTAAAAGGAATTTAGAATATATTTTAGTGTGAAGTATAAGGAGGCCCTACTTTATAGGAGGTATGATAATAGAGTAAGATGTTTTACATGTATTAGAAGATGTATATTACGTGAGAAAGCCTCTGGATTCTGCGGGAATTATATGAATATCGAGGGGAGGCTGTATAATATCGGATATGGCTTAATAAGCGCGCATGAAAGTAGGCCTATAGAGATTAAACCACTTTTCCATTTTCATCCAGGTTCCACGGCATATACATTCAGTGGGTGGGGATGCAATTTTCTATGCATATGGTGTCAGAATTATAGTTTAAGCAAGGTTAAACCACTTGAGATAGTGTCTGATTATATCCCGCCGGAGAATATGGTTAGATATGCGTTATTAAAGGGTGACGACGGGTTATGCGCTAGTTTCAATGAGCCTACGATCCATCTAGAGTATTTAGTGGATGTCTTTAGAATAGGTAGGTCTAAAGGATTGTATAACGTCATGGTTACAAATGCATCGTATACGCGTGAGGCACTTGAAACTCTTATAGAGGCGGGGTTGGATGCCGTCAGTGTCGATATCAAGGGATGCCCAAAGTCGTATAGGAGGTTCCAGGGTATAGCTAATCCTATAGAGATTCTAGAGAATATGAGGTATGCTAAGGAGAACGGGGTTCATCTTGAGACTGTATTCTTGATAGTTCCAAAGGCTAACGACGGCCTAGACTGTATTAAGTGGGTGATCAACTCACATTTAAAATACCTAGGCCCCGACACGCCGATTCACATCAATAGATACTATCCAGCATATAGATACTTTGAGCCGCCGACGCCTATGGAAACATTATATAGAGCATATGAATATGCTAGGGAACTGGGTATTAAATATGTATATATAGGGAATATTATAGATACTAACTATATGAATACATACTGCCCTCGATGTGGGAAGCCAGTTATATTGAGGAGTCAATATAGTACGTTAAAGTGTAATTTAACTGAAGACGGTAAATGTAAGTTTTGTGGAGAGAAGATCGAGTTGATAGGCAGATGTAGAGAGACTAGATTAATTTGAATTATATCATAACATGCTAATCTATTAGGTTTGAGAGTCAATTTTTAACAAATAAATATATACATTACATATGTTAAAATAGGGGAAAGATTTTTATAATCCTTATTATATAGATAGATGTTAAATATAAATTAAGGTGTTTACTGATGAAGACTTCATATGCTATTGTAGCGATAATTATAGTGGCGATCGTAGCATTTGCACTTGGATACTATGTATATCCACTAACAGTACCTGCTCCTACACCCGGTGTAACCACGGTTACTGTAACTAATACAGTTACCCAGACTAAGACAGTTACGGTGACGCCGACGCCGGCTAAGACTATATGGGAGGAGATTGAGGAGCGGGGTGTAATTAGAGTAGCTACATCTCCTGACTGGCCTCCATTCCAGTTTATAGATCCTAAGACTAACGAGCTTGTGGGATATGAAGTTGATTTAATGAATCTCGTTGCAGAGAAACTCGGGTTGAAGGTTGAGTGGGTGACCATGGACTTCGACGCTATAATCGCTGCTGTTAAGAATAGGGAGGTCGACTTAGGGGTAAGCGGGTTCTCAATCACTCCAGAGAGGCTGGATGAGGTCCGGTTCAGTATGCCCCATATCGTGACTGAGGTCCAGCTTATAATGTGTGCGGATAAGGCTGAGGAGCTGGGTATAACTAGATTATCGTCTCTAGAGGATATAGCTACATATGGAATTAAAGTGGGTACCGGCACTGGAACGACTGAGGAGCAGGAGCTTTTACAACTTGTAAATGAAGGTAAGATACCGGGTGACCTGGTAAAATCATATACAGACTTCCAGCTTGCTTTAGAGGATATGAAGGTCGGTAGGATAGATGCGGTGTATGCTGAGACACCGATAACTACTTGGTGGATCAGTACAGAGAAGGTTCCACTTGTAGTGGTATACAGTAGATCCTACTGGCCCGTTGCGTTTGTGGCTCATAAGGATGCATACGAGTTGATCAAGCATATCAACGCTGCATTAGCTGAGATATTTGCCTCCGGAGAGATTGATCAGATTAGGGCTAAATGGAATATCACTAGTGGACTGTAATGGATTTAGATGATTTTCTATTTCTATTACGTGGAGTCCCAGCCACTTTATCTATCTCCTTCCTATCTTTTTTAATCGGCTTTGTAATAGGGTTTATAATAGCTATTATTAAAGAACAGAATATATTTGGATTAAAATATGTTGCAGAGGGTTATGAAAAGTTTCTTAGGGGCGTACCTGTACTAGTTATAATGCTCCTATTCCACTTCGGATTTGGAGGCTTCATACCCATATTTAAAGATCCATTTACAAGCGCTACATTAGCGCTTGGATTGAGGAGCGGTGCATTCCAGTCACAGATATTTCTAGGAGCTATAAACAGCGTTGGTAGACAGCAGATGATGGCTGCATTATCGGTAGGCCTTAACCGGTGGCAGGCATTTAGACACGTAATACTGCCCCAAGCATTAATCGTCGCATTACCCGGGTTAGGTAGTGAGATGGCGTTGTTAATTAAAGACTCGTCATACTCATTTATATTAGGCGTCTTAGACCTCACGAAACATGCTGATATCCTTAGGAGAGCTACAAGATCATTCTTATTCCCATATTTAGCAGCCGCGATATTATATATTCTAATTACATTTCCAATAGCGAACTATTTAGATAAACTAGGTTCTAAATTGAAGAATAAATATGGTTTAAGGTGATTAAATGGGAGAGGTTGTTTTAGAAGGTAGGGGTATAAAGAAGTGGTATGGGAAGTTACAGGTTCTAAAAGGTATCGATATTAAGATTGAGAAGGGTAAGACTAAAGTGATAATCGGTCCAAGCGGATCAGGGAAATCCACGTTACTACGTATATTAGGTTTACTTGAGCCGCCTACCGAGGGTAACGTCCTGTTCAAAGGGAGAGATGTATATGCTGAGAAGCTAGATTTGAATAAGATTAGGGCGAAAATAGGCTTTGTATTCCAGGAACCGAGTTTATTCAGGCATTTAACGGCATTGGATAATGTTAAATTAGGTTTAAGGCATGTCTTGAAATTAAGTGAGGATGAGGCTAGGAGGAAGGCTTTAGAGACGCTAAGGATTGTACATCTGGAAGGGTGGAAGGATCACTATCCAGCTCAGTTAAGTGGCGGTCAGCAGCAGAGGGTTGGGATTGCACGGGCATTGGCGATGGATCCTGAGATAATATTATTCGATGAGCCTACCGCATCCCTCGACATAGAGTTGACGTGGGAGGTTATAGATACAATGAGGGAGTTAGCTGAGAGGGGGATCACTATGCTCGTAGTCACACATGAGATAAGTTTTGCTAAGGAGGTTGCTGATGAAATTATATTCATGGATGACGGAATGATTCTAGAGGAGGGACCGCCTGAGAAGGTTTTGATGAATCCAAAGAGTGAGAGAGCTAGGGTATTCCTAAGGAGACTATTAGGTGTATAACATGGAGTTTTTATTACAATACTCTAGATTCATTATAGAGGGGTTTATAACGGCTTTAACGATGACCATAATAGGGGTATCTGGAGGGGCTGTACTTGGCATTACAACAGCGTTACTCGACGTCTATGGAGGTAGAGTATCTAAGGTATTAGTAGGGATATATGTTGAGTTCTTCCGAGGAAGCCCATTAATTGTCCAGCTACTGATATTCTACTTCTCGATACCAGCTGTAACCGGATTAAATTGGGATGCATATACAGCTGGCGCGGTCACACTTATATTAAATAGTGGTGCATATCAAAAGGGGTATTTTAAGGGGGCTATCGAGGCAGTATTTAAAGATCAGTTAATGGCTGCGGCGTCGATTGGGTTAACGTTTAGACAGACTCTAAGGTATATTGTATTGCCACAGGCACTTAAAATAGTTATACCCGCATGGACAAACGAGTTGGTTTCACTAGGGCTAAGTACATCGGCACTCATAATAATCGGCGTACGTGAGTTAACTAGTATAGCTAAGACGATAGCCGCACAGACATTTAGACCGCTTGAGGTCTACTTCACAATCGCAATTATATACTTTATATGGATCACAATCATGCTTAAGATAATGGATATAGTATATAGGAGGGTTAGGATACCTGGACTCGAGGTCAGTATATAGATTTCCTAGATATTGCAATTGCATATAGAATCATTAAGATTATTTGGATAATGAACTCATAATCATTCCACATATATTTTGTATAGAATATGAATGCCCTGTCCTTCTTCTTAGATACGCTATTTAAAAAGATGTTATACCTAGTAAGATATTCCTGGATCTTATAGGGATTATAGTAATCGATGTTCTTAGCTGGATAATGATATTTCTCAATTAAAATAGTCTCATTTAAATATGCTTTATTCAACAGATATAGCTTAACCGTTTTATTACCCCCTATATCCTTTAATACAGACTCACTCGACTCTATAAACGAAGCGTCGTTCAATACGAATCTATAATTATCTATGGAATAATACTCACCCACATCCACAGACTTACTCGGACCCTTCTCGAATGTGGACATCGTAATAAGCATTATAATAAGGATTGTCAGTAGAACCGCTCTACCTAAAGGCTTAACTCCACCCCTAGAAACTACTAATATTATAACTGCTAATATGTATCCCACAGAGGCTAGTATTAGGAAACTATCTAATGTATAGATATATAGTAATATAATGGATATCACCACGAGTACAATAGTTAATATTGTGGTCACCGCCAAGTCCCTTCTAAACCTACATAATATACTTGAAAGTATCGAGGAAAAAGCCGCCATAACATATAATCCGAGTATCATCTCAACGGCTACAACACTTAATAGGATTTCATGCCTTCCAGCCGAGTAATATATCAGTAGGTTTAGTGAGTAGAATATCGATAGTAAAATTATTAGGTATAGTATCAGTATAAGGGGATATCTAGATAAAA
>Ga0190367_1000060_pt1 | contig 85121 bp, 83 predicted proteins | sample 4872181011_MG_FD_171838 | JGI IMG/M metagenome (GOLD analysis project Ga0190367, IMG submission 171838) | Hydrothermal vent microbial mat bacterial communities from Southern Trench, Guaymas Basin, Mexico - 4872-18-10-11_MG | ecosystem: Environmental > Aquatic > Marine > Hydrothermal vents >...
AAGGCTAGGCAGAATATGTCTTATGAAAGCCTGTGTAATGTCCTTTAAAGTAATTACCTAATTATACTAATCCTTCCTGATCTCTTAATTATGTTAATATTGGAGCTATCATTACTAATGCTATTGCTATAGCCGCTAATACTGAGATAATCTTGATTATTCAACCTTATCTAGAATACTTAAACAGGTAATACGGAGGTCACAACAATCATCACAAGATCTAAGATAATTAGTACATCTTGATAATTCATATCATGTTTCTTATTATACCTTTAGTTAATGATACATCAAAAGAAGGAGAATTGTATGCCAAAGCAACTTGATAATGTTGCATTAGTATTCAGATTTACTTTGGATTAGTTTATATTATAAACTTGTAAATATTGAGATTACGTTTTTGACAACTTTAAGAGGGGGCCATAAAAGACTAGTTCACTGCCTAGAGTTAGGCCTAATGACTTCTCCCTAATAATTACTAAACCCGGTGCTACAATATTTGAAGTTATTAAGGTTATGGCAAAGAAGCTAATATTCGTCCTGTCGTTGTTAAGAATGTCGAGACTAAGGTATGTTTATTGATTGAGATCTTATTTCTAAGAACCTCGTCGGAGAACCCGACATTAAGAAGACATTAATTTAGAGATATTATGGTATCTATGACAATGGATGCATACGTTGTGGTACTAATGTTAAGAGAAGAATTTATCATACCTAAGAATGTAAGAGATTACACGGCAATTACATTATGTCTGCACTAACGAGTATATTTAAAAAGCTAAGATCAGTTTCCCTTCAAACCAAACTACATTCATAAAATTGTGCTAATGGCTCTTGCAATACTATTATTTAGTTTATTCAGTTTACGGTATATTCCCATAAGTTAGGGTTTAGTTTACCGTTAATGAAGTCCTTGACGATACTTCTCGACCTAGTAATATCACTAAAGAATTTATTCATAAGTCTTATGTAAACGTTTATACCGTATTTATCTTTGACTAGTTTTGCTACTGTATTTAGGTAATTAATTGATGTAGCCCTCTCGTATCTGTACTCTTTTGATATTGCCGTTGGTGTTGGCGTAAATTGTTCAAGGACATATACGGCTTTATTAAAGTCTATGGGGATTTCTAGGAGATCTTTAATTATTTGAAGTATGTCATTAGCGGTGAGCAAGTTTGGGACTACCACTGTACGAATTTCAAGATTTATATTACTATTTGCTAGGAGTTTCAAAGACTTAGTAATTTGTTCTAGATACTGAGATGTAAGTTTAGGATTTAAACCACATATCTTAGAGTATTTATCTACATTACTTATAGGCGCTTTAACATCGCAGTGAACATAGTTAAGTAAACCGTGATCTAATAGTAATTCTATTACGTTCGGGTTTGTCAAGTTGGTATCTAAGACACATTTAACTCCACATTCATGGCATAAGTTGAAAATTTTATAAATAGCTTTGGAATGCAGCGTTGGTTCACCACCAGTAACGAGAACCCAGTTAAGATTTAGCTTTTCAATGCATTTTTCGATAATAAGCCTAAGCACCTTATCCTCTATAAATATTATATTTTCCGGAAATACTATGTAGCGTACATGACACCATGGACATCTAAAATTACAGTATGGAAGTGAAATTGTAAGCGATAAATCTCGCTCCCTAATTAAAGGAAGGACCCGGATATCAACAATAGGTAATCTCATTAAAGCCACTTCACCTATTACTTTGTTAATAATTAAGGAATTATATAGTGGTAGTTCTTGTTTCTACGTGTCTATGGATAAAAGATGTCGATTTACCTTTGAATTCGTATATTTCAAATCCATATTTATCCATAGTTAATCCTACTTTCTTAAGCTCTTCCTTTGAAATGCTTTGCTATACCTTAGGACATTAAGTATATTGTATTCTGAAAGTGATGGTTTCTATAATCAATGTTATTTAGAGTAATTTGATGTTTCTATTAGTAATGTTGTCGTGTATAATGTTATTTTTGGGATAGTGTCTATCGTTATGTATTCATTTGGGGCATGCGCTCTTCCTCCATGACCTGGACCTGTACTTATCATTGGTACTCCTAGTACTCTTGTAAAGAGGTATGATGGTGCTGATCCTGGAAGCATTGGTATTATATATGGCTTTAACTTCATTTTCTCGTAGGCTTTTATAGCTATTTTTACTTGTTCTGCTTCAGGGCTTGTTTTACTCCATGTATAATAGTCATGGATGCTTATTTCCACTAGCTCTTTTAGACCTAATTTCTCTATTAACCTCTCTAAACCGTTGATGATGTCTTCCGGTTCAATGTTTGGTACTAACCTAAAATCTAGCCTCATAGTTGCTTCTGCTGGTGTTATTGTCTTTGTTCCTGGCCCTACGTATCCTGATTGAAATCCATCGATATTAACTGTTGGTTTAAAGTATACTGCTATATACCATTCTTTTTCTTTTAGTCTTGGCTTTGTTATTCCATACATTTTTAGTACTTCCTCTCTTGGTATCGCCTCCATTATGTCTTTTAGGTATTTTAGGTCTTCTGTTGTTGGTGTTACTGTTTTCTCTTCAAGCCATGGTATTTTTGGTCCATGGATTGGATCTATTAGTTCTGATGCTATTTTTGCTAGTACTGCTGCTGGATTTATTAAGCCTCTACTAAGACTGCTATGTGCATCATATTTTGCTGTCTTGCACTTTAATTCAATGAATACGATTCCCTTATTTCCTAGGATCATCGTTGGTTTTCCAGGTATTCTCTCTGAGGGAAATGCAAAATACGTCATGTATGCGTTTTTAAGTTCATCTTTCTTGTCTTCTACGAGTTTTGGCATTGATGGGCTGCCAAGTTCTTCTTCTCCTTCAAGGATGAATATTATGTTTACTGGTGGCTTTTCACCTACTCTATAAAATGATTCTATTCCTAGGAGAGTGCTCATTAATGCCCCTTTAGTATTATATGCTCCTCTTGCAATAATTTTATCTCCTACTATTCTTGCTTCAAAGGGTGAAACTTCCCATTGATCTAATGGTTCAACTGGTTGGACGTCATACATATTATATACTATTACTGTTTTACTTGCTCCTACATCGAGTTTACCGTAGACTATTGGGTGTCCTCCATACCGTAATAATGTTGCATCGACTCCTAATCTTTCTTTTAACCAATCTCTTAGATAACTTGCTGTTTCTTCAATACCTTCACCGCTACCAGAAATACTTGGCATTCTTAATAGTTTACGAACTTCTTCAATGAGATACTCCCTGTTTTTATTAACGTAGCCTTGAATTTTATTTAGAGTAGTGTCCTTGCTATTCAAAATATCATCCCGTTAAATAATATGGTTTTAAGTTAAAAAACTATTATTATATTGGTTTACTAATGTTGTTGGGTCTTGTTGGTAGGTAGAGTTTACCTTTAAACGTTACGTTAATTACCGTTCACCTTGGATAATCTATTTGGGGGTGTATGTGAAGTTAATGGTTTATTCTCCTACAAAGATCATTTTTGGTTCTGGTACCCTCGAGTTATTAGGCCAGGAAGTACGTAGATATGGTTCAAGAGCTTTATTATTGACTAGTAGGAGCTTTGCTAGGAGGTATGGATATTTAGACTTCCTCATAGGTAATTTAAGGAATTCAGGTGTTAATGTATATGTTTTTGAGGGTGTTGAACCTAATCCTCCATTCGAGCAGTGTGAGTCTATTACTAGTAAGTTTAAGGATAAGGGTATTGATGTTGTTATTGGTTTTGGCGGTGGTAGTGTTATTGATGCTGCTAAAGCCGTTGCTACAGCACTATCTACTGATAAGGATTTAAGGAGCTTATCTTATCCTAATGTCATTGACTTTGATGTTTTACCCATTATCGCAATTCCAACTACATGTGGTACTGGTAGCGAAGTTACAAAGTATGCTATACTAACTGATAAGCAAAGGGGTAAGAAGGTTCCTCTTGTAGGTCCATCGATAATTCCTAAGACAGCTATTGTTGACCCTAAAGTCCTTAGACACTTGCCTCAAAACCTACTTATATGGACTTCTCTTGATGCATTTACCCATTCACTTGAAGGATATATAGCTAAGACATCTAACCCAATAACTGATGCTATAGCTCTAAAGTCCATGGAGTTAATAGTTAAAAACATCGGTAGGGCATCTGAGAAGTCTATGGATGTTTTAGAGAAGCTTCATTTAGCTGCAACTATGGGTGGTTTAGTCATTAATGTTACTGGAACTACATTAATACATGCAATAGGATATCACTTAACAACACACTACGGTATTCATCATGGACTAGCAAATGCATTAATACTACCATACGTACTTGAACTTAATATTACGGAAATACCTAATGATAAGGCTTTAGAAATACTATCATTATTTAACAGTTCAAGTATAGAGGAATTATTCAGGAATATATGCAAATTCTTAGTAGGGCTGGGGGTACCAGAGAGTTTATCTAAAGTTGGTATTAGGGAGGATGCTATTGATCATATAATTGAGGATACTTTAGGCTATAAGAGGAATTTAGAAGTAAATCCAGCTAAAGTTGATAGAGAAGTGTTAAGGAAGGTACTTGAAAAGGCTATTAGAGGATGCTATTATTAGGATGAATAGAAATAACCGTTCGATCAACTTCATTAATGTTTCTTTAGTTTCTTGACAATACCTAATATAAATCATGGGAATGGTACTAAAACAGGTATACTTAACGGCAAATAGATTAATTAAATCCTCCTAAGAGTAGGGTTGAGACATTACTTGATATATAACATGTACTAGTCATGGAAAGTGATGTGCTAGGAGGACCATTAACTTCACTAAAGAAATTACATGGTGCGGAGAAGTCGGAGTATACTATATGACATATCATCTAATATTCCTAGAACAACTGAAGGCTTTTCAGGAATAAGGGGGCTTATCATTACTAATGGGTTAATACAATTTAAGTAATGGCGGCGGGGGCCCATGCGGGCGTGGTAGCGGGGGTTCTCCAGCCGTGCCCTATGGGCAACGGCTTGTGGATTTGAACCACCGACCTCGGGTGCGACCCCCCGTAGCGGGGTGTGTCTCCGAGGCGGGCGGCCCGGTCATTGTTTAAGTTAATATATACAGGCTTATATTTTTAACTCGTCATGATACTTGTAAGGTATTGTCTTATTTTTATGTAGCGCTTTTTCATCTATTTTGTCTGAGCATTGTTTTATGGCTTTTCCTAGCTCATTTTTACATTTTTCAGCAATCTTTAACATAATTCTATTCTTAACCATTATAGGTTTAGGTTTTATGTCTTGAAGAGAATTACTATACCCCTTCCATATGTCTTTTATTCTGTTGAAGTCTTCTTTATCTATGTAAATGACTAGTATTTTACTATGTCTAGGCGATTTTCGTTGATCAATATATGCTGAGCTAGCTGTTGTGAGTATTAGTCTAAGTTCCTTACGGGTGAAACAACACATGTAATTTTTGATATAGTTACGTATGTATTCTAGTAATCTAGATCTCCTCTTAGGATGATATACATACTCTAAACAACTTTTAGCGAATCCAAAGTCAGTAAACCTAAATGTGCACTCGTATTGTGGTTTATTGCGGTACTTGTTGCATTTAATGAATTCTTTGTTAGATAAGAATGTTAGGATGGACTCTATTACATTTCCCTTTACACTATTTCTCGCATAGGAAATAGCATGATATCCTTTCATTCTTCCTATATAGCCATCTCCATCGATTAAGCCCGCAAATAGTGCCGAAAGATAATGTAATTTAAGCTTTGTTAAGGTAGTCAAGGACTCTTCCGCTAATGATCTAAGAAGTTTTAATAGCATATTCCTCTTTTTGGCAAATGAACTCTTATTTAATATACTTATAGAAAAGTAATCATCAATGATACCGCAACCTTGGATTCGTACCCGAACATATGGGCATAAAGGTATAAATGATTTTATGACAGCATAAGCGGTATACTTTGTAATACACCTGAAATTTATCATTTTGTAACCCTTTAATAATGCAGATACATTGTCATCAGATAGTATCAGACCTAGACATTTAAATATATAAGCGTATACATCGCTCGATTCATGGCATTGATGCGAGTAGGTTAGTATAATAGATTTACCACTATTATTCATAGTGTTTAAAACATTAAGTATGGTATCTTCGTCAAGTGAACTTAGCTTAATGATATGGTTGCTCAATAGTAAGTACCTCTTCAATAATCGTTCTAAGCATATATAAAATGTAACAACTAAGCTATTTCATCTTCATGAGATATTGGGGGAGGGAAAAAGGAGACCGGGCCGCCCGTGGGCTCCTATGAGCCCCGCGGGCTACCTGGCTGCCCTACCCCGCTATGTTACCCCGCCAGGATTATCTCTATTTATTATAGGGTTTTTTAGCTTTTTGGAGATTTGTCTTGACAGGGGTTTAAAATATATAATTTACTCCAAGAGATAGCTATGAAAATTTAAATTTTAATAGCTTTGATTAATATTACAAAGTCGTAGATGATGAATCTTCTCTCATAGCGGAGAAGATGACGAATGCCGGCCTGACTGATTAATGTAATCTCATGTTACTTTATTGTTTTATGCTCAATAAGGGGGGCCTGTTATCCTCATCCACTTTTCTGTCGGTAGAAGAGGTGCCCTATCATCGCCTTCTATATTTTATTCTTTGTCACATAGTTTAATAGCTTTTATTTTTACTTCCGATAATTTTTATACTTTATATATTCCTTGTAATTATGTCTTTCATGCTTGCTCTTGTGAATAAGGAAGCAATTATATTCAAAATGCATAATGTATGAATCAGACAATGCGATTTATGCGCTTTACTCCTATAAGTAATGATTCTATGTAGGTTTCAGATAATTGACGTAATGGTAATTATTATAATCATTTGTATTAAATACGTCAACGATATTTTCTTTTTAATAGTTTTTGATACAAATGACCCTACTTTTCTTAGACTCTCAAGCAATTTATATACGCCATCTCCAAGAGTGGGTACATCGTCTATATCAAGTTCAAAGTAGTATGCCTTAGCAGGCTTTAGGTTATTTAGCGCTTGCTTAGCTGAATCCAACACCCCTTTAATTAGCTGTCTTGAATATTTTACAGGTAAATAGGGTTCAAAGGCTATTGTTGCAGCACAGACATGGTCATCCGGCGTAATAACTTCTACGTCTTTTAACCCTAACTTTCCAATCAGTTTCCTTATACTATCCCTGACTCCTTCCTCAGCATTATTTCCAAACAAGTATATCAATGCATACCTCTCTTTATCGTATGCTAGTAGTAGCGTTACTACTTTATTCAAGCACAGCGAGTTATATGGATCATCAACTATGCTCTCTCCGTAACCTACCATGAACTCTGCAACGCCTTTACTACTTATACAGGCTTCAATTATTTTCTCTAGCTCCTTAATTTCATTAATTGTTGGAGTTTCCTTTAGCATTACATTATGTAAATCTACAATTAATTTTTTCGTTTCTTTATCTATTGCATATTTCCATAAATTAATTGGAAGATCGTCTATGCCCTTATTTGGTCTAGTTACGAATATAAGATCTACATTTGTAAATGGTACTACAAGAATATCCCATGAACCTTTGCTTATTCTTCTCGGCAGTAGAGGTTGAATTTCTGTTCCATATACTTCAATTTCGCTTAGAGAGTTAATTACATAGCTAACGAGCTTTTTTGCATCATTATATGTTGCCACGTTTAGTTCATGGCTTCCTGGGCCATGAAGGGCTAATATGTATACTCCTCTTTTCATGCCTTCAAAATATAATTGATGCGGTACTGCGCTACTACCTACCTGTCTATAGGGACCGTAATGTATCTGTGGTAAAATCAACGCTACATCTTCGCCATTAATTCTCTTAAAATATATACCATGGATCTTAACCTTGGTACTTCTTGACAGTTTCTGAAAGATACTCTCTATTAACTTATGATCATTTGTTAACCAGCTTGTAAAGAACGCTTTGGCCAAGATCAACGGCTTTATATTTATTGCATGCTTTATTCTATTTATTTTCCATATATAAGTACCTGTAATCGATATTCCCGCTGATATTGATGCTATAAACGCTATCAATATAGTTAATGATGATTTATTCAGCACAATCCACATCAATGAAAATGGCATTATAATACTCACTATACTTAGTATTACTGCTAATATCATTGAATCTAATGCTAATATATAGAGCATCATTATTAAGGGAACAGCCATTGCATACATTAAACCATGCTCATTAAATAAGCTATCCAATAACACCTCAGCCGGGACCATCAACATCAGTAAATATGCTAATAGTCCTAGACATCTTCTCGGTGTTAAGAAAGTATTAAGTGTCGAGATTATCATTAACGTTAAGAATAGTATTACAGATACGACTTTAAACATAAGAATAGCCAATGGTCTAGATAATACCACGTCAGGTAAGAGCATTATAGCTATCGATGTAATTACCATTAATAATAGGGTTCCTGTACTTGGTAGAGGTCTTAACATTCGATAGTATTTCCTTATTAGTCTAGTGCGATTCACTACCTGCTAACCAAAAAGAAGAGGATGAAGAAACAATATAAGTATTAAGGGTAATTAAGTGTATATTGGTGATAGACTTGAGTTTTAACCTAGAGGAATTCATTAAAAGTATTGAAGAAAGTATAAAGGATGCTAAAATAAGGATAATTGATCGAGAATGCAATCTACTTGCCTTAGTTATTGGTGAAGATGTATATCTAGTACAATGTAGGCCTTGTAAAGTTAAAGGTTATATGTACGTTAAGATAGCACCAGCACATGTATATCATAGATGGAGCTGTGAAGTAGTAGAGTATTTACCCTATGGGTTCTATATATTTAGTAAACAATTAAATGAATTAATTGATAAACTTATAAATAAAATTAATACATTAAGGAAACTAATGTCGAGAATATCAATTGAAGTATAGCAATAATTTCTAAATACTCGGTATAAATATGCTTCTATCCCAAGTTAACTCTGAACATCTCGCTACTATGTGTAATTCATGTTCAGTAGTAAGGTCATGTCGTCCCAAACTATAGTTGTATTTACCAACATCTAAGTCTTTAAGTTCAAGAAAGGTTATAGGTTTCGACAGGGGAAGTAGTGTATATGGATCATATCTATTTAACTTTAATTCGATAGAATCAACTCTTCTTTTTAGATTAAATTCTACTATTATATCGTATATTACATCACTAATTCTCCTAGCTGTAACTATAATATTTTCAAGAGGATCATCAACGAACTCTACATTTAGTTTTTTACAGTACATTACTCTTGGTCCTTGAACAATTCTTATTTCCAAAGTATTTAGTCCTGGACGAGGATTCTCTATTATGAAGTTTAACTTCAATCTATTAGTCCTATATATTAACTCCCTCTTCACTATAGAGCCTACTTTAACTTCTACTATTGCCATTCTAATTATTCGCTTAAATTTAAGTAATAATGGTAGTTCTATGTATCCTAGCTTTATAGGTATTTTTTGAGGTGCTTTAACCTCCATTTCATTACTTTTACTTTCATATAACATGATATCACAGTCAGCTTATTTTAGTTAAATAAAGCACTATAGCGATGTTTGCAATTATAGATATTATTGCTAATATTACTGACATCGTTAGTTCCATGTATCTAGGTTTAAGTATAAATGAAAAAGCTAGTCCAAAGAATCCTAATATTAGTCCTAAAATATTGAATGTTGCTGCATAACCCATCACCGATCTAATAGTATATGATACTTTTCCTATAATCATGAATTTTGAAGTCGTTCTACCCTCTATACTATTCAGCATAGCCCTCATATTTCCATGAATTAAATAATGTGTTTCATTTACTTTGCTTAAGGTTCCTCTTATTGTAAACCTGGGACCAAGACCATATATTTTTTCATAAAATGTATAATTACCTACACCAGATATATGTAATACCTTATCCCATTCAATGATGTATGTTCTACTAGTTGTCCAGATTTTTAACTCATTTGTTGAAAATAGTAGGATTAATGAGGATAGCATTAATAATAGTAGAGAAATCATTACTAAGATTTCGGGTGTTATATATTTTGAAACCGAATTAGATCTCAATATTGCCCCCTACTATTGTTCTACATTCTCTTGCCCATATTGAGATTGCTACATTTAAGGTTATATAATTTACTTAAGATGTACTAATAAAGTATTAGAAGTGCTATAAGATAGAATCTAAGTCTACGTCCCCTGTTTTCACGTTTTCAAGTTTCTTAATCACCATTGTTAATGCTTTCTCTTTATTTACGTTTAGTTTTTGTGCATATTCCTCTGCAGCATGTATTATTGCTTCCCAATTATCTCTATCTTCTAGTAATATCAGAAAAGAATTCGATAATAGTTCATTTTCATATTCCAGGTAGAATATGCCATATCCGTAATTTATATTATCTTCAGCAAAGTGTATTCCTAGAATTTTTATGTTATCGGTTATATGTAGATCAGCATCTCTTAAGTCTTTAAGCCTTGATGCTATTATGTCAAGTGGAAAGTCTGTTTTTGGAGGTCCATGCCATACTCCTAGTATTCTTACTTTTCTCATAATTTAGGCACCAGAAACTTAATCTAGCGTTAAAGGGTTTTTAACCTGCTCTCTCTTTTATAACCTTATCTAATACCTTCTTTAGTATTTCAATTAGATAGCCTTCCTCTCCCGGTACACCGATAAATGCTAGTTCTTCATTAACATATACTACAGGTAATTCAAGGTCTTTACATTCTTCTTTTATCTGTATAGTTATGTTATATTCGTCTTCAAGTATGTCCTTAATTTCATAAAGCCAGCTCTTTACTGTATAAAACCAGTAATCATCCTTATTACCAATAATTCTTAACGTTACACTCTTCTTGTTATCTCCTCCCAATGTCAACACCTTGATTTTGTAACTTAATTCTGATGGGTATTAGGTGCGTTCCATCACATGTAGGTGAATTTGTAAATTCTTGTCCAAGACCCTCTCTACATATAGCATATTTCATTTTAAACTGCTTAGCTATACTTATAACGTTCTTAAGAATTTTAATCCTTAAATCTAATGGTAAGTAGATATATCCATGGACCCTTATACCATGCTTTCTATATAATTCATTGACTTTCCGAGCTATTTCTGGAAATGCATTTGTTAGCCGCTTTAAGCTATCGGGTCTAGCTTTATAGGTTGAGGTTACTATGAATTTTACACCTATATTTTTAAGTTCTTTAAGTAACATGTATATGTCTTCTACGTCATCATTAATGTACGGTATTATGGGATCTACTCTAACTCCTACAGGTACTTTGGAATTTACTAATCTTCTTAACGCTTCAAGCCTACTACTTGATGGTGGTGCGTTCGGTTCAAGCTTTTTAGACAGGTAGTCATGTATTGTTGTTATTGTCATAGTTACTGCAGCATTACCTTTAGATAATAAGTCTAAGTCTCTTGTAATTATAGTTCCTTTAGTAACTATGAGAATTTTAAATCCACGTGGAACTAGTAATTCAAGTACTTTACGTGTAAGTTTATATTGCAGTTCTTCAGGTGGATACGGATCCGAACTTGTTGAAAGGACTATAGGTAAAGCTGGGTTTACTTTCCTTAAGTCCCTTTTAAGCTTCTGGATTAGATCTCTTTTAGGAATGCTCTTCCGAACTCTTATATATGAAGTAGCATAGCAATATACACATTGATGAGAGCAACCTGTGTATGGATGTAAGCTATACTTTATGGGACATGTACATAGAGGGCTTCTCCATGGATCAAATAGCTTAATTACATAGCCATTCCTTATACTTTTATCCATATATGGCACCAATGTTTATCAGGAGGGTCGGGCTTTCTTCATAGCATTAAGCTTGGTCGATGGCGTAGGTTCATCATCTAACTTCATTATTATGCTTGTAATTCACCTAGTATATAAAGATAAGCAGCTTCGTACTCTCTTAGAAGCTCCTTTAACTCATTTAATGACTCTACAGTTCCAGTTAGACATACCCACCCATCTTCGCTTAAATCTAAACGTACCTTACTAAATCGCATTTTAATTTTATTCTTTAATGAAATTAAATTACTTAGTGTTAAGAAATCTTTCTTGTATTCATATAATCCTTCACCCTCTATGTGTATGCCATAATCTTCTACGTAAACCATAAAAGTTATCCTTTTATCCTCTATCATTTTAAGAGCTGCTAACTCTCTAGACCCTCCTATAATTGGGGTTGCAGTTTTATATCCTTCCTCCTCTAAGATTTTCACGATATTTTTGTCTACTATACTTGGTTCATGTATTTCAATTCTTATTTTCTCCCCCTCTTTAAACTTATTAATTGTATATAGTACTCTTAGAGGACCTATAACTTCCCCTATGTAGTACACTGGTGTATATGGTTCTGAAATCCCATAAAATATACAGAATGCATTACCTGGTTTCCAATAATATACTTTCCCTGATTCTACATGATAGTGTTTACTTAGTTTGTACTCGTTTATAGACAAATCTAGCGGTGTTTCAAAGTATAATTCTTCTTTCCAAATTCTTGCATTCGATGTAAACGGGATATGTTTTTCTAATTCCCTACCTATGTTATTTATTATTTCTAATACTATTGATTTATTTTCTCCAAGTACTTCAATAAGCATATAAGATCTCCTCATATCATAATTCTAGGGTCATGTGTTTTAAGTCTTTAAAGTATACTTTACTTTATTAAAGACTTATAGAGAGAGTACATTGTCAATAGAAAGCTATATGCATTTATATCCTTACCCTTTCTGATGCCTGGCTTTAGATCTATTAAGCCTGATCTCCACAGCTTACTTAGGGCTGTTAGGTAGTGTCGTCTTAAGGATTCCATGAAATACGCTATTGCGTATTCATTTGGAAAAACTCCTCTTACACCATAAATTTTTATAGCTCTATTAAGTTCATTTTCATGTTCTTTAACAAAGGTGCAGTTAAGTGAGATACCATAATTTGATCTATGAATTATTATTTTATTTATATCATCAAAATAGTATCGTACATCTTTTGGAAGATAGGGAAATGATCTACAAGTTAACGGTTTATATAGATTATGTATTATACATTTATTACCTTCTCCTAGGAATGGGCACTTGTTGTTGCTAAGGTCAAGAATATATGATAGTACTATGAATCTTCCACTAAACCTATCATATACCCCATAGGAAGGTTTGAATTCTATAGAAATGCCCATGTTTTTAGCTAATCTGTTAATTATTATTACTTCATGTGGAAGGACGGTTATAGGAGAGAGTCTACAACATTTACCACATCTAAGGCATTTAAATCTCACAGCAACACCCAATTACCTTGAGCTCAGCCGCGGGTTCATCTATCACCTACTCAACCCTTGTAAGCTACATCATAGCTCTCATATTCGTAATTAAATAATGCGGATAAGCTCTATAAATCTTACATCAATTTAAGCTTTGATTATTATTTAGACCTTGCTTTCTTCTTCTTTTTAACGAGATTTCTCAATTCTATTAACTTTTCATTTAAGCGCATATATACGCTTTCTGCTTCGACAACTATCATTATACCACTAGAAACCGATGGTGGAGGAGGATTTTCAGTCGAAACTAAATGACCTTTTTCATCTACATAGACATACTTTCCGGTTTTCAACATTTCCTCATAAATTTCCCTTACCTCAGGTGATCGTGGAACACGTGATGCAAATACTATTAATTTACCTCCAAGTTCTGTCATGAAGTATATATATCTTCCATCTCTAATAGCTAATACTACTGTCCCAGAGGCAGCTCTTAGTAGAACGTTTAAAACATCTTCAAATCTTCTACCAATAACTAAAACATCCATTATTGACTGCCTCATGTTCTATTCTTTACACTCATAATTTTCGTAACAGAGGTTAAATCTTTTAGCTAATTTGCACAATTCATCTATGGGTACAAGAGCATATGCATTATTCTCTGTTCTAATAATTGCCACAGCTCCTTTAATCTTAACCCATGCTCTTTCGCAAGTTTCTTCAGTAGCTTCGGATTTACTTGAACTTATAAACTTTTTCAAATATCATCACCATAAAGTTAAAGGCAGGGTAATAATATTTTATTTAGGTGTGTTTATCTGCCGAACGGTTTTAGTAGCTTTATGGCTATTTTTAAGGCTATAGGCGCTATTATTGTTGATAACAGCGTTGTTGTTAATATCGCGGTATATATCACTTCATTAATTATTTTAGCTTCTAATGCAAATACTATGATTGCGGATTCCAACGCTCCTCTACCGGTCATCCCTATACCAACAATTAATGCTTCAGCGGGCTTTTTACTGATAATTAGTGATGGGATGCTACATCCAATAATTTTACCTATTAGTGCTGGAATTAAGAGTGTTAATATAAATGGTAGTTGGCTTACTCCTATGTTTATTCTATAGAGTAATCCTACATATATGAAGAAGAATGCTGTTAGGAATCCTTCAAGCATTACTCTTAAATTATGTGCTAATTCTTCTATTCTTAGTATATTAAGTAATGTTGGATCTCTAATTTCTCTTAATCGGCTGATAGCTAGTCCTCCAAGATATGCTCCTATGACCTCATTTAACCCTATAATTCTAGCAATCAGCGATAATGTGAATACTATTACTATGGTTGTTGAAACTGCTCTTGCGGGGGTTGAAAATAGCCTATATATTAATCTAGTTGCCCTTACTGTTAATAGCCTAGATATGTATAATACCAAAACTATAAAGAGTATTATTTCTATTGTTTTAATACCTAGTAGATGGTAAGCTAAGCTTTCTGAGATCAATAATCTTAACGTCGTTATAAAGTATACAGCTAGTATGTCGTCTACGAAACTTGCTCCTACGAGTAATGTCTTAATTCTTGCTGGAAATTTTTCTTCACCTTCAATTATAATTGCCGTTACTTCTGTTGCTGTGTTTGATAAAACGATTGCAATAAATAATGCGGACCATAAGCCCATTCCCTGTAAGATGCATACACTTAACACTAATAGAAACGTCGCTATAACGCCAGAGATTCCTGTTACAATAATCATTCCTTTATATTCACTGAGAACTCTAAGATTGCTAGTTAACCCTGCGTAAAACATTAATATTATTAATCCAAAGTAGGCTAAGTATTTAATACCTGATGTAGGATCTAGAAACCCAAGTATACTTGGGCCTAGTATTATACCTATTAATATATCGGCTACTAATGGATGAACATAAGCCCTCCTGAATACCTCTCCTACTAGCTTAGCTGCAAGTAATGCTATGATTACCTGGACTATGAAATCTTCCAACTCCCTATCAGACCTAGTTATTGAGTTTTAGACAAAGGTCTTAAACTTTATCATTAAAGATATATTCAAAGATATATTCATATACTCCAATAATCCCTTAATATCCTCTTCAGCCTTTCCTTGCTCTCTCTGTATCTGGCTATAGTTCTTGAAAAGCTCCTTGTAGAAGGCTCCTTTAAATCCCCTAGATCCATTAAGAGCAGCCCTTTTATGTACGCTGGGAGCCCTCTTCTTAATCCTTCACTATATCCTCCTTCAAGCGATGCTATAATTAATAGTGGTCTTAGTTCCTTGATTATGCTATAACTTAGCTTATGAAATATGTTTGTAGTTATTTTTAGATTCGATAAGCCATCATTATTATAGGCGTCGAAACCTGCTGAAAATAATATTACGCTCGGCTTAAACTGTTCAATGATATTTATAGCGAACTCTATTGCATCACTATATATGTCGTCGCCTGCTAATGGTGGTAGTATTATGTTTATTTTTGTTCCTTCAGCTTCACCTATTCCAATATCTTCAGGAAAGCCTGTACCAGGATATAGTGTTCTAGGATCTTGATGAAAATCTATGTGTAGAACTCTAGGATCATCAATGAATATTTCTTGAGTGCCATTACCGTGATGTACGTCAAAGTCTATTATACATATTCTTTTGGTTAATTTAACTCTATCTAGGAGGTATTTACACGCTACTGCTATGTTATTGAATATACAGAATCCTTGTGTTGGTGCTCCAAAAGCTTTTCCTGCTTTACCAGCATGATGTCCTGGAGGTCTTACAAGACCTAGAAATAGGCTTCCTTTTCCATGAATATACATGTGTACTGATTTAATTAATCCACCTATCGCATGTAATGCTGCATCAAGTGTACCTTTTGATATATATGTATCTGGATCAACTTCAGCCGGCGCTTTATCTGAAAGCCTTTTAATGTACTCTACGTAACCTTTAACGTGAACTTCCTCTATTAGCTCCCATTCAGCTTTATCTGGTTTCTCAATCCTATATTTACGTGTAGGCAAGTTTTCCTGTATGCCTCTTAACGCTATTTGAAGTCTACGAGGGTTCTCAGGATGACTAAACCATGGACTATGTTTTTGATATACTTCATCATACATTATTGTTATTACTGCCAAGGCTCTCAAGAACATTCTTAATACATGAGTGAACTATTTAAATTTTAGACTATTACATTGACTTGGGTAAGATTTTGGTATTAAAGAGCATTGATGTAAAAAGACTTGACTGGAATTGTGAATTATTTGGTATTAGCAGTAATCAGTTAATGGAAAGAGCAGGGTCATCAATAGTTGATGTTATTACTGATAGGTTTAATATTAATGGTAAGAAAATTGTTATAATATGTGGTCCTGGAGGTAATGGTGGTGATGGTCTAACAGCTGCAAGATATCTCCTGTCTAGAGATAATGTAGATTTAACGGTTATAATAATAGAATCCCATAGAATTACAAATCCCATTGTTAAAGAAAGACTCGAAGTCTTAGAGAAAATACATTCTACCAGAATCGTTGAAGTAAAAACCATAGACGATATTGATAAGATTAGTGATTTCATTTTAAATGCTGATATTATAGTTGACGCCATTTTTGGTGTAGGATTTAAAGGTAAGCCTCGTGAACCATATCTTTCAATAATAAAATTAATTAATATGTCTAAGGGATTTAAGGTATCTGTTGATGTACCGTCAGGCCTTGATGCCGATACAGGTAGTTATGTTGAAGCAGTTAAAGCAAACTTGACGGTGACGTTTGTTGATATTAAGGAGGGAATGTTGAAGGCTAAGGAACTTTGTGGGGATATTGTTGTAGTCGATTTAGGAATCCCATGGGATATAAGGGTTGCTGTAGGTCTTATCGAATTATCTTACGTATTAAGAAGGCGTAGAAGGAATGCCCATAAAGGTGATTATGGTAGGGTCTTAGTTATTGGAGGATCATTAATGTATACTGGTGCGCCTTCTTTAGCAGCACTTGCAGCATTAAAGGCGGGAGCAGATCTAGCTGTTGTTTATGCTCCAAGAGAAGCCTCTATGATTATTAAGACTTATTCTCCGGACCTAATAGTTATACCAGCTAATTCTAAAGAGTACTTAACTCCAGATGATTTAGATAGACTTAAGGAAATTGTAGATAAATTCAATGTAGTAATTTTAGGTCCCGGTATGGGGTTAGAGGAAGAGACTAAGGTTTTCGTAAACTCATTTATTGAATTAATTGATAAGCCTATGGTTATTGATGCTGACGCCATAAAGTTACTAAAAGGCAAAGACTTTAATGGAAGGAAGCATAGAGTTATTATAACTCCTCATAGCTATGAATTTAAGCTCTTTACAGGTAGAGAGTTACCAGGATTCGAAAAGTTAAGAAATAGATGTATAATAGTTAAGGAAGAAGCTAAACGCCTAAACGTGGTCTTCCTAGTTAAGGGTATGTTTGATGTTATTAGCGATGGGGATAGAGTATTAGTTAATTATACTGGTAATCCATTAATGACTGTAGGCGGGACAGGTGATGTATTATCTGGAATTACTGCAGCGTTCTATGCTCAAGCAAATAACGCTTTAATTTCAGCTGCGGCAGCCGCCTTTATTAATGGCCTAGCAGGAGACTTAGCAACTAAAGACTTAGCTAGACTTACTCCTACAAGTCTTCTAGAATATGTTGATAAAGCTATCAAGATTATAGAAGAAAAACTAGGAGTAAAAGAAAGAGGATCATTTATACTTGAATACTTCCATTAAATTATTATGGGGGTTCAACACCATACAACTTAACAATATTATCAATATTTATTTTCATAAGGTATTCTTCGTATTGTTTATCCTTATTTAATATCTCTTGCTGGTATTCAATCATTTCCCAAGGGTAGACAACAACACCAGGTCTATTAGGATCATCGAGGAAGTCACTTTCAAGTACATAGACGGGTTCTAATCTCTCTATACCCCATTTAATTAACTGCTTTATTCCTGGCAATGAAGCTTGAAACCCGGAACTTAGTACATGTTCTATCAATCCTGGCCTACTATGATGGAATAGTATTTTCTCTGCATTAACTCTAGTAATTTCCGTGAACATTTTAATACTTTCAACCGTTACTATTCCTCCTTGTTCTAGATGTAGATGAACTATACATTCTAGTTCTTCCTCTTTAATTCTCTTGAAAACATGATTTATTATGAGCTCATTTGCTACTACAAATTTAGGCTCAATGTTATAGTGTGGTCTCCCTATCTCTCCTATTCCGTCAGCCAAGCCTTCCTTACATAACTTTATGGCGTATTCTAATACTCTAATAGCTAATCCTAATGCCTGTTCAACCTTTAACCCATATCTATGTACCAGCTTATCGAGGTCTGCTGGATGAAATCCCACAAGACAAGCAGTTCTTAATCCTTCTTCCTTAGCTAATTCGCATTCTTTAATTACGTGGTGAAATGCTCTTACATAGTTATCGTAGTTTGGTGTTAAGCCATAATGCCAAGGAGAAAGCCCTATTATTGCAAGAAACCATCCATTCCTTTCCTTAAATTTTCTAGCAATGTTCTTAGCTCCCATACCCTTAAATGGATTTACATGACAATGGGCATCAGCGAAAAGCATAGGCTACACCATTTATATATCAGAGCGACCGAAAGCTCATCACTCTTCAGGCTGGGATCCCTTCATCACATTAGGGCTTCATGTCAAAGGTTATTTCTGGATACTCACTAACGCTATACTTACCTTTACCTTCAGTTCTGATATCTAATTCTACTATTCTTATAGTACCTTTAATATCATCTTCATTATCTCTTAATACTTGAGCGTACTTATCGGTATACATTGTTACTTTAGATATCGTTGCATTTAATGGTATATTCATTTCATGTTTTACTCTCCTAAGTGAGGCAATGACTTTAATTACTATGTCTCCTTTATAAGCCCTTCCCTCGTCTACTTCTATCTTTGAGGGCCAGGGAGCTATTGTTATACTTTTCCACATTCTCTCCTTTAGTAGGGTATGATATATTTCGTCTGCTATATGTGGCGCAAATACTGATATCATTACCAGTATTCTCTTCCATATTTCATGTAGTACGTATTGGGCCTTAGTTAATTCCTCTACTGTGTTTAATCTCCACTTAATTGCTTCGAGGTAGTGGTCACATAATGTCCTCCATATAAAGTCTACTAATGTGGTTGATGCTGTTTGAAAGTCAAATTCTTCCATGGCATTTGTGACTTTATCTATCGTATCATTTAGATGGTTAAGTATCCAATAATCTATATCTCTAAGCTCTTTAGGTTTGATATTTGGATTGTAATCTTTTAGAAATAGCCATGTTAGTCGAGCAGCATTCCATAGTTTTGTTAGAAATCTTCTAGCATATTCCAATCCTTCCCAATTAAATCTTAGATCACTACCTGTTCTTACAGCTAATGCTACCCATAGCCTAAATGCATCTGCACCATACTTATCAAGTACTTCGTGTAGGCTCACATAGTTTCCATAGCTTTTATGCATCATTCTTCCATCAGTTCCCCTAACCATTCCATTAATTAATGCTACCTTGAATTGTGGTTTATCAAAGAGTATTAGACCTCTTACTAGTAAGTAGTAGTCCCATGTCCTAATTATATCATAGCCATTTGGTTGCAGGTCTGCTGGGAATAACCTTTCATCGAAGCTGTCCGGCCAACCTGCATGGACTGCTGCTGTTATGCTTGAATCCATCCATGTATCCATAACATCAGTTTCTGGTATTAGCTTTGTACTCCCACAGTATGGGCATTTATCTATTGGTGGTTTATCCTTTCTTGGATCTATAGGCAACCATTCAGGTTTTGCAACTATTATATGTCCTTTATCACAGTACCAAACCGGGAATGGTGTTGCAAATAATCTCTGTCTTGATATAGGCCAATCCCAATCGATACTCTTAACCCAATCAATTAATCTCTTCTTAGCATGTGAAGGAACCCACTTTATTTCGTCAGCTATTTTTAATAGTTTATCAGTTAATGCCTTAACCTTTACAAACCATTGCATCTTTGAGAGAATCTCTACTGGTGTATGACAACGCCAACATGTACCTATGCTACTAACTATCTTCTCTACTTTAACAAGAAGTCCTTTATCTTCTAGGATCTTAACAATTTTCTTCCTAGCTTCTTCTACTTTAAGCCCCTTTATAGGTCCTGTGACTTCGGTCATGTATCCTCTTTCATCTATAGCTTTAACTATTGGTAAGTTATGTCTCTTTTGCCATCGTACATCACTTTTATCTCCATAAGTACATACCATTACAGCTCCTGTACCAAACTTAGGATCTACTTCAGGATCCGTTAGTATTGGTACCCACTTATCATAGATTGGTACTTTAGCTTTCATACCAACTATATGTTTATATCTTTCATCTTCTGGATGTACAAGGACTGCTACACACGCGGCAAGTAGCTCGGGTCTTGTTGAAGCAATTGTTAGGTCTCTACCATCCTCAAGCTTAAATTTAAAGTAGTATAGGTCTCTTGTAACATCAACGTACTCTATTTCTGCTTCAGCAAGAGCTGTTTCGCATCTAGGACACCAGTAAACGGGGTGTTCAGCCCTATAAACATAACCTTTCTTATACATTAATACAAAGCTTAATTGTGTACGTCGCCAGTAGTCCGGATCCATTGTCAGATATTCGGTTGTCCAGTCAATGCTACAACCCATTTTCTTAATAGCTTCCTTCATAGGCTTAATCCATTTTAATGTAAATTCTCTTGCAAGCTTAAGGAATTCATCAGGTGGTATCTCACTTTTAGTTTTACCTACGGTTTTTTCAACCCTAACCTCGGTTGGTAGGCCGTGGCAATCCCATCCTTGAGGAAATAGTACATTATATCCTCTTAACCTCTTATACCTTGCTACGAAGTCTATATATGCATGATTGAATGCATTACCTACATGGAAGTCGCCACTAGGATAAGGTGGCGGTGTATCTATTGCATATGTTGGCCTAGTCTTATCGCTCCTATCAAATTTATAAATACCCCATTCTTCCCAAAGCCTTTGCCATTTCGCTTCGATTTTCTTAAAGTCGTATCTGGGAGGTATAGGTATCTCTCTAGAAGACATACATATCACCAATAACTAGTTCACTTTGATATATACGTATAGAGTATAGAATAGAATTATCTTTAGCTAGGTATGTTCTATGCTGTTTTAGTGTACTTCCAAGTCCCGAACCCCTAATATTTATGCTTATGGAGTAGTTTTTTAATCTTGCTCTACTCTTTAGATAATATAGTTCTAAGGATAAATATCATAGCAAATACTAAAAGAGCCACTATTAATGTCGCTAATGGTATGCTCTTTCCTGCTTCGGGGCTTGGAGATGAAGTTATGGTAGTTATACTGGGGGAAGTTGTTGCATTTTCAGTCTTAGTAATTACAGCTTCTATGGTCTTTGGCGTAGGTGTTATAGTTATAGATGTAGTAGTTTGTATTGAGGAAATGAGAGTCTTAGTTACATTTCCAGAGTATATACTTATTCTACCTTTGCCACTTACTTTCGTTTTATTAAGTAGTTCGTATAGTTCTACGCCTTTCACATTAATTACAAAACCTCCATTAATATAAAACACTAACTTGCTCACAAATACTAAACCTACATAACTTGTATTTACATTTCCAAGCGTAATATAGATGTATGGATTTTGTATTCTACCTATTGTAGTATTAAACTTAAACACGTCATCATTCATCATTATAACTACCTTATTTTCTTTCTTTAATACAATTATTGAGATATTGGTCCACTGTTTAATTGGCGGGATATATCTTATTCTATACCATTTATTTTGCGAACCAAGTATAGCATACGTAAACGTATCGACTTTTTTAAGTAACGCTATACCGTATATATTTAATGGTGGTTGACCAAAACACAATATTATATAAGAGAAGTTGTTTAATTCATTTAACATTAAAGTAACATTTAGATATGCTTGATTTTCAACACTTAAGTTTTTTAAATGAATTCTTATAGCTAATTCTTCTGGACCCAAGATAACATATTGTTGAAAATCATATACATGAGCCACCATTAACGTCATTATTAATATTATAATTATGAACTTTACGTTCATTTCGTATACAACCTTTATTATTTGTTACTCTCTTACATCCTTGAGTTACTAATGCTGCAACAGATAATTTAAGTATACTACCCTGAATATCCTTCATCACTATAGCCTCAATGATGGATGCCACTATTTCATTTATTGAAGGAGCTTTACCTTTAGAAACCATGATTCCTTCAACGACTATTATTGGGTATTTCTCACTCTGTGAATCATTAAATGCATAGGTTGTTGATAGATTTACCTTAATGTTCAATTCCTTGCCGATAATATTTATTGCTTTTAAAATGTTCTTTATGGCCTTAATGCTTTCAAGATTTCCTCCTAATATCACATGAATGTTAATATTCTTAAACACTAGCGTCACCTAAAGACTAGTTAAGCTAATGGTAAAGATATTTAAAATTAACACTAAGTAATATCTCTAGGTCGTAGCAATATCGTTTAAAAACACAAATGACCTGAATAATTAAAGGAGTGCCGCCGTAGCTCAGCCTGGTAGAGCGCCGGCCTCGTAAGCCTTCGAGAAAGCCGGTGGTCGCGGGTTCAAATCCCGCCGGCGGCTCCAATACATTTTATAATAATTTTTAAATCATCTTTTGGAAAATCTATAGCTAGGTCAAGGGTTATTTAAATGAGGCCTAAGGAACTCGTACATAAAGTATTTGAGGGTTCGGATATACCTAGAGTTCCTCTCCATATAGAGTCTGATAATAAGGATGAAGAATTTCTATTTGGAGATATAGTTGGTGTTGGAGCAAAAATTAAGGAATGGAGAAAATTCTACGCTAAGGGAGGACCGTTTAGAAGATTACAAAGTGAGAAGATTACAGAGTGGATTGAAAGAATCAATATAGATTCCTATGAATGGCCTAATATTGGTGATGTAGTAGTTAGCGCTATTGATAACTTTGAAAAGATGACTTCTAGATATAGGAGTTCAAGGTTTATACTGTTCAAAGTCTTAGGTCCTACAGAGACTGCCGAATCATTTTTTGCTCCTCCTACTTTACGCTCTGATCAGATATATCATGAGTTCGGTTTTGCCATGTTATTAAAGCTTAGACCTACAATAGCCTATAAGCTCTACGATATAATTTCAAAGTACATTCTTGAGTTAGTGAAGGCGGGTGCAGAACTTGATTATGTTGATGCCATTAGGGTTGCCGATGATATAGCGGACTATCGAGGATTGTTATATCCTAGAAAGTTCATTATTGAGAAATACCTTGCATGGCATAGGAAGTTTAGTGAGGCTATTAAAAGAAGGGGTAAATACCCTGTAATGCATAATGACGGTAACTTAATTAAAGCAGGGATCTTTAAGGATTTAACTGACATATATTCAGGACTTCATCCATTAGATTTTAGACCCAAAGCAACTATATCTGATGCTATTGAATGGATTAATGCTATCATTGAAGCACGATCTGTATGTAGTAAAAACATAGTTTTCTTTACTGGTATTCCGGTTGATCTTCTATTCAATGATCTTATTTCGGTAGCCGATATCATAGAAGTCATTAAGTTATTCCTTAAGAAGCATGGGCTAAGTAATTTAGTATTAGCTACAACTCATAGTCCCTATCCAGGCAGGAGCTATAAAGAGCCATTGGTTAGAGCTAAGATTGAAGGAATACGAAAATTCATTATAGGGCTATAGTTATGGATAGGTTTAGAGCTTTAATAACGGACATCGATGGAACCCTTATCTGACTTCCAATAAACTGGGATAAACTTAGAGAGAAAATTAAACAAACCTTAGGAATAAATGATCACCTTAAGCCTTTAGCTACTAGAGTTGTCCAAGTATGTAAAGATAAGAGATTAAGAAGAAAGGCATTTGAACTCATTGAAGAAGAGATAAAGGCATCAATGTATATGCCTGAAGCATTGAGCATACAATGTCTTTTCTCAACATTAAAACTTCTCGGCGTTAAAATAGGCATTATAACTCTACATTAAATCTTCGATAATAATACTTTCAAGGTTAAAATTAATTAATAAAGTTGATTGCTTAATTACAAGAGACTATTCGGTAAGCCGCTTAGAACAATTAAAACTAGCATTAGACATCCTTAAAGTTAAACCTTCACATACAGTCTTTGTAGGAGACATCCTATATGACGTTAATGCCGGTAAAAGTTTAGGTTGTTTTACAGTTATAATTAAGAACCCTAAATATAGAATTGAAGGAGCTGATATGTACTTAGATCACATCCTAGAAGTTTACGAGTTATTTCACTTACAGCTCGTCAATCTATCTTCGCCTTTCTCTTTTCAACTATTTCTATAACCTTGGAGTAAAGTGATTTTATGAAGTTATCGCTTACACTTCTACTTTTAATACGTATTCTCACATTTACTAATTCATATCTATCCCCAATATTAACACCAACAAGTTCAATGGAATCTTGTTGAGAGTCTAAGCCTATGATCGTGGGATTTAGTTTATGATAAATTAATTTCTTATTGTTAATACATAACTCTGAATTAATACTATAATTCCATTTATCGTTATACACGTCTATTGAAATAAAAGTTTCCATAGGAAGCTTTATTACAATTACTCTTCTAAATGTCTCAAACCAATATTCTTTAACTTCCATAATAGATCAGCTATTAAGGTTATAGCAGTGGTTTAAGCTCTGTTTTACAGAAGGGGCATTTTCCATGTAACCTCTTAAAATCTGACTCACAAAAATAAGATTCATTTCTGTCTTTGCACTTTGGGCAATGATATATTTGATCTTTTGAAACTATCAGTACTTTGGCGCATACCCTACACTTAAATTTAACCCAACCTAAGTGACCCATAGCGTTGATCCCAACAATTAACCCTGAGGCCATAGTCTACACCTTGCTCTACAGCTTTATCCATAGCCAGGTCTAATAAGTAGTTGTAGTATTAAAAGCTTTATTAGTAGTTTAGCTAATTAAGGTAATTCATAGTTTAAGTTTTCTATGGGGTAGTAAAATATTGATACTCGGCGATAGAGATCTACTGTACTACATTAAGCGTAAACTAATAGTCATTGAACCTTTCGATCCAAGTATAGTACGTGAAAATGGAATTGATTTAAGACTCGGAAGACAAATTGCACGAATGAAAAATCCTGGTAAACCATTCGATGTATTAAACCCTCCTAAGGATTATGATAAGTACTATGTTATAGAGGAAGGAGATTCATTCATTATTAATCCATATGAACACGTGCTATTAACCACATTGGAGTATATTAAGTTACCTGAAGACATTATGGCATTCGTTAATCTTAGAAGTACCTATGCAAGACTGGGTATATACATTCCGCCATGTCTACACCCAGAAACTATTATTATGGATCCTCTTAATGGACCCGTACAAGCCTTAGATGCGTGTAATGTAATTGAAGCTGAACCATCTAAGGGTATTATTGGTATAGGTTCTTTAAAGTTCTTTAAGAATTATAATGGTCTAATGGTTCAAGTGAAAACCAGTATTTCAAAGATAAGCGTAACACCAAATCACAAGTTTGTGAAATTCGACCCTGATGTAGTAATGGTTAATGTACCGGCCATAGATCTAAGTAAAGGTGATATGATTGCTATTACAAGAAAGTTATTTTTTGAAAACACTACAGAACAATATGTTGAACCATATCCTGAGTTAAGAGTTAAAGTAAGTAGTACATTAATCTCTAAGATAAAGAGTGCAATAGAACGTTTAAATCTAACTAGAACATTAGACATAACTGATTTACCTAGTGAAATAACTTTCTTGAAGCTTGCGGAGATACTTAATGTAATACATGGAAACATACACGATCATGTTAATGAGATCTTCTTTTACTCTAATGAAGTCCAAGAATACGTTCCTCTTAACGAAGTGTATAGGCCTATAGATGAAGATATAGCTTATATTATTGGCTGTATAGTGGGTAGCGGCTACATTGAAAAATCGCACATATATATCAAGTGTAAAGATAAATTTAAGGTTGAAGAACTTATTAAACCACTTGAAAAGACTTTTCCACGATTATCAAGGGGATGCAAAATAATAAAAAGAGAGAATGAGCAATATATTATCCTCCCAGAAATACTATCCAAGGTATTTATCCATAATTTTAGTGAGGGTTTATTAAATGATAGAGAGCGTTCAGTACCAAGAAAAATAATGATATGTCGCGAAAACGTAATTGCCAGCTTTATAGCAGGATTATTTGATATCAATGGAGACTTAAATGATACATCATTATACATTCAAGTAAGTAATGAGAAAATGATGCATCAATTACAAATTCTCCTTCTAAGGCTGGGAATAATGACAAAAATCTCTAGGAAGGAACATTGCTATCAAGTAGTGATACTAAGACGTAGTGACGTTGAGAGGTTTAAGAATACTGTAGGTAAGTACATATTAAAGAGAATAATACTAAACTCTAAAAGTGAACTATTAGACTTTATACCATTGGATAGAATGACTAAAATAATCCTAACAAGGATGTTCCAGCACGACAGGATACTTAAGTCGAAGCTGGCTAATTACGTGAAAAGAGGAAGAATACCTTACGAATATGTTAAATTAGTAATAGATAAATTAATTGAACATCAACCGCCAAAGTATGAGCAAGTATTAGAAAATATAATGAAGCTAGCAATATGGTTTTGGGATACAGTTGAAGAAGTGAAAACATTTAACTATAGTGGAAAGATAATTGATTGGCAAACAAATTCACATTATTACATAGCTGGGGTCTACCTAACCCATAATACAATAGTTGATGCAGGATTCGAGGGCAACTTAACTATTGAGCTTATTGGTAGTGCATTTCCCGTAAGGCTGTATGCAGGTGAAAGGTTTATTCACTTAGTATTCGCGAAATTAACGAGTCCTGTAGAAAAACCATATAAGGGCAAATATCAGCGACAAAGAGGTGTTACTCTTCCAAAATTTCCCTAATCTTTCGAGCAATGGTCCAATAGAGGTTCTTGGCATATGATGGAATACTAGGTCTACCAGGTATAGGTTTCACTTTCCCCTTTCTAATTGCTTCAAGTACATCATCTATGGTGTTTGAAGATGCTTCTATTACATTATATGCTGCACCTATAAATTCCAATATATGGGCATCACTATTAGCTAATCCTGGCACTCCTAGAATTTTTGCTGCTCTAAGTGCTTTCTTATTTGCACCGGTAGTAGAAGAAGCATTGAACACCTCTATTGCATCCCATTTATAGTTATATATATCGTCACCTATACCGTACCTTCTCAGATCATATGGGTGAGCTGGCACAACTATGCAATTCTCACTCCTAGCTTTATCCAGTAACAATTCTAAGTTTCTTGGAGTATCTATTGGGTGATCACAATATACAAGTACATCCCCCTTATCAGTACGAAGCTCAATACCTATAATCACAACAAGTTCTAATGCCGAGTTCTTTGCAATTCTATAACCTGCGATTGCTCCTTGAAACGTATTGTGATCTGTTATTGCTATAACATTTAATCCTATATCAATAGCTTGATATAGAATCTCCTTAGGACTATGCTTACCATCACTATACGTTGAGTGTATATGCAAGTCTCCTTTTAGTATTATTACTATCAGCCTCTAAAGTTCTATTCAATTCCTCTAGAGTGTACTGAATATCACCTTATTAAACTCTATTGTATTTAACTTTAAACATAGGTGTAATTTTTGAAACCAATAGTCAAGATCGACATCATTAAATGTAATAGATGTCTCTTATGTGTTGATTTATGTCCTGCCGACGTATTTACCATCCGTGATAATAAGATTGAAGTAGCAAATATGGAGAGTTGTATTCTATGCTACGGATGTGTACCATTATGTCCTACTAGTGCAATAAGCGTTGAGGATAAAGAGATGAATATTTATGATGAAGGTACTGACTTAAAGTGAATTAACGGATGTTAGTATCAATGAGTTTTACTATAATTTCCTGTGCTTTTCTACAGAAGGCTTCCAAAAGCTTTAATCCTCTTCTCCGTAATTCATCAACATCTCTAATCGTGAATGATATTTTCCGCTTTATCTCTTTAGTATCATAATAGTTCACTTTACCTCCATAAGCCTTTTCAATACTTAACCATAACGGCATTTCTAAAGTCTTTAACTCATTCTTTAATTTTCCTCCAAGAGCTAAATACATGGAAGTCTCTATTTCATCAGCATGTGTAAAGATAGGTGTTGATGGGAATAGTTCTCTTAGCTCTTCGTCTATTACTTTCCACCACTCCATGATAATTACTTTAATATAGGTGCTTACTCCCTCATATTGTAATTTCATCATAGCATTCTTAACACCTATTCTTATGCTTTCTACGTTTCCGCCATGAGCATTTAAGATTAGGATTTTATTTAAACCATTAGTTATTAGACTTAGAATTACATCCTCAACAATCATGGATAGTGTTGAAGGTCTCAGTGTAATAGTTCCAGGATATTTCAACCACTCTATACTGACACCATAATAAATTGGCGGTATTACTAAGGCTTTTAGCTTATACTGTTTATTTAATTTATTCGCAAGTATTAATGCCAGATTGTATGCTATGAAGGTATCTGTGTCTACGGGTAAATGGGATCCATGTTGCTCAATACTACCTATAGGTAAGATTATTAATTGTATTTCTGAAGCTAATTTTTTGAGTTCATTAGAACTATAGTTCTTAAATAGTATGGAATTCGTAATGGACACCTATATTCAAATTTTAATGCATTATTTATAAGTTTCCCTTTTTAATTCATCAAGTAGGGAAGAGAGTGAAATTGGTAGAGGCATTAATAGCACTAATAGATGAGATTATCGTTATAACAGTTATCATCCTAATAGCCTTAGGTATATTATTTATCTATAATTTAATTGATATTTTAACCCTCATAGCCATCGTTGGAGTTTATGTATTAATAGTATTCATCATAGGATTCAAGATCGCTAAATCACAACTAGAAAAGCCTAAAGTAGGGCATGAATCACTAATTGGTGCAAAGGGCTATGTAGTAGAGGATATTCGTGGTGAAGGCCTAGTATTCGTTCAGGGAGAATTATGGAAAGCTAGGTCGGTGAATGGAAGCTTTATCCCTAGAGGAACAAACATAGTGGTTGTCGATGTTAGTGGTTTAGTTTTAATAGTTAAGAAGTATAGATAATCAGTAACCTTGCCCTCTCTTCATCGACACCTATGCTCTAGTGGAGGTGCCTCTTCATCATGAGGTACTTATTAGTATTCTTCTCCTATAAATCTATACTCCCTAGCAGCATGAAGGTATACGAGTCCTTCTTCTATTAGAGCCCTTAATAATGCTTTCTCTTCTTGCCTTAAGTCCTTAACGTTAGTTACTAGTATTGGCATTTTACTTATGAATTCCTGGTAAAAATCCTTATCGACTACTAAGTCTGCTACAATCTTAACTTTATGCTCTTTAATATAATCTTCTAAGCTTTTAGTTAGGCTCTTCATCCTTATGTATTCTTTAACCTCGCTTATTGTCATCACTTTTCTATCCTTTAGTATTGCAAGAAGTTCATCGTATTCCTTTGAGGCCTTACGCTCTACCTTAAACATGCTAAACTTTAATGATTTTGCTATTTCATTTACTTTTCTTTCTAACGTATGTATCTTTTCTACTAGTTCATTTATCTTCTCCTTAAGCTCGTTAATGGTTTTTTCGAATTCATCTCTTGATACGAAGCCTTCAGATTTAATGACCTCTTTGATACTTACTTTACCTTCGTTAGCTTGTTTCGTCTCTTCTACGGTTGGTTTCTGTGAAGGGATATGTTCTCGGATCTTTACAATTAGCGACTGTTGAGCTAGCATTTTTTCATCTTTTAATTCATGTCTTAATTCATTACTTAATCTTGATCTTACCACTACATAGCCCCTAGAACCTCTAACTACATAGCCTCTATCCCTTAATTTATAAAGGGCTATTCTTACCCTTTGAAGGCTTATACCAATACCATCAGCAATCTCTCTAGGATTTGCCTCGGGATTTTCAAGTAGGAATTTAAGCACTTTTTCTTCCAATACTGAAAGTTTTGCCAACACCGCACACCAGCATTTTTAGCAGTTTCCACTCTCTACTCTTATTAATTCTATTTTTTAAGTATAAGACTCTTGTGCTGAAAGATCCTGCACGTTTAAGGTTAATTAACTTTGAATGTAAGGATTTGTATCGGTGGTCTAGCTCAATGCCTACGTTGGAAGAGCTAAAAAGAAGAATAATCATGTTAATTGATGAAAGCAGAAATGTATGGGCTAAGCAAGCATTTTATAGCGATCCTGAAGTAACTAGTATTCTTGATAGAATTTACGCTAGATGGGAAAAGGAAGGACAGAAGGGGTTACCTATAGATTATGCTACATATGATGAATTACTGATATTAGCTAGTAAAGCGGAAAGGTATAGAAATGCTGGTCCAGCTGATGTCCTCTCTAGAATGTTCCTTGAAAGTGTTACTGGACAACAATATATAGAGGAAAAGGAGAAAGAGAACATAATCATACGAATACTGAAAAAATTAATATATGGTAAGTGAACTTGGAAGAGAAACTGGGTAGGCTCTTTTGGATATAAAAGCATATATTGAGATAACAAGACCTATAAATTCCCTAATGATGGCATTAGCTGTAATAATCGGAGCTGTAATTGCATGCAACAATTTAAATACATTAATGAATAATTCTCTTAAGATATTATTAGGCTCTTTAACGGCGTTTACATTAACAGCGGCATCAATGGTCATAAACGACGTTTACGATATTGAAGTAGATAGAGTTAATGCCCCTTGGAGACCTATACCTAGTGGTAGAATAAGTATTGTAAAAGCTAAAATTTACTTCACCATTTTATGCATTATAGGTATAGCATCTGCGTTATTTATAAATTTACTAGCTATGATCATCGCCTTAGCCTCCATCATAATTTCATATACTTACAGTGCATGGGGTAAGAGAACGGGTCTTCTAGGAAATGCGATGGTCAGTTTTTGTGTTGCTATACCATTCATTTATGGTAGTGTAATTCTGTATGATAGTATAATTCCAATAACATTATTCTTCTTCCTAATGGCATTTTTAGCTAATATGGGTAGAGAAGTCACTAAAGGAATAATTGATGTAGAGGGAGATAAGTTAAGACATATCAGGACTATAGCCATAGTTTATGGTTCAAAGAAAGCAGCTTTTATAGCAGTTATCTTCTATTTATTAGCTATAACATTAAGTATTATTCCAATAATATTAGACCTAGTGAGTGCACTTTATATTCCGCTCATAGTAATAACTGATCTAGGATTTATCTATACTTCACTGTTGTTACTAAGGAATCCTTATAAGGAAATAGCGCTCAGGTCTAAGAGATTAGTACTACTATGGATGCTCATAGGAATGTTAGCATTCCTCGTAGGTAGGATTAGTCTTTAAGACCCTCCGCATAACATCTTTCTTATTTCAGCATCAACAAAATCTATAGTTCCGTCTCTTTTTACATATATCATTCCTTCAGATCTGAGTTTATTCAACAACTTTAATGTACGTGGTGAAATCTTTTTCTCAAGTTTATCTAATTGTGTTGGAAGGTAATTACATATTTCACTGATAAGCCTATCATCACACCACTGCTGCTTACCAATACATATGTTCTCCACGTTAACTATTCTTACACTGGTGTCCTTCAATAAATTCTTCAATTCTTTTAACCTACTTCTACCTAAGGTTAGAATTAGTGAGTTATGTGCTATATTCTTAAGAGATTCAATATAGTCTTCAACGGCTATTGCGTTAATCTTAAAATTCTTTAATATACTTTTTATGATATGTAACTTATCCTTACTAACTATTAATAATGGCTTGAATGATAGATGGCGTATAAACTTAGTAAGAACTTTTAAGCATTGAGTATTATATAAAAAAATCTCATCAAATACGATAATTCCACGATGATCATCAATTCTCTTCTTTATTCCAATATTTATATCTTGGTGCTTGCTATTTATAGCAATGAACTTAGGTTTTACATAATCTCTCTCTTTATTCAACGTTTGAAAACTTTGACTTAAAAATGCAAGAATTTTAGTCATTAGTATACGAACCTTAGATCTAATGCCATTGTGCATAAACATAGATGACAAAAATAGCATGACTATATATGAGTAGATCAGCGTATATGATACGTCTTCGTCTTTCATAATGGCTAATACCATGTGTGATGTAAACTGTCTTCCTTTAATGTTTATGACTATATACCTTACATTGGACTTCAGCGGTATAATCATCTCTGAAAACACGTTGTTGATACTAAATGATCTCTTCCACTGATTACTATATGCATCTATGTACTCAATGTTTAATTTTGCATGAATGAGCCCGCATATAAATAGCCTAAGATAACTTCCCTTATTTAACATTGTTAATGCGGGCTTTAATGATATTGGGTATTCGCCAGCTTTATTTTTATTTAGCCAATTGCTCCTTACAACTATTTTTTCGTTACACTTTCCACTAATATCTTTAGCATATACATAAGCTATACTTGAGTAATTGATGTTAATAAAGGACTCGGTCATATTGTAAAGCCTAATTACCTTACCTGGCGTCATAACCACTAAATCAGTCATTAGCGTATCATCAGCTATATGGATTAAACTTCCGTTAACGCTAATTTTAGGGATAAGTAAATCTATGTACATGAGGTATAAGGTACCATTAATTAACATTAGTAACTTATTCTTGTATCCATTAATTAGTTCAAATACATTACCACTTACCTCTATATGTTCTACAATATTATATCCTGGAAAACGAGTTACGAATAAGTTCAGTTTATTACCTTTAGTACATATTAATACAGCTTTCAATGTATCCTTATCCTTTAAGAAGAATCCGTGGTCTACTTTTCTAGCAAGAATCACTGCTTTATTAATGTATGTACTATTGTTGAAGGTTAAAAGAATCAAGGGATTTCCATTAACGTACGATATGTCAAGTATTTTAGTGTAATTCGTTATCTTGGGTAGACTGTATACTCTATAATATTTTTCTCTACTCACGTCCAGTAAAATTAGTGAATACGAATTGTCTTTAAGGGTCAGTAAGTATACATAGCCATCAAATATGTGTGCATCAATTATTTTACCATATTTTTGGGATAATGCTAGGAATTTTACTTTATCAGAGGTGATATTAATTATCATAAGTTTATAATTATTGAAAAAGCTTAATACTAATAAAACATGAATACTATTTCCCTTAGTAAATAGAAGGCATTTCTCTAAACTCCAAAAATAGGGTATGTTCACATCCATTGAATTAATAATTCTCCCCTGCTTTAGATCAATTTGTTGAATATGAAGTACCTTAGTTATGGGGTCCTTAAATACGAGCATTACCTCTTTGCTGCTAACCCAGAATACAGATAGTAAAGGTAATGATTTATTTATCCTTATATATGAGGTTTGATTAAACGAGGTGAGCAATAATGTATCGTTACATACCATAAGGACTCCATGCGTGCTGACTAGAGCTCTCATCGCTTTGTATGTGCTATTTACATTAATTTTCTTGAACACGAAGTATACTTCATTTGAGGAACATGTTATGTCCGAGTAAGTAATCATAGGTGATAAAGTTACTAAGGTCAATAATGCTATTAACGAAGCTATAATGTAACTATGTTTCACTTCTCTCCCTAATCATGTATATGGTTTAAAAAGGGAGTTTAGAGGAGAGATGTTATTGTCTTTTAGTTCTTTTCCATGCTTCTACGATATCATATCCGTATAATTGTTTGAATAGCTTTCTACCTTCTTCGCTCATTTTTTCAGGAGTCCATGGGGGCTCCCATGTGAGTTCTATTTCTACCTTCTTTACTCCTTTGACATTAGCTACAGCAGAACGAATTAGTTCACCTACCATATATGCCATAGGACAGCCTGGAGCTGTAAGTGTGTAAGTTATCTTAACTGAGCCATCTTCTCTTACATCAATATCATATATAAGTCCTAGATCATAGACATTTATTGGTATCTCAGGGTCATATACATTTTTCAGCACTTTAACTATTTCATTCTTTAACTTCTCTTTCTCTCCGCTGCTAAGAGATTTCATGTATTTTTCCTCCCAGTTTCTCTAGTTCTTCCTTCAAAATCTTTAACACATTTAATAAAGTTTCTTCAGCTTCTCTCCTGTTAGTTGAGGTTATCTTTATATAAATGTCTATTATTGGTTTCTCTAATTCTTCACCCTTAGGATGAGATTTAATATATAACTTACTATATCTTGAAAGAACTTTTTCTAAAATCGGTGCAAGCGTTGATTCAGGTATATTGATTACCCTTACGATTTTTTCAGCAACTACCATCTTAGGTGCTATTTCCTTTAATAAAGGCTCTACATATTTTTCAAACATGGATTTCATTTCCGATGGAACTCCAGGTAATGCAAAAATCAATGTATCGTTATATTTAATAAAAATCCCAGGAGCCGTACCAATAGGATTCGGTATAGGTTTACTTCCTTCAGGCAACATGGCCATTTTCTCTCTATGATAAGTCATAGATAATCCTTTTTGAGAGTACTTTGCTTTAACCATTTCAAAGGCTTCGCTATTTAATACCCATTTAACATTTAATGCTTTAGCAAGACATTCACTAGTTTTATCATCATATGTAGGTCCTAGACCACCAGTTGTTATAATAACTCTTATCTTTTTCTTTAAGGCTTCTTTAATCACGTCAACGATTTCTTCTTCAACATCAGGGATTGCAATAACCCTCAGCACATTAAATCCAAGCATTGTTAGTTTCCTACCAAGCCATGAGGCATTGGTATTAACTATTCTACCATCAACTACCTCGTTACCTATTGTTATAATCCATGCAGTATGATTGGTCATTATCATGACCTCAAACAACCATCTAGTCCTTAAATACTATATAATGAACCGGAGCTAAGAACTATATGTTTATCGAAGCTGAAAACTATTACCTATTACTCGAATAGCAGTAATATAAGTAGCATTTTTAATCTTCAGATCCCTTATAGTTCTCAACAGCGCGCCGCCCAGCGGACACCCCCATTCCGGGGCTGGGATGATAGCTGGGACTTGTCCCCCGCATTCTATTATTAATTATCGTTAAATTGTCATATCACTTTAGTATTTCGAAGTCTATAAGTAAGGTCTCTTAGATATTTAACTAATGCTTTAATGTTTTAAGGAAACTTAAATAGGCTCTAAAGCTATGAACAATATGACTAGTATTACTAAGACTTTAGCATGTTATCTCTATTTTGACAAACTTAGCAGCCCTGATAATTAATGAAATTATCAGTGATGGGACTACTCCTCACCTATCAGGGGAGCCCCCAGCTCATCACCTTAGTTTTTCTAGGTATTCTATGTTAGAAAAACTTATTTAATTTACCTCATTTATGTACATGGTCTGAAAATGCTATGAAATTTAGCGGTAATAGATTAAGAACTATTATAGAGATTCTAGCTATTTCGTCTATACTCATCATTCTTGGAGCATATACTTGGAATTACTATGACATAGCAGTATTTATAGAGTGGGTTAAAGTAGCAATAACAACTAGTCCTCTTTACATATATGTCTATGCAGTTAAGTGCGGTTACATGCCCCTAGCACCACTAACATTTATAGCATTTACTGTATTAGGTCTTAATATATTAACGCTATTGTATAATGTGCTACCACCAGAGATACAGCTACAGATATTTAGACTCCTAGTAAAACTTCCATTATTTATTTCAATATACCTTGTAAGCTACATACTATACAAACGTGAAGGCTGGAAAATAGCTAGAGAATGGCTTATCGGAATACCCGTATTTATAATAATATCCACGTATCAATTCGATCCACTTATGGTCCTAACATTACTTTTGGGAGCCTATGCCTTACTCGATAAAAGATACAAGTTAGCTGGAATATATTGGGCTTTATCAACAGCGATAAAGTATATACCTATAATATTAATCCCAATAATAGCTAAGGATTTAAGAAGAAAAGGTAAATTAAAAGAGTTCCTTACCACATTTGCATTAGTCCTCCTAGCTATAACATTACCATTCATGATAATTAATCCTTCAGCTTTCATAAAAAATGCTCTAGGATTTCATGCATTTAGACCTCCACAAATGTTATCAATATTTAATGTACCATATCTTCTAAGTAGATTTGATCCAGTAGTAGGAATCACCTTAGCACAATTATGGGCGCCAATAGTATTAACAATATATGTATTCCTGATGAAGTACTTAAATGTGGATACATCTAATAAAGATGATCTATTTAAGGTGCTATTCATAGTCATAGGAACATTCATATTATTAAATAAAGTAGTTAATCCAGGATATATTATGTGGGTATATCCATTTCTCGTATATTGGTTTGATAAACTAGGCAGTAAAAAATTAAAATCAATGGTATTAACATGTATACTCATAGCAATAACAGTTATTTCCCTACGGTACTATGTATGGGCGGAACTAGGTAGACCTATATACATTGAAGAAGATATGGCATGGTATGATTCTAAAACATTTATTGAGAAATCAGTTAGTATATATGATGAACTTAAAGACATAGATGTCGACCGTAAAATTTTGATATGGTTTTATGAAAATTATCCACTGATCGGAGGAATATCGATAACAATGTATAACATAGTGCTTCTGTACTTTATAGTAAGGGTATTAAAGTACAAGTCTCCTTAAATATTAAGTAGTTAGCTTGAAATTTCTTACTTGAAACACCTAGTAAGCCTCCATAGTAGAGTCTAAAAACCCCATCGCCATAACATAGATTCAGCGGTGGAGATTATAGTGGATTTAAAAGAACTATATAAATACGTTAACATAACGTCTAATGGGGCAATTCTTATCTCAGACGATATAGCAATTGATGGGCATCATGATGGTAGGATTTTAAGAATTATAACGCACATTCATAGCGACCATACCATAGGTATTTCATCGAGTATCAAAAAGATGAAATACATATTAGCAACTCCACAAACCCATGACATGCTTTCAGCATTAGGATATAGAATACCACTATCAAAGAGAATAGCGCTTAATTACGGTCAAGAAATGGAAATTAATGATAAGAAAATAAGTTTGATAAGAGCAGAGCATATTCCTGGCGCTGCACAAGTACATGTAAAGTTAAGGGAAGGAATAGAAATTGGTTATACAGGCGACTTTAAAAATCCAGGAGCTGGAACACCAGTTCTGAAAGATATGGATATTCTTATAATGGAAGCAACATATGGAAAACCTGAATGGACAAGACCATTTAGAGATGAAGTTGAATATTTGTTTATCGATATAGTTAAGTATCTTCTAAGTCATGGCCCTATAATAATATATGCTTATCACGGTAAGCTGCAAGAGGCTATGAGAATATTGAGGATTGCGGGAATAACTGCGCCGTTTATAGCCTCAAGAGCAACATATAGGATAGTTAAAGTACTTGAAAAGTATGGTTATAGGTTTGGTGAAGTACTCTACGACGAGAGTCGTGAAGCTAAAGAAGTAATGAAAAGTGGTTGGTATATATATTTCACACATGTAAATAGTTATAATTACATTATGTCCGCTAAACACAGGTTTTCAAAAATTATATTATCTGGATGGGAATTTGATCAACCGTATAGGAAGATAAATAATAATACATGGATAGTAGCGTTAAGTGACCATGCAGATTTTGAACACCTATTACTTTACGTGGAGGAAGCAAGACCAAGAATACTAGTTATAGATGCTTCAAGATGTGAGGCAGCTGAAATATTTGCTAGAGAAGTTACAAGGAGGCTGGGTATATCAGCTATACCCTTACCATTAAGAAGACCCATTGATCTTAGTATTTCTCAATACATGTCAACACTATGATTATCAGTGAAGGACCACTTCCCCATCCCTTGGCTTAACCCAAGGTTAAAGGAGTAGGGGCTTCATCATCTAATTTCGAGTATAATATACATTTAATATAATATACATTTAAGTTTATATTATTTTTTAATAAATCTACGTATACGAATGCTAATAGGTATTCGAGGTGGTATTGTGGTTAAAGTATTAGGAGTAAATGGGTCCCCTAGAAAGTATGGCGAAACTTTCAAGCTGCTCATGTTAGCATTAGAAGCAGCTAGAGAGGAAGGAGCAGAAACTGAATTAATAAATCTCTATGATATGGACATTAAACCTTGTATAGGCTGTCTATCAGATAATCAATTAGCTTGTAGATATCCATGTATATATGAAGATGATATGAAGAAGCTCTATGATAAAATATTGAAGGCAAATGCATTAATAATAGCCACACCAATATATTGGTTCTCGGTTTCAGGTGTACTAAAGAACTTTATAGATAGGTTAACAGTTTTTGAAAACATGATTTATATTACAGGTAGGAGTTGGGTTGAAGGTAAGGTAGCAGGATTCATTGCAGTAGGTAATGATAGTGGCGCCATTCAAGTAATTGCAAACCTCATGGCAATACTAAATGCAATGGGTTTTATTATACCCCCATGGGCTATGGCGTACTTTAATGCTAGAGGCAACGTACTTGAAGATGAAGGGTCAGTGATGGATGCATTAAATGTAGGTAGAATAGTGACAATAACAGCAAGGATAGTTGAGGAAGTCAAAGAGTGGTATAAAATGTACAGTAAGGAGCAAGTAAATAAATACAAGCAGTTAATAGCGAAAATAACTACAGATAATAGAGATAAATATTTCCCTATGAGAGAGAAATTCTATGCAAGATTACTTACGAGGACTTATAGATCTCAGCACTGACTCAATATTTCATCTACAACTTTTAGAGCTTTTAAAGCATCGCACAGTGATGGAGAACTTGATTCTTTACCTTCAACAGCCTTAATGAACTCTATAATTTCCAGTTTAAGGGGTTCTTCACCAGTAATAAACTTTTCAAAGACTTTACCCTGAATGAGATATAATAGTTTATTATTAACAGTATCCCCCCTAATATAATAGTTAGCACCAACGATGTCTATTTCTCTAATCTTAATAGGTGAAAGTTCATCCACCCTGAGAAAAACAGAGACCTCATCACACTCTAGTGATATGTTATATGATTCCCCATTTATAGAGCTATATCTATGAACACATGAGACTCTAATATTATCGCAATTCAATAAATAAAACATCAGATCAATATCGTGTATGCCAAGATCTAACAGCACATGTGTTTGTTTAAGAGATGGGGGTCTTTTAGATAACCTCCTAAAATCAATTGTATATGGTTTACCGCATTTTTCTATTAGTTCTTTAATAGCGTTGACAACGGGGTTGAACCTCATAATAAATCCAGGAACAACTACTACACTCCTCTTTCTAGATTCCTCATATAGTTTTAAAGCATCCTTATAACTGCAAGCTACAGGTTTTTCAACGAATATATGTATGTTATCTTTTAATGCTTTAAGTGAAATAGGGGTTAAATTCTCTGGTGTAACCGCTATAAAAATAGCATCAAGAGATTCGTTACTTAACATATCATCTATTGAAGTATATTTTGATTTAACCTCAAAACGTTTTGCTACTTCACTTAGATTTGCTTGGTTAATGTCGCATATAGCTATGACATTTACTAAGTCTTTTAATTCGCTCAGAACCCTTAGGATACTGCGACCCCATCTACCAACTCCGACAACACCAACCTTCAGTTTATCATTCATATAGCATCCTCCAAAACTTCGTAGGATAGTTTAAAATCAAGGTGTAATAAATATATCGGTTGAAAAAACTTAAACCTTAATCTACCTATTTTTAACCTCAGAACAGGCTATGCAGTATCATTAGGATGAAGGCTATGTACTTTAAGGCAAGTAATGTTAAGAGAGACGAAATGGTAGGAAAAAGGGTTTTACTCAGAGGATGGGTATATAGAAAGAGAATTGTAGGAGGAAAAGCATTCATAGTATTAAGGGATAGCACAGATATAATACAATGCGTAGTAGAGAAAGGAAGTGTACCTGAAAGAGTCTGGGATGACGCAGAAAAAGTAACCATTGAAAGTAGTATAGTAGTTCAGGGAATAGTAAAGAAGGATCCAAGAGCACCTGGAGGCTATGAAATAACAGTAAATGACCTAGCAATAGTTAACTTAGCAAAAGACTTCCCAATAAAGGGCGGTGAAGGTATAGACTACTTACTGGATAACAGACACCTATGGCTTAGAAGTAGAAAGCTAACAGCAGTAATGAAAGTAAAACATACAATACTGTCAGCAGGAAGGGAATACTTCATAAAGAATGGATGGTGGGAGGTAACACCACCAATATTAACAGCTGCAGCATGTGAAGGGGGAGCAACGTTATTTCCATTAAATTATTTTGGAGAAAAAGCGTATCTAAGTCAAAGTGCGCAACTCTATCTAGAAGTCCTAATATTTAGTCTAGAAAAAGTATGGAGCCTTACACCAAGCTTTAGAGCTGAAAAATCTAGAACAAGAAGGCACTTAGCAGAATTTTGGCATCTAGAAGCAGAGGCTGCATGGTATGATATGAACGATATGATGAAAGTAGCAGAGGAACTAGTAACACATATAGTAAACAAGGTCTTAGAAGAGAGAATGGCTGAATTAAAGTTGTTAAATAGAAAAACAAAATTACTTGAGAATATTAAGCCTCCTTTCCCTAGAATAACGTATGATGAGGCAATAGAAATTCTGCAGAGGAAGGGAGTAAATATTGAGTGGGGTGAGGACTTAGGAGCGGATGAGGAAAGAATTCTAACACAAGAATTCGATAAACCATTCTTCATAACGCATTTCCCTAAGAAAATTAAAGCATTCTACATGAAATTAGATCCAAAGAATCCTAATGTAGTATTAGGATTTGATCTACTCGCACCAGAAGGATATGGCGAGATAATTGGAGGCAGTCAAAGGGAGGATGACTATGAAAAACTCTATAAGAGAATTATAGAGGAAGGTATGGATCCAGCTAACTACAAGTGGTATTTGGATTTAAGATTATATGGAAGCGTACCCCATTCAGGGTTTGGTCTAGGTGTAGAAAGAGTAACTATGTGGATAACGGGTATAGATCACATAAGGGATGCAGTACCATTCCCGAGGTTTAGGGAGAGGATCTATCCTTAATCAGCTATTGCCGTGTTCATCATCAATACAGAACACCGACTTTTCATCACCATAAACTGGCTGGTGGTGCCTAGTCGTATTAAAAACTTTTTATATTTAACTCTAGCTTAACTCGAGAGGTAGAATATGAAAGCAAAAATAATAGCAACAATAGGGCCTACTTCAGCTAACTATGAATCAATACTTAAGATGGCCGAGGAAGGTGTATCGGGTTTTAGAATAAACTTTGCACACGGTGATCAAAGCCTTTGGTCAGAATACGTGAATTTAATTAGAAGAGTTGAAGAAATTCTAAGAAAGCCCATCACAATAATAGGTGATTTAAGGGGGCCATCAATAAGATTAGGTGAACTCGATGAGCCCCTTATATTAAGGAAAGGTGAAAGCGCGATAATAGTATTGAAAAACAAAGGATCCTCAAGGGAGAAAGAAATACCGCTACCAATACCCGTAGTATTTCGTAACTTAGAAGTAGGCGATGTAATTGTAATGGATGATGGAAGAGTCAGGTTAAAGATAACGAATGTAAGGCAAGATAGTCTAGAAGTAATGGCATTAACTGACGCAATTATTAAGTCAAGGAAAGCTTTAGTAGTGGTTAACAAAGATTTTGAATTACCTTCATTAACAAGTAAAGACTTATCAGATCTAAAATTTGCACTTAACCACGACTTTGACTACATATCACTAAGCTATGTAAGGACACATGAAGATATACAAGTACTAAAGGACATACTACTAAGTAAAGGATATGAAGATATAGGTGTAATAGCGAAAATAGAAACAAAATCAGCTGTAGAAAATATTGATGAAATAATTGAGGCCTCTGACGTGATTTTAGTAGCTAGAGGAGACCTAGGAATGAACTTTGGATTAGAAGAAATACCCTATTTACAGAAACATATAATAAGGAAATCGTTAGAGCATGGAAAACCAGTAATAGTCGCAACACAATTGTTAGAGTCAATGATAAATAACCCTGTTCCAACAAGAGCAGAAATAGTAGATATAACTGATGCCATATCTGAAGGAGTAGATGCTCTGATGTTAACAGGGGAAACAGCAATAGGAAGATATCCTATAGAAGCTGTTAGATGGCTTAAAAAAATAATTGAAACAGCTGAAAGCAGGGTAGAAATTCAAAGAATAAGAGAACCTAGGGACATTAAAATGAGATTCTCAAAAGGAATAGCAGAACTAGCTGAAGATCTTCAAGCAAAACTAGTGATTTTCAGTAAGCGAGGGAAAACAGCCAAATCAATATCAATTCTAAGGCCATTAATCGACTTTTATGTAGGAACACCAAATATAAAGACCTTAAGGAAAATAAATATCCTATGGGGAATTAAAGCATATCTTATTAAAGCGGAAAATTATGAAGAAGGATTAGAAAAAACATACAATATATTACGAGAGCTAGATGAAGTAAAAGCAGGAGACTTAGTGGTATTAACTTATGGTTTAAGAAAGGAAGAACAAATTATTAAAGTTAAGAAGGTTAGCCTTGACTAATATAGATAAATTACCTCAGACAACCGGGGGATTCTTCACCTTTCCGATGATGCGGGCACCCGACAGTACTTCATCGGCTATTGTTAATTAGTATACTGATTTAAATATAAGCTTTCTCCCATTGGTTAAAAAGAGGTTAGAGTACATGAAAAGTATTTACAGGTGTGTAAAATGTGGTAAATACGTAGAAGAGCCATATCATTGTGACTGTAAAGCACAGCTATTATTAGACGGTAGGCGTAGAGAGATGTTAAGTAAATTAATATCTGGCATTCTAAGGCATTATCCATGGGAGGTTGGATTAGTTTTAGATGATGAAGGATGGGTGGATATAGATGAATTAGTTTCAGCTATTAAGAATAGATGGAGGAATAAAAAGCTTTACCAATGGATAGATAAAGAGCACATCATAGCACTAGCTATACTTGACCCTAAGGGTAGATTTGAAGTTAATAACAATAAGATAAGGGCACGTTACGGACACTCTATTGCTGTAAGAATACGATATAGAGAGGAAGAAGATGTAAAGTTGCTTTATCATGGAACCTCTACTAAAAATTTAAGATCAATATTTAAATTAGGTGTTAAGCCTATGAAGAGGCTATGGGTTCATATGACTCTAGATAAAGAGGAAGCGTGCAGAAATGCTCAGAGACATAGTGGTAAGCCTATAGTTTTAACAATAGATGCTGATTGTCTTAGAAAGAAGGGTCTTAAAGTATATAAGGCATCTAATATTATTTACCTAGTAAAGTATGTACCTGTAGAATGCATTAATGATGTTGACAAGTGTGAAGTGTAAGGAAAAATGAGTTATTACCCGTAAACTAATTTTCAGTTATTATGGCTTAATGGTTATTTTACCGTCTATTCTTTTGTGACCCCTTTCAAACGCCTTAAGTGTTTCTTCGAGCTTGAATCTACTGGTTATTATTTTTGTCATATCTATTGCACCGGCAGCCATTAGTCTAATAACGTTTCTAAATGTGCCCCAACCCGAATGTCCTTGACTACCATATATTTGTGCTCTTCTAACTTGGAATATTTCTAAGTATATGGGTACCTCTTGAGGGGCACGGCCTATCCATGCAATTTTACCGCCGATCGCTAGGCTCTTTTGCATTTGTGGTAAGGTATACTCTGGTGCTCCTGCAGCCTCAACATGCATGTCTGCCCCTTCACCATCAGTTACTTCAAGTATCTTTTCCCATGGCTTAATACCCTTCTTTTCAAGTTCTAGCGGATTAAATACATAGTCTGCTCCCATCTTCTTTGCAAGGTCTATTCTTACAGGGCTTATTTCAAAGGCTATTACCTTTCCTGCACCAGCAGCCTTGGCTAATGCTATAGAAGCTAAACCTATTGGTCCAGCACCCCAAACTACGACAAAGCCTCCAGGCTTAAACCCTTCAGCTCTATTAAACATAGCATGATAGGCTACTGAAGTAGGTTCGACTAAGCTTCCAGCTTCAAAAGCTTTTTCCTCACTACCATATCTATCAACCAATGCATTTATTTTCCATAAGTACTTCTCATGTACTATAACGTATTCTGCCATAGCACCATCACGGGTAAATCCTAGTTCGCCATATTCTAGGTCTGCAGGATCGTTTAGCTTAATACAATGGTTTACGAACCCCATTCTACATGCATCACATTCGCCGCACCACAACATTTCCTCGGAAGTAACCATATCACCTGGTTTAACGCTCTTTACCCCAGGTCCGACTTCTTCAACAACCCCGCTAAATTCATGACCTAAAACAACGGGCATTCTTGTAAGACCTGGATAAATCATGTAACCATCTTTATCTGTTTCAACCATATGTAGATCGCTACCACAAATGCCGACAGCTTTAACTCTAATTAATACTTCCTTACCCTTAGGCTTTGGTATAGACTTTTCCTCTAGTACAAGCTTAGGATTTTTCCAGACCTTATTTCCTTCACGTACCTTATGTGTTCTTTTTTCTTCTTCAGTTATTGAATAGCCTGGTCTTGGAGCAAAGTCTGCATATAGCACTGCAGCAAGTATTTTCTTAGACATGAATCATACCCGTCTCTAACTCAATATAATGTCTATTTTAATACTTACCATCATAGAGGTAGTAAGTAACTCTCATAGATACTGAATGATATTGTTAAGTTAAAAATAATACATCATAGTTTATTATTAAATACTAAAATTCCTAATAGGAAACTGCTACAGGTCTACCCTCTCTAACAGATTTCCAACATGCTTCAGCTATTTGGACAGCCTTTAACCCATCTATAGCCGTGATTAATGGAGCCTTGTCTTCAAGAATTACTTCGACAAAATGTTTAAGTTCTTCAACATATGCGTCATAAAATCTTCTCTCAAACCATGGAATACCATAATATGTTATTCCGTTTCTAGCTCCATACGAGAACATGTTATCTATATTACTGCCAACATAAACTGTACCCTCAGTTCCTAAAACCTCTGTTCTAAGATCATAACCAAAGGCTGATTTTCTGCTACCGTGTATTAGCCCTTGAGCACCATTAGTGAATTTAAAGTTAATACTAACTACATCTAGGTCGCCTTTAGCCTTAATTTCCTCATAAATGTAGTTACCACCAATAACATACACCTCGGTAATTTCAGATTCCATAAGCCACCTAGCCATATCAAAGTCATGTGAAAGCATGTCAAGGAAGATGCCACCACTAAGTTTGGGATTAGCAGCCCATCCCGGCGGTGCACCAGGATCTCTAGCAATGCTTATAAATGTTATTGGATCACCTATACCCCCTTCATCAATTATTCTTTTAGCGTTTCTAAAAGCATAATCAAACCTTCTCATGTAACCTACTTGAAGTTTTACACCATACCTATTAACAGCGGCTATAACCTCCTTAGCTTCACCGGATGTTACGGTAATAGGCTTTTCAACAAATACATGCTTATGATTTTCCAAGGCCTTGATAATCATATCCTTATGTAAAAATGTAGGCGTTGCTATAACTACAGCATCTACTTCTGGGTCTTTAAGTAAATCGTCATAGCTAGTATATGCCTTAACACCAAATTTCTCAGCAACAGTCTTAACCACTTCAGCTACAACATCACATACAGCAACTAGTTTAGTATTATCTAGTTTAAACCTTATTATTTCTGCATGGATTCTGCCAATTCTACCTAAACCAACAACTCCCATTCCGAGTTTTTTCAAACTACTATTCACCGATAATGATGTTTGAAGGGAAAGGAAAAAACTTTAACTATAATACACAACATGTGTATCTGTATCGATTATAGGCGTATAGATTTATACTTAATGTAATTGCCTTTAAGTCCTAATTTATCAATTATTCTAAGAGTTAACTCTGCTGCTTCTTTTTCATATATTCCCTGAAGTTCCTTGTGTTTACTATAGAGATCTATTACTTTTTCTCGCAAATACCTTCGTCTATTTGCATCCATCACAGCTTGGAATATGAAGAAGTAATGTCTAAAGAAATCAGTACGTGGGTCTCTACGTTTTTGAGGTACTTTTTTAACAGCTTCCTCATATCTCTTTACTAATCTCTCTAGCTGTGGAGAGTATAAGCCCTTCTTATGCTTAATGTCCTTCTTTAGATATTCAAGAACTGCGTCAAATATTTCTTCATATAATCTCCTGGGTTCTGACATTGGTGGGAATTTGCTCATAACTTCTAGTAGTAGTTGTATATAAACTCCTGAAACCTTATACTTGAGTAGTCCATTAGTAGCTCTTCTCACTACACCCCATGTCCCTAAACCTTTATCACTATATGGATGAGCACCACTACCAGAATGAAATGATAACAATACACCAAGTGATGAGGTTATTGCATGTAGTTTTCTAATAGTTTCTTCTAAAACCCTTAAATCACCATCGTAATCCTCTCTTTTCTTAAAACCAACATTTGGAGCTATAAAGTCTGGGTCAATACCAATACGCTTTAATTCAGATAGGAAAAAGAATACTTCTTTAGGATTAGTTACTTCAGGTACTTCATCTAAAGCTATTTCAACACCAAATTCTCTATCATCTAAATACTTTCTTATAGTGTCATAGACGACCTTAACGTATTCAATACTTTTATAGTATTTGAGTGCTAATCTTGCGATATCCTCTTTACTAAATTTAATTACATAAATTTTACCATTATTTGAGATGAATTTAAATGTCCTATTAATGTATTTTTCTTCAAGTTTCTTTCTAAAATCACTATCAAATCTCTCTTCGTATGCAGCAAGAACATCGCTGCTACCTAACTTGTTTATGCCTAAGTCTATTAATTCACATGTATCTATGGTAACGAAGTCGACGCCGCCAGCTTCATTAACTTCCTTAAACTCTCTTTCGATATAGTTAAGTGATTCTCTTATTTCGCTCTCAGACAATCCATATTCAAAGACTCCAACAGTAATTCTCTTTATAGCTCTTTCAGGTGAAGCCATAAGAGAAACATGATCAGCTTCAACTTCTATAATTGCTCCATAATCTTCCGCGTATTTTGTTGCTTTAGTAATATATTCAGTGATCGATGTACCGCTATGTCCTAATAATATGAATTCACCTGAAGCAATTACGTCACTTGGAGCTGTCTCCCTATGATATGATAGCATGAGAGTACCAACCGCATCTCTAGCTTTGAAAGCCTTCAGGACTGGTGGAATAACTATATCAGGTAATCTTACTCCTATAGCTAAACGTGGTATAGAACCTAGATACCTCCTTACCAAGATATACACCACAATAAAGTATGTAGTTAAAAAAACATTATAGTTTATCTTAATAGTTTATCTTAAATACTTACCCTCAATAAATATCTGATAAGCTCTTAGTAGAACTCCTTTAGCGGCATTGACTACCTCAAGTGGATGCTGTCCTTCTTCAGGTTTAACCTCGAAGCTAATGGCACCTTTATACTTTATTTCATCGAGTACTTCAAGGAGTTTAGCAATTTCATATTCCGTATTTATTGCACCTGGTCTATAGAATCCTGGATGCCAATCATATAGTTTATCATCAACTCTCTTAGCACAACCAATATGAATATGTCCTATGAGGTCTGCATAAGGCTTCAGGTCTTCAGGTTTCTCGTCAAGTAATGGGGCATGGCTTAAATCCCACATAAGATAAACATTATTATAACTCTTCCTAATTTCTTCAATTATTTTTGCAGCCATACCTATTGGGCCTATAAGTCTCTTCTTATCCCAACGTGTATCAAAGGTTTCAATATATAAGGGTATTTTATACTCTGAAGCTTTCATTGCTAAAGCTCCAGCTGTTTTAATAAATGCTTGGATAGCTTTTTCTTTCTGTTCCTCGGGAACTATGGGACCCGAACACATAGCAATAGCGCACATTCCTCTTGTTCCCGCTACTTCAACACCTTTAACTAATACTTCTTCAGCCTTCTTCCTTTCCTCTTCGTTAATGGCATTAGGGTTATACTTCCTAACGAGTATTTCAGGCTGTAAACCTAAAGCAAAGTTAATAGGCCTTCCAAGCTTTTTAACATAGTCCATAAGCTTATTCCACTCAGCATCACTTATTAGTCCTACTTCAAGTAGATCGAAATATTGGTCTTCTGCAAGAATCTTTATTTTATCGGCAGCCCCCACATCACTTTTCTGTAGTTCAGGAAATACCGTAAATGTAACTATACCAACTTTATAGGGAAACTTGATAGCAAATTCAACATCTTTTCTCCTAATGCCTGTATAGATCAATACGGACACCTCTAACTTACATGTTGAGGAGAGATTTTTATTCTTTAACCTCATATTAAGAGTGGTTTTAATGTATTACATGCTGTCTTTAGCATTTCTTCAAAGTCTGGTTCAGCTCTAGCTTCAACGCTTAAGAAGCCTCTATAACCAACCTTGATAAGCCTATAGATAATACGTTCCCAGTCAAGAATCCCCATACCTGGTGCGAGTCTATTACTATCAGCTACATGTACATGAGCTATATATGAACCTGCAAAATCTATAGCTTCATAAACACTTCTTTCCTCTAAAGTTGCATGAAACGTATCAAGAAGTAATCTAATAGATTTAAACTCCTTAATAAACTCCAAAGCCTCAGATATCCTATTTATCAAGTCTGTTTCATACCTATTCAAAGGCTCAAGAAGTAATATTACACCTCGTTCATGAGCATAAGCATCCAATTTCTCTAAAGAATCTCTTAGAATTTCCTTAGCTCTTTTACACTCTCCCTCACACTTCCCTCTTGCAAGCCCTATGATAACCTTACGCGCATCTAATTCTACAGCCATATCAATATACTTATGAAAGAACTCTAGTGCTTTTTTTCTTAAATCGCTTTTAGAGCTTGAAAGACTATAGCCATATCGTAGATACGATAATCCCGTTGAAATAGCAGCAACTTCTAGCCCAAAACTACTTGTAATTCTCTTTAAATCACCGATATTTACTTTAAAAGGATCTGGAATATTATATTCAACGCCGTCGTAACCTAAAGACTTCATCAAAGACATGACATGCTTAATAGGACCTCTAATAACTACGTCAAATTCTACATCAGTAGCTAATGCATGTACTGCTGATAATTTAAGTAATTTCATATTTTAAAAACCTCCGTTTAGGGTAGGTTTTGGTAAAAAATAAGGGTTATCCTTTAGGTTCAACCCATTCTTTAGGTTTATTAAAGTATAGGTCTTCAATTTCGATCCAGGTTCTTGGGATTTTACCTGGAGGATAGGTCTTAATAAGCCAGTTTATGAAATCGACAACTCTTTCAATTACCTTCCTAACTAAAACTTCGCCTTTCTTAGGATCAGCTAACTTAGGCCACCCCACAAAGCCTTTTCTATAATAATAGAATTCTGGTAAGTGGCTTACGTCATACCAGTTAAATGGTTTATCTGGGAAGACATTACCAGCTGCATTAACCCATTTTCCAGGTATTGCTCGTACGACTCCCCATTCACCTTCCTTCTTTAGAGTTTCTTCATCTACAAGGTCTGGAGCAACATACCATGTAACACTAGTTTCAACTTCATCGGCATGTATAAATGGCTTTTCAAGTTTCACTCCAGGAGCTACTTCCTCACCAGTACCAGCCTTCCTTAATAAGTCTTGGACCCAAGACCACCAACTAGTGACGAGAATAAGTGCGTGAACTCCTCTATCGATGATAGCCAAGTCCTTAGCTATGGGTAATACGTATTCTTGACCATGACTATTCCATACGATTATCTTCTTAAATCCAGCATTAGCAAGCCACTTAATCACATCAGCAACATACTCTATTAATGTTGTTGCCTTAACAGGTATGGTACCTGGTACTCCATAGTGATGGCTCGGATGACTACCATAAGGTATAGGGGGTGCTACGGTAACCCCCGTTTCATATGCGATTCTCTCAGCAATGCTAACACCAATAATAGTGTCTTCACCTAAAGGAGCAAAGGGTCCATGGGCTTCTGTCGACCCTACAGGTAGAATAACAATATCATTTTCCTTAATACGCTCTTCAAGCTCTTTCATAGTCATTTGGTCAAGATATATTTTCTTACCAAACTTGTTTAGAACAGGCTTACCCCAGCGCTCACTTAAAGGTTTAACCATAATCAAATCCCCTGCTATTAGCCAGAATGCTACTTAATATCTTTTACTACAAAGTGACTCTAGGGTATAAGATAATTCGTTGAAATTAGGAAAGAATTATAATGTTTTTAACAACGATCAAGGTCATGATAAGGGTTACAGGACTTATATCACTTTTCATATAAAAACGCTTTTCATTATTAGTAATGTTAGATTATAGCTCTTTCGGTTTTCTTATCGAATATATGTATTTTATCGTAATCGATTACTAGCCATATTTTTTGACTAGGTGTGAGGTTAATACCTGGTCTTGCTACTGCTTTAATTATATGATCACCGGTCTTAACATTTATTATTAAATCTCTGCCAAGAGGTTCTAATACATATACTGTTCCTTCAATTGTATTAGGTTGTTTCACTGTTGATATTTCTATATGCTCGGGTCTTACACCGAATATTATTTCTGAAGATGATAAATGCTTTCTTACGATCTCGCCAAGATCCTCTCTTAACTTAAGTTTAAATGAACCTGCATCTATATAGTATCCATCGCTTTCAACCTTGAATGTTGCATCAATTAAGTTCATTGGCGGAGCACCGATAAAGCCTGCGACAAATACATTAACGGGCTTATTATATAATTCATCAGGAGTCGAATATTGTTGTAACTTACCCTCATTTAATACTGCAATTCTATCAGCCATGGACATAGCCTCTACTTGGTCGTGTGTAACATAGATCGTTGTTATTTTAAGCTCCTTCTGTAATCTCTTAATCTCAGCTCTCATCATAATTCTTAACTTTGCATCAAGGTTTGATAGAGGCTCATCCATCAACAGTACACATGCATCTTTAACTAGAGCTCTCGCTAATGCAACTCTTTGCTGTTGACCGCCAGATAGCTGTCTTGGATATCGGTCAAGTAAATGATCAATTTGTAACATTTTAGCAACGCTCCTAACTCTTCTATCAATTTCATCCTTAGGCATTTTCTTAAGCTTTAACGGGAAGGCTATATTATCATAAACCTTCATATGAGGGTAAAGGGCATAGCTTTGAAACACCATTCCTACATTCCTATCCTTGGGAGGAAGCTCGGTTATATCAACATCATCAAAGTATATTCTACCTTTAGTAGGCTTATATATTCCAGCAATCATAAGCAGAGTCGTCGTCTTCCCACAACCTGAAGGCCCTAATAATGCTACAAATTCACCATCCTTTATTTCTAAGTTTAAATCATCAACTGCCCTTACAGATCCAAAGTATTTGGATAAATGGTCCAGCTTTACGCGGACCAATATATTACACCTGATTTCTTATTTCTCTCACAGGTATTTTTGTTTAATCATACTTAGTTCTTTTTAGTTTCCTTATGTAATCCCATATATAACAGCAGAGGTACCGTAACACTATGAAATGTTCACTATAGTAATACACATCTTAAGGGCATCTTCCAAGCAGCGCATCAGCTAAAACATTTTGCTAAACATATCTCTTTACTGGATGTATAAGAAGCTATTACATCTCGTATCCTAACATATAATCTATGTCATCTACGAATATTGATTCCTTCTCTTCTTCACTTTTCTCTCTATTAGCATCTATGTAATTTAGCTCCTTCATTAATATATCAGGTATATCCGTAACTACCATATCTACTCCTAGATGCAAGAGATATCGTGCAAGCTCAATATCATTCACAGTCCATGTAGCAATCATATAGCCGTACTTATGCACTTCATTAATAAGGCTTTCATCTACAAATGCTACTTTTATTGAAATACCATCAGCATTAGCACGCTTAATGTATTCAGCTAAATTAATAGGCTGCTCTTCAAGTGTTAGTAGCCCTTTTACGTCGGGCATTAGTTTCTTAAACCTCCTAACATCACGATGATATTTCGATGAAATGTATATTGTTCCCTTGAAATCAACATCCTTAATTATATCTACAACTTTATCTACAATACCTTTAGATTTTAAGTCAATTAAAACTCCCGATTTACCATTAATTATCTTGAGTACATCGAATAACTTTAAATATCTTGGTGTACCTATATGTAGGAGAAATCTCTTGAAAGGATGAAACGAGTAATAGCTTTGGTCATTGAATTCCGCAGGTACTTTTTCCCGAACATGTTGAAGTATAATATTATTAGAGTATTCTATGACATCTACTTCGACTACAGGAATGCCCATTTCAAGGTATTTCTTGATTTTTCTAAGGGTATTAGCCTTGTGTCCTACTATTATCGGCCTTTTTGGATTAGACATCTTGTACTACTTCACCTTTCGCCATGTAGGCACTGCTTTTCTGCAATTTTTAAATTTACCTTTCATCTTCTTTATTGGAAAGTGTTATTAGTCCTTGTTTGAGAATTAAACGAATACAAAAAAGAGCGGAATGTAGTGGTATTATTACGCGGTATTGTGGTTATATATTTAGCTCTTTTGCTGTCTCTTTGATTAAAGCTATCACTTTTTCTCTAAACTGAAGGTAGGCATTAGTGAATTCTTTCATGGTCTTTACGCAAGGCCCATAATTAGGCCATTCCTTAATCTTTATACCCCTATTTCCATAGTTTTCCTTGATGCCAACTTTTCTTAGGAGCTCATTGACTTCGGGCGAGGCTTCATATGCTTTAACGAAATCTTCGTACTTCATTAATCTCTCAAGAGCTTCAGGATCAAGTTTCTGGAATATAGATTCCCTATAGTCTTCTAGGTTAAAACCTTCCTTCATGGCCTCTTTGAACACATTCAATTGATGATTAGGGAACTCCGTATTAGTCATATTTCTACTAGCGAAAGTGTATAGTGTATCTATGGGTTTTCGCTTTGACGCTGGTAATAGATCTAATCTATCAATAATAAACTTCGCTTGCTCTTTCGTTATGCCTACCTCCTTAGCAAGGAATTCAATCCACTTTTCCTTATTCCATGGAGCAAATAAGATTTCATAAACTCTTTGTGCAACAAAGGTACCTGATAAGGCTAAATCATATTGTATTTGAGACAACATTTTTACAACAGCTTCTCTATCACCATATACATTCGTCTTAACTAATGCATTTACAAATTCCTCTCTTAATAAATTTCTGCCTAGAACTTTTCGAGCTGTTAATGCTTCAACTCTCTCCTTTAATGACATTTTCTTAAGTTCGGCTATCTTTTCATCAGGTAGCCCTAGACCTTTAGCTAATTCATCAAGAATTTCCTCTCTCCTAGGTTCATCAAGTTTCTCTAGGCCTTTCAATAGTAACTCAGCAGCGATGGTCTCCCTTAGATGATCCTCAAGTCTACCGCCCATGTTAGTATCATATGTCTGTGTTGGGATAATACCTTTCTTTAATGCTTTGGCCATACCCTTTAAAGCTGCAATACCTATGAGTACTTCCTGTGCGACTGTATAACTGACAGTTATGTTTTGACCTATACCGAGCTCGTTTAACCTTTCAGCTATTTCTAGTGCCGCAGGATATGCAGCTGCAACTTTAATTACTATATTTGGTCTACCCTTTTCAATTACTTCCTTATATCCCCATAGTAGGTATTCATCGTATACTTTAAGGTCATTTTCTAATCGTGTACAGAACGTTATTGCAGCATTAACGCTCTTCTCTACATCATGGGCTATTAATGGATTAAGCTGATAGCTTATCATTCCATCATGATAGTTGGATAAGTGGAATATTGGTCTAAAGACGAAGAAGTTTTCAAGTAAACCGAATCTAGTAGCTTCCATGGTTATATCATCAGCGTACTTATCTGGTTCTTTAAACCACTCTGGATGTTCTTTAACTAATACGTCTTTTGCGTATTCTTTAAACCTCTCCCAAAGCCTTGGATCATCATAGTAGGCTCTAGCAGCAAGAGCAGGATTGGTTGATACTTGTACGTATCCCAAGTGTCTAAGCCATCTTAATCCTAGTGCATAGTCGTTACCAAACTTACATAATCCTTTAAGCGTTGCTATATAGTAGAAGTTTTCCGTTAACTGCTTTGTCATAGCATTTACATAGCTCTCAGCTAAGTTATTTTCATCAAGCTTCTTTTCTACTTCACTTGCAATATAGGCTAACATACTATTTCCTTTATTGACTACCTTCATGCTATGTAGCTGTTCATCGATAACTGCCCTTAGTATGAGTGGCTTACCGTATTCTTTTTTCTCGAGCTCTTCCCAACTTTTTAAGGCATTTACTATGGCGTTGAATGATTCCTTTACTTCATATTCAGAGAATCCAACTCTTTTACTTTCTATACCAATAAGATTCCATGCAATTTCTAAAAGTAGATCGTATGCCCTAGCCCTCTTAATTATAATGTCTTTAACTTTCTCTTCGCTTTTTTCACCTGCTATCTTGCTACTATTGAACATTAAATTAAGTCTTCTAATAACTGAACCTATAGTACCATAAAGCTTACCTATAAGTTCTCTATGTAATATATGATCTGCAGCTAATTTTGTATGACCTGCTAAAGCTGTAGCAATAATGTGATCAGCGTGATCAACGCGTGGTGGAATAGGTAATGTTAATTTCTCTGCTTTTGCTTCACTTATAACTTTCTTTATATAGTCTAATGTTAATTCCATGCTATTCTCCACCCATATACCTTAATCATTCACAGTAGTACTCATGAAACACCCTATATAAATATTGCTTTATTGAGTGAAATGAGAATGGTTGTGAAAAGTTAAAGATACTTTTATAAAGCATGTCTCATGTAGGGGTTAGCCTACTACGGCTCTCTCAAATATAAGCTTTCCTTCCCTAATTCTTCTAAGGGTTAACCTTTCTGCTTGAGGTATGCCAGGCTTACCCTCTACGATCCACTCTGCTAACAGTTTACCTACTATAGGAGACATCATAAATCCATGCCCGCTATAACCTGCCGCAATATATAGATTCTCAACTTCATCTATAGGACCAAGTATGGGATGTCTATCAGGGCTCATAACGTAGTATCCCGACCAACTCCTTAGAATATAAACATCGGGAAGCCACTTAAAGTACCTATACCATATCTTAACAACTGTTGGAATAAAGTCTATTCTAGGTGTTAATGGAGTGCCTGGTTTTTCCTCAATATCAACTCCCATTAAGAAGTTACCTTCATGTGTCTGAACTATATAGGCACCAGTAGTCCAATCAATAACTAACGGCTTAAATAATGGCTTAAACTTTTCAGTTATTATTGAATGATGTGGAACATTCTCTAAAGGTATATCCACTCCTGCAGTCTTAGCAAGTTCTCGAGTACCATATCCTGAAGCTAATACCACTACTCTTGATTCAATAAATCCTTTGTCCGTTTCCACACCTTTAACCTTAGAACCCGCAACAACAATTTTCTTGACGGTAGTTAATGTGTATATTCTTACACCCATTCTTCTACATGCAGATGCTAATGAATGGACTACACCAAAGGGGTCAGCCTTACCTGCTAACGGGTCAAATAATGCTCCTATAACTCCATTTAAATTAATTGTTGGTACAAGTTCTTTGATTTCTTCAGGTCCAATAATTTTAGTTGGTACTCCATACGAATTGTGTAATTTTGAATATTCCTTAAATGCTTTTAATTGCTCCTCGGTTCTAAGCAACCATACGTATCCTCCACGTTCATAGAAGAAGCCCAGTTTTTTAGACCACTCACGCCATAATTCAATGCTATGCTTTTGTAGTACTATATGCTCTTCCGTTGTAAACGACGCTCTAATTCCTGTAGCACATCTAAACGTAGAACCGCTGCCAAGATAATGTTTTTCAACAACTACTACATTAGTTACACCCATATTTGCTAGATAGTATGCTATAGCTAAACCTGAACTCCCACCACCAACAATTACAACTTCACTCTTCATGTCCTCTTCCACCCAGGAAAAGCTTGACAGGTAGAGGTACAATGGGTGGACGGGTTGGAGGAATCAGTAACTCTTCGGGCTTTTTACCTAATCTACGTGCTAGTATTCTTACGAGTAATGGTATGCACGTCCTACCTTGGCATGGACCCATACCTATTCTTAGTTTCCTCTTAATAGATTCTAAGTCTGTAAATCCTTCTTCAATAACTTTCTCTATATCCTCTAATGTAACGTCTTCACATCTGCATACTATTATTGGATGTTTATTCTTTACTCCTTTACCCATATAGCTCTCACCTCCATCGCAAGATTAGGCGGAACTTCAACTGTAACAGCATAGGTTTTATTACGTTCAAATACGTGGACTACCTTACCCTTACCAAGTACTTTACCGTCCCTACCAAGTAGGACAACTTCATCACCTACTTTAGGTGAAGGTAGGAATTCATGAGGTACAGTAACATACGCTTTATCCTCTCTGGATAAATCAACAACAAATATTGCTAAACCAGGACACAATGCAACACAAAGCTTACAACCAACACACTTATTCCAATCAAGCCTTGGCAGGCTAATTATACTCTCCATAGTAATAGCCTTATGAGGACATGCATCAACACATATATTACACGGTATTTCCTCAGGACATTCAATAATTGCAACAGGACCCTTTCTTAATCTCTCTTCTGGGGGGATAAATCCCAACTTCTTCAATTCATCAACTGATATAATACCTGTCTTACGATACAAGGAGAGCCTACCCATAATCCCCCCAATTACGTTTAGGAAATTAATGCCTTCTTCATACCCACTCTAGTTCTGGACAAAACAGGTGACTTACGATATTCCTCGAGGAACTTCAATAGTTTTTCCCTCTCTTCAATAGCCTTTTCTATAGGTCCAAGAATCTTTATTACAGCTGATAAACCAGCAATCCTACCCTCTATCATTGCTGTTGTGGCTTCTTCGATACCAGTTATGTCCCCAGCTATGAAAATTCCAGGAATAGTTGTCTCAAGATATTTTGTTCTCAATGCAACTAGTCCTCCAAGCTCGGGTATCCATGCCATCTTAGCACCAGCCTGAACTAGAAGTGTATAATCAGGAGTTAGGCCAACAGCAAGTAATATTAAGTCACATGTTATTTCACGTTCTGTTCCAGGTATAGGATTAAACTTTTCATCGACTTGGACAATAGTTGCTCCCTCAACTCTTTCATGCCCCCAAGCTTCCTTAATAGTATGCTGTACAAGAATTGGTACACCATATCTCCTAATCTTTGCTGCATGAACAAACCAACCCCCAATGGATGGCGCTATCTCAAGTACTGCTTTAACTTTGGCGTCAGCTTGAAGTAATTGATATGATACTATAAGCCCTACATTACCTGAACCAACAGTTAGGATCTCCTCACCGGGTAGGATACCGTATTCATTCATTAATGTCTGGGCACCGCCAGCCCCCATAACTCCGGGGAGATCATTTCCTGGAAATACAAGATAATTCTCTTGAGCACCGGTAGCGATTATTATAGCCTTTGCCTTAACCCTATATAACTTATCTCGAGATGCGAGACCAACCCATAGATCTCTAAATATGCCATAGGCCGTAGTTTGCGTTAATACTTTAACATTAGTTAGTTCAAGTACTTTCTTTGACAAACTTTCAGCTATCTGAAAGCCTCTTAAGCCTCCAAAGAGATCTTTGGAGCCGAAGAATTTATGAGTTTGCTTGACAAGCTGTCCTCCAAGTTTAAAGTGTTCATTTACTAATGTTACATTTAATCCATATTCAGCGGCTGTTAATGTAGCTTCTAGTCCAGCTGGACCTCCACCAATAACAAGAACGTCAGTTTCAATAACCTCTTCTTCACTTATGCCTCCAACGAACTTAGTCTTGGGTACTTCGGGTAAGCCTATTTGTCTCCGAACATGAATTCCTTCACGAACGGGCTCTATACAGGTTCTAACATTGGGCACACCATTAACATTCATAAAGCAGCTACTACATTTACCTATCATACAAAAGGTGCCTCGAGGTCTTCGAAGTCTACTGCTCCACGAAAATACGTCAATACCTATGGCATATAATGCTGCTGCTATTGATTCACCTTCATAAGCTTCAACTTCTATGCCCTCAAAGTAGAATCTGATCTTTTTTCCACGCTTAAATTCTAGAATAGGATGTCTCCATATCCGTTTATTAATAGTAGAAGTCCGCGGAATGTGCATCCCCTGACTAACTATTCTGTAAGAATATAAAATTTTATTGTCCTTATTAATCACATATTGTCAGTTATTTATGATGACATCTTACAGCCTAGTGCTTCTTGGTTCGTAATAACAACGAACTTCTCTAGATACATTAAATAACTAAGTCCATAAGTCTTATGCCCTGTAATTTGAGGCCGGCTTTCAGTGTAACTAATTATTACATGACTTAATATTGGAAATGTTTAGGCCGGGAGTGACCCGTCCCGTGTTCATCTAACCCCGTGACTCGGGGTCGGAATTACACGGGTCCCGGGGTCACTGTGGTAGAATTTTAGTAGTATGAGTTGATAAGTTTTAGGTTCTTCTTGACATGACGACACGTTTCTTTTCGGGTTCTACTATTTCGGGTTCTATTATTGGGCTCTTAAGTTCTTCTACTTCATCTTCAAGTTCTTTAACCTTTCTAGACATATGCTTTAATAGTTCTTGAAACTGATAGATTCTTCCTTCAATGTATGTTAACTTCTTTTCCATAAATTCCTGCATATCCATTAATGTTTCTTTAATCTTGGTTAATTCCTCTTCAAATGAGCTTACTAATGAAAGAGCCTTCTTTCTTTCCTCCTCTTGTAGTTGTTCTAATCCTTGTTTAATCAAAAACTTTATTAAATCAGTGACTTGTACACCTAGACGCTCTGCTCTTTCCTTCAGCTCCCTATATACAGGCTCTGGTAATGATAGATGGACTGTGGGCAAGTGTACACCCTCTACAAGAAAACTCTTGTAGTACTACTATTTAAGCATGTAGCTTACATAGAGCCTTCTTGTAACAGATCTCTAGTAGTATTCGGACTCAAAAAATTCAACTATTTCTTGGTATATAGTTTCTAGTAGGGTGCAGTTAATGACTACGAGAGTAGTGACATTCAAATTAAGTGAAGAACTCCTTGAAAAACTCGATGAAATCGCTCGTAGAGAAGGTAAGACAAGAAGTGAAGTCATTAGAGCAGCTATAGAAATGTTCATTGTCACTAAATTGAGAGGACCCAGAATAGCCAGGACCGTGAAGATAAGATTATATTAAAAATTTAGTTTAGTTAATATATTTAATCTCAAAGCTTTAGTACATAAATTGAGGGCTCTGTTGGTAAGGTCTCTTTTGTAACCTCAAAGGTATTGGTCTCTAGCCTGACAACTTTGTACTTCTTAGCATATCTAAGGAAATCTTCAACAGATTTTAAAGGCAAGTTCAGACCAGGAAGCCAGTAGTGCATAGGAACAACAACTCTAGGTTTTAATAATTCAACATTTTTCCATGCTTCGTCGGGTTCAGTCGTATATGTTCCTCCAACAGGATTGAATAATATATCTACTTGGCCTATTTCATTAACTAATTCGTCTGTTAGTATATGTCCCAGATCACCTAAGTGGGCGAGCTTTAACCCATTAACATTAATTACATATATCGAGACTGTTCCTCTAAGTCTACCCTTGGATCTATCATGATAAGCTTTAATGCCTTTTATGCTTACATCATCTATGGTTTTTGAACCTATAAATGATTTTAATACAATACTCTCAGGTTTCTTTACGACATCTACAGCGTTATGATCAAAGTGATTATGTGTTACAAGAATTATATCAGCTACTACGTGAGGTCTTTTTAATCCAATACTAACACCATCGTGGGGATCTATAACTATTACTTTCCCCTTTGCTGATACTATTTCAAAACAAGCATGACCATGCCACTTAACTCTCAAAACTATCCCCTGCTACTATTATGAATTAGCTAGTTTATTAATTATTGATCTTAAAGGTATAGTTAATAAATAACTAAATGGTATAGAGTTTAATAAGTAGACTACAAGGTAGATACTTAACAGTATCAGGGATGCAAAATAATGTTTGAATACGTTACGGACGCTTATAACGATGAAGAAGTTCTTGGTATGCTTAGACCATATACTGCAAAGTGGTTTAGAGATACATTTAAGACTTTTACACCTCCCCAAAGAATGGCTATACCATTGATTAAGTCAGGAAATAATGTTTTAATATCTAGTCCAACGGGAACAGGGAAGACCCTTGCTGTATTTCTAGCTTTACTAGATACTCTTTATCACATGGGTGAAAGAGGAACTTTAGAAAATAAAATATACGTTGTCTATGTTTCACCGCTTAGAGCACTTAATAATGATATGAGGAGAAATCTCTTACAACCAATAAAGGGTATTGAAGCTATAGCTAAGTCTATGGGCTTTGACTTACCTAGCATAAGAGTCGCTGTTAGAACAAGCGATACAAGTCCTACAGATAAACAAAAAATGCTCACCAACCCGCCACATATACTAATAACGACTCCAGAGAGCTTAGCTATTGTACTTGTAGCTCCTAGATTTAGAAAGCTACTACAAGATGTAAAATGGGTTATAATTGATGAAATACATGAGCTAGCTAATAGTAAAAGAGGATCACACCTAAGCTTAAGTATTGAAAGGTTAGAGCATCTTACAGGTAATAAGCTTATAAGAATAGGACTAAGTGCTACAATAGCGCCTTTAGAAGAAGTCGCACTATTTCTTGTGGGATACGATGAAGAGGGTAAACCTAGACCATGTAAAATAGTTGATGCAAGATTTACTAAGCCAATAGATATTAAAGTCTTATGCCCTGTTAAGGATCTTATTCACACAGATGCCGAAGAAGTGAATGAAGCAATATATAATGTACTTACAAAGCTAATAGCATCACATAGAACCACCCTTGTATTCACAAATACTAGAAGTGCTACTGAAAGAGTCGTATATAAGTTAAGAAAAATAATGGAGAAAGAAAGAATAGTTGATGCCGATGAAATAGAAGCTCACCATAGTAGTCTAAGCAGAGACTTAAGACTAGACATTGAAGAAAGGCTCAAGAAAGGCAAGCTAAGAGCAGTAGTTTGTGTAAGCCCTGAAAGTAAAGTATTAACTATAAAAGGATGGAAGAAGATAGTCGATGTGGAATCAAATGATAATGTACTATACATGGACTTTTCCGATTTCAGGTTAAAGCCAGGCTCCTTTGAATATGTATTCATAGACAATTACAATGATAAGGGATATCTTATAGAAACAAGTCTAGGATTTAAAATAAAGTGTACTCCTGATCATAAATTCTTAGTCATTGAAAACTCAACATTATATTGGAAGAATGCTGATAATCTAAAGGAAGGAGATAAAGTAGCTATTATAAGGAACATTGCCAAATCTAGGCATGACGATATAACCGTACTTGATTTCCTGCCCGAAAATGCCTATTTAGAATTAAGAGAGAATTTCTTAAGTAAATTAAGAAGGAAGATATATGAGAAATATCATAGCATAAGGGAACTAGCTAACAAGATAGGTATTAATCCAAGTACACTTGTAAGTAATATTGAAGGAAGATATCCATTCAGATATGGAAATTTAAAGAAGGTTCTAAAGGCATTAAATAATGTTAAATTAGGGATTAGTGATATAAAGTTCATAAGAACAATTAAGCGCAAACATAAAATTAAGCCCTTCGTTGTTGACCCGTACTTTATGAGATTTTTTGGTTTTTGGCTTGCTGAAGGATCCTGGTATAATAATGGCATTAGAATATTTTCTTCTGATATAAAATTACTAGATAAATACAAGAATTTAATAATTAAGATCTTCGGTATTAACCCTAAGTTAATAAAAACTTCTTCAGGAATCTATGGATATGATATACCATCAAAACTTTTACTTGAAATATTCAGGAGAATTATTGGAACTTCAAGAAGGAAAACAAAAGAGGGCAAATTCCCTGACTTTATTTACAGGCTTAACAAGGAGTGTATATCGCAATTTCTATCAGGATACTTCGATGGGGATGGGTACCTAGAGGTAAGAAACGGAAGAATATATAGTGCATGTTTTACCACATTCAACAAAGAGTATGCTGATGGAATTCAAAAATTACTACTATACTTAGGCATCTTATCTTCACAGAGAAGGAGAAATTATAATGAGGAAATAAATTTCTGCAATAGAGTTATAAGAAAACAAGGTACATGCTATACTGTCTCTATTCTTGGAGGTGAGTATTTAAGAAGATTTAAAGCCATTATAGATCCCTGGAGAGAAGATCTAAAGAGCATAAAGAACTTAAATAATGAGGGTTATTCAAATAGAGACACAATACCAGGTATTTCGAAGTTATTGAGGGAGATTAGAGAAGAACTGGGTCTAAGTTATTACCAAGTATATAGAGCAATATCATATAATCCTTATAGAATTGAACATAATTTAAGGAACATCAGTCGAAGAAACCTTATAAAGTTATTAGAGTTCTATGAGAAAGTAGCTAAATTAAAAGACAAGAAGAAAGTATTAGAAAAGATATTATTCCTAAAATCATTAGCTTTGGGCGATATTTTCTTCGATACAATAATTAAGAAGGAGACAATAGAACTAAATCAAATATGTAGTTTAGTCAATGTGACAAATGAAAATTACGTTATAGATGGATTTATATGTAAAAATAGTTCGACTAGCCTTGAGCTTGGAATCGACATAGGCTATATAGATTTAGTGGTATTATTAAGTAGTCCTAAGAGCGTATCAAGGTTATTGCAGCGCATTGGAAGAGCAGGACACCACATAAGGGAAGTCAGTAAAGGTAGAATTATTGTCGTAGATAGGGATGATCTAGTAGAATGTACAGTACTAGCTAAAGCTGCCTTAGAAAGAAAAATAGACAAGGTCCATATACCTAGAAACCCATTAGACGTATTAGCCCAACATATTGTAGGTATGGCCATTGAAAAGAAGTGGAGAGTAGAAGAAGCCTATAAATTAATAAAGAGAACATATACTTTCCATACATTAAGCTGGGATGACTACATTAATGTATTAAAATACCTATCTGGCAAGTACTCGTACTTATTTGACACATCATATGTTAAGGTTTATGCGAAAATATGGTACGATGAAAAGGAAGGTGTCTTTGGAAGAAAGAAAGGAGCACGCATGATCTACTACCTTAACTCAGGAACAATACCCGATGAAGCTAAGATAAGAGTCTTCACAACTGAAGGTAGATACGTCGGTGACTTAGAAGAAGAATTTGTTGAAATATTATACCCTGGAGATATCTTCGTACTTGGAGGAAGAACATACGAATACATCAGAAGCACAGGTACAAGAATAATAGTTAGAAAAGCTGAAGGACAAAGACCAACAGTACCTACATGGTACTCAGAAATGCTACCACTCGAATTCGATTCCGCACTTGAAGTTTCAAAATTTAGAAGGATAATAGGAGAAATGATAGTTAAATATCCTAGAGAAAAGGTCGTAGGATATTTAATAGAAAACTATAATCTTGAACCTCACGCAGCTGAAGCTATCTATGAATACTTCTATGAACAATATGTTTACACTAATGGACTTATCCCTTCAGATAAACTATTACTTATAGAGATATGGAATGAAGGACAATTAAAACATATCATATTTCATACACTTTTCGGAAGAAGAGTTAACAACGCTCTTTCAAGGGCTTATGCTTATATACTAGGATCAAAAGTAGGTACCAATGTTAGAATAACTGTTTCAGATAATGGATTTATTCTTTCAATACCACCTCATGTAAATATAGATCGAAACCTTGTAGAAGGTCTTATATATGAGCTGAATGATGAAAATATAGATGAATACCTAAAGATAGCATTGAGGTATTCTGAAATATTGAAGAGAAGATTCAGACATTGTGCTGAAAGAGCATTAATGCTTCTAAAGAGGTATAAAGGTATAGAAACAAGTTTATATAGAAGACAAGTCAACTCTGAAGCATTACTTAAAATACTATTAGCAGAACCTGACTTTCCTGTAATTAAAGAAACCTTCAGAGAGATACTAGAAGATTACATGGATATAGATAATGCTAAGAAGGTATTAAGATGGATACATAAAGGTGAAATCGACGTTAAAGTAATAGAAGTTAGTTATGCACCAAGTCCATTTTCTCATGGCATGGTAGCTCAAGGATATAGTGATGTAGTTTTAATGAGGGACAGGAAAAAGCTGCTCCAGAAATTGCATGAACTGATAGCTAAGTATATTGAAAATAAGAGATTTATATCCTTAACCTAGCTAAGACCTTTCTAATTTCTATGGGCAAATCTTTATAGTCGATTTCTCTGGCTTTATCAAGTTTATGTTCCCAATCCTCTTTCTCAACCCCTCTATCAGTTTTCTTTAACAATACATGTCTCATGTTCTTATATACTGTTATAACAACGTTACCTCTTGATGTTCTAGCTACTTCTACTACGAACTTTTCTCCACCTTTTCTAACAATATACGTTCCTTCGATTTCCTTTACAGCGGACATACAATGCATCCCCACTTGATGTAAGATTGAATAGGTTTTTAAATATAATGCTTAAGCTAATTATCTCCTTTCCTTTCTTACACTTAAAATGTTATTTAATACATGGTCAGGTACATGGAATACTTCTCTTGCAATACTATATACATATTCATCATCAGGTATAGATCTTTGAAGTGGTGCTACTAATCCAAGCGATTGCTTATGTGCTTCCTTAGTAATTCTATCTCTTATAACACCTTTAGCTATTCTTTCAGCTATTTTAAACGCTATAAAAAACCTAATGTACTTTCTTACGGTTGGCTCATGTTCAGGGAAGACCTCTAATATCCTTTTAAGAAGCTTAAATACCATATCCTCATCCATAAAGCCGAGGGAAGAAGCCGTTAATGCTATTCTCATAACCCTGGCAAGGGTATTTGCATCGAATTCCCCACCTAATAATCCTAATATAAGACTCCTTATGGTATCCTTACTCATGTTTTCACGTAAAAGCAGTTCTGTAATTTTCTCATAGAGCTGCTCTTTGTAAAATATTTTATTAAATAAGTCTTGAAATTCTTCATGAAGTCTTAAGCCGTACTTACCAACTATGTACAGCGATGCCATTTCTTTATCATACAAGTCCGGTGGTTTAGCCTTACCCCTAAAAGGCTCAATATTATTTCTTTCATAAACCCTTCTAAGTCTTTCAACAACATCCTCTCTCTTTAATTCACCTTCAGTTGTAATCAATTCCCCAATTAACTTAATTAATAGTGATACTTTCTTCTTATAGGGATTTCTTCCCCTGCCTAACCTATATCTATTATCCTTCACTTTCACTACCTCTTACTTTCTCTAATATCCTTTGGGAGATTCTCTTCAATGCTATATTTAAACCCGTAAGACGAGAAGCGACCCAAATTCTTCCATTACCATATATTAGTAATTTAACTTTCTCATCCCTAACAATCATACGAATTTCAACCTTATTCTTCCTAATCTTAACTAATTTTAACTCTACGCTTCCCCACTTCAACTTAATCTCCTTTAGTAGCTGAGCTAAAAATTCTTCAAGCCACGACATTTACAGCATCTTCATACTTCAGTTTTATATCTGGCACACTAGTTTTAATGAAGGTAAATAAATGTTAATAATGTATTAATAAGGTGATAGTATGAAAGCTGCAATAATATGTATCGGCAAGTGTAGATGTAAGGAGCTTATTAATGACATGATAAAAATTCCATTACGTGAGTTCATAATCGAAACCCATGATAGGAATACTATTGTAAATCTTATAGGAAAACTATTGAAAGACGGCTACAGGATCATAATATTCGATCACATAGAACCTGAAGCCTATATGGAAATAGCATTAAAATATAAAGGTAATGGAATATTCATAATACTGCCATGTATATATAAGTAGCTCAAGTAGTGATTGTAGACCTTGATTAATAGTAATTAATAACTCATTAAATCCATGGATCACATATACCTTGACCTAGAGATAAGTAATTGTGAAATCAATATCTATAGAAACTACAATGAAATAATCATATTACACTGTGAAATCCATATATCTTCCAAGAATCTACAAGCTAATGATGTATAATATTCATCGATTACTTTAATAAGTAGCATCTTATCTTAATATCCTTATTTCAAGTTATTTGAATCGTTAACTAAAGAGCCTACCTTGTAACATAACAACCTTATTATGAAGATTACGGTTAATTATTATATGGAAACTTCTGTAAGATTTATCAGATATGACCATAGATAATTGTATATGTGGGGGATTAGGCTATTAATTGGATTGAGAAGGAAGTTTTAAGAACATTAAAAGAATCATCAGACTTCATCCCAGGTTCTAAGATAGCTGAAGAGCTTAACATATCAAAGTCTATGGTTCATAAAATTATTGAAAGTCTTAGACGGAAAGGCTTCATAATAATATCACATTCTAAGAAAGGCTATAAGTTGTTAATTTTAGATGATTTATCCCTTGCAGGAGATTACATTAGAGATATCGATACTAGAATTAAGTACTATTTACACTATGATCCAAAGTGTTCTTCAACACAGGATGTGGCTAAATCTCTTGCCGAACTAGGGGCTCCTGAAGGTTTAGTTGTTATTGCCGAGGAAATGTACGGTGGAAGAGGAAGATTTAAAAGAAAATGGTATGCACCACGAGGAGGTTTATGGATTTCAATAATGCTAAAACCTAAACACATAAAAGCACTTCAACTTCTAAGCATAGCTACAGGTGTTGCTGTTGTTAAAGCTATAAAGAATTTATTTGATATACCATTAAAGCTAAAGTGGCCTAATGACGTTATATATAGAGACAAGAAATTAGCAGGTATTTTAATAGAAGCTGGAATGGAAATTGACGTAATACATTACATTATTGTAGGTATAGGAATTAATGTCAATAATGATTTACCGGTGGAGCTAAAAGCTACAGCTATAAGTTTAAAGGAGATAATAGGCTTTGAAATTCCTAGAGTCCCTATTCTGCGTTCAATACTTAAAGAGTTTGATGAAGTATATGGTCTACTTACTCAAGGTAAAATACATAATATCATACGTGAATGGATGAAGTATTCAGATACTATAGGCAGGAGAGTTAAAGCATACTTTATGGGTACTACATTAGAAGGTAAAGCTATAGGCATAGCAGGGGATGGCGCATTAATCATTTTAGACGATGAAGGTAAGAGGCATTTAATTAGGGTAGGCGATGTTATTCATCTAAGGTAAATTCATTAAGGATACCATATAGCACCATATTCCTTAAGTTTACGAATTTCATCGCTATTATATCCCAAATTTCTTAGAATTTCAACTGTATGTTCTCCTAACATTGGAGGTGGTAGTTGCGAATAAGGTCTAACCCCATCTATAAACATTGGCTCAGCTAATTGCTTTACTTCACCGAGCTTACTATGCTTTAACTTTACTACAATTCCACTATTCTTAATATATTCATCTCTAAATACTTCATCTAATTCATAAACTGGAGCCACAGGTACACCTACAGCCTCTAAAACTTTAATCCAGTATTCTCTAGGCTTTTCCTTAAATGTTTTCTCTAGTATTGGTATAAGTTCATTTCTATTCTTTACTCGATCTGCATTAGTTTTGAATTTAGGATCTTCAGCTAAATGTTTAAGACCTAATGCCTTACACATGGCTTGCCATAACCTGTCATTAGCTGCAGCAACTATGAAATATTTACCGTTACAATCCATAAATGCTTGGTAAGGTACTATAGATGGATGAGCTGATCCCATTCTCTTAGGCTTCTTACCCGTTAATAGGTATATGATTGGTACATAGCACATGGAGAATATAGATACATCATACATTGGCAATTCTATATAACACGGCCTTTTTCCAGAATATAAGGCTGCCAGGATACTTATAACTGTTAGCATTGCGGTAAATGCATCAAATAATGCAAATGATACTCTAATAGGAGGTCTGCCTTCCTCACCTGAAGTAGCCATTAAACCGCTTAAAGCTTGAAGTATAATGTCGTATGCTGGTTTATTAGCGTAGATACTTCCAACTCTAAAACCTTTAATACTACAGTAAACCACCCTGGGATTATACTTAAGTAACGTATTATAGTCTACTCCTAACTTCTCAGGAACTCCTGACCTAAAGTTTTCAATGACTATATCAGACCGTCTTACAAGCTTATATAGAATTTCTCGTCCTTTAGGATGTTTTAGGTTTAATACTATGCTTTTCTTACCCCTATTGACTGACATAAAGTAAGCACTTTCACCATTTAAGTGAGGAGCCCAACTCCTAGTTTCATCGCCTTCAGGTGATTCGATTTTTATTACTTCAGCACCTAGATCAGCGAGTATCATTGTTGCTAATGGGCCGGCTAGGGTATGACTTAAATCAAGCACCTTAAGACCTTTGAGCAGACTCACGGATGTTCACCAAATAGCTTTTAAGACCAATTTCTTCTCCATTCGGTAAAGTATTAAATAATTTACTCATCAATAAACTAAATCACATGGCTATAATGTTATCTTAAGTTAGACTTTAATAGTAGATGAGGATACTAATTATCATGTATCTATGGCGAAAGGGTTCGCCTCTTTATATGATTGTATATGATTTTTTATAAACGGTCATCGGCTCATCCATTCTGTACCCACCCTTCGGTCGAGTTTCATCCGTCATTGGGTGGGTGCCCCACAACCCAGGGTGTGGAGCTAAGTATTTAATTGCCTTAAAGTAAATGTTTATTGCTCCCACTTTATCCCTATCAGCTATGAATCTACAGTTTCTACACATCGCAAGCCTATGGTTGAAGTTCAGCCTTGCTCCACATTTTGGACAAGTAGTTGATGTGTTTCTCGGGTCTACAAAGATTACTGGTACATTGTACTCTATAGCCTTGGTTATGATCGCTAACTGTAGTTTACGGTAAGCAAATCTCGATAATCTCTTAGCTAGGTTAGAAGACTTCTGTGAGGCATTGAACCACAGCTTATCAAGATCTTCAAGAACAACAACGCTCCTAATCCTTTTTGCTTTGAGCACTATATATTTAGCAAACTTCCTACACCAGTCGATTACTATGTTTCCGCTCCTCCTATGGAGGGCTCCGATAATCTTTAGCCATTCACTGTTTCGTCTCCAAGAATAACTATGTCTCTTTTGAATACTCTCAGCGAGATGTTTAAGATACAGAGCCTCTATAAACCTAGTATCTACTCTTCTGATACATCTGCCATTATAGACCACTATTTTCCTAAGGTTAATGTCGATAGAGAGAATACTTTTTGGTTTATATGGTTTATACTCCCACCTGAATGGTATACATACCCATATTCTTCCCTGTTTATCAATACTAACTATTACCTCGTACCATTTACGTCTAGTGAATTTTCTAATGTATTTTCTACTGTGTAGCATCTTTATCTTAAACTCTTTATTTCTTAGCTTTATCGTGACTAGCTGGTTCTCTAGGTCTACTTTTGCATCGTACTTGTCTAGTCGGCTGATAGTTTCTTTAAGACTGGTTTGCTTCCATTGTTTTCCTTTGCTGATTTAACGATTGATAATGCATACTTGTATATCTGTTTACACTGATGTGCACGGAATCCCTGCTTCCTAAGCATCTTGTAGATCATTTGGTGAACATGGTTAAGTGATGGTAGCTTGTCTAGCTCCCATAAAGTATCTACAACGTATTGAATGATCCTACGTGTTAGGTAAAGTTCTTCTCTTAGCTCCTCTAAAGAACCCTCTACTAGGACTCCTCTAGCTTTTAGTGTTAACAAGTACTCCCCTCGGGAAACCACCTTAACTGAGGTGGTCAACCCCCTCATCGGAGCTTCACACCATTTGATAGTCTTATGCATACAAATTCATAAGTTTTTGCATATGTTCATAGTTATAGGTGATATACATGGTTATTGTCTATATGTTTGAGGCAAGCATAATTAGGATGGGTAATCGCCACTACATATACCCACCCAAGGAGTATCAAGGTAGAATAGCTAAACTGTACGGAAAGAAAGTAAAAATACTGTTAGTATGCGAAGAAGATAATCCTTGAAGAATATATAAAAACATATACAATCATATAAACTTTGCTACGGCGTGTAATAGAGTTATTTACTGGTTAACCTCACAACCCCCCCGGGGTAATAGAGTACCTACCATGATTATGGTGTAACAGTTTGAAGATAAATGTCATGTTATTATTAGTAGGTGTGATATTGTTGCTGATTGGGGTAGTATTGGCGTTTGTAGGTAGAGGTATTGTTAATGATCATTCAGATATATATGTTTTAGCTATTGCCGCAATTTTCATTTCATCAGCATGGTTTCTATCTGTAAGCTTACATTTACATACAGCTATCTTAGAAATCCTACTTGGAATATTTGCAAGTTATTTAGGTCTATATGAAGTTGATATTCTTAAAACATTGTCAGTTATGGGTGGCGTTTTTCTTATGTTCTTAGCAGGTATTGAAGTTGATATATATTTAATTAGAAGATTCATCTATAGAAGCATTATCATCGGCTTAGCTGGTTTCTTTATACCATTCACACTTGTAACAACTTGCCTCTTTATCATAGGCTACAATCTCATAGAGTCTATAGTAGCAGCTGCTTCAATATCGATTACAGGAGTTGCACTAGTATATGCAATGCTACGCAGAGTAGGTCCTATACGTAGAGCTTGGTCTCAAATAATTTTAGCATCAGCTATGTTGACTGATATAGTGGGATTATTGATTATAATGATGTTTATTACTGGTGCAAATATAATGGCTCTCCTCTATCCATTACTTATGGCGGCGGTCATTATATTCCTACCTAAACTTATTAGACACATACCTAGACATCTTGAAGGTGAAGTGGAGGTTAGAATTATAATAATGTTACTCTTAGTCCTAATACTCTTATCAGAGATCATGGGCGTTCACGCAGTGCTTTCAGCATTTATATTTGGTATTGCAGTTTCAGAATTTGTTAAGGCTAGAATGCTGGTTGAAGAGAAAATTAAGGCTTTAATCTTTGGCTTTCTTGCACCAATATTCTTCTATGGAGCTGGTCTTAAAATAAAAATAGAAGCTCTATTAAACGGTATTATTCTTGCATTAGTAGTTACATCAATTGTATTTGTAAGTAAGATAACTGTGTTGAGATTGCTCCTTGAGCGAGTATTAGGATTTAAGAGTTATACTATACCTGGACTTTTCTTAGTAAATATAGTTGTTAGTATAGTTGCTGCAACAGCAGGTTTAGAGACAGGTATTTTGTCAGAGACTATGTACAATGTGATAATAGCTTCGTCGCTTATATTAACCATTACTGGAGCGTTAATGACTAGAACCATACCTGCTGTTGAAGAATGATTATAGTTAAGTTCTTGGGTTAGATATATTATTTTCCTTATCCGGAGAGACTCTTGAAGATTTTTGTAGGCACAAGTGGTTGGATGTATGATTGGAATCCTAATGGATTTGACTGGTATGTTAAGCATAGCGGTCTCAATGCTGTAGAGCTGAACATGAGTTTCTATAGATTACCATATCCCAATCAAGTAAAAAGCTGGAGTAAGAAGACTATAAAGAGGAATATACGATGGGCTATTAAAGTACATAGACTAATTACACATACCTATATGCTATCTGAAAAATCATATGGCTTATGGGAAAGAATCATTGACTTATTTAAGCCTTTAGAAGAATTTATAGACTTCTACTTACTTCAACTCCCACCTAGATTTAAACCCACACATAAACTTGTTGAAAGATTAGAGAAATTTGTGGACTATGTTAGCATCGGATGGAGACTTGCGGTAGAGTGGAGGCATCCAGATTGGTTTAAGGATGAATGGGTTTCTTTTGCCAAAAGAAAGCAATTCACAATAGTATCTGTTGATGCTCCTGAATTCACTTTTTACGCTAGGAGTGGACCATATGTTTACCTTAGACTACATGGTAAAACTATGTGGTACACCCATTACTATACCGATGAAGAGTTATATGATATTACAAGGAATATTCTTAAGCTTAAAGGAAATGCTATTTACATATTCTTCAACAATAATCATGATATGCTTGAAAATGCTCAAAGAATGCTAAGGATATTAACTAAGAATACAAATGTTTAATAGGTGAAGATAATGAAACTACGTATACCCGTTGCAATGACCATTGCTGGCAGTGATTCTGGTGGTGGAGCAGGTATTCAAGCTGATTTAAAGACCTTTGCAGCTCTTGGTGTCTATGGAGTAGTAGCAATAACTTCAATAACAGCACAAAATACTTACGAAGTTAGAGCAATATTTGACTTACCTCCCGGAATGGTTGAAGAACAAATTAAAGCTATTGTTGAAGATATGGGTGTTAATGCTGCGAAAACGGGAATGTTAAGAAATTCTGATATAATTAGAGTAGTAGCTAAGATGGTTAAAGAATACTCCATACCATTAGTTATAGATCCTGTAATGACATCTAAAAGTGGTGCAAGATTGTTAAGAGAGGATGCTGTAAGTACGCTAGTTAAAGAGTTATTTCCAATAGCGCTAATAGTGACTCCCAATAGATATGAGGCTGAAGTACTAGCAGATACTAAGATAACGTGTATAGATGATGCAAAGAGAGCTGCTAAGAAAATAAGTGAAGAATTTGGTACTAAAGCAGTAGTAGTTAAAGGAGGCCATATTGAAGGAGATAAGGCTATCGATGTACTATACTATAATGGGAAATACTGGATTTATGAATCAGAAAGAATTGTTGAAGGATGCACTCATGGAACCGGATGTTCATTTTCAGCTGCTATAACAGCTGAATTAGCTAAGGGAAAATCTATACCCGAAGCTGTGAAATTGGCTAAGGAATTCATAACGTTAGCTATACGCTACGGATTAAAGATTGGTAAAGGTCATTGTCCTGTAAATCCTATGGCATGGATTGAGGTGCTGGCAGAAAAATATAGAATAATTGAAAATATAAAGAAGGGACTGGACTTATTAACAGAGAATGGTAAGCTTTTAGCGGAATTTGTGCCTGAAGTTCAAATGAATCTTGTAATGGCTTTACCTTATCCGTATGCTAAAGGAGTAAATGATGTAGCGGGAGTGAAAGGTAGAATAGTAAAATATGGAGATACGATAAAGCCTGTAGGACCTGTAGAATTTGGAGTTTCTAAACACCTTGCAAGAGCAGTCTTAAAAGTTATGGAGTATGATCCAAGAATTAGGGCAGCAATTAACGTAAAGTACGATGAGAGAATAATTAAGGCAGCTCTTAGTTTAGGATATAAGGTATCATATTATGATAGAAGGAAGGAGCCACCAGAGATAAAGAGGAAGGAAGGTGCATCAATTCCATGGGGAATTGAAGAGGCTATAAAGGCAATAGGGGGAGTAGTCCCAGACATAATATATCACCTAGGTGACTGGGGTAAAGAACCCATGATAAACATGTTTGGTGAAACAGCTGTTGATGTCGTAAAAAAGCTAGTTAACATACTACGCTACATTAAATCCCATAACTAATGGGGGGTAGACTTGTGGTTATCAAGAAGAGCACTAATTAAGCAGTCAACACTTCTAGAGGACAACGTAGTAGTTCTAGGTCCATCAGTTATAGAAGATGAATGCTACCTAGGATCATACGTCATAGTGGGTTTTCCTAGAAGAAATAAGTTGAAGAACGCTATTGAAAGGGGAAGTATTGAACTACTTGATGAATCGAGCAATGGCAGTAGGATTGGTAAAAGAACTATAATTAGACCTTTTACAGTAATCTACGAGGATACTACTCTAGGAGATAATGTTGAAACTGGACATCATGTACTTATACGTGAAGAGACAACTATAGGAGATAATACCATTGTAGGCACAGGTACGATAATTGATGGAAGAGTTAGGATAGGTTCTAAAGTCAGAATAGAGTCGGGAGTATTCATACCCCCATTAACAGTAATAGAGGATGAAGTTTTCCTAGGCCCAAAGGCTATTATAACTAATGATAAATATCCCATGAGCAAAAGGCTCGTTGGAGTAATAATAAGGAGAGGGGCAGTTATTGGAGCAAATGCTATACTTATTGCTGGAATAGAAATAGGTGAATACGCCGTTGTTGCAGCAGGCGCTATTGTCACAAAAAACGTACCTCCATACACAGTCGTTGCTGGAGTCCCTGCAAGACCAATAATGAGTAGAGATGAATATGAAAGAAAGAAAAAGATCTATGAAAACCAAGGAAGTGGTGAGCATATGTGAAGTGTATCATATGTGGTAAAGAAATTAAAGATAAGGATTATGTCCAATGTCCGGACTGTAAAAATTACATGCATAAGTCATGCATTGATGAAGAAGTGTTAATGGATGTAACAGGAGAATATCTATGTCCTATATGTGCTGCTAGAGCTGCCCTCGACTGGCTGGATAACATAATATCACTATATGCTTCTTCGATGAAAGGCGAGGATAGAAAGGAAATTATTGAAAGATTAAAGACTTATATCAGATTGCTTGAGGAAGCATAAGAAGAATGATAAGATCAATAAACCTTTTAAACATTGTAAGTATAATATTTAATCCAAAAATGAATTAAAAGCAATCTGAGGTAAAACACTATTGATGAGGAGGACTGCAGAGTTCTTAATGTTACCTCCAAATACAAAAGTTCTCTTAATGGGTAATGAAGCCATAGCTAGAGGTCTTATTGAAGCTAATGTTAAGGTAGTTACAGGTTATCCCGGGACGCCATCCAGTGAAGTAATTATGTCTCTTGCCCCATTATCTAGTAAACTAGGAATATATGTTGAATGGGCTATTAATGAAAAAGTAGCGTTTGATATAGCTTTAGGAGCCGCTTTTGCTGGTATAAAATCCTTTGTTTCAATGAAGAGTCCAGGAATAAACGTTGCCTCGGATACAATATTTTCAGCTGCATATAGCGGTGTTAATGGGGGCTTAGTATTTCTTGTAGCAGATGATCCGGGTCCTCATACAACTCAAACAGAGCAGGATAGTAGGTGGTATGCATCAGCCATTAAGATACCTATGATTGAACCATCTGATCCACAAGAAGCTAAGGATTTCACCGTTATAGGTTATGAAATTTCAGAGGAACTGTCATTACCAATTATGTTAAGAACTACAACGAGGGTAAATCATACTGTAAGTGAGGTCATATTGGGTGAAGTGGAAAGAAGGGACATAAAACCAGAATTCAGATATGAGCCTCTACGTTACGTAAGAGCCTCAATGAAATGGAATTTAAATAGACATAAATGGCTAAATAAGCAGCTTTCAAAGTTAGAGAATATTAATGAGAAATATAATTTAACAAAAATAGAAGGTGATGGAGAATATTGTGTAATAACCAGTGGGGTCTCTTATAACTATGTAATCGAAGCGTTAGATAAACTGAAAGCTAGGAATAAGGTTAAAGTAATAAAATTAGGTATAACATATCCTTTACCCGCAAAGTGTATATTAGATAACGTAATGGATTGCAAGAAAATTCTCATAGTAGAAGAACTTGACCCATACTTAGAACTCAATATAAGGAGTATACTGCATAAGAATAGGTTAAACATTGAAGTTTTAGGTAAAGACGAGTCAGGTATTCCATTGGAAGGAGAATTATCGCCAGATATAGTATTAAAGGCAATAGGCAAATTACTAGATATAAAAATACCCGTCAACTACATTAATAAAGTCGGTGAACTATCGCTTCCTGATAGACCTCCTACATTATGTCCTGGTTGTCCTCATAGAGGTACTTATTTAGCCTTACTAAGGGCTATTAAGGAACTAGGATATCGCAAGGAGGAAGTACCAATTATAGGGGATATAGGATGTTATGCCCTTAGTTTATACCCGCCTCTCGAAGCTATATGGGTTGAACATGCTATGGGTTCAAGCATTGGAATAGCCCTTGGCTTAAAGATATCAAATTACGATAAACCAGTGGTAGCAACTATAGGTGATTCAACGTTCTATCACGGCGGTATTCCTGCATTAATTGAAGCCTTTAATAAGAACATAAATATTCTTGTAATTATACTAGATAACTTATCAATAGCAATGACAGGGCATCAATCAACTCCCGAGTCTATGAAAACAGAATCGGGAAGAAATGTGAGACCTGTTTGGATAGAGGATATAATTAAAGGCATTGGTATTGATAAAATAGCCGTTATTGATCCTTACAACATACCCAAAGCTACTGAAGTCTTTAAGGCCTTCTTAAAAGAAAAAGGAGTTAAAGTTGTAATAGCACGAAGAGAATGTGCTATACAAGCAAGAAGGAAGGGAATAATTTATCAACCACCGATAATAGATTATGACATCTGTAAGGGTTGTCTAGTATGTGTTAAAACTATCGGTTGTCCAGCGCTAATTAGTGTAGATAATAAACCCAAAATACTTGATGATATATGTTATGGATGTAATATATGCGTCTATGCATGTCCTTTTAATGCAATAAAGGCTTTAGAGGCGATAAAAAATGATAGATGAATTCAATATAATTATAACAGGCGTTGGAGGTCAAGGAGGATTAACTTTATCAAGAATTATTGCTTATGCTGCATTAATAGAGGGATATAATGTAAGAATAGGAGAAACTCTTGGTATGTCTCAAAGATTTGGAACTGTTCAAATACATGTTAGATTTGGAACTAAAGTTAGATCACCGCTAATTCCTATTGGACAAGCCCACGTCCTTATAGGTCTAGAACCTCTTGAAGCTGTTAGAGTAGTGAAATATTTGAATAAACAAAGCATAATCATAGTAAACACAGGAATTATACCAAGTATACTAAATATCATAGGGAAAGAACATTATCCAGATTTAAAAACCTTGAAATCCATCTTAAAAAATCATTGTAAAAGACTAATCATGATAGATGCTCTAAGTGAAGCAAAGAAACTCAAATTAATTACAGGCATTGGTGTATTACTTTTAGGAGCATATGCCGTCCAATCTGAAAACCCCATAAGAGTAAAAAGCTACAAAGACGCCATAAAATGTATTGTTCCACGTAAAGTAGAAGAAAACATTAAATTATTCGAGAGAGGTATGGAAATAGCAAGATCTTATAATATTTATACTTAGAATAAAGAAATTTGGAAATTGAATATGAAATATAAGAAAATAATAGTAATATCGGGTACACCAGGTACGGGTAAGACTACCATATCGAAAAGGTTAGCTAAAATATTAAATGGCATCCATATAGATTTAAGCGAACTAGCAATAAGGGAAAAACTTTACATAAGCTATGATAATCAAAGGAATTCCTATGTAATCGACGAAGAAGCTGTAGTGAATAGAATTAAAGAGCTAGCTAAAAAGTATAACGATAAAGTTCTAATAATTGACAGTCATTATGGTGAAATAATTCCTCCAGAATTAGTAGACAAAATCATAGTATTAAGAATAGATCCATTAGTACTTGAAAACAGATTAAGGGAGAAGGGTTGGAGTTGGAATAAAGTTAAGGAAAATGTTGCAGCTGAAATATTGGGAGTCTGTACAGCTAATGCAATTAAAGAGCATGGCGTGGATAAGGTTTATGAAGTAGATGTCACGAATAAGGATGTAGATGATATCATTAGAGAGATTATTAAAATAATCAAAGAAGGCGGTATTTCAGGTCCAAGAATAGACTGGTTAAGCTCAAAGTCCTTTAATGATCTTAGAAAGTACCTAGAATAATTGATAATTATATCATTCTTCTGAACATAAAGAATAATGTTAAAGCGATTACTGTTAACGCTATTCCCAAGATTAACGCAGTATCCATTAACTTCTCGGAACCACCTCCAATTACTATTGGTATAGGCCCTATTATTATCACAGCAAATCCACCAGTGAGGTTGCCTACTTTCATACTTTCCATTCCCATAGACAGTAGCGAAATTATTATTACGAAAATTCCTATCATTAATAATATGAATCCCAATGCAAATAACTTATTCAATATATCACCCTATGAAATATTAATAAGGGTATGACTATTAGAGCTATGGCTAAAATCATTAATATTATAGATAATATGAGAAGAGACTTAACAATCCTCTTACTAGTGCCAAACACTATCGGTATAGGTCCTATGATAATAACTCCTCCAGCTTCTATTCTACGCTTTGTCTCCTCATCCATTTTAGGAATTCTTCTTGGTTGAAATATTTCTTTCCTCTCCCTATGCTTAATTATAGGTAGAAAGAGTCCAAGTATCATGAGCATGATCCCTAGGACTGCCACAATCATGCCTATAGTGATTAGATCAAGTACGTTCAACTTACAGCACCCTTACTTAGATGCCTCAGGATTAGAATATTAATATTAGGTAACTAATAAGCTATTCATGTACTAATCATTATACCTTTAGAAGAAATGTTAAAGAACTAGCAGCTCATCCTATTAACTTAGGTGCTGTAAGGAATGATAAACATACCAGAAGCTATAATGTGGGCTCTAAACTTTATTCAAAATACATTAACTGACCTGCTAAAGGAGACAATATTTAAGGCAAATCCAGAGCTAGCACAACAATATGGTAGTGCGATATCAACACTGGTTTTCTTAACGGCGTTATACATATTATTAACGCTATTCTCTACAATAAGAAAAGTAATTGGGTATATAATATTGATAGGTTGGCTCCTGTTATTAGCAGCATTTGGTATTAGTCTAGTAAGTGGAGGAGGATAGCTTAAAGAAGTAATCTCCATCGGGAGGACTTCATAACCCTACGACCACGTATCAATATTTTTTCATTGCAGCGAGGACACCTATTTCCATTTAAATTATATTCAACTATTTCAGTACCCCATCTACGTATCAATAACTTACCACACTTAGGGCAATAAGTATTCTCATATTCTGATCCAGGACCAATATTTCCTATATAGACATACTTTAATCCTATAGATTTAGCATATTCATAGGCCCATATTAATGTACTAATAGAAGTAGAGGGTTCATGGTACATGTATGCTGGATAATACTTATTGATATGCAATGGTACATCAGGTCCTAGGATATCAGCTACTTTTTCTATAACCCATTTAATACAATCTTCATCATCATTAGCTCCGGTTACTATTAAGAAAACCATTTCAACATGTGCACCAAGATCTAGTGCTTTCCTCATATTTCTTAAAACAACTTCAGCACCATTAGACGCACCAATGAATTTCCTATAAGTCTCTGGACAACCTTTTATGTCAGTACTAAACCCATCAACTCCCGCATTTATTAATTCTTCTAATGCCCTTAATGTCATATAACCATTCGTAACGATGGTACTATAAAGACCATGTTTTTTACCTAATTCAAATACTTCAACTAAGAAATCGAAACCTACAGTAGGTTCATTAAAGCTGGCACATAGACCCTCATCTCTATGCTTTAATGCTAATTTAACTACTTCTTCGGGTGTAAAGCGATCACCTACATCTATATTAGGCTTCTTCTTGCTCAAATGATAGTTTTGACACCATGGACATAAGAAATTGCATCCCCAGAAGCTAAATGTTAATGAGCTACTACCGGGCCAATAGTGAAAGAATGGTTTAATTTCAATAGGTCTACTCTCTATAGCACTAAGTAAACCATATCCAACATTATATAGTTCCCCATTAATGTTCATGTAATTTCCACATAATCCTCTCTGACCTTTCTTAAGAATACATCTACGTTCACATACATTACATCGAAGAATGTCCTTACTTATGATTTCAAAAAGGCGGGCTTTAACACCGATATTCAATGTCACTACCCTAGACCTCAAATAATAATTTAATAAGTTATTCAGGAATTTAAGTTAAACTCAGAGAACAATGAAGGCCTAGATTATTTTAAATAAACCCCGCTAGAAATGTTCCCATGTAGGTGGTAAAGTATAAATATACTAGGTCTTCAAAGATATATGGATCAGGGGTGAGCCGTTGAGCCAATTTCGATAGCTAATACCAAAATATACTTACCTGAGAGACAGTACAAAATACTAGTTCTAGTAAGATATGAACCTAAAGATGTTAACTTTCTCGCATATAAGTTAAATCTAGAACCTGAAGCATTGATGAGAGATTTAGCCGAATTAGAAAAGCTAGGACTCATAACAACTTATAAAAGAAAAATCTTTCAAGTGAAGTTGACCAATGAAGGTAGAAGATATCTACAGATAGAATTACCCGAAGAAAGGCTTCTAAAATTACTATCGATGATCATAACGGAATATAAGAACGGTATAGACCTTAGTGAACTCCCTAAAAAAGCAGAGAAGTATGGAATTGAACTAAGTAGACGAGAACTAACTATAGGAATTCAACATCTAGTTAGAGAGAAGGTATGTAGAATAGAAAGGGGTAAAATATATTTAACTACACTACAAGAAAAAATTAATGAGTTCAAGAATAAAGTTAATAGGACTAAGGAGCTACTTTCTAAGGCGAGTAAAGGAATAATAGTTGAAGATATTAGCAGGTACTTAGAGCTTAAGAGAAGAAAGCTCATAAAAATTAAAGAAAAGACCAAAATAATAGTACATATAACTAATAAAGGTACTAGCTTACTTGACAAAGGTTTAATCATAGCAAAGAGGATAGTAACAAAGTTAACACCCGAATTAATAACTAGTGGAAAGTGGAAAGAAGTAACATTAAAAGAATTTGATTTAACAATTGAAGTTCCAACGCTTTATCCAAATAGGAAACACCCATATATGGAGTTCTTGGATGAAGTTAGAGAGATAATGATATCAATGGGTTTCGAGGAGATTAAGGGACCTCATGTAGAACTTGAATTTTGGAACTTCGACGTACTATTCCAAGCACAAGATCATCCTGCAAGAGAAGTTCATGACACTTTCTTCCTAAAATACCCTACCAAAGGTGAAATCAGAGACATGAAGGTCGTTAAGAGAGTTAAAGCAACTCACGAAAATGGCTGGATAACAGGTTCAAAAGGCTGGAGATATACTTGGAGCCTTGATAAAGCTCTAAAACTCATACTCAGAACACAAACGACTGCTGTAACAATAAGGGCAATATATGAGAGAGGTGAAGGAGAATATAGATGCTTTACAATAGATAGAGTATTTAGACCTGAAACTCTTGATCCTAAACATGCTATGGAATTCTATCAGCTTGATGGAATAATGGTTGGAAGAAACATCAACTTTAGACATTTAATAGGCTTCTTCCATGAATTTGCTAAGAGAATAGGTATAAAGGAGGTTAAAGTAAGACCAGCATATTTTCCATTCACTGAACCTAGCGTTGAAGGAGCCATTAGGCATCCTAAACTTGGATGGATGGAGGTATTTGCAGCTGGAATGTTTAGACCCGAAGTCTTACTACCACTTAATGTTAAAAATGCTAATGTAGCAGCATGGGCTTTAGGATTAGATAGAATTGCTATGGCTGTATTAGGGATAGATGATATCAGAGACCTATTTTCACAAGACATAGAATTCTTAAGAAGAAAACCATTACCATTACTTACACTACGTACATGGTGAAAACCATGCCTATAATAGACGTTAATATAAAGGATTTAGAAAAGCTTATTGGAGGAAAACTTGATGTTAATGAACTAGAGAGGTATCTTTCGTCACTGAAGTGCGAACTTGAAGGAATTGAGGGAGACGTAATAGTATATGAAGCAACTCACGATAGACCAGACCTATTTTCAGCGGAAGGTTTAGCTAGAGCATTAAAGGGATTAATGAAAATAGAGCTCGGAATGAGAAGATTTAACACATCATTAAATAAAGAGTTTAAGCTAATAAATCAAGGACCAGAATATAGACCATACGTTCTTGGAGCTATAGTAAAGAATGTAAACTTCGACGATGAAGCACTTAGACAAATATTTAACTTGCAAGAAAAACTACATTTAACTTACTGCAGGAATAGGAGAAGAGTCTCAATAGGAGTCTATGATCTAGATACTATAGAGCCACCTATTTACTATAGAGCCGTTAATCCACTAGAGGTAAAGTTTATACCACTAGACTACTCTGAGGAAATGACACTCGAGGAAATATTAAGAAAGACCGAAAAAGGGATTCTCTACGGTCATTTAATACTTGAACATAGTAAGGAGATCTTCCCATTACTAGTAGATTCTAAGGGTACGGTACTCTCATTACCACCAATAATTAATAGTGAAGATACAAGAGTAACTACAAGGACAAAGAATGTTTTTATTGATGTTACGGGAACAGACTTAAGAACGATGATGGATGTATTGAAAATAATGACAACGAGTATAGCTGAAAGAGGTAAGCCTGAAGAAATAGAATTAATAAAAGTCATTACAAGAGGTAAAGAGTTCATTTCGCCAGATTTGAGTACTGAAACTATAGATGTCGATATAAGATATGCCAATAAACTTCTAGGATTAAATTTAACAATTAATGAAGTAGAATTGTACTTAAAAATGATGAGATACGACGTTGAGAGAGTGTGTGATAATAAAGTTAAAGTATATATACCACCATATAGGATTGACATCCTTCACCAAGTAGATATAGTCGAGGACATAGCTATAGCATATGGCTATAACAATATAATTCCGGAGCTTCCTCCACCTCCAGGACATGGGATTCCGCATCCTCTTGAGGTATTTACTAGAAAAATAAGAGATATAATGATAGGCTTAGGATTTCAAGAAGTTGCGAATTATATGATGAGCAACCCGGAAGTATTAGTAAGAAAGATGAGGCTTAAGGATATTAAACTTGTCGAAGTTGCAAATCCAAGAATGGAGAAGTATACAGCATTAAGAAATTGGCTAGTGCCGGGTCTTCTCGAAGTAATTTCAACTAATAAGCATCTAGGTAAAGTTATTAAAGTCTTTGAAGTAGGAGACGTAGTCATAGTTGACGAAAACATGGAAAATAGAGCAAGAAGTGAAAGACATTTAGCAATCGCTATATCGTCGCCTGATGTAACATTAACAGACGGATTAGTATACTTAAAAGCATTAATGAATACATTAAAGATACAATATACTTTGGAGAAATACGATCATCCAAGTCTCATAAAAGGTAGATCAGCTTTAATAAAATTGAAAACTAAATATGTAGGATTCATAGGAGAAGTGCATCCGGAGGTTCTTTTGAACTTCAACATAACAATACCTGTTGTTGTGGCAGAACTTAACATAAATGATATTTTGAGTTTCATTAAGTAATTAAGCCTTGATCTCCTCATATGATGTTAGATAATTATCTTATACCTGGCACCTACAAGGATCCCGCCAAATAGTGAAGTATGAAGTGCATTTTTAATTTTCTCTCCTTAATTTTAATTCTTGTTGGTGTTCTAAGCTATACTTAACCAGCTTATCTAAGATCCAAGGATTTTTATCTATTAGTTCATTCACTAAATGTAGATACCTAGCAACCCTTACAGCTTCAGGTTTTATTTCCACTAATTCCTCACCATTTACAACAACATAGTGCTTACGCTTCACGTTCATTCCTAAGATGTATGATGCTTCATTTATGCTAGCATGTAATGTGAAGCAATGAGGACTACCTTCTATTGTTACTACAGTGATTGATTTAGGTTTACAGCTACGTATCATACTAGCTATCTTACCATAATGTGTTGGAGATTCTCTTTCTGGGCAAGCTAATAATATAACCCTACCTTTTGCAAGCTTATTAAAGAGATCTGGGTTTACGTATGGTAAGCAAGCTGATGCAATTAGCCAGTCACCATGTTCTTTAAGTATTTTAGCTTTAACCCATGTACTCCAAACCCACGGATAATTCGCACTACATATATTTCCTTCGGTCAAGTATTTCACCTCTTCAACCATTTTGATAAAATTAAGAATACGCATAGTTCACCGCACATCGTACATGAAGGTAATCTAACACCATATTGTTTATATATTCTTTCTGTTTTTTCTGGATCAAGTGATAATCTTAGCATATTTCTCCAATCTAGCTTTGCCCTATACATACTTATTTCTCTATCCTTTACTAAAGCTTTTTCTTCGAGTTTAACTATATCACCTGCATGTGCTGCTATCTTAGCTGCTATAAGACCTTCCTTAACTTGTTCGGGATTAGGAAGACTTAGGTGTTCTGCTGGAGTTAGGTAACATATTAAATCTGCTCCTTCAGCAGCGGCGATTGCGGCTCCTATTGCAGCAGCTATATGGTCGTATCCTAAGCTAATATCTGTAACTAATGGACCTAGAACATAATACGGTGCTCCTCTTGTTAAGCTCTTCATTAGCCTTATATCAGCTACAACTTTATTTAACGGTACATGACCTGGACCTTCTATCATTACTTGGACTCCGGCCTGCCTTGCCGCTTCTAATAATTTGCTGTTATTTATTAGTTCAAG
>Ga0190367_1000061_pt1 | contig 85112 bp, 103 predicted proteins | sample 4872181011_MG_FD_171838 | JGI IMG/M metagenome (GOLD analysis project Ga0190367, IMG submission 171838) | Hydrothermal vent microbial mat bacterial communities from Southern Trench, Guaymas Basin, Mexico - 4872-18-10-11_MG | ecosystem: Environmental > Aquatic > Marine > Hydrothermal vents >...
GTACTGAAGTACTATTGTATATCAAATTTCTCATCAGTCTAAACCGGTTGTTTAATTTGTTTCATTCTAACTTAAGCCCAATAGTGACTTTTTCGTATAATTTCAGTTCAGGGTCGGCTTCCTTCTTGCATTCTAGTTTAAACATAAGCCCGCCTAAAGATATGTAATATGTTTTTGTATCGTTACTGGAGATTATTCTAAAGACTTCGCCAACGCCTTCTATATCGAGATCCTCTGACACGTTTTCGTCCTTTATTATCATTATTTTGAGTTGTGAACCCTCCGAGATCAAACGTCCTCTTTCTTTTAATTTTTCTTCAACTACACTAGGGATATCGAGAGTAACCTTGCTTTTTTTATCGAGGGATTCCGCATGCAAGATTCTTAAGTTCTCAAATATCGTCTCTTCCAACTTGACAATTGTTGCATCGATAGTTATCATTTCAATTTGCCCCCAGTTATGACTAGAATGATAACTGCTCCTTACCGAGTTAAAAACCTTAAGTTTTTATAAACACATAGCGATTGACTTATATTGTCAGTACTGATGATGAGTAAAAAGCATCTGGTGTTTCGGTAATTGATACGTACTAGAATGGAGGGAATATCTTTGATAGATAGTGCCGCAGCAAGGCGTTTTTTTAGAGAATTAACGACCTCTCTGGGAGCATATGTTCATGTGATTACCGATCAGGGTAGAAAATATACAGGAAGGCTTGAAGGATTTGATCCAAATACGCTCAGTATATGCCTTCTTGACGCTCGTGAGGACGACTCCCAGAAGACATTTCCGAAGGTTTTCATCCTAGGATCACACATAGTGGAAATAATACAAGTAGAAGAGCCTTTTGACATAAAGGCTCTTGCACAGGAATTAGAGAAACTCTTTCCACAAAAGGGAGCCATTAAAGTGTATGAAGATGCAGGATTGATAATGATCCTCGATAAGATCAAGGTTACTGCAAAAGGAGTCGAGGGTTCCGGTCCTATTGCCGAAAGGGTGAAGAGGGTCTATGAAAAATTTGTCGAAGAGAGAAAGGGAAAGTCGACGACCACGTAACTTCGGTTACTACATACCTTTAATGACTCCTTTATTTTTGAAATCCTAAAAAATACTTTCATTTAACTCTCCATCTCTTGGGTCATATGCTCCTTTTGAAATTACTGAACAAATCTTCCCGCGAATTCGATAATGCTATTAATCGTACGCGCATTGCACGAAGAAAATAAATAATGTTGCTCCGTTTTCTCGTTGAGGCGATAACTATGAAATGTCCCGAATGCAATGGAGATGTTGTTCTCCATAACGGAGAATATGTTTGCTCTAAATGCGGACTTGTAGTAGATCAGGAATTCTTATCACCAATAATAGAATTCCACACAAACGATATCGATTCGCCCGCAGTCTCAAAGCAATACGCCTCTCTCGGCGAGCGGCACCACATAGTTGACGGCATCGGCAGTTACATCGACTATTATGAGAGTTACGTTTTCAAAGATAGCAGAGGAACAGTACTTAATAAAGATAAGCAGTCGCTCTTTCGCAGGCTGAAATTTCTTTATGACTCCAAATACAAAATTTTCAGAAATGAAACCCCCTATAGAGCCCTTAGAACACTGAACCACGCATGTGCAAATCTTCAGGTACCAGTCCACATACGTGATAGAGCCGCTTACTATTATCACAAGTTGCTAACTCTAGCAAAGACCGCGAAACTATCATTAACAAATCACATATTAGCAGTTGCGGCATGTCTTGTCATCGCCTTACACGAGGGACATGGAAGCCCGCCTATAACTATTAGGGAAGTGATAGAAGTTTTCAGAAAAATGGGACATAGAGTTAACCATCGCAATTTGATGAAAAAAGTATTTGAACTAAAAAAACTGCTTAGAGTAAGGTATACTGCCAAAAATTGTGAGGATTTTGTTCCGAGAATAGTGTCGAAGATGTTGTCATCGAAAGACGTAAAGAGAATCTTAAACAAACTGCGTATTGATGTTTTATGGTTTAAAAATGCTTTGGAGAAAGAAACCTATGAACTTCTTAAGATGGTTCCGAAGAAGGAGAGAGGTGGGCGCCACCCTTATACTTTAGCTGCGGCTGCCGTCTATGCTGCCAGTAGAGTTATTGCGAAGAAGCTAGGAAGAAAAAACTTATTAACGCAGAAGATCGTGGCTAAAGCCGCGGGTGTGAGAGAATATGGATTGAGAGATCACTTCTGTGCGATCTTTAGGAGATTCTGCGAGCAATAACGGCAAAAACGAGTGTAAATAACATGAAACCTAAGCAATTTTCAAAAAGAGTTATGAGAGATCTCTATGAGGTAGGACCGTTTAGAATAATAATATTTGAGGATATTCATGAACCTGGTGCTCTTTGCTCATCACTGGAATACATCTATCACGTTCTTGACATAACACATAACGATCCTCCACTCAAACATCTTGTAGACCTAATCTGCAAAAGAATCACACCTGACACAAAGTTACTGGAGACCAGTTCCCTAGATCTGTTATTAAACCAAGTAATGGAAAAAGCCACCTGTGAACTCGACAAAGTCGAGGCTAAGATTGCAGAGAATATCAAGAGGAAAGTTTGCGAACTCGCAACATTTAAATACTTAAAGCTCGATGCATTTGCTCCCTTCCTCTTAGACGATAACGTTTGCGAGTTTTATTTGGATGGCGTAGGAGAACCAATATACGTGGATCACGAAAAGTGGGGACGTTGCGTTTCGACAATTACACCCACGTTAGATGATGTTGAGAGCCTCATTACTCATGTAAGATTAGATAGCGGTTTTAGACTTGATAAGAATAAACCTTCACTAAAAACAGAAGTTAAGACAAGGATGTTTCATCTAAGAGTTTCTATAGACTCCGAACCCCTCGTTATGAAGAAATATCACCTTGATGTTAGAAAAGTAAAAAGAAAAGTCTTCACACTGCCGGTTTTAGTAAGTAATGGTACTTTATCCTCGGAAATGGCAGCATACCTGTATCTTTGTTTGATTTTTAAGAGAAACATTTCAATAATCGGAGAACCCGCGGCAGGAAAAAGTACTCTTCTGAATTCACTCGATATGTTAACACCATTACATTGGCGGAAAATATACGTTGAGGATGTTATTGAAAGTGCTGATCTTTCCCAGTACGGGATGCATCAAGTAAAACTCAAAGTTGAACCCTTTGAGGAATGTGTGAGGAAAAGTACTAAAGAAATGGAATTGGTAAAGATGCTGCACAGGTCTCCGGACTACATATACTTTGGAGAAATACAAACAGATGAACATAGCAGGGCATTGTTTCAAGCGCTATCGGCAGGTTTAAGGGGATTCCATACTTTTCACGCCAATGATCCCATGGCGGCAATCATACGGTGGCATTATTATCACAAGATTCCGTTAACATCCATTTCCATGATAGACCTATTTGTCCTGATAAAAAGATTACAAAAGGGATTTCTTGTCGTAAGAAGAGTGGCCAAAATATACGAAACATATATCAGCAGTTTCAGCAACTCTATTGATAGTATCGAGGTTTTTGAAAGTTTTTCGTGGAATTTGCGAGAAGATAGGCATGTTAGGAATTTTTCAAGCATATCCGAAACTCCTGTTATGAAGAAAATACGCGACGAGTACCATATCGATGAGGATTCTCTTGAGACGTTATTTATGTTATTACAAGAGGTCTTCGAGATAATTGTAAAAGCAGAGATCTTCGATGTAAAATCCGTTATAAGGATCTTTAATGACTTCTATACTATTTTTGTCCACAATATCGATAAATTGACAAGAATGTCGGTCTATGACCTTAAATACTCAGTTAAGGAACTTTTAAAGGGATACGTATGAGAATTGCCAAGAGGAGAGCCTCACCTATAGTTGAAGAGGGACTCCTAATAGGGCTGTCCCTCATTGCACTTGCATTACTGATACAGCTTATAATGAAAGTTATCGACTGGTCGGGGTCTTCCTTAGACCAAGTGCTAAATAACTTATCTTCGATTTTCGGCTAACTAATGAGCCCCTCCTTGCGTAAAATCCCACGCGCTGCCAGAATCCCGGTAGCCGCTGCAGTTACGAGCCCTCGTGATAGACCTGCACCATCACCCGCAACAAAGATCCCCCCGATCGATGTTTCAAGATTTTTATCAACTTCTATCCTATTTGCATAAAACTTTACTTCAGGAGCGTATAGGAGAGTTGAGGAACTGGCAACACCTGGAATTACAGAATCTAGTTTCTCAAGTCCCTCAAGTATGTCAGTTACTATCCTATGAGGAAGGGCCATTGCTATATCGCCCGGTGTCACATGCCTTAAAGTTGGTTTTACAATACTTCTCTCTATCCTCGCCCATGTTGATCTCCTACCTCTTTTCAGATCTCCTAACCTCTGTATTAACGGTCTGCCACCACCTAAGGTTGTTGTCTGCCTCATTATCGAAAAGCCATACGCAGTAGTATCTTCAAGTGGTTCTGTCAGTTCTATTCTCACAAGCAAGGCGAAATTTGCATTTTCCGATTTCTCTGCCTGTAGCGTATGCCCATTGACCCCCACAGCGTCCTTTCCATAGACCTCTTGTACAACAAATCCCCTGTAATTAACGCAAAAAGTGCGCACAAAATCGTCATACGTTTCGGTATAAATATGGAATTTTGGATCAAAAGCTACTTTTATTACGGGTTCCATGACTATTGCGGGAACCTCCACACGTACCCCCACATCTATAGGCCCAGGTCTCGATGCTATGCCGAGTCTCCTTGCTTGTTCTAGTAACCATCTTGCACCACTCCTTCCGGGTGCTATGATCAAGTACTTCGCTTCAAGCACTGTACCATCGTCTAGAACTACCTTCCCCTTATCGAATTTCTCAACTCGATGCTTTAAGAGAAATCTTACGCCCTTACGTTCGAGATCGTTTTTAAAATTCTGAATTACTCTGGGAGCCAAATCACTCCCTATATGACGTTGCCTTATTGGAATAAACTTTATTCCCGCAGCGGCTGCTCTCCTTGACAACTCCTCTATTGCTCCCTGATCCCCACCATAAACGGTATTGGGGGCACCATACTTGACAAAAATACTATCAACTTCATTTACAAGTTCCCAAGCAACCCTTTCGCTTCCGGTGAGTTCCTCTAAATCTCCACCTACCTGAGGATGCAGATTTAAGAGCCCACTTGATAGTGTGCCAGCACCACCAACACCACAAATAATCTTGCACGGGTTACACTTCTTGCAAAAGGATACGTTTAATGCGGGGCATATCCTCTCCTTAACATCGGGTCCCCAATCTATTACGAGAATCTTCATGTCAGATTTCGAGGATAACTCGTTTGCCGCGAAGAGCCCAGCAGGTCCTGCTCCCACAATTATCACATCATAAAATTTCATGTATTCACCCCGTTTTCGAAGACACGACCAATGTATGTTCCATCCAATAAGTATATTTCTATCGTATCAAGTCTGAGGAATTTTTTATCAAAAATCGGGCATAGAAGTCTTTTTGATTCTTTCTCTTCGATAAAAAGCTTATTTACTATAAAACCACCGCACAATCTGTTAAATGCGGGCAGAACTATAAATTGACGTAAATGTATAGTATCAATTAATAAGTCGGGATCACATATTCCCTCTTTGGTTTTTCTCGCAACGAATCTTCTTCTATACTCGGCCTCCAAGGATGATTTGACAAATTTTCCTCTCAGCCAGCATCTTTCTACAAATGAGCGTCCTCCACCCGGCGTTAACATATATAGTGGATGTATGTGCGCAAAGATGAGCAAATCACATGACAATAGTGGAATATCCGGCCACGTATGTCCATGAAACACCCCTATAGATTTTCCGCCCTCTAATTTCAGGACAAGACTCTTAACAACCTGGATGCCTAACGGCGATAAAAACCTCTCTATAACCCCGTCATGGTTCCCCTTTATTACGATTATAGATAACCCCTTTTCCAGTAATCCCCTCATTAGGCTCATCACTTCGTAAAAAGTCCTTTTTTGAAACCCTATTTCATGTTTCAAATCCCCGACTATAACCAGAATATCCGGATTTAAATCACTTATTAATTTCTTTAAATCAAACATTAGAAGATTTACCGCCTTTTGTGGAATATAGATCCCTTTTGCTCGAAAATCTGCCTCTATACCTATATGCAAATCCGCTATAAACACGTATCTGCGACTCTCAAACTCTAATATTAGTGCCGGGTATCCGACGGCAAAGTTTAGATGACTTCTCATGAATTTCACCTTTAGGAGCCCTGCTATGTCCTTTAAGATCTCTGTCATTTAACACTATGAGGTGTGGCGAATGATCTCAGTGATGGATCTAGCGACTATAATTGCCTTACTCTCGATATTTGCCCTTCTGTTAATAATCCTTTACCAAATATTCGCTGAGGAATAGCCATGCCGTGGAAGGATGTCATTCTTGAAGCGTACACCGAGGCGAGACCTTACATCGTAAATGTCAAATGGTTTAAGGAGTTATTAAATAAGATACTTAATGAGGCGAAAAACCTAAATGATGTGATAAAAACCGTGCAAAATTTATTAGAAAGCGAAGATGTCGTAAAACAAACAGACTTGAAGATATTCCTGATGTTCCTCGAAAAAGTCATGAAGGGACAGCGTTAAAATGAACTCCTTTGACCTCTTAGATCAGCAGATAAAAAACGTTCTTGAAAAATTGAACTTCAGAAAACCTACAGAAATACAGCAGATTGCCATTCCACTAATCCTAGAGGGTCATAATGTCATAATAATTTCCCCCACAGGAACGGGAAAGACAGAGGCTGCTCTACTTCCTGTTCTCTCAATGTTATTGCGCTTAAAGAAATCCTCTCATGTGAACGGCATATTAGTTCTTTATATAACGCCTTTGAGAGCACTGAATAGAGATCTTCTTCACAGAATTTCACAACTGTGCGATCCCCTCGGAATAAAAATATATGTTAGACATGGCGACACCAGTAGAAAAGAAAGAACGCAACAAATAAGAGATCCGCCGGATATTTTAATAACAACTCCTGAAACGCTCCAGGCAATACTTCCAGGTCTATATTTTAGATATTTCCTGAGAAACGTACGATGGGTAATTATAGACGAAATACACGAATTGGCCGAGGATAAGCGAGGATCTCAGCTCTCTCTTGCACTTGAAAGACTACAATTACTAACTTCACATGACTTCCAAAGGATCGGACTCTCGGCAACCATCGGAAACCCTGAGGAAATAGGAAAATTTTTGGTCGGAGTTAGCAGGCCCTTTAAGGTAGCAGTATCGTCGACGGGCAGACGATACCATATAGTCGTTGATGCTCCGCAACCATCATCAGAAGATTCGGAAATTGCCGAACACTTATATGTTTCGCCTGAAGCCGTTGCAAGAATCAGGAGAATAATTGAATTGATGCGGTCATCGACCTCCTGTATAACATTTGTAAACACACGTGAAATGGCCGAAATTCTGACATCACGCATAAAGGCCTTAGAAGGCAAATTTGAAGTGGGAATTCATCATAGTTCTCTGGATAAAGAAGTAAGGGTTGATGCAGAACATCAATTTAAGGATAAAAAAATCAAAATGCTCGTAAGTACAAGCTCGCTTGAAATGGGAATAGATATCGGGCATGTAGATCTTGTGATACAATATATGTCTCCAAGGCAAGTTACCAGACTTATCCAGCGCGTAGGCAGAAGTCTGCATAAGGAGGGGATGCCAGCACGAGGAGTAATAATTACTGCCATTGAGAACTTAGATGACATTTTGGAGGCCGCAGTAATAGCAAAGCTTGCAATAATGGGGAAAATAGAGCCTATAAAAATACCCGAGAAACCCTTAGATGTTCTCGCCCATCAGATAGTCGGCTTTCTATTGGACTTTAAGTCCATGGACCTGCAGAATCTGTATAATGCCATAATTAAGGCGTATCCCTATAGAAACTTGTCAAAGGAGGAATTTCTATCGGTAATGAGGTTCTTAGAAGGCTTAGGACTTGTAAAGATAAGAGGTTCACAAGTGCAAAGAACAAGAAGAACGTGGCAATATTATTACGAAAATTTATCAATGATTCCAGATACTCGAAAGTATGATGTCATAGATACGACTTCAGGGAGAAAAATCGGCACACTTGATGAAGAATTTGTAGCTGAACACGGAATACCTGGAAGATCAATAATAATGAGGGGATCTTCCTGGAAAATAGAGGATATTTCCGAGAATTGCGTTTATGTATGCCCAATTAAAGATATTTCCGCAGCCGTACCCTCATGGATAGGTGAAGAAATACCAGTGCCATTTGATGTTGCTGTGCGAGTTGGCGCGCTTAGAAGACTTCTCGCGGACGCGAAGAACCCTATGGACGCAAAAAAGTTATTAAGGTCACTGATGCTATCGGAGAAAACTGCTGACCTTGTTATTGAAAAAATTAATAATATTCGTAAAGCAGAACTGCCGATACCATCGGAGAAGCTAATAGTCATAGAATGTCCCACCAATTACGGGGATGAGAATGCTTATGTAATAGTAATTCATTCGTGCTTTGGCTCACTCGTAAATGAAGCCCTAGGAAGAATTTTAGCGGCACTTCTAAGCGTGCGTTATAACACTTCCATAATGCTGAGCACAGACCCCTACAGAGTAGTTTTGAAAAGTACGAGAAAAATAAATCCTCATCACGTTGCCGAGATGTTGCAAGAATTAAAGCCCGATCACGTACCTCATCTTATAAAAATCTCAGTTAAAAACTCAGGTATGCTTATTTGGAGGTTATTGCACGTAGCTAGAAGGTTCGGCGCGATTTCGCGTAATGCTGAAATAACTCCAGGAGTTTACGAAAAATTGCCTGAAATTTATAGCGGCACTCCCGTATATGAAGAGGCCCTCCGAGAAGTAACTTCCCAAAAACTTGATGTTACCAATTTATGCAAAATATTACATTTTCTTCGTGACGGAAAGATTGGGATTGAAGTTATTACGCCTCAAGAGCCTTCTTTCTTCGCAAAACTCGCACTAGAACCCTTATTTCTCCGTGATTACGTAAGTACAGGTAAGCCTATCGCTGAAATTATAGAGTACGTCAAAAAACGTCTTTTGAATGAACGATTAAAAGTTTTATGTATAAATTGCCTAAAATGGGAAATAGAGACTTCGGTCTCTGCAATTCCGGAGAATATGAAATGCCCGGTGTGTGGCTCAGTACTATTAGCGATGACTTCTGTCTACGATGACGAGACGAGAAGAGTATTGATGAAGGTAAAAAGAGGAGAAGAGCTTAGCGATAAGGAATTAAAGACTTTTAGGAGTGCCCAGTTGTCAGCAAGTTTATTCGCAGAGTATGGAAAACGCGCAGCAATTGTCATGGCAGGACGTGGAATAGGTCCAAAAACCGCGGCCCATATCCTAAGTATGTGCCACAATTGCGATATAGACGAACTTATTAAAGAAGTAATTAATGCTGAACGCACATTTTTAAGAACTCGAAGATTTTGGAGCAACGATTAAATCTGCAAGTTTAAGGACCTCATCTATGGCCTCTCTATGCTCAGGTGTGAGCATCGATGAAACTGCGGGTTTAACTTTGCGAATTTTTTCATACGATTCTTTTATCGATATTTCACTCACAAGCCGGCCACCGCACATGCATCTCTGTGTTAAAGTTGGGCGAGAGTAGCTTCGGCCGCATTTTTCACAAGAATATTTTACTGAAATGAGTTCCCTCATACCGCTCAAAATTGCCCTTAAAATTGCGTTATAAATGGCCTCCTCACTTATTTGGCTGAAGCACTTTGGACAGAAGCGACCTTTAAGCTTCAAGATATCCAACGTTGTATTGCACCTCTCACATACGACTTGAATATTGTCATCAAATATCATTTCCATCGAAGATCTTACTGACATAACACCACTATTACCATTAGTCTCGAGGAAACTCTGCAGTGTGACACCTACATTAACATTGAGCAGTTCCTTCTTGGAAATTCCTAACGGTTTAAAGAGCCGTTCAGCAGGTTGAAGCAATTGCTTTTCCAAATAATATTCATCATCAATTTCCAAGCCATTTTCCATGACATATTCTGGATCTTCTGCCCGCTCAGCTATCGACCCTTTACCTTTTACTATTACAAATGCTATGCGTTCACCGACGCTAGGCGCCATCTTACCCTGTCTCTTACGCAGTTTTTCCGCTAAAACGACATGTGGTTGTTTTGCCTTATATTCTTTAGGCAGCTTCGAAAGAGATCTTGTTAATATAAGTTTTTCCAGCGGTATCTTGCCTTCCTTTAAGTCTTTAACTACTGTTCTGAAATAGTTAACAGCCTTTTCGACGTTATTCTCTCTGAGAAGAATGTCAAGTATCGTTTCCATAACTTCACTAACAAGATCACACCATTCTCTCCTTACAGTCTCTATACCCTTCATGTCAATTACGTCCTCATGCCACTTACCATCATCTCCTCTTGTAACCCTTAAGCCGGCATACCGCTTCTTACTCAATATTAGGAACGATTTGTAGATTTTTTCGAACTCTAACAGAAGCGGCTCAGGCAACAATCTGGATATTTCGATCGATATTTTTCTTCCTATTTCCTCAGCTTCGTCGAAATTCCTCGTCTTGATCCTCACCATAATGCTATCAGTATCTCCATATATCACCTCATATCCATAGGTCTCTTCGACTTTCTGCTTCGTAAACTCAATGGTTTGTCTGCCAAAACCAGTAATCGCATTTGCAACATCCAAGGAATATATACGGGCCTTTAAATACCCCGTATAACCGTAAAAGCTGTTCATCATTATTTTTATCGCAAGTTGCCGAGCATCGAGTTGCCGATATCTTTCAGGATCCTTCTCCTCCTTCATCATTTTCTTAACCTTAACACGAAACTCCATCAACTCCCTAAGTATTTCGGGCATTAAACCTTCTCTTACCTCCTTAGATACAAACTTTGCCCCTGTTGGTGCAGTTATATGCGATACTTCACTATCTCCATCTTCTAGTAGCAACGTGGTAAAACAAATATTGTAAGCGATAATTATCGACGGATACAGACTTCTGAAGTCTAAAACAAGAATTTTATCATCGCCAGAATATATTCCAACCTTTGGTTCAAGTACTGTTGCACCCTTTAGTTCCTTTTTCTCTCGCTCTTTCCTCCGTCTCTCGATCTCCTGATCATCGGGTTTGCACGGAAGTATTATATCTCTTTTCTTTCCGTAACGAAGAAGTAAACTTTCCACCTTTGCTGATTGCCCGCCATAAATGACATCTTGAGGTAATAATCCGCACACGCGCGACAATTCCAAATATTTATCAAGTAATCGCTTCTCTAAGAGTATCTTCAGGGGAAGTATAGCATCCTTCCGTGCGTATTCTATTAACTTCTTTATCTCGTTTGAGTTCCCGTTCCAAAGCTTGGGAATATCCTTATAATCCAACTCGACCTTCTTCTCATTAATTAGCTTCTCGGCAACGTGATCAAGCGTATAGCGCTTCAAATGGAACTCCGATTTTACAAGTTCCTGAACATCCGCAACTATCCTTCCAGGAATTAAAATTCTCGTTTCCCTTTCACCTTTCTTCAACTGAACTCCTTTATCCAAAACTCGACCCATCTTTGATGGTATATTATACTCTTTTAACCTCCTCAGCAAATACGGTAGGTCAAAATTCAAAATGTTATACCCTGTTATGAGATCCGGATCGTATGCATCAATGATTTCAAGAAACCTCCTTAACATCTCCTCCTCTCCATTAAAACACTCTATGTTGTCTATCTTCGCATTCACTGGCCTTGATACCAGTACTAGTGTATCCTTCCCATCAAATGAGGGGTAGAAGGCTATGCTTATGATTATTATCGGGTCTTTTGACGGATCCGGTAATAACTTATCGTTCGACGGTAAACACTCTATGTCGAAGCTCATCATCTTGAGTTCAACCTTTGGCGCTACCTCATCCTCGACAACACGAACTTCATGTGCTTTCATCTCCATACTTGTCTTTCCTAGTGAAGTTTTTATGACCTCACCTTTCACTCTGAGCAAAGAATACCCGTAAATTCCATTATCTATCATATACCTGTATCTAAACGGTATATCCGCCTCAAAAACCTCAATAACTCCTTCCATTTTCCTAACTTTATCCCTAATCTCCTTAACTTGAGTCGGAACCCTAACCTCGACCCTTAAAACTTCTCTCTTTGACCTCTGATACCCCAACGGCAGGAATTTTCTCTCAAACGATACCCCCGTGACTATACCTTGAAACCTCTCAGCTATCCTCTCCGCAACCCTCCTCTCATCCCCCTCTCTAGCTAAAACATAAAAGTAAGGCTTAAATCCCTCAACATAAACAGTACACGTCCGTCCGTCAGTCCCCTTCCCTATTAACCTGATAACCGGCCTGTTGCTCGAATCCACAATGTAATCGCAGTCCAGTAATATCATTTCCCTCGTTATCACGCAAGTTCCCCCTTTATACTCACTACCCACTCCATCCTTATAAAGATAGACCCACCACAGAAAAAATCAGACATATAACACGCCCTTGCGTCCCTATCAACAAAAAACATCGATGACAGTACCGTACCTGGTCATCTAGTGACTGATACCTTGGAAAGACAAAAGAAGAAGATGGTAGCCCGGCCGGGATTCGAACCCGGGTCCCCAGCTTTCTTCGGGGCTCCAAAGGCTGGGAGGCTTGGCCGCTACCCCACCGGGCTTTGACAATGTCCGTATTTGGTTACCTAATGACTGCTAGACTCGAGTTGCTAAATAAACCTTTCTCTCTGATGCAGTATTTTTGGATCTATTAATATGTTATTTCTCACCAATACGGACCCTTTAGGAGAACATTTACTATTTTGTCGGCGTACCTTTCTAGAGATAGAATTGAATTTGTGTCACTTTGATTCTGCGGGTGCACCTTTCATCATATCACGGAGTTCTTTGAGTATTTGGTCCATGCGAGCATATATTCTTCTCAATCTCTTTTCATTTTCGCTTTGAAGTTTAAAGAATATGTCACGTGTTACCTTACCTTCTAAGAAGTGCCTTTGGAGCCTGTGAAGACTTGCCTTCAACGTTTCCCTTTCAGTTTCAAGGATCTCCATTTCAGTGATGAGATCTCTTACTCTCTTAGGTGCCGCCTTAAGACGTGTTTCCAACTTTTTCAGCTTATCATTAATGGAGGATATCCTGTTTTCTAGAGTTGCCCTTCGTTCTCGGTATCTTTTTCTCTTAATTCTTCGCTCAACAAACGATTTATCCAGATTATCTATCTCCATGTGAGTTGCGAGGCGTTCTTCAACGAGGTCGCAGTATTTATTGAGGTCATCTATCATTTCGATGGGTATGAGCGCAGGTGGTACCACCTTTACCGCGTAACGTCTAGAGATTACGTAAATCGCGAGGAGTGATGCGATTACTATCGAAAAGATGTAAGGTCGAAATGGTATTAGAAGATACATGTAAAAGTTTATGTCGGCATAAATCGGATCATGTATGCAAGTAAAGTTCGTGAGGGTAATTTTCACCTCAGATCCGCCACTTTTTTCAATAGTTAATGCACGATTATGGAGGCGCACTATGGAGTGAGCAGTTCCATCGGGGAATTTGAATTTGAGGTCTAGTGCTACGATCGCCATAGAGGTGTTTACGATTAAAGGCATGGAAAGCCTGTAGAGATTATTTATGCTCCTGAGGTACTCATCGACGGGTATCGTGTAACTAATTATAAACTCATAGCTGGAGTTTTCAGGAATCGCGTACCTTGATTCTTCAATTTTTACAGTAACTTTAATTCCGCTACTCGTCTCCTCTTTGTCTATTTTGAGTTTACCAACTATGTCTCTAACCTCAACATCCCTGCTGTTCCGATCGATGTATACATATAACTCGCTCACATCTGCTGGACCGTAATTCTCCACTTTAATGGTACTTTTTACCGTAATGAGGCCAATTTCCCGAATTATGATTTCCGAAGATACATTTGCCTCACAAAGGCGAACCGTGTGAGCGGGGAGAGAAACCTCACGATATGTAATGTTGAAAGGAGAAACGTCGTTGTACGTTTCTTCCACATCATGGAACTTGAATGTTGCTCTTTTAATTAGGTAGGGGAGCATAGGATAGGTTGATATGTTGAATGTTATGGATCCGAGGGTCATATTCCCGTAGATGACAATGTATTTCGGTCTGTATACCGTTTTTATCCGAATTGTGCAATCATCTCCGGGCTTCAAATATTTGTTCAGATAAATTTCGTACATGGTGTAATTTTGATACTCCTCAAAGTCGTAAGAGAGAGGACCAATATCATCGAAGGCGTAGAATTCTGTGCAGTAATCAGCAAGAGGTTTAGGAATGTAGTATTTAAAAGATGTGACCATGTGAGTGTCATTGTTCAGTATTGTTAATTCGTCGGTTATTACCATGAGGCCAAAATTATCAAGATCGACTTCTCTGCTGGAAGTTACCAATAGGGAGTAACCTCCTCCGTTATCGTTGCTCGTTAAGCATACCGCTGAGTGTATATGAAGAAAGGCAAGTATTACGATTGCGAGGAGTAACAGCGAAGTCAGCATTTGGATAAGAGAAGAGTGAGTTGGGGCATTTTCTCGATATGATTTTTTCATATGTCGGACGCCTCCATGAGGATAACTTTGCACCTCAAGAAAATTTTGAATACCTTAATGATCGAACCATTAATAAAAGTACTCCGAGCCCTTAACTTTCAACTTAAAAAGAAGTAGGGTCTCTGGTTCGAAGCACCTAATCGAGATCTTGTTATGGTCGATCTGAATACAACATAAGATTGGGGTTGATGAGGGTGAAAAAGATCCTAGTGATTGGGGACTTCCACATTCCAGATCGGGCCAAAAGCATCCCCGAGCAGATTTCTGCAATAATTAACAGGGAGAACTTCGATCTTGTAATTTCTACTGGCGACTTTACGACAAGAGATACGCTTAAGATGCTGGAAAAAATAGCCCCCGTGAAATGGGTTATTGGAAACATGGATTATATAACGGGACCGGAGACCGAGAGAGTTGAGATTGATGGAATAAAAATAGGAATCACCCACGGTACATACGTATATCCTCGCGGAAATCCGTACCAGCTTAGGCAGATCGCTCTCAAGATGAAAGTTAATGTATTGATATCCGGCCATACACATGCTCTATCGATACACAAATTCGATGATGTTTTGCTTTTGAACCCAGGGAGCGCTACTGGTGTGTGGGGTGGAGGACCCGCGTCTATGAAGCCCAGTTTCATGATCCTCGAAATAGAGGGAAACAGCATTAGGGTGAGAGCGTACGAACTCGAGAAATCAGGACTAAAGGAAATAGTAAAAACGTATAGGATTGAGGGCAATAAGATAGTCGAGGGCTAACCGTTCCAGTTACGAGGGCGTTTTGAAGAGAGATAATAGCTTTTCGTAGAATGAGCGCTCGCTTTCGTCTTTAGACAACACGTATAATCTTTCTATTATCAACTCGGGCGTTGACTTTGCAAGATAATTAAATCTGGGGGATCGATTTACTATTAAGTTGTAGTTTTCATCCAAGCCTTCCGCCTCTATTCCATCAACTCTAATCTTTGCTTTCGTAAGTTTTTTGATTTCCTGTGCTAAGTGGCTAACGAACACCGCGCATGCGTTTTTATTTTCCCAGAGCATATCCATGATCCCCGCAATTATCCTAGCAGCCGCGGAGGTTTCCGTCATAGCTTCCAACTCGTCGAAGAGTGCAAGCTTCGACTCCTCGGATGAAATTATTTTTGAAAATCTTTTTAGGGTTGTTTCTAGAGCACCGGCGTCAACCATTCCTTTTGCCTTTGCGTAAAAGTGTATTTCATCGAAAACACGAAGATGGGCTTTCTCAGCTGGGACAGGGAACCCCATTTGTGCAAGAATCACAACTTGCGCCAAGGTTTGTAATAGACATGTCTTTCCTCCGCTATTTGCTCCTGAAAGTATTATTATGCGTTCACCATTTGTGTTAGGTGGTTTAAATGGCGTTTCTCCGACAACATAAGTCACCGGTTCCACTTTTATCTCGCCTTTTAGTTCCTTCTCCTTAAGGAAAACATTTTTTGCGTTTATTATTGCTATGCCATTATATTCCATATTTATATCGGGCGGATTAAGTTCATAATCCCGTGCAAACCTCCCTATTGCAAAGAATACGTCAAAATCGAGGAATATCTTTATTGCACGCTCTACTACATCTTGGTACCTAAGAAACTCCTTTGCTATGCGTTTGTACAGTTTATATTTTCGTATACTATAGCGTTTCCTTAAGAGGTCCTCTAACATTCGAACCTTATTGCGGTCCGCCTGTACCGGTAATGTCGTTTCTTGAGGGAATAATCCCTCGATTACTTGTAATTCGTCTATCGAGAGATTCAATTCCTTGGAGAGTTTCTCCTCAGCCTCCTTCACGGTGCTTATAAACAGGTCATAAATATCATCAGGTATCCATCTCCTTATTGCATCAATTGAGGCCTCTGCTTCGGATATTTCCAAAAGCTTAACCAATTGTTCACCACTTATCACAGCCTTTCTTGAAGTGATTTCTCTTCTCAGCTTATTATTCACCTCGGCCTCTATCTCGCTAATTACAATGTCCAGATTTTTAAGGGCCTGATTTAGCCTATCGTACTCCTCATCAAGACCCTCTAAGAGTTCTCCATTTTCGTCGATGTGCTCGAGTAATGACTTCACCTTACGTAGTCCCTCTATCTCGATTTCCTGCCTCATGCGATCTATGAGCGCTCCTTCGCCGATTCCGAGCAACAAATCCGCAAGTTCACATGCTGCAATTATTGTTTGCCTATTAGAGGCAAATACATAAACTATTTTCTCCGGTATTATCTCCTCTTCTGACAAGTCCTCCTCGGTTATAACCTCCAGATTTTCCGCGCCTTCAAGTTCCATCGCAATTTCAGGATTCCTAGTTACCAATATAACGTAGTCATTCTCCCTCAGAAAATCCATTATTTCGGAAGGTGTGTTTACGAGATATACACTACAATAGGCCCCTAATCCGCGCCTCTCGATTTCCTGTAATAATTCTTCGCTATCGACCAGTACAATCCTCCCGCTTATATATTTCTTGAAAACTGCCTTCTTTAACGACCTCATCTGAGATAAAAGATTGCTAATCTTTGTAATCACCTGTTCGTCCAAGGAGAACACAAAATTTCGCGCATCTGTAAAGTATTTAAGTCTACTAAGTATTTCATTCACTTTGCTCGACGGAAGAGGGAAATAAAGGAGCAATTTTTCTTTCCCATAGTCAGTTCTCGCATAGGATCTTATGATTCTCAAAATGTTCTCGTAAATTTCAAAGGCATCCCTTGTTTTTAGCACGGTATCCGGAGATACACCTTCACGCATCTCATATGCTTTCATTACTATCTTCACTGCGAGTTTTCTTCCGATACCGGGTATGGACGCTATATCTGCGATTCTTCCATCAAATATCGCAGATAAGGCGGACTCTTCTGATCCGAAATAGTCTATTAACTTCTCAGCAACCTTGGGTCCTACACCTGGGATGTCAGTAAGCTTCTTCACTTCCATTCCGATTGTTACCTCGTGTCTCTTTAGATTCTGTGGTTTTTGATTCAAAACCTACTGAGTATTTTATCCAAGTTATTGTTTTAATTATTGTTGCGGCAGTCATCTCGAACTATTACCCTTATCGGCTAGGGCTTAAACTTGTGATCTTTGTTCGTAAAATTTTTCTGTAAGCAGATCAAAGAAGATGAGAAAAAGCATTCGAGGATGAAACTATGCAATCTGGCAGAAAAACTCCATTACTAATGCTACCTGGACCAACAAACGTTCCTGATGAGGTATTAAAGGCAATGCAGATGGGAATTATAAACCATAGAGGGGATGACTTCCATAAACTGTATGAGGAGATAACTGAAGGGTTGAAGTATGTTTTTCAAACGGAGCAGGAGGTCTTTACACTCACGGCCTCAGGAACTGGTGCGGTTGAGACGGCGATCTCCAACGTCATAAAGCCAGGAGATAACGTTTTGGTGTTGGTAAATGGAGAGTTCGGGGAAAGAGCAGCAAAAATGGCCGAGATATTTGGAGGAAAAGTGTATAAGCTAACCGCTGATTACGGGTACGCCATTCTTCCGGGCATGCTTGAGGATTTTCTAGAGAGAAATAAAAACATGGATGTTATGGTATTTGTGTACAACGAGACTTCCACTGGTGTCAGAAATCCAGCAAGAGAGTTAGTTTCTATTGCGAAAGATCATGGATTGCTGACCATATGCGATGCAATTTCTAACTTGGGCGGAGATTATTTGTATATGGACAAATGGGGCATAGATGTCGTTGTTTCAGGTTCGCAGAAGTGCATAGCCGCACCTCCTGGGCTTTCATTTATAGCCTTAAGCGATGATGCATGGAAAAAAGTGGAGAGGAACGATTCTCGCAGAAACTACTACTTTGACCTCATAAGAATAAGAGAATTCCATGAAAGGAGGGAAACTCCTTTTACACCGGCAATCTCATTGTTTTATGCTTTGAAAGTCGCATTAGAATTAATTAGGGAAGAGGGGCTGGAAAATCGAATAAAAAGACACATCGTATGTTCAAAAGCCCTCAGAGAAGGGTTACGGTCGTTGAATTTGAAACTACTTGTAAAGGACGAAGAATTTGCATCACGAACAGTAACCGCGGTAATAAATCCCGATAATATTTTAGATTCTGAAATACGCAAACTTATGCTTGACAAATACAACATTGCAATTGCAGGGGGCATGGGGAAACTTAAAGGGAAAATATTTAGAGTTGGCACAATGGGAATAATCAATAGAGACCTTGTAATTAGGTTTCTCGAGGCACTTGAAAACGTTCTCAGAGAATTAGGGTATAATATTACTGAGATGGGAAAATCACTTGTGGTGGCAAATAATGTGTTCGAAAGAAACTCCTAGTGTTGAACGGCCAATAATAGCAATACTTACGGATTTTGGTACCAATACCTGGTATCCAGCTGCAATGAAGGGTGTAATTTTATCAATATGCCCTGATGTTAACATCGTAGATATCTCTCATGAGGCACCAAGTTACGACGTTATTTCTTCCTCCTTTATATTATTGCAGACGATAAAATATTTTCCTAAGGGAACAATATTTTTAGTCGTTGTAGATCCTGGTGTCGGAACGAGGAGAAGAAGAATTGCAATAAAGACAAAAAATTACTATTTTGTCGGGCCAGATAATGGCGTGATGATTCCCGCGGCCAGATGGGATGGAATTGTGAAAATAGTCGAGATAAGCAACAAGAGGTATATGCTTCCTAAAGTTTCTAAGACTTTTGAAGGACGTGACGTGTTTGCACCCGCGGCAGCATATTTGGCCCGTGGAGTAAAGATAGAGGATTTTGGGGATGAAATTTCCGATCCGGTCGATTTACACATACCAAGACCTGTGCTTAGGGAAGATGCTATAGAAGCCGAGGTAATTTACATAGATAAATTTGGAAACATCATAACAAACGTGCATGCTGATCTCTTACAAAAATTAAAGATTAACGTCGGATCTATATTTACCGTCGAAATCAAAGGACGAAGGTACGAAATTCCATTCGCATCCACATATGGTGATGTGAGCAGGGGAGAGCCGTTGTTGTTAATTGATAGCTCTGATTACCTCGAATTGTCAATAAACATGGGAAACGCCGCTGAAACCTTCGGTTTGAAGCGAGGAGATAAAGTATTATTGAGGGTTGCTGAGAAGAAGTAGTAGTTCTTCCGCTCTAATGATATACTCATTTGGTACGAGCCCCTTCTCACTTATGGGTATACCTTCTCTAGTCAATAGGTTCCACTTGTGCTGTGCTCCATAACTATACCCACCTAAACTTCTGTCCTTCATGATCACGCGATGGCAGGGAATCACCAACGGCAGCGGGTTCCTAGCCAATATGCGCGCCACTTTTCTTGCATACCTGTTAGTTCCTGCAATAACCTTAGAAATTTCGCCGTACGTTGTTACAAATCCTCTAGGAATTTTCATAGTTATTGATAACACTTCCTTGTCAAATCGAGGTATCTTGTCCATAATGTATACCTCTCTTTCGGAAAATTTTACCCCTCCACTTGTCCACGCCGACCATAGTTTGTAAATGTATTTTTCAGATCTTCTACGCAGATTTCGAGGAAGCTTAGAAATGGGAACAAAGTGTACATCCCTCGAATTTTTTATTGTTTTAAAGTATCTGTCTCTTATGTCTCTAAAGGCCAACATTGAAACATTTAGCGGCCTCTGTATTCTGAATTTCTGCAAAACATTGAGAATGCACACGAGAGTGTCTTTTAAATCCAACATTGGTATAGTACTACACACGAGCCTTCCATCATCCGAGATACAAATTCCAATCCATGAGTTTTCTTTCCTTCCCGCTATGATGAACAGTTCATCCATTTACGTCCCCGACCTTTAAAGAGATAAGTGTGAACTTGTTAATCATAGGTCGGAGTGTGCATCAAATGATAAAGATAGATGGGAGTCAAAAAGAAGGTGGCGGGCAAATTTTAAGATATAGCTGTGCACTTTCGGCAATATTAAGTCAGCCAATAGAAGTTTTTAACATAAGGGCCAAGCGTTCAAACCCAGGACTCAGAGCACAGCACATAACTGCGGTTAAACTAATAGGAGAAATGGTCGATGCACAGATAACGGGACTCAGCGTAGGATCCATGAAAATTCAATTCATACCGCGATCCAAACCTAAGGGAAAAAGTTATTTCTTAGATGTTGGAACCGCCGGATCTACAGCATTAGTGTTACAGGCAGCGCTTCCCGTTGCGACATTTGCGGACAATAATGTGAAACTGCGGCTGATTGGGGGCACATCGGTTCGTTGGGCACCCCCGATGCTCTACTTTAAAGAGGTCTTACTTCCTCTTCTGGAGAAATTTGGTGTTAAAGCCGAAATTAATATCGAGCGCGAAGGGTACTACCCTAAGGGAGGAGGAATTATTGAGGCGCTCATTAGTCCTAGTGATAGGCTGTCTGCGATCTCTTTAGACGAATACAGCGAGGTTATCGCAATTAGAGGAGTATCCTATTGTACTAACCTGCCTGCACATGTTGCGGAAAGACAGGCAAGAAGCGCAGAAGAGATTCTAAAATCTTCCGGATTTGAAAATGTAGAGATAATAGTCGACCCGAGAAGGAGGGGTGTTGGAACGGGTTCAGGTATAGTTCTGTGGGCAGTTACTGACCAGGGCATAGTCGGCGGCGACGCACTTGGAGAAAAGGGGAAGCGGGCAGAAGTCGTCGGAAGAGAGGCCGCTGAGAAGTTAATAAAAGCTTTAAAGACAAAATCTCCAATAGATGAGCATGCTCTTGACAATTTAATAATTTACATGGCACTTGCAGACGGAGAATCTAGAGTTGTTGCGCCCGAGTTGACATTACATGCAGATACCGCAATCGATCTATGTAAAATGATAGTAGGCGCGGAATTCAAAGTTATAAAACGCCCCCAAAACGTCGAGGTTGTATGCAAAGGCATAGGCTTCTCACGTGACTAATCAGGTAGTCTTTTCTTTAAAGTAATACGATAATGCTCTATCTAACGCCTCCTTAACGCCTATCCCTTCTATCGCCACCATCTCAATCGCATCTTCTCCAAAGTACTTCTTCGCTTCCTTCACCTTATCAGGAGGAGAGATGTCGATTTTGTTGATGGCAACGATCTTCGGTATCTCCTTAAATGCTTCGCAGAATTCTTTGAAGAGCGCGACTTGCTCATCAAGAGTATATCCGCATGATGCAGAGGGATCCACTATGAATATCATCACATTTGCCAAGTGACGCAAAGCCAGTATCGCTTGCATCTCAGCTTTATTTCTTTTGGATATAGGCCTATCAAGAACCCCCGGCAAGTCTAAGATCTGGCAACGCTCTTCATTGAGTTCTATGTGCCCAACAATGATATTTTTTGTTGTAAAGGGATATGGTGCTATTTCCGGCTTTGCTGACGATACTTGCTTCACGAAGGTGCTTTTGCCGACGTTTGGATAACCCGTTACGACAATTGTAAAGAGGGAGGGGTCTATGGATGGTATCCTCATCATTTTCTCGCGCGCACTCCTAAGAAATTCAAATTTATCATCTAATTCTTTGACAAAACTTGCAATTCTTCCATATGCGGCCCTTCTTTCAAACGCTGCCTCTCTAGGTGTTGCGGATAGCCTTATCCTTAAAATGTGTTCTCTTGCTATTTTTTCAACAACCTCTGTTGCTTTATTTATGGCCCCTAAATATTTCCTGAGCGTATCCACGCCCACAAGAAGGTCTATTAGATCTCTATAAAAGGGATGTAAATCCCTTATAAAGGGAAAACTGTCGACAATCTTCTTTAATCTATCTCTTATCACTTGCATAACCGTTCTTACTCTTGCCTCTTCCCGTCTTCTCGCTTTCACTATCGGGGGGAGTTTTTCCTTAAGCCCTACGGAAACCTTCGATGCCCTCCTGAAAGCCACATCTATTAACTGCGCAGCTGTTGGTATTTCTGGGATTTTGCTGAAGTCGATGACGGTCATTTTTAATACCTCTTTGACCATTTTACCTCTCCAGTGTCTCTCCTTCGTACCTCAAGCACTCTATGTAATGGTATATACACCTCTTCACCCTTTTCATCGGTGTAAATGAGAAACTGCGCGTCAACTCTCTTAATTAACGATGCTGAAATTATCTTTCTTGCTCGGTATGCTCCCCGATGCAAAATCACAACCTCATAATTTTCGGGATCCTCACGCGGATCCCAGAGGATCTTGTTGAGAACATCTCTAATCCACATACCTTTTCCTCGCTTGATCATGACCAACAGCTTCCAGTTCGTAGTCATACTCCGTTTTTATTCCTAACCTATGTAATGCCTCGACTGCCTCCATAAAGGATTCCGTATGCGCCACTGCTTGCGCCAATGGACTTATACTGTATAAAACGTTAGGAGATAATAGAAATACCAATGTCGATAAAATGGAAACATGCGCATATCTTCTGCCTCTCCTTATTATTTTAAGTCCTAAGTTGCCATCAAACACCAATACAGGCAATCTGCTTGCCTCTGTCTCGATAATTGTTAAAGCTTCCTTCATGATGACATACTCGTCGCGCAACATGCCAATCGCACCTAGATATCCTCCCATTCGAGCGACCTCCTCTATCCTTGACAATGCCTCATCTACTGTAAGTTCACCATCACATCCCACGCCAAACACACCTATTATTGTCGGGACATCCATCTGCGCAAGAGCCGCCAGCATCATCGAATCCGCGAGAGGACTCTGAAGGCCCGGTTCTTTTCCCTCGGCTAATACATCACCGCCCACGTCTATACCTATAATTGCTCCAATATTCACTCGCTTTGCCAGGTCTTTAAGCCCTCTAATTATTCCTTTCACACCCTTGTTTATGTCGACTAAAATGACACCTCTCCCAAGTATTTTTGAGAGCTTGCTTGCCTGAAAAACCACACCACTTTTCGTTTTTGTTTGCGGACCTGCTAGTGCCACTGTTTCACTAATCCTCACGATGCCGTCTATTTCATCTAAAGCTCTAGGTCCAGGTTTTCCACTGACCTCTATCCTCTCCCACGTCAATGAACCCAACACGACGGGGACGCCGAGCCTTTCAAGAAAGAACATCATTGGGAGGCAACCTAAGATGTCACCACCACCTCCAATTCCTATGACTAAGCACATACTTCCCGATTGCTTTAAGTCTGCTAATAATGACATTAACATTTTAGACACCATCTCCTAGGAACTTCAGGGATCCTTATGCACAAAGACGTAACGATAGATAAACATGCTCATAAAGCTTTAACAATAGTTTTAGCATTAGATGAGAATTGGTACAGTTTTGCACCGTTACTGGCGTCTCTGGAGAAAAATGCAGACGTACTGAGGTTAACAGACGTTGTTATTTGTAAAACTCTTAAAGAGTATATGATGGAAATTCGTCGAAGGGGGAATCTCTACGATAAGATTTTAGTGCTACTATCTTTCTTTACAACTCAAATTTCCGAAATTACGCTCATTTTCAGGGAAACTAACCTCATGAGACGACATTTAAACGAAAATATCCTGCTTATATGTGGAGGGCCTCATCCGAGTGGTGATCCAATAAAAACATTAAAACTGGGAGCGGATGTTGTTGTAAGGGGAGAAGGAGAGTACATTCTCCCGCCTTTACTTAGGGCTATTATAATAGGAGAGCCATTAAGGGAGAGCCTAAGGAATATTGCAGAGGTTATTTGCATTGATAACAGTAACAAATTTGTGATATCGCCGAGTGTGATGGTCAACCTTGATGAGGTTTCTCCATATTCCAGCAAATGGAATCTTCATCCGCCCATAGAGATAAGTAGAGGATGCCCCTTTGGCTGCAAGTACTGCGAAGTTTCATATATTTTTGGAAAGAAAATGCGCCATAGAAGCGTTGATTCCATAGAAAGGATAGCAAAACATTACATCGCTCGTGGGCTGACAGATCTCAGATTCATATCATCGAACTCGTTTGCTTATGGTTCGAGGAATGGTGTTCGGCCGAATCCTCAAAAGGTTATAAAGTTGTTGCGACGATTGCATGCGCTTAATGGAGAAAAAAGAATATTTTTTGGAACATTCCCGTCGGAGGTACGTCCAGACTTTGTAATGCCAGAGCTCGTGGATGCCGTCGTGAAATACTGTAACAATAGAAAAATAGCGGTAGGAGCGCAGTCGGGTAGTGAAAGAGTGTTAAGGGCTATAGGTAGGGGGCATGATGTGGATTGCGTATATTCGGCCGTTGATATTATCAGGGAGAGAGGACTCATTCCGGTAGTCGACGTAATATTTGGGCTTCCACCTGAGAGTCCAGAAGACCAAATGGCCACTCTTGATCTCGTCAAAAACTTAATATCATCAGGAGCGGAGGTTCGTGTTCATTACTTCATGCCTCTCGCCGGTACGCCATATGCATATGCCACACCCAAACCTCTATTAGATGCTGTGCGAAAAGAGTTAAGGAGGTTAACTGGATCAGGTAAAGTGAGAGGTGCCTGGGAATTACAAGAAAGAATTTCCTGGTACTTAGTGCGATGGCGAGAACACACGTCTTCAGAGGGTGTCAACGGTGGAGCGCATACTGAGCAAGTTACAATTAGTTTTCACGAGAGCAAGAGAAATGCTTGACGAGAAAGATAAAGTGCGAGAGGAGGCCCTAAGAACGACCAGAGAAATCATTAGATTGTGTGGAGAGGCTGTGAGAAGGATGCATCGTGGGGAGTTTGACGAGGCTTTCAAGAACGTTACCGATGCATCACGAAAAATGAGAGATCTCGAGCAAATCCTTTCATCACATAAAGATATCCTTCATGAGGGATATGTGCAGGCAGCATACCAGGAACTAGCTGAGGCATATATACTCTATCACCTCTTGAAAAGTAAGGACCTGCCATTGCCGGAGGAAATAGGAGTACCCTACGTGCCTTACATATTGGCTTTAGGAGATGTTATAGGCGAGCTTAGGCGGGTTATTTTAGACAGATTGAGAAGTGGCGACTTTTCATCGAGTGAAACTTACTTCAGGATAATGGAGGAAATTTTCTCTTATCTAATCACGTTAGATTATCCTGATGCGCTAATACCCGGTCATAGACGCAAGTGCGATATTGCACGCGGGATTCTTGAAAAGATGCGCGGAGACCTATTTCTTGCTGTACATAGAGAGAAGTCTATAGAACTCATGAAAAGGCTTTTGGAGAGGTTAAAGAGTTGAAACGAAATCTACAAACTTATGGCAAAATATCAATCGAAAAAGCTAGAAGAGCACAAAGACTGCTTGCAGAAATGGTAATCGAGCATGATGATTTCAAGAACCCACCAGATATAATCGGCGGGGTTGATGTTTCCTACCTTGGCAATAGAGCCGTTGGGGTTGCAGTGCTGCTCGATTTTAGGACACTTGAACTCGTAGAATATGCAACCGCAGTTGTAGATGTCAAATTCCCATATGTCCCGACATTACTCGCATTTAGAGAATTCTTCCCAATGGCAAAAGCAATACTGTCTTTAAAACGGAATGCGGACATCTATATGATAGATGCTCAAGGCAGACTTCATCCCTACGGACTGGGAGCCGCATGTCACATTGGAGTCGTATTAGATATTCCGACCATAGGTGTCGCAAAACGCTTGCTTTGCGGCACGATCGGTGCGCGCTCAGATGATGTCGCCCCCGTTGTTCTAGATGATAAAATCATAGGTGCTGCTGTCTGGACCGGACGTTCCAAAAAGCCCATATTTGTTAGTGTTGGACATAAAGTATCGCTGAATACAGCCATTCGTTTAGTTAAGCAGACCACGAGAAAGGGACGAAAGTTGCCAGAACCTATAAGGTTAGCGCATTCGATTGCCACAAGATATAGGTCGAGAATTCGGTGAGGTTTATGATAAAAGACAGATTATTCACGACATTATATGTACTAGCAAAACTAGGTGCATGCAACAGAGCGGTGGAAATATCTACGGTGAAATTGGGGAAAGAATTGGGAATAAGTCAGCAGAGTGCCTCCCGCAGGCTACAAGAACTTGAAAAGTTGGGATTGATAGTGAGAGAAATAAGCAGACGTGGACAACTGGTCAGAATTACCGAAAGGGGGTTGGATATGCTAAGAGATTTTTATTATGGCTTACGAGAAATCCTAGAGGGCATATCTCCTGTAATAAGGATTAGAGGAAAGCTATTTACCGGTCTTGGAGAGGGACGCTTTTATGTGTCACTAGAGGGGTATAGGAGGCAATTTATTGAAAAGTTGGGGTTCGATCCGTATCCTGGAACGCTGAACCTCAAGCTTGTGAGCAAGGAGGACGTTGACGCCTACAGGTCACTATTATCCTCGAGGAATGGAATAAGAATAGAGGGATTCAGCGATGAGAAGCGAACCTATGGAGATGCTATCTGCTATCCGGTGCTTATAAATGGGAAAATCCACGGCGCTATTGTGAAAGCCAGACGGACTCATTATGGAGACGACGTTGTCGAGGTAATAGCACCAGTTTGTTTGCGAGATTACTTAAAACTAAAGGATGGAGATATCATAGAACTTATTTTCGAGAGATATTAGGCGTTTTCACGCTCCATAAGTTTGTTTGCCTTTTCTAATATTTTTGAAGTTTTTGCCAGCGGGGAGTCGTCCCATACATCAAGTCTCACTATTTCTGTGACAATTCCCCGTTTTTTGAGATTCTTTCTCAGGACTTCTTCGTCAACCTTTTGATCTCTGCCCAACGCTATGATGTCTGGTTTTATTTTCTCGATGGGGGTTAAAATGTCGTCTTCAGATCCGAGTATTGCGATATCTACGGGCTTTAGTGATTCGACTACCTGTCTTCTTTGCTCTTCCGGAACCACCGGTGGTCTTGATTTTAAACGTAAAACGTTCTTGTCCCGAGCGACGATTACGATTAAGACATCGCCTAACTCCTTAGCGGCCTTTAATGTTCTTATATGGCCTGTATGAATTATGTCAAATGTACCTGCAGTCACTATGACTTTTATAAGGGAGCGTCCCTTCTCTGTTACTATGAATTCTCGGTTATTGTCGTTAGATACGGGTTTCACGAGTCCGTACTTATATGCTCTTTCCAAGGCATTACGTATGCTATTTTCATCGATGTCCATAATCTTTAACAACTCTTCTACCGAAAATCGCCCTTTCTTGAATTGCAACACAAAGGCCCACTTTAGTATTTTCTTAAGGAGCATATCTGTCCTCATTAACCTATCATCTCTTCCTATGCGTACATTATCATATAGATGGCATGCTCTTTATACCTAAGGATCACCATTAACACATAGCATATTACTTTATGCCGAGAAACCATCTAGCAAACTTTTCTGCCGCTCTTGCTCTGTGGGAAAGCTTATTCTTTTCATGTAAGATCATTTCTCCGAAAGTTCGACCATCACCCTCTTCTGGGCAAAAAATGGGATCGTAGCCAAATCCGTGAGATCCTCTAATTTCCTCCGAAATGACTCCGTACACGTACCCATCGAATGTGATAGGGTTATTACCTGGCTCGCAATATGCAATCACACTTTTAAAATATGCCCGCCGATTTTTTACTCCCTTTAGGAGTTTTAGTATGCCCTCATTTCCTATAGTTTTAAATACGTATGAGGAATAAGGACCAGGGAATCCCTTTAATTCCTCTATGAACAGTCCAGCGTCTTCCACTATGACCGGGACACCATACTCGTTTGCCGCGACTCTTGCAGAGAAACTTGCAATCGTTTCGAGGTCATCTGCCTGTATTTCAATTATCTTGCTCTTAAGCCACTCGACATTTATTCCGAATCTTGATAAAATCTCCCTTAACTCCATAAATTTATGCTTATTTCCGGTGGCAACATGTAATTTCCTTTTATCCTTGTCTTTTGCGTTCTTTAACATATCTTCCCCTCCTTCTTATCTCCTCAACCCTTTCTAGAACCTCTTTTCCGGCACTCTCTCCCACAATTTCGAAATATCCTTCCATGATCCACTTAAAGTACAGATCATCCTTCTCGTAATGGGTACTTTCCAATGCACGGCGCATGAGGTGTATATCCACGGCCCGATCCTCCAGTTCTTTCGAATACTCCGCCAATCCGAAGTCTATGAACACTATTCTTCCATCAGGGGAGAGTATCATATTAGAGGTTGTTAGATCACCGTGTATTATCCCGTTGTTATGAAGTTTTCCTACAAGTCTGCCGATTTCCCTGCATATTTCTCGTGCCCTATCTTCTGAAAGTTTATCAAGAATGTCCTTGAGAACTTGACCCTCTATACGTTCCATGATTATAGATCCGCTTTCGAGATCTATGAAGTAGAGGGCCGGGGTTGGAACTCCCGCCTTCTTTGCATCAAGGAGTATGCGCGCTTCATGTCGAGTTCTCGACATTCTTAATTTCATGTCGAGTTCAGGGATACGATATCTTTTAGGTATGCGCATTTTCCTTATCGCGTCAAATCCGTACCATTCTTCTCTGATAATCCAGGCCTCCGCGCCCTTCTTTATGATCTCCATGATGTTTCACTCCATAGAAATCCTTTATAGATCGTATCCTTAAAACCTATAGCAACTGCTTAAGCGTAACTATTCCGGGTGCTCGAGAAGGTCTTTCATTCCAAAGAAGATAACGGAGGTATAGGATTTGAGTTCAAAGAAAAAGAAGAAGCTAGAGATTGCTATTTACAAATACTATGAGGTAGTGAACGGAAAACTTGTGAGAAAAAGGAAGTTCTGCCCTAGATGTGGGCCGGGTGTTTACCTTGCGGATCACCCAGACAGATACGCATGTGGAAAATGCGGATATACAGAATTCAAAAAGCAGCCAGAAAAACGCAGTTAGGATTACTCTTTCTCTTTCGTCTCCTCAGGCAGTTTATTCCTCTCAATTATGTATTTTGGCTCTATTGCTAGTGCATCCTCCTTCGTGTTATATATGTGTATGACTCCTCGCGTCCTTGCTATACCAAATTCCGATAGCAAACTCTTGACATAAACCCTATCTATATCTGCCGCATACATTGCTGCTATTTTCTTTCTTATTTCTACCCTTCTAGGAGTCCCCTGTCCGGGGTGTTCTATTATTACTTCTATTTCCTTCCTATGCAATAACGGGTTATCTCTCTCCTTCACAACCTTTATTTCTAAAGACATGCGTAGGTCCCTCCATTCGTGATATTATATCTAAAGCCTTCTTCTTGATATCCTCATTTACCTTTATCACCACGAGACCCTCATTTGGTTGTCCATATATTATAACTGCCCCAAGCGGGGCATGTATTACTGCAGGAAGGGTTAATAAGTCCTCCTCTCCTTCCACAAATATCCTGATGCGTTGACCGGAGTTAATTGCTCTCTTTATGGCAAGCCACGCATCCAAAGTTATCGTACCCGCCGGATTTTTTGTCTTTATATCAATGGCATCACATACCCTTGGGCTTTGATATTCCTTTCTAAGAGTCTTCATATCCACTATGGAAACATCCGGAACGAGTCCCACATCGAGTAATGACTCTGTAACCACATCACCTACGGCTACTATTAGGTTTGGCGAAAAGCTTTTTATTATTTTTACAGCCTCAATTGTCGATTTTGGATGTTTGCCACGGATCAGTATTCCGATTGGCTTCTTTAGTTCATCACGCAGAGATTCCGGCAACACTAGGCGTTCGCTTTCTTCACTCATCATCTTACCCTCAAGGCATATCTCCCTTCCTTATTTATTTTCAGCCTTTTCGCAATTTCAGATTTTTCTGGATCGATTATGATAACTATACCTGAGAAATTTGCGGAAAGATTTCTGGAGCCGCATTTTGGACAAACATCTTTTCCTCTAACTATAAAGTGGCATTTTTTGCATGCTTTTTCCTTCAATTACTCTCCCTCTTTACGTTCTTCTATTCTTTTAACTTCCTCTTTTATCCACTCCAGCTTTCCTAGGAAGGGTTGACGCATGGTTAGACCTATTCTCCCACCTTTACCTCCCTTCAGGCTTATGGCTGTTATTCTAGCTCTAACTCTATCTCCTTCCGATAGAACTCTCCCGGACTCCTTTCCGAGGAGAGATGAACGTTTCGGATCATATGATATGAAATCATCCGTTATTTGGCTGATATGGCATAATCCGTCCATGGGACCTAAGCGCACGAAAACGCCAAAACTGACTACCTCTATGACCTCACCCTCGATAACTTCGTACATTTCGGGCTTAAACGTCAAGGCTTCAAATACAACTTCATGGTATGTGGCGCCATCACCCGGAATTATCTTCCCCAGCCCGACCTCGTCAACTTTTAGAACCATTATGACAAACCCGAGTTCTGAATCTAGGGTTCCCTCGTATTTTTCCTTAAGCGCGGAAAGAGCCGCCTCGTCGATGGGTTTATTGAGAAGGTTCGGTGGAATCCGCACAATATCTTTAACCTTAACCAATTTGTACATAACCGCACCTCCGGTTTTCTCAATAGAGTCTCTCTATATGATGGTTCCCTCCAGTTCGAAATGCGATAATTGTCTGAGAAAGATTACGGGAACACCATTTTTTCGAAGTTCTCTTCTTAACTTGTTATCGCAGGTCGCAACGCACCATTTATACTTTTTGGCGGTTTTTAATATTGTCTCATCGACCGTCTTGCCTCGACATTCGTCCGGAACCTTAATAAGCTTGTACTTCCTCGCAAGCGCAAGCGCAAAAGACGCCTCTCTTTTTGTTTTAGGAGACCCCGTTTGGCGCAGTTTCTCCAATTCTTCCAGTATGCAGTCCAATATTACAGGTTCAAACGCTCGCTCAACTACACGTGCTATTTCATGTTCTAGATTTATGTGCATTTTGGACGGAAGCATTAACATATTCGTATCCAGTATAACACCTACCTTTTGAGACCTTTCACTTGATGATCCCATACCCTATTAGCCTCCATCGTCCGCTTATTTGCCTACTTATTGCAACTCTTGCTCCCTCCTCTGCACATACTGGTCTTCTGAGCACCACCTCGATTTCATCTCCCCTCACAGAAGTAACAGTACCGACGGTCGCAGCAGTTCCGACGTTAAGCATCAAGTTCTCTCTCACTCTTATTTTCTCAACTTTTTTCATGTCTGCTGTTCCAACCGCGCGCTCAAGCAGGCGGGCCTCCAATATTAACGTATCCAGAACTGGTGGCAATGTACCCGGTTTTCCAGCAACGTTTCCGACCATTCCATCAGCTTTTGTTAATGAGGGATCTAAAGTCGTTTCTATGCCTATTAATCCCCCTGGTCCTGCTTCTTTTAATGGTATATTCCCCCCAGCCATCAAGTTTACGACTTCCGTAAATATTGGCTCATACACATTCCTCTTCACTGGTAATCCTGGCCTTATCTCAACTTCGTCTCCTAATCTGATTTTTCCTTGAATTATCGTTCCGCCCAGAACTCCTCCCTTCAGTTTATCAGGTCTCGTACCGGGCTTATTGATATCGAAAGATCTTGCAACGTAGAATCGTGCTGGTTTTGAGAAATCGCGTGTTGGCGTTGGTATGAACTCCTCAATTGCCTGTACAACTACATCTATATTGGCACCAAATACTGCCGACGTTGGTATAATGGGAGCGTCTTCTGCGACGGTTCCCTCAACGAATTTTTTTATTTGCTCATAGTTCTTTATTGCTTCCTCCTTCGACACTAGTTCCACTTTATTTTGAACTATAATTATATTCTTAACGCCAATTATTTGGAGAGCAACAAAATGTTCCCTTGTTTGCGGTTGGGGACATGGTTCATTTGCCGCAATGACGAGGATGGCTCCATCCATGATAGCTGCTCCGGATAACATCGTTGCCATTAATATCTCGTGACCTGGACTGTCAACAAACGATATCCTTCGAAGAACCTGAAGTTTTTCACCGCAGTGGGGGCATGTGTCTCCCTTTGCCATAAATGTCGTCATATAACATTGAGGTGGGGGACAATTCGGGCATTTCCTTATTGTGGCATCCGCGTATCCAAGTTTTATTGATATTCCACGACGAATTTCCTCACTATGCCTGTCAGTCCATTCACCGGACAAAGCCTGCACTAGGGTTGTCTTCCCGTGATCTACATGCCCTACAACTCCTATATTTATTTCACTTTGGCGTTTTTCGTCTTCCAGTATCAATTCACTCCTCACCCTCCTCCTTTTCTTTTGTCGCGCCCACTAACTCCTCTATGGGCTTAGGACCTTCTTTTATGACTTTTACGTTTACCTGCACAATGTCCTCTGTAATGGTGTTTCCTCTAACAGTCTTCTTTCTCCGCTCGCCTTTTCTCTTAGGATGAAAGCCTGGCGGGCCAGAGAGTAATACTCTTCTCCTAACACCACCATGAATATCTGGTCTCATCGGAAAGCCATCTTTGTCCGTGCCACCACGGATCTCAAACTCGTAACCTGGGAAGCCAAGAGGATCTCCTGGGACGATATCGCCTATCTTCTTGCCTATGAGGACCCGACATTTACTTTCGTCTAGAGTCACTTGGTAAGCTCTTCCGGTTTTGGGTACTGAAATTACGAGTTTCATTTCCACCATTGTGATCACCTTCCTCCATCTGGCGTTATTTCCGAGAACTCCTTTTTATTTTCATTATCTCGTTGAGTAACTCCAGTTCTTCGGATGATAATTCCTCAGAGAACTTTAATTTTAACGTTCTGATGTGTGGCTCCGGCACGTCGACATAAATTATATCTCCTTCTTTTATGTGCCTACCGACTATGGCTTCCCTTATAGATATTGCAACTTCCATACCCGCGGTTGCTTCCCGAAGACTCTGACCTGCCTGTTGAATTTGCATTATTTGACCTATATATTTTCCACTTGATGTCATAAGGGGATACCTAGGTCGTATTCTTCCGACGAGTACCTTAACCCCCACGATTGCCGGCTTACTTCTCCTAAACACATAACCCGGCAGTATCATTATTTTTGCCGGCATTATTATCTTTTCTAATGTCAATTTCTTTTCTTCTTCTCGCTTCTTCGTAACCCAATTATCGTAATCCTCAAGTAGTTTGTAGATTATGTTGCTCCAAAATATTGGAATGTCATATTTTTTAGCTTCCTCTTCGGCGTCCGGCAAAATTTTTACGTTAAAAGCTAGTATTGCTGCTCGATATGGATCCTTTTCCATGACAACTACCGCTTCCATGACATCACGCTTTGATACATCGCCAATACCTGCAAGTCTTATTGGAACATCATGTCTCCGTAAGTAATTTACTAGCGCTTCTAGAGATCCCAAGGTATCCGCTTTTAAAACAACACCAACCTTATCTGTCGAAATTATGATCTTCTTGACTTCCTTCTCAATCTCGTCAACTACGGATTGTAACTCTGATTCATCCCAGACCGCACGCATTGGAGAGCCAGCAACAGCGCCTTCGAGATTTGGAGCGACAAGTTTTACTCCTGCGGCTGCCACCACTTCATCTACCGGTGTGAACTTCTCACGAGGATCCCTTATTTCATCTAAAGGCTTTGGTAAAAGTATAGCACGAAGTTTTGTGACAATAGGTCCCTCTATTCCTCCTATTACGATGATATCATCCTTTCTCAGTACTCCATCGTAGATTATCGCATTCACTGTTAAACCGAGTCCGAGTTCTTCCTTTACCTCGAGAATAACTCCTTTTGCCGGCCCTTCCTTAAATTCGAGTTGTTTTTTCATGTAGCGCTGAGTCAGGCCGGCGAGTACAAGTAAAAGTTCAGGTATCCCCTCCCCCGTTTTTGCACTTGTTGGGACGATGGCAACTGTTTTTGAGAAATCAGTAACTCTATCAAACCTTTCAGCGCTGAACCCGACGGCACTCAAGGACCCGACTATTTGGTATATTTTTTCGTCTAAGTACCTCCTGACGGCTGGATCTTGCAGTTTTATTGATTCTGTAAAGTATTGTGTGGGTCCGGGTCTCCACCCGGGGATCCTGTCTATTTTGTTTGCGGCAACTAAAAATGGAACTCGCCTTTCCTTCAAGATGTCTATGCATTCCCATGTTTGAGCTTGGAATCCCTCCATTATATCAACTACTAGTATTGCGAAGTCTGCAGCGGCTCCGCCCCTAACTCTAAGGTTGTAAAATGCCTCATGCCCTGGAGTATCTATGACTAGGATTCCTGGGATTGTCAACTTCACTTTATACATTTCCATGAGTTTGCCACAAATTTTCTCAATTACGGGGGATGGAAAGAAGGATGCACCAATGTGCTGGGTCTAGCATCAGGCCGTGGAAAACGGCCTGATTATGCCCCCAGCCTCTCTTTGTTGGACGGCCGTCCCACGGATTTTATCAAGCAATGAGGTCTTTCCATGATCTATATGTCCCAAAACAACGCATATGGGCTGCCTTAGACGCATAAGATCACCTCACCAATTAGCGTTAAGAAAACAAAGAGTACTTAGGCAAGCAAAAATATTTTTGGCTTAGGAAAAGAAGAAGAAATGACGTTTAATAAACCATTCTATCACTGCATCTCTCATACTCGTATAGTTCATCATCGCTAAAGAATATTGACATTTCGTACTTTGCTCTCTCTACAGAGTCTGCAGCGTGAATTATGTTCTTCGTTAGATTTAGTCCAAAGTCCCCCCTTATAGTGCCGGGGCTTGCCTCTCTAGGATTTGTCGCTCCAATAAGTCTTCTAACGACCGATACTGCCTCCTCGCCTTCTATGACCATCGCAACTACGGGACCTGAAGTAACAAATGAAACTAACTCATCGAAGAAATGCTTACCCTTATGTATATCGTAAAGACGTTCGGCTCTCTCTTTATCCAGCCAAACCATTTTGAGAGCTACTACCTTAAGACCCTTGCGCTCGATTCTTGAAATTATCTCCCCTATGAGACCTCGTTGTACACCGTCAGGCTTTATCATTACAAAGGTTCTTTGTATTGCCATTTATTCACCCTCGTTTCTTCTCCTGTTCCCTTCCTCTCCAGAACTTCGTCCATTTGAATTTTCTAGGGTCTCTGCCCATCTCTATCATGGATATCCTACATTTGCTACTGCAGAACCAGAGAACCCTGCCATCATTTTTTACGTACATCATCCCTGTCCCAGGCTCTATTTCCTTTCCACAGAATGAACATTTTTGCCCACGTAACATCACGATTACCTCTTAGCCTCGCTACTCAGTTCACCTTACTGTGATCTTTCGTGCTTCACGTTCGGTTTCTCTTAACATTAATATATCGCCAAGTCTAACCGGACCCTTCACATTCCGGGTGAGAATCCTACCTTTATCCTTTCCTTCTAATATCCTTACACGTACCTGTATGACCTCACCAGCAACTCCCGTTCTTCCGATGATTTGTATTACTTCCGCTGGCGTTCCTCTGTCCTCGCTGCTCATGAAATACCACCTACTTCTCCTACTTCTTCAGCTCTTTTAATTTTCTTATTATGTCCTCTACGAGTTCTTTCGCATCTCCCGGATCTATTATGCACGCAGATGCTGCCTTTACATCTATGCCCGCAGCGGCACCCAGCCTTTCCTTACTTGGCACGTAGATATATGGGATGTTCTTTTCCTCAGCTAGTGGTGGGAGATGCATGACTATTTCAGGAGGATCTACATCCTCCGCTATCAGTACAAGTTTTGCCTGACCTCTTTCTATAGCTTTTGTTGTCTCATTAGTCCCCTTCTTTATCTTACCCGTGTTTCTTGCTATTTCAAGCGCCTGATACGCCTTTTCTGCAAGTTCCTTCGGGACCTCAAATTTTACATATGGGGGTTTTGCCATTTTCTTCCTCCCTCCGGCGCCTTATGCCTTCATGAGTCAGCAGTGAAAAAAGGTAATCCATTAGTGTTTAAGAAAATTTCGTTGAGTGAACAGAATTTCGCATTTAATAGGTTCAAACTGAGGAAAAACTCTCCCTCTCTTCTTACCTTCACGTATTTAACTGATAGTTATCAGATGATTATACGTGTGCCTTTAACACTTTCTCCGATCAATGCCTTTCTCAACAGGTCCGGTACGCCTCCATTTATGATTAACACCTCTTTGCATGATGTTCCTTTCAGTAACATGAGCGATTGTAACTTCCCAATGATCCCACCAGTTGCGTCACTCGGCTCCTGTCTTAGCAGTTTTACTAGGTCTCTAAGTTCATCAATTGAAATATTATCTATTAAGATCCGGCGCCTCTCGTCTTCCTTATACAAAAATATACCATCAACATCTGTCACAAAGATCGCTCGCTTGATGTTAAGATCTCTTACCACATTTACTAAGATTTTATCGCCAGATATTATCGAGAAACCATATGATACGTCTAAAACGACATCACCAAATAGTACGGGCGTTAGTCCCATCTCTAACACACGCTTAATAACTGTGACATCAAAGTAGGTAACTTCGCCTTTGTCCATTACAACAAACGACGATGGTTGCAACGAAAAAACATTAATTCCAGCATTTTCCAACGCTTTGACGACAATATCGTTAAGAATCAGCATCGCCTTACGAACTTCATGAACCATGCCACTCCATTCTTTCCCTTTCACTATTTTTTCGGCTAATTGATATTTGATTGCAAGAGGATGACCAAATGATCCTCCGCCATGTATCACAATTACCCTCTTACCAGATTCTGCAAGTTCGGAACAAAGTCTTTCAAGGACTTCTTTGTTTACGCTCCACGGCTTCCTTTTATTAGTTATTATACTTCCACCGAGTTTTACTGCTATGATGTCCTTCAAGAAACTTCTCCCTAGTTTTTAGTTCTATTACGTTTGCACAGGCTTTTGAGGTATTATTTTCGTCTCAAATTCCTCTACTGGGATTGGAAGATCTCCATCGGGTGGTATTGCTCCACGTTCGCGTAGGATTTGTCTCGCAAGTAACCAATAGATGAGAGACAACGCTTTTCTTCCCTTATTATTCGTGGGAATCACAAGATCTATGTATGCAGTATTCGCATCCGTGTCGCAGAGGGCAACTATTGGGATTCTGGCATCAACGGCTTCTTGAACTGCTTGCCTATCTGCTCTCGGATCCGTAATTATTATCACGTCTGCCTCAACGTAATATTTGGAAGACGGGTTTGTTAAAGTCCCCGGAATAAACCTTCCGGGGATGGCTATTGCCCCGACAACTTCAGCGAACTTTTTAACCGGTCTTTGTCCATACTGCCTTGCAGACACTGCAAGAATCTTTGATGGCTCAAATCTTGATAGGAATTTCGCTGCAATACGGATTCTTTCATCGGTTTTTCTGACATCAAGCACATACAGACCGTCTGGACGTGTTCGATATATGTACTGTGCCATATATCCGGTCTTTATTTTCGTCCCTATGTGGACTCCTGCTGCAAGATATTGATCCAAAGGAACTAACAGAGTATCGCTACTCATATTCCATCTCCTCTTCAGCTTCTTCCTCCCTGGCAGGCGGGAAACTGAACTTCAATACTTCATCTATCAACTCCACATGGCTCAATAACATTCTTCTACAACAATATCTTTTTAATCCTAAATCATCAAGGACTTTTTTCGGGTCTTCACCACTTTCAACTCTTTTCTTGAACTCTTCCCATTTATCAGCAATAACCTTACCACATGTAAAGCTTCCCGCCACCGACGGAAATTCGTCGGTGGTATCGGACCGGGATTATCATATCAGAGTCACCCTAACACCGTCGATGCATCTGATTCACCTCGATATTCAGCATTGATGTTTTCAAAATTCCCTCTTTTAATCTTCCTTTTGAGTTCATGCATCTGGAATACTGATATCAGGTTCGGGAAATTAAATGAGCATGGTGGTGAGTTAATGCAAAGGGATTTGAGAGCCATAGTTGCACGTGAGGCCGCGCGATTGCTATACTTTGGCGTTGTAGAAGAATATTATGCTGCAAAAAGGTTAGCTGCAGAAAATTTGGGAGTTAACGTTCTTCCAAGTAATAGAGAAATTGCACTTGCGTTGGACGAGTTTGCAGATTTGATAGAGGGAGAGGATAGAGCCAAGAGACTTGTCAAAATGCGAGAAGACGCCCTAGAATTGATGTTAATCCTGAAGGATTATCGTCCAAGGCTGATAGGGAGTGTTTGGAGGGGGACCATTACCAGAAATAGTGACATTGATATTGAGGTTTTTTCGGAGAATGTGGATGACGTTGTAGAGACGCTGATCAAGAATGGCATAAAGGAAATAAGAGTGGAGGAGGTCAAGAAGCACACAGATGATCTGAAGAGAGTATTTATTCATATAAAAACAAAATCTAGAAGGGGATTTGAAGTGGATATAGCCGTTAGGGATTCGAATGACCACGATAAATATGAAATTTGCGAAATATTTGGAGATCTTAAGAAAGGACTTTCTATAAAGGAGCTTAAAAGGGTTTTAAGGGAAAATCCTGTGCAGAAATTCGTCCCTATATGAGGGATTGATATGTTGGCGGTTGTACTCGCGGCGGGAGAAGGACAGCGCTTACGCCCACTCACCTTCTCGAGACCAAAGCACATGCTACCAGTGGCAGGAAAACCGCTATTGGAGCACATCATTAGATTTCTTGTTTCTGCAGGACTGAAACGAATAATTTTAGTTGTTAGCTATATGAAGGAAAAAATTCAAAACTTTTTTGGCGACGGAAGACGTTTTAATGCCAAAATAATGTACGCTTTCCAGGAGAAACCATTGGGAACCGCTCATGCTCTACTTACCGCCGCCGAATACGTAGATTCTGACAAATTCCTCTTAATTTATGGAGATGTACTTACAAAAAATGACAACATCATAAATCTATTAAGATTTTACGAAAAAAGTTGTGCAGATGCTGTGATTTCGACATATTATGTTCAGGACATCTCAAAATATGGGCTTTTGGAAATAAAAAATGGAAATGTAACAAATATTATCGAGAAACCAGAAAATAAGAGTTCCGGCTACATAAATGCTGGAATATACGTATTTAACTCTGCAATTTTGGATACTATAGAGAAAGTAAAACTTTCTGTTCGTGGCGAATACGAACTCACAGACGCCATTCGGGAAATGATTACACGCGGTTATACGGTTAAAGCGTACGAGTTAAAAGATTGGTGGATTGATGTGGGGTATCCGTGGGATCTCCTGAGAGCAAACGAGTTACTGATGCGTGATCTCCAGACTGATATAAGAGGGATTGTAGAGGAATATGCTGTAATAAAGGGTCCTGTTGTGGTGGGGAGGGATGCCGTTATTAGGGCAGGAGCTTACATTGAGGGGCCTGTAATAATAGGAGAAGAGAGCGACATTGGGCCAAACTGTTACATACGCCCGTATACGTATATAGGGAGGCGATGCCGAATAGGTAACGCGTGTGAGGTGAAAAACAGCATAATAATGGACGGAACACACATTGCTCATCTATCTTACGTGGGTGATAGCATAATTGGCGAGAATGTGAATTTCGGTGCCGGCACAATAGTAGCAAATCTTAGATTTGACGATAAACCTGTGAAGGTTACTATTAAAGGTGAGAAAATTAGTAGCGGAAGAAGGAAACTTGGTGCGATAATTGGAGACAACGTAAAAACTGGTATCGGGTGCACAATAATGCCCGGAGTTACTGTAGGTCCAAACAGCATCCTTGGACCGAACGCCCTAATATTACATGATGTCCCACCGAATACTGTTGTTAAGGATAAGTGGTAACTTTTCGAAAAACTTTACACATGAATGAGGGTTTGATATTCATAGAGAGTTGTCGTTGGGATGTGAAGAATGTCCGGTCGCGATGAGAATTATGAGAGGAAAATTCGACGAGAAATAGACAAGATGCTTGCGAAGTTTGCGGGGAGGATGTTATCCAGAGCATATGATGCGATCTACCATAAATTGCTTAAAGCGATGCAGGATGGAGTGATAAAGGTTGATGAGTATGGTATAGAAATGGATCCAGAGACTTTTAGAAAGATTTTCCCCGCACTTGCAGAAGAGGTGTTCTCGGGAGTTGCTAAGTGTTCCATTTCTGGTGTTAGAAGTGAAGGAACGAGTTATGTCGATGAACTTAGAAATCCGGATGTGATAAGCTTTATAAGAAGGGCAAAGAGCGTAGATGAGGCCCTTGAAGTTATAGATTTTCTTGAAAAGCGTGGTGAAATTTCAAAAGAGTATGCTGATCGTTTACGGAAGCAGTTACGCGAAAAGGGATTAGAAAGTTTCGGTCCTCGAAAAGAACCTGGTTATTACATAAAGAGATATTACAAACCACGTTTTTACGATTTTGAGGAGGAAGATTAAAAGATAGTTGCTGGTGAGATGCATGAAGGAGATTCTCATTTCATTGCTAATATCTTTGTTACCACTATTTGTAGCGCTCACTTTAATGATATGTTTAAAGAAGGCTAAGAGGTCAGAACTTTTAGTGCGCATATGCGCAGCATTTGTTATTTTTTGGACAATTTACTGTGTTTTTTCGGCAATGTTCTTTATGTTAATGGGAAGAGAGCCCGAAGTACTAATTACTAGGACAACATTCGACTGGAATGCCGTGTTGTTGATGTTATCATTGCTGTTAGCCGAGGCTACACATGCCTTCATTGTTGCGGTCGTGTATTATCCGCTCTTCCTTTATCCGTTAATTTACGTTTTAGCGCCGATAATTTCCGTCTTAATACTGTGTATTAATGTGGGCACATCACGATTGAAAGAAGTAGATACGTGGATCGACATAAAGTCTTATGAGAGGATGAATTGGAAGGAAGAAGTGGAATTTCTGAAATTGTCAATTGTAAGCCTTCCAGTATCATTGTACTTCCTAGTAACGATACTGAGACTATTCGGATATGAAGAGAACCCAATGGCCGTGGGAACTACGGCTCTTGGCTGGATAATTGAAGTGTTCGTAGTAACGCTACTGGCGTTTATTCTCGGAGCGCATATTTTGTATGCGGCAAGAGTCTATCATCAAGGAGTCTTCTTAGGGGAGGTTTTGAAGGGTAGAATCTTTCGAGGCTTCCTTGTGGTCGGGCTAATAATGTCCATAATGAGCATCTTGACGTTTTTGCAGGCACACCCGATCGCCATTTACACGATACTCTACTTTTCCGCATACTACATTATGGTTGTAGGAATATTTCTTCTCTTTTTTAGATTCTTTGAACCGATCTCGGTCTACATATTTGTGAAATTGATTGCTTTCCTGAAGTCACCACGAGAGCTTAGAATTTCCCCCATCTCTATTGTGATAAGCGTAATGTGTGCTGTAGTTGCTGTTAGCGTGACATTGCTTTTCATGCGAACATTCCTTATCACTGTTCAACAACCGTTGACATACAGAATATCAGAAGACATTTCTAAATGCTTGATACGGCAGGTTGCAACGTATAACTCCATATTGAATGTTTGTGCAGTACTAACAATGTCTGCTGTGCAAACTCTCCTAGCTATAGTAGTACTCTCAGCTACCGCGTTTGTCACGAAGAAGGCCCTCCTGGGACGCGGAATAATCGTTCCGGCAATCTTTACTGGAATCGCCAAGGTTTTCACGGATATCATTCTTGTCAAGATAGAAAGATCCCTATTCTGGGAAGTGTTTGTATTCTCTGCATTCAAGATCTCTAATGTGATGATCTTTTTGCCACGTTCTGCATTCCTGAAGATGGATCCTATACTGGAGACATCATTCATTGCATTATTTTATCCGTACGAGATACTAAAAACAATTTCGACTATATTGGTGCTGATAATAGCGTTTTATCTGTTCTTTGGAGGCATTCATACGTTTAGAGTCAAACAAGCGCGTGCAAATCTGTTATTCGTATGTGAAAGAGATGGTTTGCTTGATCGCGATACATTATTTAAACCAGTGGATGAACTGCCCATACTGATCGATTCTGTAGAATTAAATGATAACGAGAGGAGAATTCTTGACCTTTTGAGTCAGTACAAAGCGATGAAGTTCGCATCGCTTTTGGAATTGTCAAATATGAACCGAAAAGAATTAATTTCCGTGTTGAAAAGTTTGAAGCGCAAGAAGTTAATAGAGATGTATGCATGCGATTTGGAAGTGGAAGTTCCGGTACCCTCAATTCTCGGGCTTTATGTCGTTAGTAATGAGGGTCTACCCATATATTCTGAAGAATTTGCAGAAAAAGCTATAGATCCGACTTTGATTTCTGGAATGTTCTCCGCAATTTCTAGCTTTTTAAAGGAAACTGTAAGAAGTGCAGAACGGCTAAGAAAAATAGATCACGGGGATATAATTATAGTGCTCGAGTATGGATCTAAGTTTTTCGTCGCATTAATAGTCGACCGAGAGACGCCAGAAATCCGTATGCGCCTGAAGAACTTTGTTACGATGTTTGAAGTGAAATACGGCCGATTCATTAAAGAGGGGTACGTTGATCTTGGAAGGTTCGCGGACGCAAAAGATCTCGTGAGGGAGGTTTTTGGCGAATTCCTACAATAATCAAATTGGGTGCTAAAAGTGAGCGAGATAAGGCCTATAAAGATAAGTAAGGGTTTAAAAGTCAGTGATTTGATCCACGAATATGGAAAAGCCGGGGTTTTCGGGGCAGGTAGGGTCTCACGAGCCGTAGAAATCTTAAGCGAGATGTTTTCTGATGACAAAGCTACTGTCTATTTAGGCTTCTCGGGTGCGCTCTGTGCAGCTGGTATGCGACAAATATTTGCAGAAATGATAAAAGAGGGGCTTTTGGACGTAATTGTAACTACTGGTGCTAATGTTACTCATGATATAATAGAGGCGCTTGGAGGCAGACATATAAGGAACATTAAGTACTTAGATGATGAGGATCTCCGTAGAAGGCAATTAAATAGAATATTTGATGCATTTATAAGCGATGAGGCTTTTATTACCTTTGAAAAGAAAATCCAGATGATACTTTCTGATATAGAGGAAAAAAAGCGTAAAAATGGAATTGCTCCCTTCGAACTCATCTGGGAAATTGGCTACAGAATAAACGATCCGAATTCCATGGTGCGGCAGGCGGCTCTGAATAATGTTCCGATATTTTGCCCAGCGATAGTAGACTCAATACTAGGTCTGCAGATCTATCTCTTTTCTCAGGAAAATACCATCAAGATAGATCCCTTGAAGGACTTAAGGAAGATAATAGATATAACATTCGAATCTGACCGTAAGGGTGCAATTATTTTGGGAGGTGGTGTCCCCAAAAACTTCATATTTCAGGCAGCGCTCATTACAGGGAAGGGTTTTGATTATGCAATTCAAATAACGATGGACAGGCCTGAGGCCGGGGGTCTTAGTGGAGCCTCGATTGCTGAGGCGATCTCTTGGGGTAAAGTTAAAAGTGATGCGCAGTGGGTTGATGTTATAGGTGATGTGACAATAATCTTTCCGTTGATCCTTTCGGCAGCATTGGATAACATGGGAAAGGGCAAAGGTTCTACTCGCTAAAATAGTACCAGGGCTCATGCAATTTTATGGTCTCTTTTCTCTTCTTTTCCAGGCCATACCTTTGGTAAGGCTTTGTTAAATGTCTATGTGCACGAGGCGGTGGTATGTAGAGTCCATCTTTCAGATCTCGCTTTATTTCTTCTACTTCTTTTTCTGCATCGACCAATTTTAAGCCACACTTTTTACAGCGATAACCACCTGATCTGCCCAATGACTTCATACGTTTTCCGCACTTTGGACATTTGGGGTTTCTAGAAATAAACTTTCTTGCCAACTTTACGATTTCAATTTTTTCAAGGTTTACGGTAAATTTCGAGCCATTCAGAGGTCTAACACCCCCATATGCTATGATTTCATCGCCCGGTTCGAGTTTTTGAATTATTTTGCGAAAATCTCCAGTGGGCTCATATGCTGCAGCATCTATGGCGCCCGTCTCATCCCTTAGTCTCACTATTACGTGCCCACCCTCAATTACCTCGGGTTTAGAATCAACTATAGCTTTGATTTTACAGGGCAGATACGGCCTTAGCTCGGATATTTTCCTATAAACTATAAGATGATCATCGGTTCCCTGGTTTGTCCGAAAAATCACCCAACATGCGATTGGCTCGCCCGTCTTGATGTACTTTAGCGCTTCGATTAATACCCTAGGATTCTCCCCCCTAATGCCAAAGAGCACCGGATCTGGGCCATGTGGTGTAATGAGAATTCTACCGGTTTCATAATCGACATTATTAAAAGTGAGCGGAAAGGTTTCCCTATCCATCAGCATGACTGATTGCGGATCCACTCTCCTAGGAGTTCCCCAATTCTCTCTTTTCCTATACGCAAGCAACTCGTACGTGTAATCGCCATCAAGAGTTTCGCCGACTGCTGCAAGAGCTCCTATAATTCCTCTGCGTTCCTTATAGCCTATTATCTCAACATTCAACATTTTTGCGATTCTCTCTGCCTCCTCGATTTCGACAATATCTCTTATTACCTTTTTTGCAAAACACTTTAGCGGTGTAGGAATCTTTCCTCTTAAGAACGCTATACCGGGATTTGTCTTTTCATCCTCGATCATAAACCATTTTTCTACTTCCTGTATGACTGTACGTTTTATTTCTTCGATAAGATTCTCGTTTACGAGAACTCTTATTGCTACCGCGCCGTTTCCCCTCGTCTTGTATGGTACATTTGGGTTTAACCTGATAAGGTTGGGATAGTCAATGAATTCAACTTCGAACTCCTTTACAAGTTTTCTGATAATTTGTGCTGCTATGTAAGTCGTACATCCACCCCTTACCGAGTCTGTATCATCTATTCCTATGTGAAACTCTATTTTGGGGCCAAAATGCGAGATTTTGCTCACCACCTTGCCAGAGGCAACAAAAATGCTACCATTGCAAGAAGCATCGCCAATAGTATTTTGTTTTTAACGTTTCTTGCATTAGCGGGCGATGGATCCTTTATCAGTTTCACTGATAAAAATACGAAGAAAGAATCGGCTACTAAAACCCCTATCAGATACGCTATTGTCAGCAAATTCATTAGATACGGTAAGGGGCTCAATAAAACCGCGGTTATATAGAATAAAGCTGCAATTTTTGCCGCTTTGTCCTCTCCAAGACTTATCGCTACTGTTTTTATTCCTTTGGCCTTATCTCCCTCAACATCCACGATTCCCTTATTTACTTCACGGCCCAGATTTGCAAAAAACGCTAAAAGAGCAAATATCATTAGAAGATGTGTTACTCCCACGCCCACTGCGATGCCACCATAGAGGAAAGGGGCAGCAACGCACGCGCTTACTACTGCGTTCCCGAGCAAACCATACTTCTTCAGTTTGAAGTTATACATTATTGCGAGCGTCCAAAAGAGTAGAGCAAAGAGAAAACTGTACAATCCGAGCAATGCTGAAAAGAGAAGCCCTAACGCTGATAAAATTGCGGAAAATATTAATGCCTCCTCGGGACTTATCGCCCCCCTTGGTATGGGTCTATGAGGCGCATTGATAGCATCAATATGCCTGTCAAAATAATCGTTTGACGCATCTGCGGCACCTTGTATCAAAAAACCGGTCAGAAAGCCAAATATCGCGTGATATGAAGAAGGAGCACTTCCATGTAATGCAAACAATTCCCCTATTATCACCGCGATACCTATCATCACGCAATTAGGCACACGCATTAACTCGATAATGGCCTTTAACTTTTCCATACTCTCTCCCACTCTTTCTCAAGCCGTAGAAAAAACGATAATGATGGGCCCGGCGGGATTTGAACCCGCGACCCCCGGCTTATCAGGCCGGTGCTCTAACCATGCTGAGCTACGGGCCCTGAGGTTGCACGTGCCTACACATCCATATATTTTAGTGGTGGACCCGCCGGGATTCGAACCCGGGGCCTCCGCCTTGCGAGGGCGGCGCTCTACCACTGAGCTACGGGCCCCATCATTACTCTTTTTACCTTTAACCTTTAAATTTTCCTACGTGTTTACATGTTGCTTTCCGGGATAAAAAGAGTTAGTTAACATGTAAAGTTGATCTTAGACGAGGACTAAGACTATTCTGGGAGGGGTGATTTTGCCTAAGAGAGGATGTGCGATCAGTCTAAAGGTTATGGTTTTAGGGGAGGTAATCTGGCTAAATTTTCAGATATACTGTGTATTCTTTGCCGCCCACTTGAAAGCTTTCCGAGATCATTCCCTCAGTGGTTGGTGGTGTTCCGAAATTTATACTTCTTGCCTTATGCATTTCCTTTAAGTCCTTTTCGAAGGGCTTGAGGTCTTTCGGCAACCATAACTCGCTTATTGAGGCTCTCAATGATATCTTCTTTGATTTTTTCAGTTTCCAGACACAACTGTTTGCTTTCAGAAGTATCGGCGTTACATTTGTTAAATCGGTCTCCCACTCCTTTGTCGGCTCAGGAAATCTCTCCAAATGAATGCTCTTGTTAGGAGAGTAGAGAGTGCGGTATATCTTTTCCGTAATGAAGGGAGTTATCGGAGCGAGCAATTTCAATATCGTCTTTAGAGCTGTGTGAAGTGCATACCATGCGCCCCTTTGCTCTTCCTCCGAGAATGTTCCGTCTCTATTATAGGCACGTGATTTTACGAGTTCTATGTAATGTGATGCAAATGTCTCCCATACGAATGAACGTATGACGTTTGCAGGTATTTGGAAGTTAAGGGCTTCATACCCCTTCTTTGCCTCTTTTATCAATTTGTTCAGTTCTCCGAGGATCCATCTATCGGCGGGGAGTAATGTGAATCTCTCCTCAGGTATAGGGAACGCTGAGATGAAACGGGCAATGTTCCAGAGTTTTACCAAGAATTTAAACGCTCCTTGGAGTCTTTGTTCCGAGAATCTAATATCAGATCCGAGACCAGCCTCCATACTAGACCATAGCCTCATAGCGTCCGCGCCATATTTCTCTATCAGGGGACGCGGCCATATTATGTTGCCTTTTGACTTAGACATTTTTTCGCCTTTTTCGTCGAGTACCATGCCGCTTATCCATACTTCTCTAAAGGCGGGCGCCTTGAGTAATAGATATGACCTAAGAATTGTGTAATACAGCCATGTCCGGACAATATCCTTTCCCTGAGGGCGTAAAGAGCACGGAAATGTTCTTTCAAAGAATTTCTGATCTCTCAGATACCTTAGTATTTGTAAATTGCTGATTCCTGAATCAAACCACGTGTCAAATGTTCTCTCTTCTCCACGGAATCCTTTTTTCGACCCACAGTGGGGACACTTATCAAAGGGCGGGGGTTCCCTCCATGGCTGATAATACTTTCCCGGTGGAGGCACTACTGCTTTTCCGCATTCCAAGCAGTACCATAATGGTATCTCCGTTCCGTAGTACCTACGTCTACTGATGGGCCAATCGGTTGTCACAGCATTTATCCAATTTAGTAATAATTGTTTGCTCTCGGGAGGGAAGAATTTGATCTCATCTACGATCTTCTTTAATTCGGGGAGAAATTCTACCTGCTTGAGATAGTATTCCGGCATTATTATGAACTCTATTGGATCCTTGGATCGCCAACATATCGGAATTCTATGGATTATTTTTTCTTTCTTTACTACGAGCCCCAGTTTCTCGAGATCCTTTATTATCTCTTCTCGAGCGCGTTTTACGGGCAGGCCCTTGTACTTGCCCGCAACTTCCGTCATTGTGCCATCGGGGCTTATTGCCGTTATAGGTTTCAACTTCAGCTCCCGATAAAGGCGTACATCTGTGTAGTCACCGAATGAGCATACCATCATGGCACCTGTTCCAAATTTAGGGTTTGCCTCCTTATGTGGTATTATCGGAACTTCTAAGTTGTATATCGGCACTATTGCAGTTTTCCCATGGAGTTGCTTGTATCTATCGTCATCGGGATGTACTATCACACATCCACAGGCGCAAAGCAACTCGGGGCGTGTCGTAGCAATAATTAAGTCCTGCCCTGTCTCTTTCACCTTGAATTTTATATAGACGAGAAGGGTTTCTTCTTCAGCGTACTCGACCTCGGCGTCTGCAATTGTTGTCCGGCAGGTAGGACACCAGTTGTTGGGCCTGACGGCTTCGTATATCAGTCCTTTTTTCCAGTATTCTATAAATGTCGCTTGTGTTATTCTTCTATATTCAGGACTGTCAGTTCTATAAATGTCCTTATCGTCGAAGGAGTTGCAACTAAGGCCCATTCTTCTGGCGATCCAAATTATGTCTTTTTCATACTCGTCCAGTAATTTCTTACATAGTTCTATGAACTTTTCGCGGGGCACCTCGAAAAACCTAACATTAAACATTTTCTCTGCTTCTACCTCTATAGGTAAACCGTTTCTGTCAATCCCAAATGGAAATAAGACTTCATATCCTTGCATGCGCCTAAATCTTGCGATCATGTCTATTTGACCGTAATGTATTGCACCTCCGAGGTGCCATTTTCCACTTGCATAGGGTGGCGGTGTGTCTATGGAGTATATAGGTTTGTTTGTGTTCTCATTGAACTTGTATGTTTGTTCTTTTTCCCAAAGTTCTAGTATCTCCTCCTCTATCGAGGGATCCCACCTAGTCTCTCCTAATTTTGGCTTAAACTCCATACAAAATCACCTCTCCACGTATCAATCCATGGAGAAACAGACTGCAATCGCAATCTTTGCCTATATGGAGAAGTAGACTGTTTTTCTCGCGTTGCTACGATCTTGTTAGCAGTTGACTTTACAACACCTCCAACTCACATCGGGAACCTCCGTTATTAGGAGGATGTATAAGGTAGATCTTTAAATAATTTTTTACCCTTGATGTTCGGGCATGCATACATATCCAAGGAGCAATGTAACAGGAGAGAGTCAGGTGTGATGCATGAAGAGGGTAGTGATAAAGATAGGCGGTTCTATAATCTTCCGGTCAGATGGAACCTTGAATGATGATCTGATGAGGAAGTACGCGATCGTAATTAGAGATTTATTAAAGGACGATATCTTGCCCTCTATTGTGACCGGTGGTGGCATTATGAGTAAAAAATACGTAAAATGGGCTAAAAACTTCGGCGCTAACGATGCATTATGTGATATGCTTGGAATAACGCTATCTCGCGCAAACGCCTTACTACTGATATCTGCTCTTGGAGATATTGCATACCCAACCGTTCCAACATCCTTAGAAGAAGCATTGAAGGCTATAGCATCGGGGAAGGTCGTAGTAATGGGAGGACTTCAACCAGGGCAATCAACAAACGCCGTAGCAGCACTTTTAGCGGAAAGTATTGGTGCTGAAATGCTGATAATCGCTACAGACGTAGATGGAATTTACAGTGCTCCGCCTGAGATGTCCGATGCAAAATTGCTTAAAAGGATTTCGCCAGGCGGGTTGCTGTCGTTAATACTCAAGCATTCGAGTTTTGAAGCGGGAAAGTACCAGTTGTTTGACCCACTTGCTGTTCTAATTATACAGAGAGCCGGAATAGTTGTGAGAGTAATCAACGGAATTGATCCCGAGAATGTAGTCAGAGTTCTTAGGGGCGAGGACATTGGTACGTTAGTACTGCCTGAAGACAAGCGATATGGTGCGGGGGGTGGGATTTGAACCCACGTAGGCCTACGCCAGCGGATCTTGAGTCTCGACCGGGGGTCACGTATAGCCCCGACCGCCGCCTTTGACCGGGCTCGGCCACCCCCGCACTGCGAATGTATCTTATTATCACGGGTTAAATTAAGTTTTCTCTTGTGAAGGTGGGATATGTACAGGATGAGAGATGCTATGTCTGGCGTTGACGGTATTAGAGCACTATCAGAGAAGTACAAGTTTCACAAAGACCTCGTGAGGAGATGGATCTGCCGATATGGGTTTAAGAGGGCAATATCCATAATTAAGGCCCTAAAATCGCCCTGCAGGAGAATCAGCATAAGGGTGAATTTGCTGAAAGCGACCATTGATGATGTTCTTAGATACTTTGAGGAAAGAGAAAATGTTAATGTAATTCAACACCACAAATTGGAGGAAGTTATTTTTGTCCTAAGTGAGGGCCCATTTAAAATTCCGCATTCTGATAAAATAGTCGTCGCGGATAAGATGGCCGCAGAGAGCGTAATGATGGGCGCAAACTTGTTTGCGCCAGGCGTTATTAAGGCAGAGGGTGTGAAGAGGGGAGATGAGGTGATGGTTGTAGATAAATATGGACAAGCGGTCGGTTACGGAATTGCTGAGATGGACGAATTTGAGATGAAAAGAAAGAGAAAAGGATTAGCTGTTCGAGTAACCGTAAGTTTATATAAGGTGCCTAGTTTTAGGGGAAGCCCTATTTTTGAGGAAGGATACGTTTATCCGCAAAGTTTTCCGGCAATAGTTACCAGCAGAGTTTTGGATCCGCAACCAGGCGAGTTAATAGTAGATATGTGTGCAGCACCTGGCGGGAAAACAACTCATATATCGCAGCTTATGAAAAACGAGGGAAAAATAATTGCAGCTGATAGATCAAAAAGAAAGATCGATGTTCTTCGGGAAAACATCAGGAAGATGGGGGTAAGAAACGTACAAGTGTTACATGAAGACGCTAGAAGACTCCCGGTTCTCTTTCCGTCTTTAAAGGCCGATAGGGTTTTATTAGATCCTCCATGTACAGCTCTCGGCGTCAGGCCCAAGCTATTTGAGAATAGAAATGAAAAAGACATAAAGAACTCAGCGAGTTATCAGCAGTCTCTTCTCAGAGCTGCCGCTAAGATATTAAGAAAGGGTGGAGTTTTAGTTTATAGTACATGTACCCTCTCTCCCGAAGAAAATGAACGAAATATTGAGTATGCTGTTAATAATTTAGGGTTTGAGGTCGCAGAGCAAGAATATTTCTATGGATTCTTTGGTGAACCATTCTTTCCTGACTATAGGAGGGTGCAAAGATTCTATCCGGATTCTCATGATACTCCCGGATTTTTTATAGCAAAACTGGTAAAAGTCCGTGATTAATCATCCTTTTGTTTGTTTATTCTTTTCTTCCACGCAACTTTCCTTTTTAATTCTCCCCCACATTCTGGGCAGATATTACCTGAATAATCGGAAGGATATTGTCTTTTGCAGAACGGGCAATACAATCTCCATTGGATTTCCTCTTTTATTCCCGAGTAAGCTACTGGGGTGAAATCTACAGAGAGTCTTCTTGCAACGTTCTGGATCGCGTAATCATCAGATACTATTATTGGTTCCACGTTTCTCTCTCGCTTAAGTTTAAGAGCTAGTGCTAATAATTTTATATCCGTCGCATCTAATTTCCATAAATCACCAGTGTTGCGTGCTTCACGCTTTACTATCTCCACGTATTCGTCCTCAGGTGAGAGAACCTTAACCTTTCCGGATAATATGCTTACGTCTAAGACAAACTTTGCCCTTCTTGTTTTCACCTCATCAAGTACCTCTGGAACAGTGTATTGCTCAAAATCGGCAAATTGTGGATTAAATCCTCCGATAAAAGATGATGCGTCGAGAACCAACACTTTATGCCTTTTACTTGACATTTACAGTACCACGCTTCAGCAAGCTAAGTATTTCTTCAATAAGCTGTGGAGTCGAGGCTGCAATAACAGACACTTTCTCTGACAGGTCTATCTTGTAATTCATCGGGCTTCCATTGCCATTTCTAATAATAGCGCCACTTTCCTCAACTATCAGTTTTGCCGCTGCAATATCGGTGACTTTTAATGCTCCCCGAACATCCACTAGTGCATCATACGCCCCGCAACCAACATAACACAATTCGAGTGCTACAGCTCCGAGTAACCTTATTTTCTTAACGGCACTTATAAGACTCATAATTGTTGATTTGTCAGTATTATACGCGTAGAGGCATATCATTGCATCTTTCAATGACTTCACATGGGAAGGTTTCATTTTATCCCCATTCCAGTACGCTCCCTGACCTTTTATCGCCTCAAATACGTCTCCGCTCACCAGGTCTCTCACGAAACCGTAGATGATATTATCTAGTGTATTTCCAGTCGCTATTGCTGCTGAAAAACAATAAAACGCGATACCTCTGGAGGCGTTTGACGATCCGTCGAGCGGATCTATTAGAATCGTAAAATTCGGTTTCTTTCCTATGATGATTTCGCCGCTCTCTTCACTTAATATTCTAACATCCTTAAAATATTCTCTGATGAACGATAATGTTGTATCTTCCGCAATTTTGTCTATAAACTTTGTATATTCGCCCGCAGGATTTCTCCCAACTATCTTTCTCCCTTCGGGCCGTCCTCGCAGTTTTTTGGTACTTTTGATAACCTCATTCGATAACTCCACAAACATTTCACTTATTTTTTCCAAATCCAACATACAGATCGCCGTGTGTTCTTCGTAATGAAATTATACGCGCCTTACATTCATGTCTCTCGGACGAGTTAATAACGTTTTTCAGGATAACATAACCTGCGAGATCCAGTACTTTTTTCGCTTTGTCTATGAGAACAGTGTCGCTTGTTGCGACTACGTCTCCTGATTCCAAAATTTCCCTATCAGGACTTTTTGAAGTCTTTGCTGTTCCTCTTATAGAATACTCCATCAGCATTTTTCTCATCATAGCTGCAAGTTCGCCACTTCTGCTTATAGGTTCGTCCAGTATTATTGTTGCCGTTTTCGGTTGTAGTTCTTTTATTGCTAGGATCATGAGCAGAAGCGCTCTTTTTGTTGCCTCAGAAATTCTGTACTTTCGAAATACACCTGCAATGTCGCGTATAAAACCGTCATCGCATAAGAGGAGGAGCCTGCCGAGCAAAAAGCTTTCTATGGTTATTAAGACATTATATCCGTCTACTGATAACGTGTACCTTGGTAGTGTGGATGGAGAGACCTTTTTTATAATCCTCATTCGCGCTATTCTGAACGGAAAAACTGCACGTAAGAGTATATAACGCTCATTTTCGGATAGACGATAATGTTCACTTACTATTCTTAAAGCTACATGTTGCTTATATCCTCTATGCAATAAATATCTATAATCTTTTGCAGCCTCAATAAGTCTTGCGGGTGAAAAAATTTCAGACACCAGTAAATCACCAAGATGAGTGGGAAAGATGAAAAATACCTTAACCGAATAGCGCTCCAAGCCCTGTAATCTCTTCCTCTTCCTTCTTCTCTTCTTTTTCCTTCTTTTCCTCTTCTGCCTTTGCCGGAGCTTTTTCTTCTTCAGCAGGAGCAGAAGGCGCAGTAGATGCGATGGGAGCGACAAAAGATGCGCTCTTTATGGCCTCTTCTATGTTTATCTCACCTATTGCTGCGACGAAGGCCTTTATCCTAGCAGCATCCGCCGATATGCCTGCGGCTTCGAGGACCTTTCTGAGGTTTTCTTCATTTATTTCCTTTCCGGCCCGATGCAATAGCAGTGTTGCATACACATATTCCATTGCATGCACACCTCCTTAACATTAACCAAACAATGCACCTAACCCTGTTATTTCTTCTTCCTCTTTCTTTTCCTCTTCCTCTTTGACTTCTTCCTCCTTTATTTCTTTTTCTCTTTTAACCTCTTCGACCGGGGAAGGTGCCTCTACCGCAATCTCCTCAGGTATCAACTCGGGGTTGCGTTCCTTTATTTTCAGTGCGAGTGATCTAGCCTCCATATCGGCTTTTGCAAAGAGTTGTTGCAGAACCTCCGGAACCGGTAGGGCTACCGATAATGCAAGACTGTAAGCTTCCATATGGGCCTTCTGGAGAAGTGCAGGCATGATTTCACTGATCGGCAGTGCTGCGTTCAAAGCCAAGTTTAGGGCTTCTTGTTCAGCTTGAGAAATCATTTCTTTGAACTTATCGATATTAGGGAGAAGATCTTCGCCCTTTAGTATTATCCCGTCATCATATGCTGCATGCATGGTCAATCCTACGGTTATTGGTTCGATTCCCAGTCTTGAGAGAATTATGGCAACTTTTCTAGAAATCCTCTCTCCTGCTTTTACAACTACAGTGTCTTTGGTGACCCATATGGTTCCTGATTCCACCCTAGTGGGTATCCCTAGTTCACTGAGTTCGCTTATCACAGGTCCTGGGGGTATCCCCGTGTTTCCGGCTGGAACTATAATGTCATTCGGAGCAATTTGGCCTGCCTTCGCCGGCGCGCGCATCTTGTTCTTTTCTAGAAATAAATTGAGTTTCACGGGATTCTCGTTTGTTAATATAAGTGCGGTTTGACCTCTTACTTCATCTGCAAGTTTCGATATTCCCTGTTTAAACTGTTCAGCCCTTCTTAAGGCCATCTTTATGAATGTGTTCTTCGATACTTTAATGATCGCCTTATCTCTGAGTGCAAACCTTAATTTTTGTAATTGAGCGGCACCTATTCCTTCGATCTTAGTAATACCTACAGCCTTGAACTTCTTAATTAGTTCTAACAACTCCCTTACCTTTTCTACTTTCCTCTTCGGAACTGGCCTGCCTTGCCGCGTTAATTCTACCTGTTGCATTCCTATCACCTCAGCCTAACCTCCACTGTGGGACTCATCGTAAACTTCAAATGCACGGATTTGAGATGTTCACGCCCGCGCTCAAGTTTTTCTAGAACAAAATCCACCACAGCCTTGGCGTTTTCTGCTAGTTCCCTATCATCCATGTCCTCCGTTCCCACTTTAGTATTAATTATGGGATTATTTCGCATTTTTATCTTCGTCATCCTCTGAAATCTTTCAACTATCGACTTAATGTCCGCCGTTGGTGGAATGGGAGTTGGCATTTTTCCACGTGGGCCAAGGAATCTACCTAAGATCCTACCGACAAGTGGCATAAGATCCGTTTGTGCAACGAAGAAATCAAATTGCTTAGCCAATTTCTTTATGGCTTTCTTATTACCTTCTAAAGCCACCAAATCATCCCTTGTTATCACATGGGCATTTGTTTCTCTTTTTGCACGAAGCGCCAGATCTCCCTCTGCTATAACACAAACCTTTATTGGCTTCTTTATCGGGTGGGGGAGTACCACGTTTGCAGTGATCCTGTTCTCTGGCTTATTTAGGTCTATTCCCTTAAATGACATGAGTATTTCAAGAGATTGTTTAAATCTCCTCTTCTTATTCACTTCTCTTAGTTTCCTTATTGCCTCTAAGAAATTTTCAAGCGGTATGGACATCAATTATTCCTCCTTTAACAGATGATCCCACAGTCCTTCATCAATTTCCTTTTGAACGACTTTCGGATGTTTGCCCTCAACAGTGACCCCCATACTAACACAGGTCCCAAGTATCGTCTTAACAGCAGCTTTTAGACTGTACACGAACATATCCTTCATCTTCATCTTCGCTATTTTTATCACTTGTTCCATTTTAAGGTCTCCTATAATCTCGGACCCGGTGCGCCCACTACCCTTCTCCTTCTTTAGTTCCTTCAGTATGAGTGCACTTGCTGGCGGGGTACCTATCTCTACCCAGAACTCTTTAGTCTCTTTATCCACCGTCACTTTAACTGGAACTTTCATCCCAGCAAATTCCTTTGTTAGTTCATTTATCTTCTGAACAACCTGATACAGGTTGACCCCTGTTGGGCCGAGGGCGGGACCGAGAGGAGGGCCTGCAGATGCCTTTCCTCCTTCCACTAATAACTCCACCGTTACCTTCTGGCCCATCACGTACCACCTCCACTTTCAGATCTGACGACTTTGATTACATCTATATGGACCCTAAGTGGTATTGGGGACGCAGATGTCAAGAGTTCCACGACGGCCTCTTCCTTATCTGTATCAACCTTAATTACTCTAGCACGCTCGCCTCTAAATGGGCCGCTTGTTATTTCAACAATATCCCCAGATTTTATAGGTGTTATTGCTGTTTTTGGAACTAAAAATTGCTCTAATTGTTCGATCGGAATTTTTCCTATCGCGCGTCCTTTCACATGGGGAATGCCAAATGTTATTCTCCTTATTGTCTCCTTATTATCCGCCTCTATAAAAATAAATCCTCTAATCCCATCGGGAATCAAAATTGATGCTATGGGTTCTTTCCTCTCTCGTGCCCTTCTATAAATTATAGATGCAACTATTCGCTCCTGTCCAGCGGTCGTTCTGATCGCAAAAATTCCCATCTTTCTTCTCTCTTCGCTTTTACTCATGTCATACACCCGTTAAAAGAGCAAATAGTAGTCTGATCGCAAAGGCTATTAGTCCTAAGATTATCAGCCCAAGTGCGGAGATCCTTAATCCTATTTTTAACTCTTCACCCGATGGCTTTTTAGCCATTCTCAATACACGCCTTAAGTCCTCAAAGAAGCTTTTTATCTTCATCATTATCATCACGCGCCAGAGGGAAGATCGATTTGCGTGTGAGCATTCAGAATAAATTCATTACGTCTGCTGTGCCAACTCCCTTAAAAATTTATTTATTAGGAAATTTACGCGATGAAAAGAAACACCAAGGATGCTAAAAGCCTCCGGGCAACTCGACCTCGTGTGCGTTTAGATGCTCCAGGAGTTTGACCATGTACGAGGAATCTATACCCGATGCTATTAACGTTATTCTCACAAATCTTTCAAGTGAGGGCTCTATAATAGCACCCCACTTTATTTCTGCCTCAGGATCTATCATCGACGATATCCTTTCTATGATTATCTGCACATCCTTAAGTGTCAGGTCCGGCCCACCTGTTATGTTTATAAGTGCACCACGCGCACCACTTATGTCAACATCCAACAGGGGGTTGTATATTACTTTCTCGACGGCCTCCGTTGACCGGTTTTCTCCTTCACTTTCTCCGACTGAAATTAGTGAGAGTCCTGCATCTTCCAATATTGTTCTCACATCGGCAAAATCAACATTTACAAGCCCTGGTTTGGTTACAAGTTCCGTAATTCCCTTTACTGCGCTTATCAATATCTCGTCTGCAAGGAGGAAAGCCTGAGAAATCGTGAGATCGGGATTTATGGACAATAATCTGTCATTTGGTATTGCAATAACCGTATCACATATCTTTACCAATTTCTTCAATCCCGACATTGCATTTAACAAGCGCTTCTTGCCCTCTACTTTAAATGGCAGTGTGCAAACAGCCACTGTTAATGCTCCTTGATCCTTCGCAGCCCTCGCAACGATGGGTGAGGCTCCCGTTCCGGTTCCACCCCCTAGGCCACACGTTATAAACACAAGATCTGCACTTACGAGTTCTTTTATTCTGTCAAAGTCTTCTAAGGCTGCAGCTTCACCTATCGACGGGTCGTTCCCGGCGCCCAATCCGCCAGTTATCTCCTTACCTATTAGCAATTTTCTATCAGCCTTTGCTGATAAGAGGTCTTGAACATCTGTGTTTATAGCAAGCGTTTCCACACCATCTATTCCCAGTTCCTTTAACCTAGTTACAGTGTTGTTTCCAGCACCTCCCACTCCAGCCACTAATATCCTAGATCGCATACTCCTCAGTATTTTCTCAAGCTCCTCATCAGAGTACCATGACCTGCTTTCCACATCTCTGCGCTCATTGGTATCAAGTAAACCCTCCGCTATGTGATCCATTATGGTCACCCTCGAGAATTCAGAATAAAAAGTAGGGCGCTTCTTTTACAACTGTGTACTCTTTTGGTGATACGATGATGAGGATCAAAATATTATATAAGGAGCGCTAGCAACGCCTTTTCCGTATGAAGTCGGTTCTCTGCTTGATCCCACACGACCGAGTGCACGGGGTCATCTATAACTTCGGGTGCAACTTCCTCTCCTCTGTGAGCGGGAAGGCAATGCATAAAGATGAAGTCTTTCTTCGCATGTGATACGAGTTCTTTATTAACTTGCCAACCTTTAAAGTCCTTCTTTCGTTTTTCCGTCTCATGTTCCATGCCCATTGATACGAAGACATCAGTATAAATGACGTCCGCGTTTTCAACAGCCTCTATGGGATCATTTGTTATTACGACCTGCGAACCACTATGTGATGCGTTCTCCATTGTCCATTCTATTACGAATTCTTTTGGCTCATAGCCCTTAGGGGTTGCCACCGCAATATCTGCACCAAGTTTTGAGCACGCTATCATCAACGAGTGACAAACATTGTTTCCATCGCCCACGAATGCCACCTTGACTCCTTTCAATCTACCTTTCTTCTCAATTATTGTCATGATGTCTGCTAGTGCTTGGCAAGGATGGAATAAGTCACTTAACGCATTTATTACCGGAACCGTTGCGAATTCCGCAAGTTCCTCTAAATCTTTATGATCATATACTCTAGCGACTATTCCGTGAACGTATCTACTCAATACTCGTGCAGTATCGGATATTAGTTCTCCTCTTCTCAGTTGCAAATCGTCCCATCGAAGATAGAGAGCCGTGCCACCTAATTCATACATTGCAACCTCAAAACTGACTCTTGTACGCGTTGATGGTTTTTGGAATATCATTGCGATCGTCTTATTACGTAAAGGCTTTCTAAACTCGCCATACGCTCTTTCCCTTTTAAACTCAAACGATGATTGGAGAATGAACTGTATCTCTTCAGGAGAGTAATCTTGAAGTGTCAGGAAGTCTCTACCACGAATATTTGCCATAAAATTCACCCCTTATAACCCACTAAGAATGTTGTTAACGAACCATTCTGGGTCGAACTCTTTAAGATCATCGAGCGAGGTTCCCGTTCCTATAAATATTATGGGTTTTCCGGTAACATGAACTATCGAAATTGAAGACCCACCTTTTACATCGGCGTCAACTTTTGTTAATATTGAACAATCTATTCCTACTGCCTCGTGGAACTTTTGGGCCTGTTCGAAAGCGTCGTTGCCGGCCAGTGCATCCCCAACGAATATTGTAAGATCTGGTTCGACCACCCTTGCTATTTTCTTCATCTCATCCATCAAATTTTTATCTGTTTGAACTCGCCCAGCAGTGTCTATTAGTACCGCATCTATTCCTTTCGCCTTTGCATGCATTACAGCGTCATAGGCGACGGCGGCCGGATCCGCCCCATATTGATGTTTTATGACCCTAACACCGACCCTTTTTGCCAATTTTTCCAACTGTTCTATTGAGCCCGCCCGGAACGTATCTGCTGCTGCAAGAACGACAGAGTATCCATGCTTTTTGAGGAGATTCGCAAGTTTGGCTATCGTAGTTGTTTTTCCTGTCCCATTAAATCCCACAAATAACATAACCGTTGGTTTTCCCATTTTTCGATTTTTCTCAAGCATTTCAAAAATATCAACCTTAGAAGGAGGATTTAGAATCTTTAATAACGTATTTCTTAACACATCAAGAACCAACTTTCGCGGGTTTTCAAGAATTCCTATTTTCTTTCCCACGAGAGTCTCTTTTATCTTTTCGGCCAACTCTTCAGCGACTGGTAGTGCCACATCTGCGCTTACAAGTGCAAGTTTAAAGTCCCATAATATTTCATCGAGAGACTCTTCGCTGAGCGTTTTTTTGGTGACTTTTTCCAAGAGCTTGCCTATGCTCCTTTTGAGCTTTTCAAACAACGTATACACCCGTTTATTGCCCTTTCTGTTGTACTCTTTGCTGTTGCAGTTTTTCGGCTATTGATTGTATCTGTCTTTGCAATTCTGACATCCGTGCAAGCAGTTGAGCAAGCAGATTTTCCCTCTGCATTTTTATGTTTTGGAGTTCTGCAATCCTATTTTCGATAAATTGTTTTGCTTGCTCAATGGGCTTCAGTATTGCAACATTTGCTCCAACATTTATTATCACGTTCTCGTGGTCCACCAGTTTTGCTTTGAGAAAAGCTCGGCCACCTATGGGTATTAATATTTCGTCCCTTCCCTCTCCTCTTATAATCCCCTCTAAAGTCTCCGCTGTTATCCTCAACTGATCTATCGATGCACCAACTATATACAATTCCTGCTGTATTAAATCTGCTTGAGCCTTATAGAAATTATACTCCATAATCAATTTCTGAAGTGTGTTTTCGCTAACCTCTTCAGCCATTTGTATTACCTCATTATTTTGTCTGTCTTGCAGAAGAACCTTACTATTGGATCCTCTACCTCCTCAGGAGATATCTCCGTCACATTTGATATTTTTATTGCCCGTCGTTTGACGCGGTGATCACTTCCTATTTTCGACAAAACATATTCTATTGCGTGTTCTTTTTTCAATGCACGTACCTCTTTGACGAATCTCACTATATCACCGTTGTTTCTGAAATATCCTTCTATCCTGAATACTTTGGGATGCTCCTCCAAGGAGCAACACCTCAGACGCCGAGGGTTTCACTAATCCTTACCATTTCGTGATATGTAGTGTTTAATCCCACAGCGGCGCCCTTCGAGTTTGCAATCATTCCCGCACCTACAAATGGCATACCATGGTTAACGGTGCCGATACCTATAGGGACTTTAAATATAGATGATATCCACTCTATCTCCTCATCCGAGAACATTGGATTTAATAATATTCCCTTATTGGTTGCAACCCCACAAGATCCAACAAGAGGGATCGTGTAATTTTCTCTCCTTAATACTTCAACATCCAGTACATCGGCTATTATCCTAATGGCTTTAAAATCAAACTCGGGATGCACAATCGCATGTTTATCATTTGTAAGTATAAGGTTACCTAGTGCCGTTAACTTTGACGGCAACCTTTCGATATTGACATCACCACCGAGTTTCTCATGTAGCTGCCTTATCTCATCATCACTCGCATAATATGGAACCAGTATTCCTTTGGAATTAGCAGATACAAGAACGCCAATTAACGTACTATCGCCTATCTTCGCCTTTATAACCGGAACATCCAACGTTCTTTCTAGAGATTCTACTATTTTTTCCTCAGCATCAAATCTTACAAGAACAAATTTGTCTGTTGCGACTGCAAATACTCCGATATTAACATTGCCATTTATGTCTATTCGTATGATCGCCAAATTCTCACCCTTCGGCTAAGTAAACTGTCACGACATCGTCCTCTGTTTTCTGAGCTCTGACCTTTATCTTCCGTGGAGGCTTCTGAATACCTCTCTCCCATATTTTCTCGTTTAACTTTGTGTCTATTTTCACTTCTTTAGCTTTCATATGCCTCTTTATAAATTCTTTTATCGCATTTATTGCCTTCTTCGCTCTCTTTCTTCTAGAAACACATATGAATTTTTTCGCAAGGGGAATCACATATATTCTTTCCTCTTTGACAACCTCTGCTCCCGCGGACCCCGCTTCTTCCATATTTTTTCACCCTAAAGTTAGAGTTTTAGTCTTTTTCGCCTCCAATGTCTTCTTTTGGGATGTGTCCTGACCCTTCCCTTCGTTCTTACGATAACCCATAATGGGACACTTCTATTTGATTTTAAAGCGCTTGCAAGTCGTAATTTTTTTCCTAAAGGTTTTGCTCGAGCCATTATGACACCTTCCTACCTAAATTTTATTTTCGGCTCACGTCTTGTACTATACAATCTTTTGAGGATTTCTTTCAACATGTCATCGGTTATAGGTAGCTGAACTCTTCCAGTCTGGGCAAGCCTTATCAATTCTAACTCCAGTTGTTCTGCAAATGTTGGCCGCACCATTTTTATCCTTGTTAATCTTTCTCTAGCATCGGGCGTGAGAATCCTTCGAAGAATTGCTGCCTTCTGCTCTTCCATTTGTCTTCGCAGTTCTTCCCTTCTACGTGCTTCTTCCAACTCCCTTTGCAACTCAAGTAATCTTCTTCTTCTAAGAGCCTCCAACTCGGCATCCTCTTCCAACATAACCGCCTCTCATCACGTACTTTCTTAATATTTTGTAAGTGCTGGTATTTGTTTTTGCAGTTTTATTTTTATTTCATGTGCCAGTTTGTCGAGGAGAGATCTACCCATATTTGTGAGTCTTCTTCCCTCTTTCGGAACCTTTTCGACTAGTCCCACCGCTTCTAGTTGTTGCAGAGCCTTTCTGATTATGGACCCACTACCTTTGTAGAAATGCTCAGGGCATGCACCATTGTTTTTGCGACCACCATACATGTTCCTAAGGCGCGATACGCCTATTGGACCATGGATGTATAGTTTTCTCAGGAGAGATGCACACCTAACGTACCACCAGTCTGGATCAGTGGGCGCTCTTTCCTTGTGTACGCCGGTTTTAACGAAATTTGCCCATGGTGGGGGTTTTATCTTGGGACTTTTCTTCAACTCCTCGGCAACTCTCTTAATGAGGAGATCTGCTGGTACATCATATACCGTTGTCACGGCACTCACGCCCTTGAGATGATTACTTTCTGAAGGTTATCATTAATTTCAACTAAAATTTTTTGTCATCGGAAGTTCCTTAAGACCTCTTCTTAACCCTGTTAACTTTGTAGGGGTACCTTATTTGTCTTTTACAGTTAAAGCACGTAATGGTAATATGAGGATATCTATTCGTCCTGAGTCTAACCCGGCAATTAACACCGGGAACGAGGAATGTACCACAATGTTTGCAGATTCTCCTCTTTATATGACGCGGTATGCGAACCCTACACTTCATACTTATTTTGCGTATTAAATCTATATACCGTTGTGCAAGTTCTGGCAACTCCTCGAACAACTTGCTTGCCATCTCATATAATATCTCCATTCGCTGGCGGGCAAGGTCTCTTATCAGTGCGCGCTCACTCTTCCTTCTAGCCATTGCATCACATTCCTCATCATTTTTATTGGGTTTAAGACCTAATTTTTCATACACGCTTTAATGAATATAGATCTTTTTGGGTGCTCACAATGCTGATGTTCATAGTTGCAGAAGCAGCACTCGAGGTGATTCCTCCAATCTTGAGACATTACAAGGCCATCCAGAGGCTTGCAAGCAGAAGAGGAAAGCGTCCTGATGAAATGCTATTAGACTCTTCACTTCATCATTACTATATGAGGGCGTATCTAGGGGATTTTCACAAACGCGGTCGCCCTGATATTGTACACATGATTCTCCTATCAGTCATGGGAACCCCACTCAATAAGGAAGGATTGCTCTCCGTCTACATTCACACATATAACGATTATGTGCTTTACATTAACCCCGAGACAAGGCTTCCTAAGAACTACAATCGATTTGTTGGCCTTATGGAACAATTATTTAAATTAGGAAAAGTGCCCCCAGAAGGAGAGGCATTAATCAGACTTGAGAAGAAAACATTAACTCAGTTGCTTGAGGAATTGAACCCTGATAAGGTGATACTGTTTTCGGAAGGTGGAGAATTGGTTGACCTTTTCGAGTTCTTTAAGAGGTTTTCTCCGGATGAAAATATAGCAGTCATGATTGGTGGTTTTCCGCACGGCAGTTTTAGGGAGGAAACGGAAAAACTTGCTGATGTCAAAGTATCCATAGATCCTGAACCGTTGGAGGCGTGGGTAGTTGCATCTCGGATAATTTACGCATATGAATACACTATCGGCGTGACGAGAAATCGTTTATTGAAAAAGTTAGGGTGATAAAGTTGTTAATAGGAATTGTGGGAAAGCCCTCATCGGGAAAAACAACGTTTTTGAATGCTGCATGTTTGACTTCATACAAAGTTGCCGATTACCCGTTTACAACCATAGAGCCCCAGCCTGGGACTGCTTTTGTCCGCGTAAAATGTGTTTGTAAGGAGTTTGACGTTAAATGCAATCCTAAAGTGGGTTATTGTGTCAATGGCGTACGATATGTGCCCGTACATATGCTCGATGTTGCTGGTCTCGTTCCAGATGCCTGGATGGGAAGGGGGTTAGGGAATAAGTTCTTAGATGACCTTAGAACGGCAGATGCCCTGATTCATGTGGTTGATGCAAGTGGCTCCACTGATGCTGAGGGCAGAAAAGTGCCACCAGGATCATGGGATCCGGTAAAGGACGTCGAATTTCTCGAAAGAGAGATAGCTATGTGGATAGTTCAGATACTCAAAAGGGACTGGAGAAGGCTTGTAGGCAAAGCACGAAGTTTAAGAGTAAAGCCGGAGGATGTATTATTTGAACGATTATCTGGATTGAAAATTTCAAAAACGGATATAGCATCCGCTTTAAAGGCCAGCGGGTTGGAGGGAAAGAAGCTAGATACTTGGAATGATGACGATCTGTATAATTTCGTTAAAGTTTTACGAGAGATATCAAAACCGATGATAATTGCTGCGAACAAAATAGATTTGCCATACGCGGAAGAGAACCTCAAGCGACTCATAGAAGTATTTAAAGGAAGATATGAAGTTGTTCCTTGTTGCGCTGCAGGTGAATATGCACTTAGGCAACTTGCACAGCGAGGGATAATCAGTTATAACCCAGGGGATTGCGATTTTGAAATTTTAAAGCCGGAAAAACTTTCTAAAGATGCTTTAGATAGATTGGAAAGGTTAAGATCTCAGGTGCTAAAAAAATATGGATCTACTGGCGTACAGATGGTATTAGAAAAGGTAGTATTTGAGTTATTGGATCTTATCCCCGTATTTCCGGTAGAAGATCCAAAGAGACTTACCGATCATCATGGAAATGTGCTTCCGGATGTCTTTTTGGTACCGAGGGGCTCAACCGCACGGGATTTAGCTTACATGATACATACCGAATTAGGAGATACGTTTCTTTATGCAATTGATGTAAGAACGGGTATGAGACTGGGTGAAGACGAGGAACTCAAAGAGAGAGCTGTTGTAAAAATTGTTGCAACAGCCGCGAGGAGGTAGGAAATATGGAAATTAGAGTCTTGGTAACTGACCCTATACACAAAGATGGCATCGAACTTCTGAAAAAAAGTGGTTTTTCTGTAGATGAAAAGCCTGACATTAGCCATGATGAACTCGTGAAAATAGTAGGAGATTATGAAGTACTTATTGTGAGAGGACGTACTAAAGTCACAAGAGACGTGATTTCGGTTGCTAAAAAGTTAAAGGTCATTGGGAGAGCTGGTGTCGGTTTGGATAATATAGACTTAGAGGCCGCACGAGAGAGAGGTATTACTGTATTCAATGCGCCGGAGGCCGCGTCAGTTGCCGTTGCAGAACTCGTATTTGGGCTTCTAATTGCAGTAATGCGCGGAATATGTTTAGGAAATGCGGCACTTAAAAGAGGAGAATGGATTAAAGCAAAACTTATGGGACATGAGTTAAGAGGAAAAGTTTTAGGAATAATAGGCTTAGGCAGAATAGGAACCGAGGTTGCAAAGCGCGCTAAGGCATTTGAAATGTACGTAAAGGCGTATGATGTTAGGGAAGAGGCCCGGCAATTGGCAGAAAGTTTAGGAGTCGAGTTTGTCGGGACTTCTAGGGAGGCGTTTGAGGAGTTGCTTAGAACTTCTGACATTATAACGATTCATGTCCCACTGACCAAGGACACTTATCATTTAATAGGCAAAAAAGAACTATCACTCATGAAACCCAATGCTATCATCATAAATACCTCACGAGGTGGGGTTATCGATGAAAATGCCCTTTATGAGTTCCTCAAAGAGAGAAAAATATACGCCGCAGGACTCGATGTTTTCGAACAAGAACCCCCACGAGATCTGCGATTAGTCGGATTACCCAATGTGGTGGCTACACCACATATAGGGGCATCAACAGAGGAGGCCCAAAGAGCAGCATCTATAACTATTGCTGAGAGAATAATTCAGTACTTTGGAGAGAAAGGATGGCGCCGGGGGCGGGATTCGAACCCGCGCGGCCCGTAAGGGCCACGGGCTTTATGGTCGAAATCTCCAGGCTTGCGCCCGCCGTAGCGGTCCGCGCCTTGGCCAGCTAGGCTACCCCGGCGCGATAATACCTATATGGGAGTTATGGTGGGGAAATGATTACATCCCGATACGGTACTTCGCTCTACTAATTTTACTTTTGGTTTTGACAGAAACTTATATTTTTTATGACATTGGTTTGCTTAATGGTGCTTCGCAAAGTCTTGATAAAAACACGAAATATCCTTTCTTTTTCGCTAAAATTTCAAGATTGCCGAATGTTTCTTCCATGAACTTCATTATTCTTTCTGCGCCTTTATTTCTTTTTGCGACGATTTGTAGAGTTCCTCCATTTTTCAAATGTATTGGTGCGAGTTTTATTAATTTGATAACAGTATCGAGTCCCTTATGGATCGGAGGGTTAGAAACTATAGCATTGAACTTCATGCCTCTAACTGGCTCATAAAGATCTCCCTGAATCACTTTTACATTTCTCACACCGTTTCTCTTAGCGTTCTCACGCGCTAACATTACTGCCCTCCTGTTAATATCCGTCATTATAACATGCAACCTTTCATTTATCTTTGCGGCCACTATCCCTATAACACCATAACCGCATCCAAGATCTAGGAAAGTTCCCTCATTCGGAATTTCCATGGTTTCGACAAGAAGTCTTGTCCCTAGGTCTACTTTCTTGTAGGAAAAAACTCCAGACGCTGTTAAAAACTCGAATATATGCCCTCTAAGGACAGTCTTTACGAGAAAAAGTTCAAATTCTGTAATCTGCTCTTCTGAATAATAATGCGGCATTCTAACCACTCTTCTTGAATTCCTTCCAACTAGGATACGTGCCTCTTTTCATAATCACTCTATCGATGGTCGCTGCTATGCCCTTACTCTTCTTTAGTATTTCCTCCGTCGACATAACTGCTCTGCCCAATGCTATAACTTCATCTTTTAATGTAAAAATCGCAACAAGATCCCCCGGCTTTATTCCTTCGTGTAATTTAACAATCCCGGGTACGGTAAGATGGGCACCATGACACAAGGCATCTACTGCCGAGTCACGCACCCAAATATGCGGCAGATGATCTAATGCGCGCTCGACGGGCTGTATGCATTTTCTCAGAAACTGTTCGTCGCCATCTTCCTTCCAGAAGTGATAAGCATCCACAAGATCATGAAGTGTAACCAGTGTTTCATCCTCTTTAAACGGTCCAGTTCTTGTCCTCCTTAGCTCTCTCATGTGAGCGCCGCTACCTAGTGCCTCGCCGATATCAAAAATAAGCTTTCTAATGTAAGTTCCAGCTTGACATCCAACCCTCATCAGAACGTTTCTTCCTTCTATCTCCAGAATTTTTATATAGTAAATCTTTCTCGTTCTAAGGCGGCGTTTCACAGACGATCTTACCGGGGGACGTTGATAAATTTCGCCCACAAATTCACTAACGACTTCCCTGATTTTGTCTTCTGGCACATCCCTGTGTAAGTACATGACTGTTACGTACTCTTTTCCTGCAGGTAATAGTGTTTGTATGACCTTTGTTGCATTTTCTAGCGCTATAGGAAGCACTCCAGTGACGCCGGGATCCAAAGTTCCTCCATGACCCGCTTTTTTAACATTTAATATCCGTTTTATCCAAGCAACTACCTCATGGCTTGTGGGTCCCGCTGGTTTGTCCAAATTTATTACTCCATTTTCTATTAGACTCTCTATTGGACGTTCGTCTGGGTAACAACCGTATCTGGGATCTGTTTCTGCCTCGCTTTTGACAATGATCTTTCTTTTCACATCGGATGGAAGCTTACACTCCATTAATGCCACCAGATACTATTCAAAAAGATGGTAAATTAGGACTTCGGTTCTTGGATATCGCAAAAGAAATCAAAGGGATATTTTAACCCTCTCACGCATAAAATCGAGTATGCCTTCTTTCTCCAGAGCACTTCTTACCTCATCATCGCTGGCATTCTTTGGTATATTTATTTTGCGTGGTGTAGGCTCTAGATGCTTGATATTGCATCTTCTTCGCTTAACACCGGACACATCCTTTGGTCCAGTTACCAGTACAAAATTTTTGTCTATAATGTCTACGATCACGCACTTTCTTCCAGCTTCTCTTCCCATAGTCTTCACACATATCCTTCCGATATCTATCAGGCGCTCTGCACTCATGACCATCACCGCACCTTTTGTGATGCTAGGTATTCTTCAATCACAGTTTTTAAAATCTTGAGTACGCTCTCTATTGAAAACTTTTCTGTATTGATCATGACGTCGTATATTTTCGGATCAAAAGGCTCCGCTCCATATATCTCCTTATATCTCTTTAATTCGCTCAACTCTCTCTCGAGAGTCTCTTTATATGCCTGTTTATAACTTATGCCGTCTCTTTTTGCAATTCTCCTAACCCTAACTTCCAAAGGGGCGGTTACGAGTATTTTTAAGTCGGCAATTTCACGTGCAACCCATGCAGTCAACCTTCCATCAAGAACAACATTGCCCCTTCTGGCCTCATTTAGAGTTGTATTGTCGATCATTCTGTCTATCTCATAATCTTTTTCAGCTTGCTTGCTAAATTCACTTAATGATAGCCCCTTTTCCTTTGCAAGCCGCCTAAATATCTCTCCTGCGGAAAAGTACCGCAAATTAAACTCCTTTGCTATAAATTTTGCATATGTTGTTTTTCCACTGCCAGCGGGTCCGCTGATCGCTATTGTTATTTTCTTCACATGAACATTCCTCGCACGGTCTCCTTTATCTTACGAGATAGACAATTCGGACATAAGTATCCACCATATGGGCGCTCGGGTCTTCTGGAAGATTTTGGCAACTTTCTTAGTTCACTGGGTCTAAGTCTTGGAACGCCTCCCAGCGGTTTTCCACAGAGTGCACACTTCGCGAAGTCGACCTTCTTTTTCTCGTAATGAATTACAACGCGACCTCCTGGAGTTCTAACGAAATGCTTTTTCGCAGACCTCGACCTATACCTTGGTTGCGGCATTCATACATCCCCCAAATCACATCTTTACTGTTAGCTTTCTCAGGAGAGAGCCGAATGAGAAGCTGCAAAGTACGTACCACCATATGAAATTTAAACTCCCGATACCGTCCTCATAAACTTGACCAAAGAATGAAGGTACTTCCACAGGAACTAAAACCACCGGGGCGTCGCCATAGACCATGTTACGGAGTATCAAAAAGAGCGTTATAAACACTACGGATGATATTATGAAGAACTTGAAGGTTTCCTTTGCGAGTTCCATTTCCAACTTTTTTATCCTCCTTTCGTGTCTCTTCAACTTTACGAACTTCCTCTCATCCCCCTCTCTGTAAGCTCTCAGCAATTCGGATCTCCATTTCTTTATTTCGCTACTATATCTTTGAACCTTATTTATGTCTGTAGTTACTTTTTGAATTAGTATCGAGAGAGCTGAGAATAGAAGAGCAAATAGAAGAATGGAAATCGTGGAATACGGCATCGTTCTTAATGTTTCTATTATATCCGCCATTCTTTTCACCCGTTATTCTAATCCTAAGAACGCTCTCACTGCCGGATGCAATTCAGCAAGTTGTTCTCTTAGGATTAACTGGTAATATTGATAAAGAATATCAACAAAGAGGAGAATTCCCACACCAGTCCCTAATGCCCCTAAGAAGTCTGCAAATACCGCGAGTAGCCCTATTAGAATACCGCTGAAAATTGTGACAGGAGGAATGTATCGCTTAAATATTCTTTCTAGAATTCTCTCGGAGGACCTAAATCCGGGAACCTGAAGGCCTGCCTGTACAAGTTGCTTTGCTATATCAGCGGGAGCCATACCGGAAACTTCGACCCAAAGCACACCGAAAATCACACAAAGTATTAAGAACAGCACCATATAGGTAACCGCGCGTACTGGGTCCTCGATTACTGCTTGAATACCACGTGGTGGGCTCAGATAATAAGCTAACCCCGTTGTTGGCTTAACAATGCCTTCCTCGGTAATCTCATACCTTCCAAGTATATCTACTATGAGCCTGAGAAATGCGTTTTCCGAGTCTCCCCATCTTCGCCATGTGAGTTGCGAAGTGAAGAGAATAATTGCGTAAAACGCTTGAGCAAATATTACTGGAATCACGGAAACATACATTAAGCGTATTGGATAGGTTCCTCTTATTCCTCTAAATCTAGAATAAGCAACAGGGATCTCTATTCTACACGTTTCTATATAAACTATTACTATGAAGAGTATTATTGTCGTTATAACTCCCGTCATGTCAGGTAAATTCTTCCCTCTATTTAATATGGATATAAGTTCATTCCACTTGCCCGTATTCCAAGCATTGCCCACTGCCTGAAAGAATGCTATCACCGCGCCGTAGGCATAACCATCACCATTGGGTATAGAAAATGGAGAAAAAGCATTCCACATAATTCTGTCCGCAACACCTGCTATTATGAAAATACTAACTCCGCTACCTATTCCCCAACCCTTTTGTATCATTTCATCCATCAAGATGATTATTATCCCCGCAAATAATAATTGGAAGAATATCAGAACTGCTGTGTTGAACGCTATTCTGCCGTATGCACCACTAGCTATGTACATTACTGCTTGAACCATTGTGAGTAAAATTGCTAACACCTTTTGAACACCTGTAAAGAGCGCACGATCTTCCGGATCACTCAAATCGATATCTATCATTCGAGATCCTACTAGTACTTGCATGAGCAATCCTGCTGTTACTATAGGGCCAATGCCCAACTCTGTTAATGTTCCCCTAGATGATGCAAGAACCACTCTTATGGAGTAAAAGACGTCGGGAGCATGTGGGGAGTGTGGAATCCCATAAAGCGGTATGTTACTCATAATTATGTATATTATCATGACAAGTAGCGTCCATCCCAATTTTTCCCGAAGACTGACTCTACGGGTTGGAGGCTTTACTTCCGGTGTTATTCTTATCAGCGGAGAAAATGCCTGCAGAAATTTACTTGGCATTTCTAACTACCCTCGGATGTCTCGCCTATTTTTATAACCTCACCACCAGCATTTATTATTTTTTCGGCAGCCTTTTCAGAGAACTCTATCGCTTTAACTATAAGCGGTCTGGTGACCTTCCCCTTTCCTAACACCTTCTCGTAACCAAGTTTTGTCACGTCTATCACTATTTTGTCATCTTTAAATTCCGCCTTGCCCTCCTTGGCAAGTCTTTCGGCAATCTCGTCGAGTTCTCCGACATTTATAGCGGATAGTTCTTTAACTAGTCTAAAGTACCTTGTAAATCCGTGCTTTCCAAAGTAATCAGGTTCATATTTAACGATATATGTCCAGAGGTGCTTATGTCTACCACTCTTTCCTCGACCTCCACGTTGTCCAGCACCTCTATGTTGTCCTACGCGTCCATAACCATGCGTTCGTGACCCTCGCATTTTTCGCGATTTTTTCCTCCTTCTCACTACCATTGCTTAACCTCCTAATCAGACCATTCTCTCCAATAACTCGTTAATAGCTTCACCCCTATATCCGAGTTCCCCGCCCTCTTGGTAATGCCTCTTCTTTGACCCTCTAAATCCTCCCTTGGGTGGATGTAATCGAAATACTGGTTTCATTCTTGGTATGTCTTTCAATTCCGCCTCAAACTTCAAGAAGGCATCAACAAACTCTTCTATAGACTTGAATCTCGTAGTCTTTTGAAGATATTCGTCTGTTATCTTTTTATTGCCCTCTAATCTTCCCCTCTTCCTAATCAGTTTTATTAGCGCTTCCCTGTTTACCTCTCCCCATGTAACATAATCTTTTACCTTCTGTAACATACCGAGATAACTGGGACGATCATCTATTATAATAGCATGATTTACCTTGTGAAGTCTAAGCATTTTTAAAGTATCTAAAACCTCTTTACGTACTCCGGGCTCTCCTCGCAATCTTATTACTACTAAACGCTTACTTCTTTGTTGCTCCATTCGAATCACCGTTACTTCCAGTCCTTTGGAGATACGAACTTATAAGTGTTCTTTAAAGCGTCATATACCGCCTTCGCGAAATTATGGGTGGTTCTAGTCTCCCCTAACGTTTTTGTCCATACGTCCTGTATACCTGCAAGTCTAAGAACGGTTTTTGCCACGTCACCTGCAACTAGTCCTGTTCCACGTGGTGCAGGGATTAGCGTGACCACTACGCTGCCACATTTGCCAGTAACTTTAAACGGAACAGAGTGCGGTCGCCCACAACGACATTCCCAGCTTCCACAACCTCTTCTAACAGGTATTATGTTCAATTTCGCATCTATAATAGCTTTTCTTATTGCTTGACTAACCTCTGCCGCTTTTCCCTCTCCTACGCCAACGTATCCATCTCTATTTCCGATAACCACCGTTGCTCTGAATTTCGATCTTTCTCCGGCATCAGTTTGACGCTGCACTAGGTTTATGTCTATAACTTCCTCCTCAAGGTTCGGTAATAGCATATCTACTATTTCGACTTCCTTTATCACAAGTCCTTCCCTGAAGATTTCCTCTATTGACGTAATATGGCCCTCCTTGACTAAACGTCCTACTTTCGTTTTAGGGATCCACTCCTCGAGGTTTGTGGATGTCGACCTAACTACCACTCTTCACCACCTCGGAGAAACTTTGAAGGATCTGCTCTTTCACTTCTTCAAAGTGTTTGGGAAGATCTTCTGGCCGCAGGCCACGTTTGATGTATTGTGAAAATTGACGCTGATACCTCTCGGGATCTTGTGACAATAACAGGCTTGCGTATTCTGCTATATGCTCTCCTCTTATACTTTTTTCGTAAAAGATACCCTCGCCATGCGGGACTTCAAGTCCAGCATCCACGGCACCTTTCAGTGCAGCGAAAACACGACATCCTTTTGACGGTCTATGAAGACCTATATCAAGTATAGCCTTCTTTATGCCCTTCTTAAGGGCCTTAAGACCAACTAGAAGCCCAACCAAGTACGCAGCTGGCACATTTCCCGTATAACCCTTCCATCCATAATCTCTCACTAATTCTTGCGTGTGGGCAGATACGAGAGTATAGTCTCCCTCGGGTTTTGCAATCACTATTTGCGCGATTGTGTGCTTCAGGCTCTTTCTTACAACCAGTCTTGGAAGACCGGATATTACCAGTTTTCTCCTAAGATAGTAATTTGTTTTTCCCTCGCGTCTCCTTCTAAACGGCACCTTATATCTTGAGCCCCTTGCCATTGGTGATCGTACCCCTTTATTCTAATCTAACTCTTCTCAGAAGGTTGTTCTCCTCGATGTACATCATCAAGTGTCTGACGCTCTTGAACATCCCACCCTTTGCTCTTCTGTAAAGCATCCTATAAACGGATCTTGTAATCAATCTTCTATCTCGCAATTCCCTCAACTTCTTTCTTATTGCACGTATTCTCGCCATCCATGCTTCTTTTCTTGGCATTCTTGCCGTCTTTTTACCCTTCTTTGATCCAGGACCTCTTTTGTGTTTCCTCTTTTTGCGCATTTTGACCCTGATTCTAGAGATTCCCTTCTCGGGCTTGACGCGTATCACACCTTCCTTAATCAGCCTCCTTATATCCTCCCTAGTTGCTGCCATTGAAACTTCATCTATCATCTCAGGATCTATCCAGATCCTATTCTCCCCCACGCCCAAAATCTCAGCTGCTAATCTCCTCTTGCTCCGCAAATTCAAGGGCTTCCTCCTCCTCTTCCTCTATAAACTCCCTAGGATTGAGAATCTTAAATCCCATATCAATAGCCTTCTTAACGATCTCCTTTCTCTTCTTTTTGCCCACAGTATGCGCAATTCTTATGGCATGCTCTTCTGGGTCTAATTTGTCAAGATCTTCGGGTCGGTATACGAGGATTTCCTTGTACCCAGATGGATGCAACCCTCTCACAGCTCTGGGGGCTCCGTACCCCACAGTTGGCATTTTGCCCCAGCCTTTCCATTTTTGTCGTACTTTGTTATCAATTCCCCTCGGCCTTCTCCAGTTCTCCTTAACCCTCACATACCTCCAACTCTCGTACCTCACAAAGTCTGGTTTCTTTCTTTTTAGTCTTTCCCTGAGTCTCAAAAGCTGCTGCTTTGTTTCTAGAGTCATAAACTCACTCTCCGGATCATATTATGCGTTTAACGACATCTCCCAACTGGCGCTCGTAAAGGTATATTCCATCTTGGAATATCCTTGGATCCTTATCCTTTATTTTCGTTGCCTGTTGTATGTTTGCGGCCGTCTGCCCTACCTCTTCTATATTTATACCTTCAACCACGACATCGTCCTGCTCAACGCGAACTTTGACATTTCCGACAATTTCAGCAACACGAGGAGCCCGTTCACCGAGAAAGTTTTCAATGTACACTTTGTTCCCTTCAACTCTAACGTTTATGGGGTAGTGAGAATACACTATCTTAAGACGGTAGACGAACCCCTTTGTCACACCAATGATCATATTTCTGATATGTGCGGCAATCGTTCCAACCATGGCCTTTTCGCGTCTCCTAGGAAAATAGGAAAATACCTTGACGACCCTTGAGTTCTCGTCATACTCTATAATCACGGGTGCGTAATCAAAGGCCCGTTCCAAGACCCCTTTCGGACCTTCAACTCTTACCTTCTTCCCCTCAATGGAAATTTTTACATCCTCTGGAACCTTGACATCAACTTCCACCACTGGAAGTCGTGCCATTGTTATCACCTAGTACACGTACGCGATCAGCCTTCCACCGATGCCACGCTTTTTCGCCTCACGGTGCGTCATCACGCCTTGTGAGGTGGATACTATCAGTACTCCCACGTCATACGCGGGGAGGTACCTCTTCTCCCAGTATTCGAACTCATTCTTCTTCACGGGATATCGTGGCTTAATAACTCCACATTTGTTAATTCTACCAAGTAACTGAACTCTAAATACCCCTGCACGTCCATCGTCGATATACTCGAATTCTCCTATGTAACCTTCCTGTAACATTATTTTAAGAACTGCACCTATCAATTTTGACGCTGGTCTTATGTACACTTCCTTCTTACCTGCCATCTCGTGATTCATTATGTTCGAAAGAGCATCTGCCAGTGTATCCATGCGGCACATCATGAACACCTCCTTTTATCGCTCACCCAACTTTTTAAACCCCAGTTTCTCGGCAACCTCCCTGAAACATCTTCTACATAACATTAAACCGTACCTTCTAATAATCCCACGGTGAGTGCCGCAGCGTCTACATGTTCTACTACCCTTACCGAACTTCCTGACTCTCTTCTCATTCATACATCATCACCCCTTCACTATCTGTACGCCAAATGTTTCCATCAAGTAAACCATGGCTTCCTCTTTAGTCATCCTATGTCTGCGTGGAACCTTTCTCTTACATCTTCTCCTCCTACTGATTCTGTACCCTGGCCTTTCGAACGATATACATACATCCATTCCGAATACCCCCAATTCCGGATCGTATTTCGTTCCAGGGATATCTATGTGCTCCTTTATTCCAAAGCTTAAGTTTCCATACTCATCGAAACTGCTAACTTTGACGGTGTTGTTTATCGCTGCGAAGGCTTTTCTAAGAAACTCTATTGCTCTTTCTCCTCTCAGAGTTACTTTGCATCCTATAGGTTCGCCCTTTCTTATCCCAAATCCTTTTATGGTTTTTCTTGCTTTCGTCTTTACTGGCTTCTGGTTTGTTAGTTGTTCAAGTACTTTCATGGCCTTTTCTAGCCTCTCGCCGCTCTGACCTACCCCCATATTAACTACTACCTTTTCTATTCTCGGCCTCCTCATGGGGTTCTTTTCCCATTCTTCTAAAATCTTTGCTTTAATTTCCTCCGAAATTACCATAATTCCACCCGCTATTCAAATGCGGATTCTGGTAATGAAATTAAGGGTTTGTCAAATCCTACCGGGAAGACATAATTTAGGGGGGCTTGGAAGATGTCTCCCTTTTCATTTTCTAGCACGATAACGGTATATTTCTTACTTATACCCCACCTTATCTCCTTTATCTTACCGATACGCCCCATGTTTTTGCCAAGTACAACAAGTCCCAATACGCCTTCCTTCATTGGAACATACTCGAGAATCTCCTGCTCAGGAATTGTTATTTTTAGGGTACTCATCGTCTTGTAAATATCCTCCTCCGGTTTCGTCGGATCTTTTACCCTTATGAGAATGTTCCTGCCGTCATGGAGGTTCAATTGTATATGTCCACCTTTTACCGTAGTTTTGTCCTCGATTCTACATAGTTTATACTTTGCCTCCTCAACTGGAATTCTAAACAGGTCTATGTATCCTCCCTTCAATGGTAACACTCTGTAAGCTTCCCCAATATCAGGAATCTCTATAACGTTCATTATGCCAACTGGGAACTTATAATTCCTCACAACCACACCATCGACTCTCACTTTGCCCTCTCCAAGAATCCTTCTTGCCTCACGCGCCGTTTTTGCATATCCAAGTATGTCTCTTATGATTAGGAGGAGAGGCAGAGATGCACCTATGCACCTAGGTCCTGGACTGGGCCTGGGTGCCCATTTGTACTCCTTTCTTGGTATGGGCCAGAAATCGGGTGCTGCTAACCTTTTAAGATGCCGCTTGGGCCCCTTCTTCGCCAATTTGGAGTGCCTCCCTAGCTTTTGCTTTTCTCTCTATAATTTTTCTTCTCCACTCATCACTCTCATCAAGTTTTACTATCATAACCTTCGAAGGGTGGATCGGGTAAAATGCAGCTGACCCATCTGCCTTCTGAATTGTTACATTTTTTATATAAAGCCTATATCTCTTCAAATCGACCTTTATAACCTCACCCTCTACTCCCCTAAAGTTCCCACGCATGACCCTAACAACATCTCCCTTCCTCACTGGCAACCTTTTTATTCCATATTTCCCACGAAGTTCGTCGGAAAGCGGAGCGGTCATCATCTTTACTCTATGGTGTAAGGGAGCATTGTAGAGATATCTCCTCTGCTTGCGCGGTTGCTTAGTCTTTTGAGGCGGCGCTGCCGGCATATCCCATCACCTATATCACGATGCTAGCAATTCTAGCAACAGATGGCCATCTTTCAGCGGCCTCTTTGGCCACAGGTCCGTGAATTTCTGACCCCTTTGCATCACCTTCAGGTGAAACAACCACTGCCGCGTTGTCCTCAAATGCCACCCAGACGCCATTAGGCCTTCTGAAGGGCTTTCTCTGCCTTATGATTATCGCCCTGACAATTTGACGACGCATTGTTGGGGTTCCTTTAGTAACCGATGCAACAACCATATCGCCCACTGCTGCAGATGGTAGTCTTCTTAATCTACCCTTATAACCTATCACGCCTATTATTGTAAGCTCTTTTGCGCCACTGTTATCTGCACACTTCACAACGGCACCCACAGGAATTCCCCTGCTGATCTTGAATCTTACACCTAGTCCTCTCTTTCTTGCTTTTGACATTACCTCTTCCCTCCTTTCTCAGCTCTTCTGATAACCTCGACCACTACGAAACTTACAGTCTTGCTTAAAGGACGACATTCGGCTATTCTTACCCAATCACCCGTTCTTGCGTTGATACAGGGAGGATTATGTGCGGGGATATGAGATTTCCTTCTTTCGTACCTCTTATACTTAGGAACATACTTTACGTAATCTCTCCTTACAATTACCGTTTTCTGCATCTTGTCACTAACCACTACTCCAGTGAGCGTGCGCAATCGTACCGGAAGTGAGCCGTGAAACGGACAATTTGGATCATCGCATTCTCTCTCCGGGGATTTTACATTCAGCCCAATGTTGCGAACCCGTGACATCACTCTAACACCTGCACAAACCATGTAACTACTTTACAAGGACTGATTATCATGTTGTGAAAGACCTCTCGTGAAACTTCATTTAAAAATAGCGGCACTAACATGAACGCAGAGTAACGTGAAGTTTGCACTCCATGTCTGGAGAGAACACACGTTTTTGCCATTCTCTCCGACAATAATGTTTATTATGATAGGGGCTCGTCGTGCTGATATTTTGAATATTAAGCTTCTAAAGGTTCGAAACTTTTAAATTACTCAATTTGTTAGATGCACGGATGAGAGATGCCTAGGGAGGTAAACAATGTGAGTTCAGAAAACGCGGTGCTGATAGGGAAGAAGCCACCGATAAGCTACGTGTTAGCAGTGTTAACGCTCTTTCACAGGGGAGCGGACAAAGTCTGTATAAAGGCTAGAGGTAAGGCCATAAGTAAGGCCGTTGATGTTGCGGAAATCGTAAGAAATAGATTTTTGACGGATGTTGAGGTCGAGAAAATTGTCACGGGAACTGAGGAAATAAGAACTCCTGACAATAACGTACTTAACGTTTCAACAATAGAAATATTATTAGCCAGAAAGACTTAACAGCCTTAGAGATACAAGCAATTATAAACATAAGTTTTTGGCACTATATAGACGAAGCTTCCAAATATTTTTTAGATCACAACCAAGGAGAGATAGGAATTGAAAGCGCCATTATGCAGTGTCTGTCTGAAAAGTGAAATTTTCTGCCCCACGTGCCAAGAAAAATTGGAAAAGGGAGAAGTCAGTGAACTCGATGTCAAAGTAATAAAGGAGTTAATAGAGTTAGAAAAAGAATTTCCGGAACTCAAAGACGTAGAGTTCAAAAAGAGTCTAGAGGTAGGACCGTTGCTTGTTATAATGTTTTCAGAACACTCATTAACAAAACTCTCTTCCGTTAAAAGAGCAATTGCAAAGAAGCTTTCTAATGTCTTCAAGAAGAAAATACGACTTATAGAGTCAACAAAGGATATAAGAAGAGTTGCAGAGGAGTTGCTTGCTCCAGCCCAAGTGCTGGGAGTGAATACTATATGGTTGCCAGATGGTACTTATGAAAAGAAAGTAAGGGTCGAGAGAACTAATAGGAGGAGATTGCCAGCCGATCCTAGAACTCTCGAAGAAATTTTGCGAACAATATCCAATGAGCCCATAAGAATTGTTTTTGAGTAGATACATATAAGTTCCTGGTGTTCTATTAAATTTGTGCCAACTAACTAAATCTTTTTTATTGATCTACTCATGCAGTCATTAATGGTGTGGAATTATGGAACCCTTAGGAGACTGGAGAAGAACGCATTGGTCATCTGAGATAACGCCTGCTTTAGACGGAACCACGGTCACTGTATGTGGGTGGGTTCACAGAATAAGAGACCTAGGACGATTGGTTTTTATCGTTTTAAGGGATCGGGAAGGAGTCGTACAAATAACAATTCCGAAAGACAAGGTTCCCGAGCACACATTTGAGAAGGCAAAAAAACTCATCCGTGAAGATGTCATAGCCGTTCGCGGGAAAGTTCGCTTTTATGAAAAAGCGCCCAACAACGTTGAAATAATAGCAAATGAGATAAGGATTCTAAATAAGGTTTCACCGCCACTGCCCCTAGATCCCGCGGGAGATGTAGATGCGGACCTTGATACTAGACTCAATGCCAGGATAATAGATTTACGACGACCGCAAACTTTCGCAATTTTCCGAATAAATCATATCGTATTACAAAGCATTAGGGAGTTTTTGACAAATGAGGGTTTCATCGAGGTGAACACGCCTAAAATAATAGCAACTGCAACTGAGGGAGGGACTGCGCTTTTTCCTGTTTCGTATTTTGGAAGACAGGCTTTTCTGGCTCAGAGTCCCCAACTTTATAAGGAAGAATTAACGGCAGCACTAGAGAAAGTATTTGAAATAGGACCCGTATTTAGAGCCGAAGAGCACAATACCACTAGGCATCTATGCGAGTTGGTGATGGTGGATTTAGAATGCGCATTTGCAACCGCGGATGATGTCATGAACATCCTAGAGAGATTGATAGCTCATGTGTTTAGGGAAGTAAAGAGTAAGTGTAGCAAAGAACTAAAGATCCTTAACAGAGAGGATCTCGAAGTTCCGGGTACTCCATTTCCACGATATACATACACGCAAGTTCTCGAGTTACTAAGAGAGCATGGAATCGAAATTCCGTGGGGAGAGGACCTTCCGACACCTGCGCTTAGGAAATTAGGGGAAATCCTTAAGGGGCCTTATTTTATAACCGAGTGGCCTACCGAGTCAAAACCATTTTACATAAAACCCAAAGATGAGGATCCCAAAGTTTCCGAATCCTTCGACTTCATGTGGGGATGGCTCGAGTTAGCATCAGGCGGAACAAGAATTCACAACAAAGAACTCCTGATTAAGAGATTGAAAGAGCAGGGACTTAATCCTAAGTCATTTGAGTATCATTTGAGGGTTTTCGACTGGGGGATGCCGCCTCATGCCGGATGGGGATTAGGGCTTGCAAGATTACTGATGGTAATATGCAACGTTAGAAATATAAGAGAATGTGTCCTCTTTCCTCGAGACAAAAGTAGACTTGTTCCTTAAGAGATCCATCAACGGTAACTCTTTTGAAATCGCGCTCTTGCACTCCTTCCGCCGAATTTTTTAGGCTCGGTCCTCCGAGGATCTCCAACAAGCATTGTTCTGTCATACTCTAGAAACTTCCGTTTCAGTTCTTCGCTTTTCATCCATTCAACGAGCCCTCTTGCTATGGCGATACGTGCCGCCTCTGCCTGTCCCATGAATCCTCCGCCCTCGACTTTCACATCTATATCCACTTTACTAACTATTTCCTCCCCTGCAAGAAGCAACGGTTCCATAATCTTCCATCTTGCAAGTTCGGGTTGATATATCTCGACTGGTATGTTGTTTATTCTAACTCTGCCCTTCCCTTCCCTTATCACGGCCCTGGCAATTGCAGTTTTTCGTTTTCCACTCGATAGTATTATGTTCTTCTTCAATTTTCACCACCAGCCATAGATTTAGGGGGATTCCATCCTATTTGACGAGAAAGTTCAAAAATAGTTATGTACTTGCCTCTTAATCTAGATGCATCTGCGATCTTTAATTTTTCTTTAGGTACATCTTTGAGTTCTTCGGGTACACCTATGAAGACACGTAATCTCTTATACGCCATTCTCCCCCTCCATGTTTTCCAAGGAAGCATTCCCCTTATTATACGCTTAACGAGTTTATCGGGTCTTCGATAGTGAAATGGTCCCTTTCGTGGGTTTGTAAGAGTTCTTATCTGCAACCATTGTTTGTATTCTTCGAGGATATTGTGATAATCACCAGAGATTACAGCCTTTTCGGCGTTGACAATTGCAATTTTCTCTCCATTTAGCAATCTTTTTGCAACCACACTTGCTAATCTTCCAACAATTGCATTCTCAGCATCTATCACGGCGTAATCCTTCAACTCCCCGCTCATAGTACCACCCTTAAGCCATTATCTTTACTCCAGACCCTTTTGGATTTATCTGCATGAGTTCTTCGATGGTCAAGCACGTTCCCCCGGCCTCCTCTATTTTTTGTCTTGCACTTTTAGAGAAAGCCAAGGCAGCAACAGTAACTTTATGAGTGAGTTTGCCGGCACCTAACACCTTGCCTGGAACTATCACTGTATCGCCATCCTTAGTATAACGATTTATTTTCGAAACATTAACCTCTACGCGTTGTCTTCTCGGAGCCATAAGCCGCTCTGCTATATCTTTCCATATCTTAACCTGCTGATACTTCGATTGCTTTATTAACTTCCTTATCAATCTTCTAACATTGGGGTCTGTTGGACCTGTTCTCTTAACCATCTCCATCACCGTAATTTTTTCAATTCGTTCTCGAAATCTTCCGATTTTCGTATCAGAATCTTAATAGCTTCCTCAACTATTCTTTCAGGTGGTAAGGAACCCGTTGACTCTAATCTAAATATAAACGTGCGTTCATCCCAAGAGACCTTAATCGCCTTTGAGGGACATACTTCCTCACACAAACGACAAAGATTGCACTCAATTATATTGGTTATTACTAATTGATCATCTTCCAATCTGAGTATCCTTCTCGGGCAATTCTCGACACAATTGCCACATTTGTTACATTTTTCGAGATCTATCGATATCTGTGGCATATATTTGTAGGCCACTGTCGATACTGGTTGCCATTTCGCATGTTCCCTTCCACGACCGAGTCTTGCATAGGCCTCAAGTTCAAGCTTTTGACCCTTTTTGAGCTTGACAATTGGTATATCCCCGCTCACGGGAACAATTTTTGGATCTTGAGAGACGAGATCCCTAGAGTACACAGTTACGATATCATCTTTTGCTTCCACCTTCAGTGACAGTACCACTTGACATTGATCGCAACCAGTACCCCCACAGGAGCACTCCTCTGGTAGCACATAGCTATCCAGATCGGTAGTTAGAGGTATAAGGCCGAGTCTATGGGCTATGATCTCGTCAAAAAAGACGGATGTATTTTCAACGAAAAGTACCTTATCAATCGCCATAGTTGGAACTTCTGCTAGTATGATCCTCCTAAGGGCGTTTGCAAACGCTACATCGACTCCTTTTAATATAAATGATAAATTCCTATCATCACGTTCTAGTATCTGTATTTCCATTTTTGTCTACCTACCTCTTACACTCTTCGACCTCTCCGGCCTCCAGGTCGCCTAGTGGTGTCATGCGGAATTGGCGTCACGTCCTCTATCCTTCCTATTTTTAAACCGGATCGCGCCAATGCTCTTATAGCAGCCTGTGCTCCTGGACCTGGTGTTTTTGGCCCATGCCCACCGGGCGCTCTGACCTTTATGTGCACTCCAACGATTCCCTTCTCCTTTGCTATTTCAGCTGCCTTGAAGGCCGCCTGCATCGCAGCGTACGGCGATGATTCCTCTCTATCAGCCTTCACGAACATTCCGCCACTACAAATGGCTATTGTTTCCGCTCCACTTAGGTCGGTTATGTGAACTATAGTATTATTGTAAGAGCTGTAGATATGTGCAACTCCCCATCGTGCTATCTTCTTCTTACTGCTGCTCACTCTGGCTCACCTCCTTTAGACTCTTAGGCCTCTCCGGGTGATTGGGGTCATTATAAGGAGAACTAGGAGCATACCATATCAGATCCTCTTCATCTACCGGGACTAGATATGAGGGACACGTGACTCTCCTTCCGTTTATTGCTATATGTCCATGTACTACTAACTGACGTGCGTGGTGCGGAGATTTTGCCAGCCCCTTCTTGTAAACTATTGTTTGTAATCTCCTTTCTAGAATATTTTCAACGGTCATTGAGAGAACATCATCAAGAGTTGCGCCTTCCGGAAGAAATCCCATTTTCTGCAATTTCTTAATGAATTGATTCTCTGCTTCTTTACGTTGCTCTTCCGGCATTGCCAGCAATTCCCTTGCACGACGTCTTATTTTCCTAAGCATGTATAGGTGTCTTCGGAGTTCTTTCTTGTTTCTGAGACCATATTTGCCAACTAATATCAGTTCTTCCTGAAGAAGTTCACGCCGCCAAGGATGACGTGGTGATATGTATTTGTTTTTTGGCCTGCGTGGATCCCCCATAGCTCATCACTTCTTTCTCCTCTTCATTACACCAACAGTTCGTCCCTTTCTTCCGGTGGATCTGGTACGTTGCCCTCTTACCTTTAGCCCCCAGGCGTGACGCAAACCTCGCCAACATTTAATCCTTTTGAGAAACTCGATATCGTTACGTATCGCGAGGAGGAGGTCCGACCCTATTAGGTGGAGGTCATTTCCGGTCTCTCTATCCTTACGTCTGTTAAAGAACCACGAAGGGAAACCATAATTTGCCGGATTTTTTATAATATCCTCTATTTTCTTAATATCTGCGTCAGATAGATATCCTATTCTCATATCAGGATCCAATCCAGCAACTTTAACTATCGCTTCGGCAAATCTCTGTCCAATCCCCCTAATCTGGGATAGCCCATGAACGAGTTTTACGCTACCATCTATATCAACACCCGCTATTCTAACAATGTGACGATACTCGCCAACAGACACGCATGACACCTCGGACACTACTCACACATTATCAAAGGTATTTAAACATTTCATAACGTCCGTGAAGGAGATGGATGGCATCAATTTATTCTGCATACCAAACCAGTGGGGGATACTAAATTTTTCGGTAGTGGTGACAGGAATGTTAAAACAACCCCATCCTCTGATGAAAAGTCTAAAATTATAGGGCGTTCTATAAGTTGTTTAGTACTACATTGTACTACATTTATAGTACTTCTGAAACTCTTTCTTGAAGAGAGCGAAGGGTTTATGCGGCCGCCCGCCGGCACCTAACAGTATGAAGCGCCGACACAACCGCAAAAGAGCGAAACGCGCACCGGCGAGCGACCGAAATACGGCACGGCGGGCGCAATATTTAAGCGTATCGGCGCTCGCGAAGGCGCTCCCGCGCTCCATACGCGGCTACAAACTCGATCGGGCGGCTCTCTCATGGATCCTGACGAAGGCTACTGTCTCCAATGACTTCGTGACGTCCGCCACGTGACCGCTTCATGTGCATCCCGACTCGGTGGCGTTCCAGCTGAGGAAAATAGGAATGCGTGACGCCGAGAATCTCAACGAGGCCCTTGGGGAGATCGCCGCCGGAGTGCTGTGCCGCAGAAGGGTATCGATCACGATAGACACAACTGAAGTTCCCTACTTCGGCACGCGCGACGAGTGGGTCCATACTCACCCACCAGGAGGTGCTACGTGCACAGGTACGTCGTAGCGGCCGCCATCGACGGCCCTCGGAAGATCCCACTCTCCATAAGGCCCACCTCCCTGTTCGACAGCCGCGCCGACTCCGTGGAGGCGGTGCTTCGTGACATCGAGAGGCTGGGGGCTCGAGGTTGAGGGGGGTCTACATGGATTGTGGCTTTTTCTCGGTGGAGGTCATGGAGATTCTCACTAGAAGGAACATCCCATTTGCGATCGCCGCCAGGAGGACGGCGGGCATAAAGAGGGGTCTGGAGGGTCTGAGCGGCGACGGTCCACACGTTGTTCCGTACGTTGTGAGCGCGAGCGGCGGGAGGAGGCAGATAAGCGTCGATCTCATTGTTTACCGGCGCGGGGAGAAGCGGATTGTGGTTGTGTGCCGTGGCATGCCATTGGGCGATGCTTTGGAGTACTGGCGGAGGTGGGCATTGAGACGTGCAATCGGGTGGTGAAGGTGCGGAGGGCGCGGACGTGCTCGCGCAGCGTTGCGCTTAGATGGTTTTTGTTACTTGTTTCCGCGGTCATTTACCTTTTATACAT
>Ga0190367_1000062_pt1 | contig 84798 bp, 95 predicted proteins | sample 4872181011_MG_FD_171838 | JGI IMG/M metagenome (GOLD analysis project Ga0190367, IMG submission 171838) | Hydrothermal vent microbial mat bacterial communities from Southern Trench, Guaymas Basin, Mexico - 4872-18-10-11_MG | ecosystem: Environmental > Aquatic > Marine > Hydrothermal vents >...
AGGGCTGAGACAGATGGCTTGGGCGCCGACGTGGTGTTCGTCACAGCTCCATCGCCTAAGGCCTTTGAGGCAGGCCTGGCGGCCCTCAGGAAAGGGGGCACACTCCTGATATTCGCGCCCACCGAGTCAAGCGTCAGCGTGCCCTTAAGGCTGAACAGGCTCTTCTTCAGCGAGATAACCATAACGGCCTCTTACTCAACCACGCACGTAGAGACCCGCGCTGCCCTCTCGCTCCTCCTGGCCCACAGGGGGCTCTTCAGCAAGCTCATAACGCACGAGTTCCCCCTAGAGCGCATATCTGATGCTTTTAAGTTAGCCAAGGAGAGCAAGGAGTGCCTCAAGGTGGTGGTCCGCTCTGGCGGGAGCTGAGGACACGCGGGCCGATAAGATGCTCGTGGCTGTCCTCTACGGCCCCGGTGATCTGCGCTTGGAGGAACGCCCCGTGCCCGAGCCAGGCCCAGGCGAGGTGGTAGCGCGCGTTAAAGCCGCGACGACATGTGGCACGGACGTGAAGATGTTCACCCGCCCTTACGTGAGCAGCGTCATCAAGCTGCCGAGCCCCTTCGGCCACGAGTGGGCTGGCGAGGTAGTGGCCGTTGGGCCGGGCGTGGAGGGCTGGGAGCCCGGCGATAGGATAAGGGCTGGGAACTCAGCCCCCTGCCTCACCTGCCGCTTCTGTAGGCGTGGGCAGCAGAACCTATGTGAGGACAGGCTTTGGCTCTGGGGCGCTTTTGCGGAATACATTAAGGTGCCAGCCCACATGCTCAAGGTGAACGCCCAGAAGGTGCCGGAGGGCCTCTCTTATGAGGAAGCCGCTGTCGCCGAGCCCCTCGCCTGCGTGCTCCACGGCGCTAAGGCGGCTGGGATAAAGCCGGGCGATGTGGTAGCCATCATAGGCTCTGGCCCCATAGGCATTCTACACGCGCAGGTGGCCAAGCGCATGGGGGCCGTGGAGGTCATAATATGCGATTTGATAGAGGAGCGCCTGAAGGTGGCCCTCTCCGTGGGCGCCGATTTGGCCGTGAACGCGCGAGAGGAAGATCCAACCGAGGTCGTTAGGGCTGAGTCAGATGGCTTGGGCGCCGACGTGGTCATAGAGGCCGTGGGCCTGCCTTCCACCTGGGAGAAAGCCTTCGAGCTTGTGAGGCGCGGTGGGACGGTCTTAGAGTTCGGTGGCTGCCCCCCGGGCACGTCCATAAGCGTGAGCACAGAGCTGCTCCACTATGGTGAGCTACGCGTGTTAGGCTCCTTCCATGCCACCCCCAGGGAGTTCGAGGTCGCGCTCTCCATGATAGCTTCAGGCGCCATCAAGGTCAAGCCGCTCATCACCAGCCGCAGGCACCTGGCGGAAATACATGATGTGCTCAGGGGCCTGGTGGAGGAGAAGAAGGACCTCAAGGTGGCCGTGATACCTTAAGCGCGTGCAAAGGCCTTATGAGGGGCGCCTGGCCCCCTCGGCCGATGAGCTCGGGGGCGCTGGAGAAGAAGGCCCTAGTGGTCCTCTACTTAGCTCGCCTGAAGGGCCATAACACGAGGCCCGGCGAGCTGGCCCAGGAACTCGGCTTGTCGGAGACCTTATGCCGCGAGCTAGCGCGTGAGCTAGCTGAGAAGGGCCTGATAGAAATACGCCGGGGGGCTGGGGGCCGCGAGGCTTATGAGCTCACGCCGGAGGGCCGTAAGGCCATAAAGGTCGTGATGACGGGCGGCGTCTTCGATATCCTCCACGTGGGTCACCTGGCCACCTTAAAGGCCGCTAAAGCGTTAGGCGATGCCCTGGTAGTCGTGGTAGCCCGTGATGAGACTGTGAGACGCCTAAAGGGCCGCGACCCGTTGAACAACGAGCAGGACAGGCTCAAGCTGGTCTCAGCCCTGCGGCCCGTGGACCTGGCTATCCTGGGCGACCAAGAGGACCCCTATAAGACCGTAGAACTCGTGGGGCCGGATGTGATAGCCCTGGGTTACGACCAAGCGCACGACGAAGCTGCCATAAGGGCCGAGCTGGCCAAGAGAGGACTCCAAGCTAAGGTAGTCAGGTTGGACGTGCGCGTGGAGGGCGTGAAATCCTCGAAGATATTGGCTAAGCTCCTCAAGGAACTCTGACCCGGCAGAAAGGGAACTTTTGAACCCGGGCTCAGAGGAATACTTTCACCTTCACCAGATCGCCGTCCTTGAGGCCTAGCTTCTCCCTCAGGCAAACTGGCGATATGAGTTCTATCACGGATGGCCCATAATGGGTCCTGTGGGCTATCACCAGGGCCGCTTCTATCTCATCGTTCACCACGGCCCTAAAGCACTTCCCGGACCCGAAAGTGCGCCCCTCGGCGGTGAAGCCCTCGATCTCTATACCTGGGTAATAATCTAGCTCTCTCCTGGCCCTCAAGCTCTCCTCATCTACCAGGCGCAGGTTCAGCGTGCCGGGGTATGGGTCAAAGCCCAGCTTCTCCACGAACTGCTTCCGGTAGCCTTCCCTCGTCACGTAATAGGCGCCCTCGCCCAGGCCCGTGAAGACCACGCCCCGCATGACCAGGTAGGGCGGCATGGCTGGCTCGAGCACCTTCTTTAGGCTCATATATACGCTCCTTAAGGCGTCCAGGCCGGAGGGCGTGATCCTTATCTTGCAGCCTTTCTTGCTGACGGCCCTCTTTATGAGCCCTGCCCTCTCCAACTCTATGAGGTGCCTGGAGGCCGTCTGCTGAGAGTAGCCAGCCCTGGCCGCGAGCTCCGACGTAGTTATGTCTATATCACCGGCCCCCGCCCCTATCTCGGCTAGGACTAAGAGGGTGAAGAACATCTTGCCAAGGGACCACCTCATCCTTGAGGCTCTACGTCTCTCGGCCGACATGATAAGTTCCTATCACCTCGTTCCATGCCTAGGGGCCTTCTTTATAAGATTTGAGGAAAACCGTCTCTTCAGAGGCGAAAGGAGCACAGAAAATAACTTGTGGCGCGAGGCGAGACCTCAGCTGGTTTCTAGCCCTTAACTAACTCCTCGTGCCACTTGACGGCTGCGTCGAAGTCCATGAGTTCCTTAAGTTCCTCGTTCAACTTGGTGGGCGATATGACGATGAGCCAGCCCTCGCCATAGGGGTCCTCATTTATCAGGCCTGGGTTGTCTATGACGGCCGAGTTCACTTCCTCCACCACGCCCGTGAGAGGCGCGATGAGGTCCGATACGGTCTTAGCGGATTCCACGCTGCCGAAGGGCTCGCCTTTCTCGATCTCCGTGCCGGCCTCGGGCAGGTCAACGACCAAAATGTCCCTCAGCTGCTTCTGGGCGTAGTCCGTCAGCCCTATCCTGGCCTTATCGCCCTCTAGCTCGACCCACAGGTAATCCTTGGAGTAATACAGGCCTTCCTTGACCTCGTAGTCGTCTACCTTCACCACCGCCGCTCCCCTCCCAGGCCCGTTAGCCCGGCTAGATTTAAAAGCGCAAGCACGATGACCCCTCTAGCCATGGAGGTCCCGGAGCCCGTGCAGGTCATCCCGGGCGTCTATGCCCTTGACGTAAGGCCCTTAGGCATCGAGAGCTTCCTCAGCCCTTACGTGGTGGTAGGCCGAGAGGCAGCAGTGATAGACCCCGGGCCGTCCTGCTCCATACCGGCCCTGATAAGAGGCCTAGAGGCCCTGGGAGTGCAGCCGTCGTCCTTACGCTACGTGTTGGCCACCCATATACACATCGACCATGTGGGTGGGGCCGCCTTGCTCTTAGAGTGGGCGAGGGAGGCAGAACTTATCGTCCATCCCAGGGGTGTAAAGCACATGGCAAACCCGGCCAGGCTATGGGAGAGCACTAAGGCCGTGTTAGGCGAGTTAGCCGAGCTATACGGCGAGATAAGGCCCGTGGAAGAAGATCGCATCTTAGCCGCTAAAGACGGTGATGAAATTGAGGTAGCGGGCGTCCTCACGCTCCAGGTCGTCGAGACGCCCGGCCACGCGAGCCACCACCTGAGTTTCTTTGACCAAGAGAAGCATATCCTCTTCACGGGCGATTCGGCAGGCGTCTACATAGCCCCCTTGGACCTGTTATTGCCTACCACACCCCCGCCGTTCAGGCTCGATCTAGCTCTCGCTTCGCTCGATAAGCAGATAGCGCTAGGGCCTGAGATAGCCTGTTACACACACTTCGGCTTCGCCGACCAGGCTGTCCAGAAGCTAGAGGCCCATAAGCGCCAGCTCAAGTTCTGGGCTAAGGTGATAGCCGAGCTCTTGAACGAGCCCGTGGAGCGCGTCCTAGAGGCGCTGTTGGCTGAGGACCCGAACCTGGCCGGGCGGGCCAAGGAGATATCCGAGCACCCAATCCTCACGTCGGCCCTGGTCAGGAGCATAATGGGCATGAGGCGCTTCCTTAAGGCCGGGGGCGAGGTCCCCTGACGGGAGAGTTAGCAGTCTTCGTCTGGACGTTCGCGGCTGTTTTCTCAGCTGAGCTAGGCGATAAAACCCAGCTAGCTATCCTGGCCTTAAGCCTGAGGGGGCAGAGGGCGCAGGTGCTGCTTGGGGCCATCTTGGCCTTCGCGCTCGTGAACAGCTTGAGTTCTGCCCTTGGCTACCTGCTATTCTCGCTGCTGCCTATCCAGGCGCTAAGGTTAGCTTCGGGCGTGGTATTTATCTTGACGGGCGCGATCAGCTTGGCCCTCCCGGCTCGCGAGAAAGGAGATAATGAAGCCAAGGCCGCGGGTGGTCACCCACCTTCCCTCCTCAATAGCTTTGCCCTCGTCAGCTTAGCCGAGCTAGGCGATAAGACCCAGCTAGCAACCATGAGTTTCTCAGCCCTCACCGGCTTCGCGCCCGTTGTAGCACTAGCAGCCATCTCGGCCCTAGCGGCCATGACGGCCATCACCTGTGCCTTAGGCAGCGAGCTGGCTAGGAAAATACACGGCAAAGCAGCTAAGGTAATACCGTCGCTTGTCTTCATGGCGGTGGGCATAGCTATGCTCCTGTTACCATGGTGAGATAGGGAGGACGAGGAACAGACAAAAATCCTATGGCGGGCTCCTCAGCTCAAGATGGCCTCGAACATATCCGTGTCTACTTCGTGGATGAGTCAGATGCCGGTCACCTTAGAGGCCCACTCCGTGAGCGCGGCCAGGCCGGTCCTGTCGATGAGGTCCAGCCTGAACTTCCTGGCATTGGCCATGAGCTGCTGCAGGCCCGTCTTGATGCGGCTGTGCAGGCACGTGTAGAGGCCCACAGCGGGCCAGGGTATCTCCTTGCCCAGCTTATCACCGTACTTGGCCTTCAGGAAAAACAGTATAGAGACCTTAGAACTCTCTGAACCGAGGTCTCGCATTGTAGGGCTTTAGACCTCCTCAATCCAATTACTAGGGATACACCTTTCTAAGCCCGCGAGCTTTACACCGGTTATGGCTGCAACGTTTATGTCTAAGGCTCGTAAGTCCTCCTTTGATAGCTGACGAATATCATCGTGGCCTGCAAGCATCGTAAGCATTTTGATCTCCTCGGCCATGGCTTTTAAGAAGTTAACTAATCGCTCGGCAGCTTTTCTTGGCTGAAGTCTCTTTCGAAGCTCTGGATCCTGAGATGTTATACCATATGGGCATCTTCCCTTGAGACATTGTGTACACACGCGGCATCCCATTGCGATTAAAGCCGCAGAGGCTATCGCTACGCAATCAGCACCTAATGCTAGAGCTTTTACAACATCCGCCCCGCTACGGATCCCACCCATTACGATGAGTTTCACTTCATCACGTAAACCTAGGTCTTTGAGTGCTCTAACGGCAGGCGGAATGCATGCTATTGTTGGAACTCCAGCAGTTTGAATAGCCGCTTCTGGCGCAGCTCCTGTTCCACCTTGTGCCCCGTCTATGGCAATAGCGTCAGCGCCTGCTTCGGCGGCGATTTTAACGTCCTTATATATCCTTCCAGGACCCAATTTTACGATTATCGGCTTTTCGTAACCTGTTACGTCCCGGAGAAGTTCGATCTGTTTTCTCAGATCTTCTTTTACATCGCAAATATCGTAGTGCCGACATGGGGAAAGGCAGTCTGTGCCAACTGGTATACCACGGATCTCAGCTATTTCCTTTGTGACTTTTTCTCCAAGCAGGTGGCCGCCCATACCAGGTTTTGCTCCCTGTCCTATTTTAATCTCGATAGCATCTGATCTATTGAGGTAGTCGATGGAAACGCCCCATCTGCCGCTAGCCCATTGAACTATTAACTGTCCACCGGGTTCGTACGTTTTTTTCCCTCGCTTGAAGTCCTCCTCACTTTTATAGCCATGTACGAGATAATATTCCTCGGGGAAAGAACCTCCTTCACCTGTACACGCAGCAATTCCCATCTTAGCAGTCGCTATAGCTATGGCTATCTTAGCTTCCCTTGAAATAGCTCCATATGACATGGCAGCAAACATGACCGGTATTTTAAGCCTTAGAGGTTTCTTCACCCTTCCCTCGCCGATTACAACCTCTGTATTGCACTCTTCTCTATATTTATCTTTTGGTGCGGGTGGGTAGAGCTGGGCCGGTACAATAACTAAGTCATCAAAATGCGGCATTAATCCCATGGTTCCGAATCCCCTGAGCAGATATTTCCCAGTTTCAGCCTTATAGTGAATTTCCTCTATCACTTGAGATGTCCATAACCCCCTTGAGAAACGTTCAGGCTCAAGCGATCGGACGTAGATTGCATTGCCAGGACAATTTTCAACACAGATTTTGCAGCCAACGCACGCTAGATCATTGAGCACATAGGCTCTACCCATGTCATCTATTGAAAAAACGGAGTGCGGGCATACCTCCACGCAAGTTGCACATTTCCCGGGCATCTTCCAACTAATGCAACGTTCCTTATCCATTATAACACTATAAGCTCCCAATATAGGCATCTTACTATCACCCCTCACTTATAAAATGGCTTCACCGAGAGAGGTACCAGTTTTTTGAACCTTCTTGGATTCGCATCTATGCTGTACTTGCTGAAGTATTCTTCAAGCCTTCTTACATCATCGCTTTCTATCGGTACCTCTTTGCAATTATGCCCTAGACTTCGCCACTTTCCTCCAACGAAGATGTTACCGCGAATGAACCAATTACCTACATTCTCACCCACGTTTCCAAGTATTATTATCTCTCCTCCCACCATATAGGTTCCCACGTCGTTTCCGGCATTCCCTGCAACTAATATTATTGCCCCCTTATTCAAAGCGCCCAAAAAATTCCCAGCATCTCCACGTATTATAACCGACCCACCGTAACAATATACTGCAGCTCCATATCCTACATTTCCATTAACAATAACTGTGCCCTTAGTCATGTTATCAGCCAAGAAATTACCGGCGTTACCGTTTATGATGATTGTTGCGCCATCGTTCAATGCAGCTACGTAATCTCCTACATCCCCGTTTATGACTATATTACCGCACTTCAATCCTGCCGCAAGACCGTGAATGTGAGAAGCATTCTTGATCATTATTCTCCTAACCCCCTCCCTAATCGCTCTTCTGATCTCTGAATTTACCGTTTTTAGGTCTCTACCGCTCGCATCTATCTTATATTCAATGGAGGCAGGCTTTAGGGTATGTATCATGCTCCCCGCTCCCACCGCAGGGAGCCTTAGTGCTAGGGTTATATAAGCCTTGAGGCTACTTTGCTCCTCTTTAAAGATACCTTGAGGTTACTTCAATTCACACGCCGTGTGAATTGAAGTAATCTTTGAAGAAGAACTTAAGGACATGAGGCAAGAGCTTGCTCCATCTATACGGCGTTCAGGAAACTCAAAAAGGCGTGACCGTGTTAAAGCTATCATGCTAGACGACCATCTCTTTAGCTTAAACCTTGAGAGTTGGACGGTTTCGATAGCCACACCCGGAGGACGGGCTAAATTCCGCTTACTTCACGGCCAATATCACGAGAAGTTCAAGGTTCTGAGACCGGGACAAATTGTGGCCTAGAAGCCGACAGAGACGTAATTGGGGCCTGGAATTTAGCCCAGAGGTATGTGGGGACTCACCGTTCGCCCCGAAAGCCCGGCTATGAAACTCCTAGACGGGAGTGGAGCCGGGAAGTCCCGCATGGGCATAAATAACCCAAATGCCCTAGCGGGACAGAACGGCATGACTTCCTAGGAGTGCGCTTCGACCGAGGTGACAGCCCTTAACCATTATTCTCCTAGCTCCGTTCATATCCAAACTGACTTCAGCTTTTCCTCTACTTCTCCCTTACCTTTTACACCTAGCATGGCGTCCAATATCGATAGAAGGAGGGAGTCTATCTCTTGCACGCGTTTTCTCCTTTTCTTATTTAAAACGAATCTTCGTATCTCTTCCGTATTAACAGGAGTTTTCACGATCTCTATGAGTCCCTCTCTAATAGCGTAATTCAAGCACTTTTTACCGGCAGGCGTTCTAACAATGACGGTGGTTTTCCCCTTCTCTGAGCCCAGATCTCCAACCGATAAATCAGCCCACTCTGAAGTCAAGTCTGTACAGCGAGCACAACCATCCCTCATATATCTTCTGACTTCCGACAATGGAATAGTCTTTTCCGATCCATCGCGCAGTATGATTTTTAGTAATGCATCCCTAAGATCTACTCTCATCGTGCTGATATCATAGGGCTCGATGTTGAATCTATTAACTATTTCATTGGTTACTAACTGATAGGAATAGGCACCATCACAGAATAACCCTATTGTTAGACGTATTCGCTCTCTATACATTTTAAGCTTTTTACTCGTGGATGAAAGCACCGCTCTAACCGCTTGGGCGACACAAGGTGGTCCGACGATCGCTATACTTCTTAATCCTTTTTCATAAATTGCATCATTTAAAGCTGTAAGAACTGGGAACCATAGGTGTTGATAGCCTGCGCTTTCTAGTATTTCGTCCTCACTTGTCGCGACTCTAGCTGATGGTTTAAAGGAATCCCTTTCTACGTCCCATAAAACTGCTCCGTCAATAAGTCCGCGCTTAAGTGCTGAAAGCAATAATGCATTAACAACGTCACCATCAGGTAACTTTGAAACTGTGGAGATCGTGCGAATTTCGGGCCCATTTCTCCATTCCTTCAACCGGGGGCAGCTTTCTTCACACGGCTTTTCGCAGAAGAAGCATGTATCCACCACTACATGAGATAAACCAATGTTTTTCTCTGCGATCTTCAAAGCCGGTTGATCGCTACCCTCAGGAAAGAATATGACATTCTTTGCACATGTCGAAACGCACATTCCGCACCCACTACACCTTTTTACATCCCAAACCTTCCTTTTAAGCTCCGTAACCATGCTTTTCTTCACCTCCTTCTTAGAGGGTTTATTCCAAGTCCTTCTATTTGAGATGTGAATTCCTCGATAATTTTAGCTAATCTTAATCCTTCTCCTGCTGAAGCCCACTCAAGTCTAACTCTTTCCGGCTCGAGACCAACGCCTTTTAACCACTCTTTTACCCTTGATATACGTTCTTCGGCTCTTAGATTCCCTGCGATATAATGACAATCGCCTGGATGGCATCCGATGATCAACACACCATCAGCTCCTAGTAGAAGAGCATAAAGTATATGAAGTGGGTCCACTCTGGCAGTGCACATAACGCGGATAATTTCAACAGTTGGTGGATACTCGTATCGGCTTACACCAGCCATGTCCGCTGCAGCATAACCACACCAATTGCAGAATAAAGCAATGATCTTCAATTTATCACTTGGCATAGGTTTTTCAAATATCGCCCTAAGCATGCTTAAAATCTGGTCGTCCCTGAAGTAATGCATGGTTATGGCTTTCGCCGGGCACTCAACCGAGCATGACCCGCAACCTTTGCACAGTAGTGGATCAACTTTAGCCACTAACCGTTTATCCGAAATAACCTCTAGTTTAATCGCGTCAAATTCACAGACGTTCACACATCGCCCACAACCTACACAAAGTTCCGGATTGACATCAGCTATAATAGCCTCAGTAGTTACTTTTCCTTTCATCAGTGTGGTAAGAGCTCGTGAAGCTGCGGCTACCGCTTGGGTGAGACTATCATTTAATCTCTGCGGACCATAAGCTAGTCCACAGAGGAAAATACCATCAGTAGCGAAATCTACGGGTCTGAGCTTTGGATGAGCCTCTAAGAAGAATCCGCGACTATCAAGGGGAACTTTGAGTTTAGATGCGATTTCACGGTTTTCTTCAGGAGGAATGATTGGCGTAGCCAAAACAAGCTTATCGGCAAATATCTTTAAGTTTACACGAGATACGGCGTCGTAAACGTTCACGACAAGTTTCCCGTTTTCCTGATATATCTCGGGCATTTTATCCGGGTCGTATCTTGTGAAGATTACTCCAGCTTCACGAGCCTGGCGGTAAAGTTTTTCACCGTTAACCGGTAGTCTTATGTCTCTGTATAATACATGCACATCCAGCTTTGGATGTTTGCTCTTGATCTTAATCGCTTCTCTTATAGTTCTTTCACAAGAAACAGCCGAGCAGTCACATAGAATAAACACCACAGCTTCCTCATCTTCCAGGCCACCATTCATCTGCTGAAATTCGGTTAGAGTATAGATATTATCGAGTTCTCCGTAACCATACAAGCCTAATGGTTTGTGCTCTTCAGCACCGGTTGCTACAATGATCGCTCCAACCTTAATTTCTTTTCTAGTCCCGTTTTGATTTAATTTAACACTGAAATTCCCTATCGAGCCTTTAACATCTTCTATTTTGGTGGAAAGAAGTAACTCGACGTTTTCGTGCTCTTTTATAGAGCTAATTAGGTCGGAGACCCATTTAACATCTTCATCGTATCCGTAGAGATATAAATCATATCCTATCTTTTCTCTGCTTTCGACAAGGTATGTTTTAAATCCATTATCAGCGATGGTTTTTGCGGCTACAAGGCCACTGGCAGTCGCTCCAATAACCAGCGCGGCGGGAGTAATTTCTATTTCCATTTGCTCTAATGGCTCTAGGAGTCTTGCTTTTGCCACAGCCATCCTAACGAGCTCCTTGGCTTTCTCGGTCGCTTCTTCGGGGCATTTCCTATGAACCCAAGAAACGTGTTCTCTGATGTTAACCATTTCGAATAAATATGGATTTAGTCCAGCCTCTTCGCATATGGACCGGAATAATGGCTCATGAGTTCTCGGAGTACATGAAGCTACCACAACCCTATTAAGATTATACTTCTTAATAGCTTCTTTGATTCGCTCTGTTCCATCCTTAGAGCATGCAAACATTAAGTCTTCAGCATGGACAACGTTGTCAAGTTTCTTTGCCTCTTCCACGACTGCTTTAACGTCTACGACAGCAGCTATATTAAGACCACAATGGCATACGAAAACTCCTATTCTTGGCTCCTGACTCGATATTTTTTCTTCTCTTATCGGTTTTCCTCCATTTAAAGCTAAAGCAGCACTTTTTTGTTTGTTTACGCGCCTTACCCTGCTTGCTGCCAGTTGAGCCGCAGCTAGTGCCTGAATTACGCTATGAGATATATCTTTGGGGTTTTCACATGCACCGCATACATATATGCCAGGAACATTAGTATTGACCGATATATTACCACAGGACTTAAAGAAGCCAATTTCATTTAACTCTATTCCGAGGATTTCAGCTAATCTCGAAATATCATCGCTTGGAACTACTGCAGGACAAAGTACCACTAAGTCCACATCCACGGATTTAATTTCTCCGCTAGAGGGATCGATATACCTTATTAATAATTTCCCACTTTTCTCATCCCGTAAAACTCTGCCTGGTAACCCTCTTATGTATTTAATTCCATACTCCTCAATAGCTCTTTTTAATAAGTCTTCGTGGCCTTTGCCAGGCGCATTTAGATCATTGTAGAAGACCATTACATCTATATCTGGATCATGCTCTTTCGTGACTATGGCCTGTTTTGTCGCATACATGCAGCAGATCTGCGAGCAATAGTCGCAGATTTCTATATTTCTGGACCCGACACACTGAATAAATGCGACTCTTTTTGGATGTGTTTTATCCGAAGGTCTGACGATCTCTCCACCTGTAGGTCCAGCAGCATTCATAAGGCGTTCATATTGTAACGAGGTTATAACATCCTGAAATTTACCATATCCATACTGTGGCAGAACAGACGGGTCCAAGAGAGAGAAGCCAACTGCAACAATTATTGAAGCAACTTCTATTATAAACTCCTGAGGCTTCTGGTCAAAGTTAATCGCATCTGCGGGGCAGAATTTCTCGCAAACTCTGCAAACGCCTTTATTGAGATAAAGGCAATGCTCCTCGTCGATAGTTGCAATATTTGGTACGGCTTGAGGGAAAGGAATATAAATCGCCTTTCTTAAACCCATTCCCGCCTCAAACTCACTAGGAACCTTAACTGGGCATTTTTCTTCGCACATTCGACAGCCAATGCATTTTTCTTCATCTACATATCGTGGTTTTTTAAGTATTTTAACCTTAAACGCAGAACCATTTTTTACAGGCTTTACATTCACAACCTCGGAATTTGTGAGAAGTTTTATGTTAGGATGTCTGGAAACCTCGACCATCTTTGGTCCAAGAATGCAGATAGAGCAATCAAGTGTTGGAAAAGTCTTGTCTAACTGGGCCATGTGGCCCCCGATCGAGGGCTTTTTCTCTACTAAGTAGACTTTTAATCCTTTTTCGGCGAGTTCTAAAGAAGCTGTAATGCCAGCCACCCCACCACCCACTACAAGTACATCGCCTGTTGTTTCCTCTCCCTCGAACGAGTGCCCGATACTCAATGCGCCTTTCCACCTCCTGCAGCCCTTCCGGAGGGGGTATTTAGCCCTTTCTCTGTTTCCTCTATGGAGCTTCGTGAGCTAGGTAGTGGTGGATTAGGGGTTCATAAGGCCTATTCTATAAGGTCGTCAGCAGGCTTTAGGCCATACTACATGCCTCGCCGCCGGTGAGGATGGGGAATCATGACCTAGGCCTTTAGGGATGTGGTGGAGCATATCAGGAGAAATTATGAATTGAAAGCCCAGGGGGCCGAGCCAGGGGTTATTTTTTAATAAAGTGGTTCCAGTCCAAGTAGTATTGAGGGCACCAGCCGTGCTATCGCCGAACCAGTCTAGGCAGAGGTAAAGGACCTCGCGGCCTCTGAACGCCGAGAGGCCGATTTCACAGAGGAACGAGCATTCGCGGATGCAGAGCGGGCACATGCCGCTGGTGGGCTGACATCCTTGATGCGCGTCGTAATGTTGGTCAGGCTGCTGGCGTTTAGGTGAGAGGAATTCTTGAATACTCTCTTCAGCACTTCTTCCTAACCGCCGTACAGTTAAGGGGGTCGGTTTAAACCTTACAGAGACGGGCGCTCGCCCCACAACTTAGGAAATGCTCGGTACAGCTCGAAACCATCCTGGCGCCTCTAATTTGCTTTTCCTCCTCTAACCGGCTTTCTCCAAAAGAGCAAAGATTATAAGTGGCCTTATCGCGAACTGTGGCGAACATTAGGAGGCTTGGTGAATGGGTAGGATCAGGGTAAGCGTGAAAGCCCCGTTCGGCGAGCTGTCCATAGAGGGCGACTCGGGGGCCGAGGTGCTAGAGTTATTGGAGAGCTTGCCGGAGGGCTTCTTAGAGCGGTTAGAGACCCTGGTCTCCTCCAAGCTAGTCCCGCCTTCTAAGATAGCCTTGAGGGGCGTGGTGGAGTTTACCACGGAGGGGCCTATCATAGTGGCTAAGAAGAAGGTCTCCCATTACGAGGCCATAGGTCTCCTGCTCTACGCCGTTGAAGGCGGTCTGGCCACGGCCTCCCAGCTCAGAAAGCTCTTGGAGGCCAGCGGCATAAGGGCCGTAGTACCAGCCAGGTTGAACGAGATGGCGAAGCGGGGCCTGGTGTTCAAGCCCGACCCGAGCAAGCACTACTGGCGCCTCACAGCCCAAGGCGAAAGGTGGGTGGAGGAGGAAGTGCTGCCGAAGCTGAGGGGTGAGGCCGCTTGAGCGACGCGGATCACATTACCGTCCACATAAAATACGGCGAGCACGAGCAGACCTATACAGGCCCCGTAGAAGCCGTCTGGAGGGCCGTTAACAAGTTCTTCAGCGACCTCCTGCCAGTGTTCAGGCTCGTGAGGCAGGCCACCATAACCATAGATCTGGCCGAGCTCGTGGAGGAGCTGAAGGGCCTGGTCTCCATCTCGGATAGCGAGGTAGTCATCCTAGCCGACAAGAGGAAGCTGCCCGATAGGGACATCATAATGTTGGGCCTCCTGGGCGCTTACGTGGGCCATAAGCTAGGCGGCTTGCCTAAGGACACGCTGTCGAGTGCCGAGCTCAGGAAGCTCCTAGAGAAGAGCTCTAAGATCACGTCCACACGGCTCAGCGAACTCAGGAGACAGGGCTGGGTGGAGAAGACCGACACGGGCGAGTACAGGGTCACGGCCTTAGGCATAGTGAAGTTCAGGGAGAAGAGGCTCCCTAGGATAGCCCCGAGGACCAGGCGATAAGGGCCTTAAGCCGGCGGCCTCTTCTGCACATACCTATAACGCCTGGGCTTCCCCTGTCGTGACAACACGCCCTCACGGACCAGATCGAGCAGGGCGTGGGCGACCGCCGTCCGGTCGTAGTGCCAGCCCCTCCTGGCCATCTCCTCATGGACCTCGGCCAGGCTCCTGGGTGCTGAGAACCAGCCCTCCCGCCAGAGGGCCTTTATCAGGCCCTTGCAGGTCATGGCCCCCTCGCCAAGGGCCACGCCTTCAGGCGCCCTGGGCGGCGCGGCCGCGCCGTGCTTAAGGGCTACGCTCAGCACTTGGTCAACGGCCTCCTGTATCTTGTCTGGCGGGGCCTCTATCTCGAACTCCATGCCCGCCACGCGCACCTTCACCCTTATGGTGCTAGCGCTCTCGTCAGCCATGGCTTCACGGGCACCTCCATCTTGTTGGTGATTGACCAATTGAAAAGTGCTCATGCGCAAAACTTAAATAGGCACCTGTTCTCCTCCTTATTGGTGAACGTTGGTGGCCAATCACGCAATAACAACAGCGTGGGAGGCATATAACCTTTCCCTGCAGGGACGTGCACACCTGCCCTCCAGATTAGTAGAGCTCTCCATGAGGTCTATGTCCGACCTCGAGGGCGAGGATTTAATCGTGTCTCCTGGCCCTGAAGAAGGGCTCCCGCCGCCAGATGACCCTGAGCCGCTTTATCTAACGCTAGAGGGCTCGCGCGAGTTCAGGCTGGTGCCCATAAGGCCCCTGAGGGCTGAGACCACAGTGGTAGGTGTAGATGCCTCCTCCATTAGGCTGGGCGAGACCGGGGCGGGCATAATCGTGGCCCTCAGGGGCGCGGTGGTGTGGAGGCGTTATGGCTCCTGCCGCTACCTACGCATGGGCCCGCTTCTCTTCCATGTTACGGAGCAGAACAGGGCCGAGATATACAACGCGCTCAGGCGCTTTTGCCTTGGCTTGCCCGAGAGGCAGAGGGCGCCGAGCTTGCCTTACATGCCGCTCAAGATGGCGAACCTCTTCGAGCAGTGGGTAAGGGAGGTGGCCTGCAGCCTCTCCTCGGACGCTATCCTGCTCTTAGACGGTTCCCTGTCAGCCGGGCCAGATGGCACAAGCGCGGCCCTCGCCAGGCTCTTAGAGCTGGCCCGTGCTAACTCTAACGTGGTCATGGCCATATCTAAGACCAGCAAGCTGAGTGTGATGGGCAAGAAGCTACTCGACCTCTTAAACGGCTTCCCCGGCCCCTGCCTGCTTGAATTAGGCGGGCAATTGCTTCCTGCTTTTTCAGGCGTTAAGTATTTTGGCCGCGTCTATGTGGCAAAACTATCCCCAGCCAGCTACCCGTTCAGGTTGGATATTGACGCTGGTCTCCCGCGCGAGATAGGCATAGATGCGGTCCGGGCGCTCGTGGCTAACGATGCAGTTTACCAGGGCTACCCGGAGGTCCTCAGGCTAGCTCATATAATGGCTACTTTCACGGCTCCTGAGGTAGTGGCCATGCAGCTTATGCTCTCAAGGGCTTACGGGCTCAGAATAATCCAGAGGTCAGATGTGAGGAAGTTGTTGTTCGGTCCCTTTGGGACCGGAGGGCGCGGGCCTTGAGGCTCTACAAGAAGGAGGGCGATACGCTCAAGATCATCTGCCTCCCAGAGGAGGAAGTGGAGAAAGGCGATTACCTCTTGGTGGAGGAGCCGGAGCGGGGCCGTGCCCTCTTGGCCCAGGTGGTCGATATTCAATTCGCGAACGTGCCTGGCATGCTGGAGGAGCTGCTCAGGGGCTCCGTGGTGGCCTACTTGGATCACGGGGAGGACGTGGACCCCTTCGGCCTAGAATCGCACCTGGCCTACGTGGAGGATGCCAGACTCCTGACGTGCAAGATAAGGGGCGGCGTGGTCGAGGGCCGGAGGGCGCATCAGATGTATTGGCTCCCCTCCCGCTCCCGCTCGCGGGTGAGGAAGCTCCGCTTCTCCGAGGTCCTTAAGCTAGCTGGCGTGGGGCGGGATTTACCCATAACGCTCGGCGTGGCCAGGGATGGCTCCGAGGTCCGAATAAGCGCTAGGGCCTTAGACGGCGCCCTCACCATCATCACGGGCAAGAAGGGCACGGGGAAATCACACCTCTCCAAGCTGCTGGTCCTTAGCTTGATGGCTTACGGGGCCACCGTAGTCGTCTTGGACCTTAATGGCGAATACACGCGCTTGGGATATGGCCGTGATGGCCAACCGAACGAGTTCCACGACCGCATTCTGGTCCTGAAGCCCGGCGAGAACTTCAAGACCACCCTGGCCCGGGCTGGCCTGTCCGTGATGATGAATATCATGGTCCACGCTCTTAGCCTCCCCGGCACCTCGGCCCGCGAGTTCAAGCGCATCTGGTATTACCTACGCAGCAGGGGTATGTTGACCTTGAGGGACCTGGAGAACGCCATACGCTCTTGGAGGTGCAACGAGAACGTGAGAGACGCGCTGTTCTCCCGCTACTACGCGCTCTCTAACTCCAGCTTCTTCACAGACGAGCCAGAAGGCGCTCTTGACCTAGAGGGCGCCCTCCTGGCCTTAGAGGAGCGCGGGGGCGCGGTAATCGTGAATTTACGTGACCTTTCGGCTGTGGAGAGGAAGATGGTGGTCGAATACGTGCTCGGCAAGCTGACCGAGCTTCTCTCACGCTGGGCCTTAAGGGCCGTCTTCTTGTTCGCCGAGGAAGCCCACCTCTACTTACGCGAGACGTATTGGGAGGACGTGGTGACGCGCATGAGGCACCTGGGCATCTTCACGACCTTCATCACCAATCAACCGGACACGATAAGGGACAACATCTACAGGCAGGCGGATAACATCTTCCTCTTCAATTTCACGAACGAGAAGGACCTGGAGATGGTGGCCAGGGCTTCGCGGGTGGACGCGGACACGGTGAAGGCCATAGCCAGCGAGCTCCCTCCCGGCCACTGTCTCGTGATAGGCTCCGCTGTGGACGACCTGCCCATAGTCGTGAGGGTACGCGAGCTGGACGTGGAGACCATGGGAAGGACGCGCTACTTCTTCGAGCGAGCCCCGGATGAGGCCCTGGCTGGCCAGCCACCCCCGCCGCTTGCCGACTAAGGTAAGTCTTATCTAGCCCGCCCTGGTGCTGGGGCCTGGTGCCGGGGGATGGCCACCCAACAGGCCGTGGAGATAGCCGAGGCTCTGAAGCTCATGGAGTGCATCCAGTGCGGCATGTGCACGGGCAGCTGCCCCGTCTCAGCCAAGACGCCCCTCAACGTGCGCAGGGTGGTGAGGCAGGTAGGGCTCTTCCACGAGCTGCCCTTAGAGCCCGTGGAGGCCCTCTGGGCCTGCACCACCTGCGGGACCTGTGAGCTCAGGTGCCCTAAGGAGCTGAAGCCCGTGGAAGCCGTGATAAGCCTGAGGAGCATCTTGGTGGAGGAGGGCAAGATAGCCCGCACCCTGGCGGAGGCCCTAGAGAGCGCTTTCACGCACGGGAATCCCTGGGGCCGCGGTCGCGCTAAGAGGCTTGATTGGGCTGAGGGGCTCAGCTTCAAGCTCAAATTGGCCAGTGAGGGCGCGGAGTGGCTTTATTTCGTGGGCTGCACGCCGGCTTACGACACGCGTGCCCAGGAAGTCGCTAGAGCACTAGCCGAACTCCTCCACATGGCTAACGTGGATTTCGCCGTGCTCGGGACCGAGGAGACCTGCTGTGGTAACGAGATCTACAGCATGGGTGAGAAAGGGCTCTTCGAGGAGCTCAGGGATGCCAACTTAGCCAAGTTTGAGGAGTTGGGCGTGGAGCGCATCGTTACCTCTTGCCCACACGGCTTCAACGCCTTCAGGAACCTTTACGAGGGCAAGGTGGCCAGCGTGCTCCACCACTCCCAGCTCCTCTCAGCTCTCATAGACGAGGGGCGCCTCAAGCCCGAGAAGGCCCTGGGCCTGAAGGTCATCTACCATGACCCCTGCTTCCTAGGCAAGCGCAACGGCATCTTCGATGAGCCTAGGCACGTGATAGAAGCCCTGCCGGGCGTGGAGCTGCTCGAGTTCGAGCGCAACAGGACACGCTCCCTGTGCTGCGAGGGCGGTGGCGGCCGCATGTGGGTGGACGTGCCTGGCGAGAAGCTGGCCGAGCGCAGGGCCAGGGAGGCAGCCGAGGCCGGGGCGGACGTGATCGCCGTGGCGTGTCCCTTCTGTCTCATCACGCTTGAGGACGCCGTCAAAACGGCTGGCCTGGAGGAGCGCCTCAAGGTCATGGATATAGCTGAGCTGCTGCTGGCCTCCGTGAGGGGCGCGTCCTCTTAAATCCCGCCGGTGCCTTTATCGGCGAGGGCGTGGGAGTTGCTGTCAGCGCTGGACAGGCAAGGGATGTTTGTGGTCCCGGGCGATAAGGTAGGGGTGATAGAGGAGTTCCTCTCCGGCCCGGGCACCTACGTGGAAGACGGCGAGATAAGGGCGGCGAACGTGGGCTTCCTCCTCCTCAACCTCAGCGCCAGGAAGGTGAGCGTATTCAGGCCCACGAGGCTCAAGGGTGCTGCCTGCGTGCCCAGGCCCGGCTCTGTGGTAATAGGCGAGGTATCCGAGACGCACCAGACCTACCTGCTCATGCGCATATGGATAGTGGGCCCCAAGCACTTATCGGGCTTCTTCACAGGCCTGCTCCACATATCGAACGTGGGCCTCAGGGTCCGGAACATGTTCAACGTGGCCCGGCCGGGCGATATAGTGAGGGCGCGCGTGGTGAGCGTGAAGAACCGCATCTGCCACCTCAGTTTAGCCGACAGGCGCTTAGGTGCCATCTATGCCTTCTGCTCGAACTGCGGTGAGCTGCTGAAGGCCAGGAAGGACAAGAAACTTATATGTGAGGCTTGCGGCTCCCTCGAGCTGAGGAAGCTGGCCTCGGACTACGGGGAGACCGCCCTTTAAGGCCCGGGAGGTGGAGGAGCTTGGAGATAAAGGTGTTAAAGAAGACGGAGCACGAGCTCAGGCTTGAGATAGTTGGCGAGAGCCACACTCTCCTTAACTTGCTCCAGAAGGAGCTCGTCAGGGACCCAGAGGTAGAGCTAGGCGGTTATGACGTGATACACCCGCTAGAGAGGCCCATAAGGTCCGTGCTCTACGTTAGGACCGGGGGCTCTAAATCGCCTGGGCAGGCGTTGCTTGAGGCCGTGGAGAGGGCAAAAACCCTTAACAAGGAATTCGCGGAGAAACTAGAGGAAGCCCTGAAGGCTTTTAAGGCGGAAAGCCGGGAAGAGGAGCCCCATGAGCAGTAGGGGCTTGAGGGCTCTAGCTGGCCGGAGGAAGAGCCTAAGGGATATCATGCTTGATGGGGGCCTGGCTGCCCTCGGCGATGCCCTGGTGAATTTTGCTTATTCCCTGGCCCTCTCGCTCGATAAGGGTGCTCCCACGGGAAGCAGGCTGGATAACAGGGTCCTCTCGGAGGCCCTGAGGGCCTCCGGCCTCAGAGAGGCCGCGCCCAAGCGCATGAGCAGGCACCAGCTCGCGGATGCCACCGAGGCTCTCCTAGCCTATGCTTGGCTGACGGGCGTCATAGGCTTCTGGGATTTAGTAGAGGCCCTGAGGGGGCACGATATTATATCCGGCCTAGCCGCTCTCCTCAGGGCCGTGGCCGAGAAGTTAGGGGACTAGATGTAGCCCGCCTGCTTGAAGTAATAGCCCGGCTCCTTTTTCGGCCCGAAGCTCCTGAGGCCTTTCTCCTTGAGCTGCCTCCTGAGTTTCTCAGCATAATCGCTTGTTATCTCGCCCTTGCGCTCTAGGTAATCTATAATCTCCAGGGCTTGCTCCTCCGTATCACAGCGCCTTATAAAAGCTATGGCGTCGGGCATGTAGCCTGCCCAGGGGTCCCTCGCCGTGCCGGAGGAGGCCAGCTCCTCGCCCACGTTGGGGTCCCACCTCACGGCCGATATGGTTATCTTCTGGACGCCGCGCTCTATCTCCTCGGCCAGGTGGGGGAAAGCTCGCCTGAAGCGCTCCCTATCTACCTCCACACTCGCACACCCCGCATCCTGAGCACTTCTCCCAACATGGTGGCGTAGCCTCCCCTAATAACGCCTTCTGATATTCGCGCAGTAGCCAGGAGGGCTTGACGCCCACGTCGAGGGCCTCCCAGGGCAGGGGCGCACCCGGCTTCCTGGGTCTCAAGTAGCGTTCCACGTCCAGGCCCAGTTCCTTTACCGCCCTCCTCCAGCCCCCAAGGCCACCGCCATATCTGGCCGCGAGTTCTATAGCTGGCCCCAGCTCAGGGCCCCCAAGTGATAAGATAGCCTGGAGCCTGGCCACACGTGGGTCTAGACCATCCAACACCACGCGTCTGTCGCCCCTCAGGGCCGAGCGGATGCGCTTGAGGCAGGCCCTCACGTAGGGCAGGCTCGCCATGCCGAGCCACTGGAAAGGCGTCCTGGGCTTAGGCACGAGGGGATTCACGCTCACGTGGACGCAGCCCGGCCCGAAGCCCAGGTCGGCTACACGCCTCACGAGCTCCGCTATGGCATCTATGTCCTCCTCTCGCTCGCCCGGCAGGCCCACCATGAAGTAGAGCTTCACAGCCCTCATGCCGCCAGCTAACACGGCCCTACAGGCGTCCAAGATGGCCTCGTCATCCACCGGCTTATTTATCACGTCCCTGAGCCTGGGCGTTGGGCCATCGGGCGCTATGGTGAGCCTCCTCTGGCCTCCCTGGGCCAGGACACGCACCAACTCCTCGGAAACGGCATCGGGCCTGAGGGAGGGCACGGATAGCTTAGCGCCCAGCGCCACCGTGTGCTCACATATGCTTAAGAGGCCCGGGTGATCGGAGGCGCCAGCCCCTATCAGCGCGACCTTATCGGCTGGCGTGAGCCTCAGGCCCTCCTCTACGGCCTCGCAGGCCCGCTTGACGCTCCTGTCCCTCCTCGGCCTCGTTATGTGGTCTATGAGGCAGAAGCGGCAGCCCCGGCCACAGCCGCGCGTGAGCTCTAAGTTGAAGGCCCCGCCCCAAGGAGGCGCGAGAGGGCTGCCTTCCTCGGCTAAAGGCACGAGCTGAGCTTCCGGCGCTGGCGAATCGTCGAGGCGCTTGAGCCACACGCGCCTGGCTTGCTCGGAAATGCCTGGCACGTAGAGGCCCTCCACGTCCGCTAGGTCCCTGATGGCTCCGGGCTGGCCGGACGAGAGGGCATCCTTCAGGGCCTCTACTAACGGCCCCACTAAGACCTCCGCGTCCCCGAGGGCGAAGACGTCCACGAAGGAGGACATGGGCATGGGGTTCTCCAGGGCACAGGGGCCACCGGCCACCACCACGGGCCCGCCCGAGCGCTCCCTATCCGCCTTCTTGGGTGGCACGCCTGAGGCCAAGAGTACCTTGATAGCGTTCAGGTAATCCCATTCGTATTGGAAGGTGAAGGCTATTACATCAAAGTCCCTTAAGGGCCTGCCCGACTCGAGGCTGAGCGGGACGGGCCCTTCAAGTCCCTCGCCGGGCAGGAAGAAGCGCTCGCAGACCACGTCCTCCCGCGCGTTGAAGAGCGCGTAAAGCAGCCTCACGGGCAGGCCTGCCATGCCCACGCGATATATATTCGGGTAGCAGAGAGCCACGCGTAGCTCTGCCCTACGCCAGTCCTTCACGATAACGTTGGCTTCGGGGACCCCGCGCCTCACCCGCTCTTTTCCTCCGCCTTCGGTACCTCTCCCACGGCCAACTCTTGCTTAAGCCTCACGAAGCGCCCTTCTTCCGTGATATCGCGCTCCACTACTACGTTAGCCCCTATCCAACAGCACGGCCACACGCGGACACCGGGCATGAAGAGAGCCCCTATACCCGTCTGGACGAAATCGCCCATGATGACGCCCAGCTTCCGCCTGCCCGTGTCCACCTCCACGCCTTTCACGGTGACACGCACGTTCGCTTTGTCGAAGCGCAGGTTAGCTGTGATGGTGCCCGCGCCCAGGTTGCAGTAGGCGCCTATGATGCTGTCCCCCACGTAGGACAGGTGGCCTATGTGTGTCCCTTCCATCACTATACTGTTCTTGATCTCGCAGGCGTTCCCGATGCGCACTCTAGCGCCTAAGCTCGTGCAGGGCCTTATGTAGCAGTTAGGCCCTACGTCGGCGCCGGGCCCTATGAAGGCTGGCCCCTCCACGTAAGCGCCTGAGCGCACCCTAGCTCCCTCAGCCACCACTACGGGCCCGTTTAAGCTGGCCCCGGTCTCCACCCGGCCCAAGATAGCTGGCTTGAGGCGCCTCAGGGCTCTCTCGTTTGCCTCTAAGAGGTCCCAAGGCCTGCCCACGTCCAGCCAGTCCTCGGCCTTGAGCTCGGCTACTCTGACTGTATCGCCCTCGCGGGCCAGCGCCTTAAGCGCGTCCGTGGCCTCAAGCTCGCCCCGCTCAGAGGGGTGGACGGCTTTCATGGCCTCTAGGGCCTCGGGCGTGAGCACGTAAATACCCGCGTTGGCCAGGGGAGGCCCTTCCCAGGTTACCGGCTTCTCCACTAGCTCCCTCAACCAGCCGCCCTCGGCCACTACCATGCCAAATTGCCCAGGCTCCTTGACTCTCGCGGCTGCTATGGTGGCCAAGGGCTTGTGCTTGCTGTGTTCGGCCAAGACAGCCCCGAGGGCCTCGGGCGTGATGAAGAGGTCCCCGTAGACGACCAATACGCTTTCCTCGCCCTCGGCCAACTCCGTCGCGCAGGCTATGGCATCTGCTGTCCCCCTGGTCTCGGCCTGCCTCACGTATCTGACCTCAAGGCCGAAGCGCCCGCCGTCGCCGAGCCATGATTTTATGACCTCCTCCATGTAATTCACGACTAAGATAGCATTCCCCACGCCCGCGGCCCTCAGGGCCTCCAGGGTATAGCTCAGCAGGGGTTTCCCGCCGACCTCCAATAGCACCTTCGGCCTTGTGAGGGTGAGGGGCCTCATGCGCTCCCCCTTGCCGGCCGCCAGCACTATGGCCAACATGACCCTCACGCCTCCCTCCCGGCCCTCGCCCTGCTAATGGCCTCTTTAACAGCCTCGAGAGCTCTCGAGGCGCGCTCCCTGGCCAGCTCTACCGTCTTGGCCTCAGCGGTCACTCTTATGACGGGCTCGGTCCCCGAGGGCCTCACCAACACCCAGCCTTCCTCGAGCTCGAGCCTCAGGCCGTCTATGTCGATCAGGCCCCTCACGCCCTTGAAGGCCCCTGGTAGCTCGTCGGCCAAGATGCGCATGACAGCACCCTTGAGCTCGTTGGGGCAGGGGACTTTCTCCCTCACGGTCGCCAGCCTAGGTATGCTACCGAAGAACTCCGAGGGCGCCAGCCCCTCCTCATCTAAGGCCCTGAGGAGCATAACGGAAGCTGCTATGCCGTCGGCGCAGAGGCTGAACTCAGGGCATATCCAGGCGCCACAGGGCTCGCCTCCGAAGACGGCCCCGCGCTTAGAGACCTCCATGGAGACGGCCACATCGCCCACGCGCGTCTTCAGGACCTCGCCTCCGGCCTCTTTAACAGCCTTCTCCACGCAGTAGGATGCCTCAACGGTCGTGATAACCAAGCCGCCGCCCTTGGAGCGGACCACGTGGGCCGCGAAAGCAGCTAAGGCCACATCAAAGGGCACGAAACTGCCATGCTCGTCCACGACCACCATCCTATCTGCGTCACCGTCGTAGGCGAAGCCCACGTCGGCTCTCAGGGCCTCCACAGCCGAGCAGAGATCGCCCAGCGTATCGGGCCTTGGATCAGAGCTCCTGGCGGGGAAATGCCCATCGGGCCTCGTGTTTAGGGCGATTACCTCGCAGCCCAGGGCTCTGAAGGCCATCGGGGCCAACTCGCCAGCTGAGCCGCAGCCAGCATCCAGCACGATCAACCACTTGCGCTCTAGCTCAGCCGAGGCCGTGAGGGCCTCGAGATATCGGCTCACTAATCCGTCCGGGGGCCTGTAATGGCCTACCGAGTCCCAGGCAGAACGCTTGAAGGCACGTTTGCTTACCAACTCCTCTATGGCCCTCTCTTCCTCTGGCCGGAAGGGAGAGCTATCTGGCCTGAAGAACTTCAGGCCGTTGTATTCGGGTGGGTTGTGGGAGGCCGTTATGATACAGCCCGCCTTGGCGTTCAGCTCGCGGGTGAGGAAGGCGAGGGCGCCGGTGGGCAATAGGCCGAGGTCGAGCACGTCGCCGCCGCAGGCCATCACGCCTGAGGCGAAGGCCATGCCGAGGATATGGCCCGTGATACGCGCGTCGCGGGCTAAGAGGTAGGTACCGGGTCCCTTCAGGCTAGCTAAGGCCATGCCGACCTCCAGGGCCAGCTCGGGCGTTAGGTCGGCGTTCATCACGCCCCTTATGCCAGATGTGCCAAAGAGCCTCAAGCGGGCACCCATACTAGCTCGCCCCGAGCTCGCTTAAAGCTCACTGCCGCAATCTTTAAGATGCCCCCGCGCCCGTAGGCCTAGGTCGGCCATGACGCCGGAGGAGAAGAAAGCCCGCGTGTTAATGGAGATAAGGGGTTACGAGGAAGAGGGCGTTGAGGCCCTTGAGGAGCCCAGGGAGCTGAAGGGCCGGACCCTCATAAGGGCCAGGGACAAAGATGGCAACCTCGTGCTCTTCCTCTGTATCTCGGCCAGCGTGAACGTGGGCGCCAAGCACATAGCTGCTTTCGAGAAGCTCTTGGAGGCCGAAGGGGCCGCGAGGGGCATAGTGATCGCCAGGGGCCGTTACGTGAAGGAGGCCAGGATGAGGGCCAGGAGGGCTAAGGGGATCAGAATAGAACTCATACCCAGGGAATTTCCATCTTTTAACATATTCAAACACGAGCTCGTGCCCGAACACCGCGTTTTATCGCCGGAGGAAGCCAAGGAGGTCCTCAAGCGCTACCGCGTGAAGCCTTACCAACTGCCCTGGATACGTGCCAGCGACCCAGCCGTGATAGCCATAGGCGCTAGGCCGGGGGACATCATAGAGATAAAAAGGAAGAGTGAGACGGCGGGCGAGGCCATCTTCTACCGCTACGTCGTCGAGGGCTAGAGGAAGACCTCGAACATGATGTTCTTCACTAGGCTCTTGTAACGGTTCCTTATGGTGACCTCCGTTACCCTGGCCAGCTCAGCTATCTCACGCTGGGTCTTGCGCTCGCCCGTGAGGACGGAGGCCACGTAAACGGCCGCGGCCGCTATGCCCATGGGGCCACGCCCGCTCGTCAACCTAAGCTGGCTAGCGTAATCTAAGGTCTTATAGGCTATTTCCTCGGCCTCGCTCCTCATGCGGAGGCGGCTCAGGAGGCGCGATACGTAGTCCTTGGGCGTTAGTGGGGGTACATACATACCTATCTCATTCACCAGGAACCTGAAACTGCGCCCTATCTCCTTCTTTTCCATGCCCGCTGCTTCCGCTATCTCGTCAAGCGTTCTGACGTGACCGCAGGTCCGGCAAGCTATGTAAAGTGTGGCAGCCGCCATGCTCTGGATAGAGCGGCCGCGCACTAAGCCTTGGACTATAGCCTTCCTGTAGATAACAGCAGCCGTCTCTATGACGTTCTTCGGGATACCGAGCTTATCCGCTATCCGGGTCATCTCGGAGAGCGCGTTAGCTAAGTTCCGCTCCTGGGCATCATAAATCCTTATGCGCCTGTGCCACTTCCGCATGCGCTTTATCTGCGCCCTTTTATCGGGCGAGATGTTCTTGCCGCTTATGGCCTTATCACGCCAATCAATCGTGGTCGTGAGGCCCTTGTCGTGTATGGTATACGTTATGGGCGCCCCCACCCTCACCCTGTCCGTGCGTTGGTCGTCGTCAAAAGCCCGCCACTCGGGGCCGTGGTCCATTAAGTCCATCTCGACAACGTAGCCGCACTCGGTGCAGACGATCTCGGCTTGCTCTGGGTCCCGGAGGAGATGGGTGCTCCCGCAGTTTGGGCACCTATTAGGCCCGCCTACGCTCAACCCCTTCTCCACCTCCTGCCCCTGGCCCTCACATAGAGGACCTGGCCTACCAGGCGCTCGGGCTCATCGACCAGGGGTCTCACGGCCACGTAGGGGGAGGCCACGGGCCCGAAGACATCGGCCACCACGCCTACTTGCCTCAGATCGGGCCCGTAGACCCTGTCACCTATCCTGGGCGCAAAACCGCCCTCTGATCGCGCTATGAGGTCCCCGGGCTTGGCCACATGGAGCACTTTACCTATCCGCCTCAACCTCCCCCTACCTGGAGGCGCATGAAGTCACGCTATAAGGTGTTACTTAAGCTTTTTCCTCTTGGAAGAACGCACGTTCTTAAGCTCTCTCGCTATCCGCCTCAATAGCTCTTCCTTCGGCCCGGTCTTCTCCACTATGAGGTAGCCGGTCTTAGCCCAGTGGCGAGAAGGATGAGCCGCTTCCGTCACGACCTCGTATTTAAGGCCCAGCTTCTTCACGGCCGCGCAGAGCTCTTCTAAGCTAGGGCCAGGGATCGCTAGGTCCCTTGGGACGCGCCTCAGCTTCCTGCTCTCATTAGCATCAAAGTACACGGGCCATACCACGCACATGCCCTTGCGCTTGCGCAAGAACCTCTCACTCCTTCAGCAGGACTGCGTTCACCACGCCATCCTGGCCCGGCCTAGAGGTCACGACCGCACGGCCCAGGGGCGTCTCTATCACGGTGCCCTTCGTTATGACGCCGCGCCTATTATAATCTACGTTAGCAGGGTTCTTCACGACGCGCAGTATCTCAACAGTCTTCGTCTGGCCCGTGCTGGGATCTGCCACGTTAGCCCGCTTAGCCGCCACTAACCGGACCTTCAGGTTACCACCGCGCCTCCGCTCTACTTTGCGCACGTCCTCTGGCCCCATTTTCGTCTCCGTCGGGAAGGAGCCTAGCTCGTACTTGCGCTTCTTGCGCCAGGGCCTCTTCTTGCCGCCCGTGCGCTTCCGCTTATGCAGGTCCCAGTGGCAGACCGACATAGCGTCCCCCGGCCCTCAGCGCCAGAGTGACTATGTGCTTTCTTAAAAGCGTTTGGTGGGCCGGCCCGGATTTGAACCGGGGACCTCCGCCGCGTCAGGGCGGCGTCCTACCAGGCTAGACGACCGGCCCCACATGGGAGGGCCTGCTGGGGGGAGATAAGCCTACCGGGCTGGCGAGCGCCCTCACTTCTTAGACCGCTCCATCCTCTTCCAACGTAGGTTCTTGCTCCGGCAGCGCCTACACTTCGTGGCTGAGGGCGGGTTCCTGGCCCCGCACTCCCGGCATATCTTCACCCTCAGCCTGCGAGCCTGGGCAATGGCTATTTTAACCGGGTCCCTGAGTGGCAAGGCTATCGCCTCCCCTGGCCCAGCTCTACCCGTGCCTTATATTCTTGCTCCTCTCCCGGCTGCGGCTGGCCTGTGCCAGCAGGGTAAAAACGTGCCGTCACTTATGGGCGTAACATATTCTCACGAGCTCCTCGCCCACTTCATCCACGCGCCCGAAGCCGTAGCGGACGAGCTGGACGAGCGCCCCCACGTCCTCGCGGGCTAGGCTGGGCTCGCCCAAGCCCTCCACGGTCCCATCAGGCCTTAGGACCTCGACCTCTATGTTACCATCGGTCGGCAGCCAGTGTATTAGGGGTGCTTTCCTCTCCTTGGCCACGGCCAGTTCCTCGCTGTGGAACTTGGCCATAACGCGGCCTTCCCCGACCTTGAGGACCTCTATGTTGAACAAGCCTATGAGGCGCACGAGCTGCCCCTCGGCCATGGAGGCCGCGTCCGGCCCGGAGATGAGGAACCTGGCCGTCCCTTCCTCGCAGGGCACCTCCAAGACTCTCCGGCCTTCCTCTGGCCTATCGGGGTGGAGGGGCAGCTCTGCCCTGAGGACAACACGGCCCTCATCCCGCGGACCGCCCGGGCTAGGGCAGCCGGAGACTTCCAGCTCCACGGGCTCCCACACGAAGAAGTAGCGGTGGGCCACGGGATCGATGAGCTTGCGGTTGATGGCGTAGAGGTTCTCCCAGCTTATCGTGATATCGGCTGGCTTAGGACCTATGTCGAGCATAAGGCGCTTAATGGCCTCGGGTGTAATGCCGCGGCGCCTCAGGGCGCGTAAGGTGGCTAAGCGCACGTCGTCCCAACCTGTGTAAAGGCCCTTCTCCACGCCTGCTACTATCTTGGATTTGCTCAGGACGGCGCCTGTTATCTTCAGGCGGCCGTAGTGGATGGCCTCTGGGTAGCGCCAGCCGAAGTGGGCGTACATGTAGCGCTGCCTTATCTCATTCACCATGTGCTCTTTCCCCCTTATGATGTGCGTGATACCCATGAGGTGGTCATCCACGCCGCAGGCGAAGTTGTAAAGAGGCCAGACGCGGTAGCCCTTCTCGCGTACCTCGGGCCTGGGGTGAGGGTGTTTCTCCGGGTCTATGATGCGGAGCGCTGGCCAATCGCGCACGGCTGGGTTAGGATGCGTGAGGTCAGTCTTCACGCGCACAACCGCCTCGCCCTCGCCATACGTGCCATCGAGCATCCACTCCCAGCGCTCCAGGTGGTCCTCGACCGGTAGGCCGCGGCAGGGGCAGGGCTTACAGGCCATGGCCAACTCGCGGAAGCGCTCCCGGGGGCAAGTGCAGACGTAGGCTTTCCTCATGCCTATGAGCTTCTCGGCCAGCTCGTAGTAAGTCGGGAGCCTATCGCTCTGGATAAATACCTTATCGGGCTTACAGCCCAGCCACCTTAGGTCCTCCAGGATGGCGTCGTAGAACTCCAGGCGAGCTGCCTTCGTGCGTGGGTCCGTGTCCTCGAAGCGCAAGTAGAACTGGCCCTTATACATGCGGGCGTACTCGTGGCTGAGCACTATAGCGCGGGCGGAGCCGAGGTGCAGCACGCAATCTGGGTTAGGCGCGAAGCGCGTGACCACGCGGCCCCACTTCTCCACGTTGGGCAGTGGGGGCAGGGCTTTCTCACGCTCCTCGGTCTCACGCTCCTCAGTCTTGAGGGCTTCAGGCCAGCGCTCATCTAGGAGTGCTTTCTGCTCAGCTAAGCTCATGCTGTTGACCTCTTCTACTACTTCCCTGACCAAGGGTAGGATTTCCCTGACACGAGGTTTGAGGTCCGGTCTCTCGGCCAGGAAAGCCCCTACGACAGGCCCTACCCGGGCCTTGCCACCGTGCTTGACCGCGTTCAATAGGGCCAGGCGTAGCAGGGCCTCGCGGGCCTCGGGGCCTATCAAGGCTTACTCCGTCCCCACGAACTCACGGTTAGCCTCCTAATGAGCTTTAAATGAGGAAGGCGGTAGCTCATCTCAAGCCTTAAATCACGCGCTCGATACCCGGCCCAGCCGGTGATAAGTGATGGGCAGCCGCTTAGCCGAGCTAAGAGCGCGGCCCATGGTGAAGAGGCCCAGGCTCATAAAGCACGGCGGCGTGAACCAGGGCCTCCGCGCCGGGCGGGGATTCAGCTTGCCCGAGCTCGAAGAAGCAGGTCTCACGCTTGAGCAGGCCAAGAAGCTAGGATTACGCGTGGACAAGCGGAGGAGGAGCAAGCACCCGTGGAACGTGGAGGTCCTCAAGAAGTTATTAGCCGAGCTAGAGCGGGCCTGACCTAGCGCGCTTGACCTCTAGCCTCCTCTGCCTGACCCACTCGGCGAGGGGGCCCGTTAACACGAGGGGCACGGACCTCAGGTCCTCGATGGCCTTACAACCCGTCACGAAGAGCGCGGCCCTAAGCTCCTCTATAACGGCTTTAAGGAGCTCCTTTACGGCCCCCGGCCCTTTAACAGTCGCTTTCAGCACAGGTAAAGCCATGCCGGCTAAACTGGCCCCTAGAGCGAGGCATTTAGCCACATCTAAGCCCGTCCGCACGCCTCCCGAAGCTATCACGGGCAGTTCAGTGGTTGAGGCGACCTCTAACACGCTGGCGGCCGTGGGTATGCCCCAGTCCCAGAAAGTCCGGCCTAGCCTGGCCCTCAAGGCGTCCCCTACCTCTAGGGCGCGGTAGTGCTCCACGGCCGCCCAGCTCGTCCCGCCCGCGCCAGCCACGTCTATGGCCGCGGCTCCGCGGGCCTCCAGTGCCTTAGCGACCTCGGCCGAGATACCGGACCCGACTTCCTTCACGATCACGGGCACGCTTAAGCGGTCCGTGAGATCGGCGAGCTTATCCAAGAAGGCCCGGCCGCCCGGCTTGCCCTCAGCTTGCACGACCTCTTGGAGCGGGTTGAGGTGGATAGCGAGCGCGTCGGCCTCTATCATGGTCACTAGGCCCTCTAGGACCTCTATGGGCAGGCCCCCGGCTACCTCCGAGTAGCCTATGTTGGCCACCAGGAAAGCGTTGGGCGCGTGCTCGCGGGCCACGCGGAAGGTCCAGGCCAAACGGGGGTCCTCTAGGGCTGCCCTCTGGCTCCCCACGCCCATGCCGAGCCCTAGCTCCTCCACCGCTTCCGCTATGGCAGCGTTTATCCGGGCTGCTTCCTCGGCGCCACCTGTTATGGCCGAGACCATGATGGGGGCCGCGAACTCGTGGCCCAGGAAGCGCGTCCGCAAGTCTATGGTCTCGTAATCAGCCGCTGGCACGGCTGAGTGCACGAGCCAGACGTGTTCTAACCATGTGCTTACGTGCTTGGCCTGGACATCTCGCTCGAGGCAGATCCTTATGTGGTCTAGCTTACGCCTCCTTACCTCGGTCAACGAGCCGACACCGAGCCGGGTGGGGCCGCTAGGCTTTAAGGCTTGGGCGGCCTGTTGGCAGCAAATCCTTAATAATTGAGGTTTTAGGTAGCCGGGGAAGGTGGGCTCATGGTCCGGGAAGAAGGCGGCTTCCAGGTAGGGCTGGCGAAATTCATAAGTGCCGTCTTAAACACCATGAGCTTCGCGCTCATATCCTTTGCGATACTCGTATTCTCCAAGGAATTCAATGCCCGTCGGGCTGCCCAGCTTTTCTCGATAAGCGTCTTGTTCGCCTCCGCCCTCCCCACGCTCTTCATATGGTCCCTCGCTAGAGCTGGCAGGGTATCCGGCCTCTACGTGCCAAAGAGAGAGGAGAGAACACTGCCGCTCGCCGGGGCGTTAGTCAGTTACACGGTTGGCGTGACCTGCCTCTACGTGGCCGACGCACCGCCTGATATCACGGGCATGATGCTCGCTTACTCGCTTAACGCGCTCGCGGCCCTCATCATAAGCCAGTTCTGGAAGATAAGCCTCCACGCTGCTGGCATAACGGGACCTGTTACGGCTTTGGTCTACTCGCTCGGGAGCTGCCTGGCCTTCCTCTACCTGCTCGTGCTGCCGGTCGGCTGGTCAAGGGTCAAGCTGGGGGATCACGACGCCGGGCAGGTGATAGGCGGCGCCTTGCTCATGATCCCCCTGACCTGGGCTTGGATGGAGCTCTCGGCGGTGCTGTTCTAGGGACCTCGGGGGTGCTAAAGGCTGAAGCTGAGGGCCAGGGCTTTCAGGACCCGTTATTGGCGCCCCGGGACGGATTTCGTCCACGAGGTCATGAGGGCCGTAAAAGGGGTCATAAGGGACAGGGATTTCCTCGTCATATCAGAGAAGGCCATCTGCACGGCCCTAGGCAGGCTGGTGGACGAAGCACGCGTCAGGCCCGGGAGCCTGGCTAAGGCCCTGGCCCTCTGGGTGAGACTGGCCTGGGGGCGCGCTCTAGGGCCTTTCTGCCGCCTCAGGCCCGAGACGTTAGCGAAGCTGAGGTCCTACCCGTTGGCCGAGGGAGCTGCCCATAAACAAGTGGCCTTGAGGCTCGCGGGCTTTCTGGCAGCCCTCATGTGGGGCTCGGAGGGCGGTATAGATGCCAGTAACCTCCCGTTCTCGCTGGTCTCCATTCCCCTCAAGCCCGGAGAAGCAGAACAGATAGCTAAGCGCCTAGCCGAGCAGGTCCACGAGGGCTTGGGGGTGCGCGTGATCGTCCTGATAGCCGATTCGGACAGGACTTACTCGCTGGGGCCGCTTCACATCTCCCCTAGGCCCACGGCCATCAGGGGCATCTTGGGCTCCTTCGGCGTGTTGGCCTACGTGCTTGGCAACGCCTTAGGCCTGAGAGGGCGCCCGACCCCCGTGGCCTCTAGCCACCCGGGCCTGGAGGCCGAGCTGGCCCTCAGGGTAGCTGCCCTGGCCGAGAAGGTCATGGGGCACGGGGTTGGCCGCGATGTATGGGAGATGGCCGCCCGCTTCGGCGTGGGCTTGACGGAGGTATCTTGGGACATGTTGGAGCGCGTGGAGCACAGGCCCGTGGCCATCGTCAGGCCCGTCAAGACCCGCCCCAGAGCCCGCTGAGCACGGCAGGTGCTACGGCCTCCAGGGCCTTCTCCAAGGCCTCTTTAATGGCCTCGTAGGCTTTTACCAACGCCTTCCCCTCCTCGGTGAGCCTTGCCTCACCTCCATGCTTACCGCCCCTCTTGGCTTCCACCACCTTGCGCCCCAGGCGACTCTCCATCTTGCGCAAGTAACTCATGGCCTTCCGGTATGACAGGTCTAAGCGGCGGCAGGCGCCCATTATGGACCCCTCCTCCGCTATGGCCTTCAGGAGCTTGCAGCCTCCCTCGCCCATGAGGGGTTCCCCGCCTAACTCCAGCCAGAGCTTGAACTTGGCTGAGAGTCCCCCGCCGCCCGCCATGCCTCCCGCACCGTTATCTTTAGGTGTTGGAAGCCCTTACTAAGAGCACCCCGGAGGGCGGGCAGGAGATGTCAGAGGTCCAGGGGTGGTTGAGGTTAAGGGGCTACGTGTGCATGGTCTGTGGCAAGAAGATGTGGGGCACCCGGAGGCCCGAGATGTGTCCGAGGTGTAAGAGCAACGTGATAAGGAAGACAGATGATTACCGTGTCGCCTGTAGCAATAGGGCATGCAAGCACAACGCCGAGGGCATCTACTGCAGGCTGAAGGAACCGCTATTAGAGGGCGGCGAATGCCGTAGTTTCGAGTCACGGGGGAAGAAGTAGCCCGTCCCCGCTAGGTTTTTCCCTCCACCCTGAAACCCAGCTGGATCTCTCGGGGAATAGGCCGCATACCCCCACGCCGGGGCAAGCCCTTTAAGCGATGGAGGTGGTTAAGCCAGTAGAATTGGGGGAGCAGGCAGCCGGTAATAGCAGGCCAGCCAAGAGGCGCGTGCCTGGGAAGGTCTCGAAGTCAATAGAGGACTACCTGGAGACCATCTACGCTATTTCCAAGGAGAAGGGACACGCTAGGGTCCTAGAGATAGCTCGGATGTTGGGCGTGAGGCCGCCGAGCGTGACGCAGATGTTGAAGAAGCTAAGGAACATGGGCCTCGTGATTTACGAGCGTTACGGCAAGGTAGAGCTTACCGAACTCGGCGAGGCTGTGGCCTGCAAGGTGGCCGAGCGCCACGAGGTGCTAAAGGCCCTCCTGATGGCCTTAGGGCTAGATGAGGAGCTAGCTGAGGAAGACGCCTGTGCTATGGAACACGTCCTGCACGAGGAGACCATAAAGGCCTTCAGCAGGCTGGCGGACTTCTTGATAAGGGCTCCCGAGGGGCTTAGGTGCTTACGCTGCCTCAGGGAAGGGCGTTACCTGTGCTTAAGCGAGGAAAGCAAGTGAGCATTTATAAGAGGTGGTCTCTGGAGTTAGACCGGCCTAACAGCGTGAGAACATGGGGTGGAGGTGGCGAGGGGGGCGTGGCCCGGCCCCGCCGGGCGGCATCACGCTCGCCGACTTAGAGGCCGGTACTGAGGCCGTTGTGAGAAGTGTAGTGGCTGGTTACGGCGTAGCCCGTAGGCTCGCGGACATGGGCATCACACCCGGCACCGTGGTAAGGGTCGTCAGGAGGAACGCCTTCATGGGACCGATAGAGGTGGAGGTACGGGGGACCAGGCTGCTCCTAGGCCGAGGCGTAGCCGCGAAGGTGCTCGTCGAGCCTATTATCCGGCCGCCCGGCCCCCCAGGCCCAGCAGGTCCATAAGTTGGCCGATATAGGGCGGGCAAGGACGTAACGGGTCTGTCCCGGCCCACGTGGTATTGATAGCTGTGGGTTATTTTTGTGCCATAGCCGATAATCAAACTTATAAAGAAGTTAGGTATGCCTAACTTTAGTGAAGCGGTGGTCGTATGGGCGTGCGAGGCCAGGAGAAGCCTAAGGTCATCAGGATCGCCCTGGCGGGTAACGCTAACGTGGGCAAGAGCGCTATCTTCAACCAGCTCACGGGCCTGAACCAGCGCGTGGGCAACTGGCCCGGCAAGACCGTGGAAAAGGCCGAGGGGACGCTCTACTTCGGCGGATACCGCATAGAGGTGTTGGACCTGCCGGGCATTTACAGCCTCTCAGCTTACTCGCAAGAGGAGTTGGTGGCCCGCGAGTACATAGCGGTCGAGAAGCCAGACGTGGTCGTAGATGTCGTGGATGCCTCGGCGCTCGAGAGGAACCTCTACCTCACGCTCCAACTCCTAGAACTCGAGGCATGCGTGGTCGTGGCCTTAAACCAGGTGGATTTCGCAGCCAAGAGGGGGATAAGGATAGACCACGAGACCCTCTCCGAGCTATTAGGCGTGCCTGTGGTGCCCACCGTGGCCATAACGGGCAGGGGCCTGAAGGAGCTCTTGGAGGCCGTGGTAGCGGCGGCGGAGGGCAGGGTGTCCTGCAGGCCCAAGCCCTTCAAGTTCAAGGGGGACGTGGAAGAGCGCGTGCAGGCCCTTAAGAAGCTCATAGAATCCAAGCTAACAGGTAAGCTAGATTACCCAGCCAGGTGGGTGGCCATCAAGCTGCTCGAGAGGGACCCAGAGGTCGAGGAGTTAGTGGCCCGCTTGCCCGAGGGCCGTGAGGTCCTCGAGCGAGCCAAGCACATGGCCTCAGAGCTAGAGGCCATGCACGGCGCCCCCTCGCCCGTTGTGATAGCCTCCGAGCGCTATGCCATGGCCAGCCTCCTGGCCAAGAGCGTCTCGACTTTCACCAGGAGGCCGAAGTTGACGCTCGAGGAGCGCTTGGACGCCATCATGTGCCACAGGGTGCTCGGCTACGCCGTGTTAGGCCTCATGGCCACGGCCATGTTCGCCCTCATCTTCGGCCTCGGGAACGTCCTCTCAGCTCTCATGGAGGATGCCTTTGACGCTTACGTGCTGCCCTGGATAGTGGCCTCGCTTGGCCCTTCCTTACCTGATTGGGCTCTAAGCCTCATATGCGATGGTTTGCTAGGGGGCCTTATAGGCGGCCTGGCCGTCGTGCTGCCCTATCTCCTGCCCCTCTACATCCTGATAGCCGTGCTAGAGGACAGCGGTTACCTGCCGAGGGCTGCCTGCCTCATGGACCCGCTCATGCACAAGATGGGGCTACACGGGAAAGCGTTCATACCGCTCATCCTAGGTTACGGCTGCAACGTGCCCGCCTGCGTGGGCTGCCGTATCATGGAGACGGACCGCGAGCGCACCATCGCCGGCTTGACCATGATATTCGTGCCCTGCTCGGCTAGGACCGTCATAATAATGAGCTTGGTAGCCAAATACGTGGGCATAGGAGCGGCCCTCACGCTCTACCTGTTGGACCTAGTCATTATCTTCGCCGTGGGCCGGGCGGCCTTCAAGGCGCTGCCGGGCGAGCCCGTGGGCCTCATAATGGAGATGCCGCCCTACAGGAGGCCCATGCTGAAATCCATAGCCGTGAAGACCTGGGCCAGGACGAAGAGCTTCATCACCATGGCCCTCCCGCTCATAATAGCTGGCAGCCTCTTCCTACAGGCCCTCGATGCCCTGGGCCTGGTCTGGCCCACAGTCACGGCCTTAGCGCCCATAACGTCCGGCTGGCTCCTCCTGCCGCCGGAGGCTGGCTTCCCACTCATCTTCGGCTTCTTACGCAAGGAGCTAGTGGCCACGCTGCTGATACAGGTAGCCGGAGGGGACCCGAGGGCGCTCATGGGGCCAGGTCAGATGTACGTCTTCGCCTTCGTCTCCATGGTATACGTGCCCTGTGTGGCGACCGTGGCGGCCCTGGTGCGCGAGTACGGCTGGCGTAAGGCAACCCTCATGTCCTTGGCCAGCGTGGCCCTGGCCTTCACCACCGGCGGCCTCTTAGCCCGGCTGCTGGCCTGGCTGGGTTGGATATAGGGCTGGCGGCTGGTGGCGCCCCTGCCCTCGCCAAATCGATAGCTCTAAAAAGACGAGGGCCACCCCTGGCAGCGAGGGAGCTATCGTGAGAGAGCCGGTGAGGGCCGCTATAATAGCCGTGGTCTTGCTCTCCTTAGCCGTGGCCGTTGGTCTCGTGACCTACATGGAGAGGCCTCAGCCCAAGCAGGGTCTAGCACACCTTAGGATAGCTTACGCCATGGCCTTGCCCGGCAGCCCCACCGTGCCGCACGAGAGCATGGTGCACGAGGTGGTATCGGCCTTCAGGGCTTGGTACAAGGAGCGCTACGGGGCCGATGTGGTCGTGAGCATCAGCTACGAGGACACAGCCAGCGTCCTCAAACGCCTAAGCGGCGGAAGGCCGCCTTTTGATATCTGGTGGGGCGGCACCTTAGAGGCCTTCCAGGCCAAGAGGGAATTCTTGCTCCCCTTTAACTCCTCGGCCAAGGAAGAACTACTGTCCCTGGTCCCCAACGCCACTTGCCATAACTGCCCGATCATGGACTTAAACGGCACCACGCCCACCTGGTACGCTTGGTGCTTCTACGCTCCCTGCCTGCTCTACGACCCGGAGGTCCTGCCTAACCCGCCCAGGAGCTGGCCCGAGTTGACCAACACGAGGCTGGAGAATAAGGTCATAGCCCCTGACCCGAAATCAGACCCGTTCTCGCACGGTGTGGCGATCGCAATTTACGCCTCAGAGGCCTGGCGCCTGGGGAACGAGAACTTAGGCTGGGCCTCTGCTTGGAATACCTCAACGCTCATCTGGGCGCTCTCGGCTAGCTTGGCCAGCGAGCCCTACTTAGACGCGCTCCAGCTCGTGGCCGGTAAGGCCTGGGCCATGCTCTGCCCCGACGTGGTGGCCTACCACATGATCTTAGAGGCCGGTTACACGGGCCTCCGCGTGGCTTACCTGAACGGGACTCTATTGTTCCCCTGCCCCGTGGCGGTTCTGAGGGGCTCAGAGAATGAAGAGGCCGCTAAGGCGTTCGTGGACTTCCTGCTCTTTAAAGAGGGGCAGGCCATAGTGGCCAAACATCTCATGCCCGTGAGGCCCGACGTGCCTACTCGGGAGCCCGTGGCCAATCCTTACTCGCCCGATTTCCCAGCCGTAGGAGCCTTTAACCGTACGTTCCTAGAGCTAGCAGCTGGTTTCGTGAACGATTACCTCGTCTGCTGGCTGGTGAAGGTCTATGATGGCTCAGGCAGATCTGACACGCTCAAGACGGCTTGGTGGTGGGTGAAGAAGGCCAACGCCACCGCCGGGGCGAACGAGGAGGCCAAGCGCTACTATAAGATGGCCCTGAGTAACCTGACCCTCATGGCCAAGCACGTGAAGCGTGGGGATTTCGACAAGATATACCGCGAGACGAACGGCTGGAGCAAGAAGGAGGATTACCTAAGCGCTTGGGCCAACGCGGCCAGGGAAGCCTACGCGAACGCGGTGGAGAACGCTAAGAAATCAGTAGAAGCGGCATCTGGCTCCTGATAGCGCTCCCTTCAAGCACCCTTTTGCCCGTGCCTCAGAAGTCCACGGGCCTGCCCTCGTAAGCGTAGGTGAATACGCGGGCGAGGTCCTCACTGCTGGGCTCCCTAGGGTTGGCTACCAGGCCCGTGGATTCCATGGCCCTGTCCACCAGGGTGTCCAACCTGGCCTCGTAATCGCGTTTATCTATGCCCAGGTCCGCGACCTTAAGGGGGCCGCTTACCCGTTGGAGCAAGCCTCTCACGGCTTCCACCAATTTGGTTACGAGCTCCTCAGGCGGGGCAGGTCCAAAGCCTAGGGCCTCCGCGATCTCTGCATAACGGTTCGCCGCGTTGGGCTCCCTCGCGTTATACTCTATCGTGTAGGGCAGGAAGACCGCCACGGTACGGCCGTGGGGCACCTTGAAGAGAGCTCCTAGGGCATGGCCCATGGCGTGTGCTAGGCCTATCTGGGAATTGCTGAAGGCCAGGCCGGCCATGGTGGCCGCGTTATGGAGCTTCTCACGGGCCTCCATGTCTTGGCCGTTCTCGTAGGCCCTGGGCAGGTAACGGAACACGGCCCTTATGGCCCAGAGGGCTAGGGCATCTGAGAAATCGTTGTGCCACTTAGACACGTAGGCCTCTATGGCGTGCGTCAGGGCATCTATGGCCGTGTCGGCCGTGAGTCTGGGGGGCATGGTGGAGGGGAGCGCGGGGTCCAAGATGGTTATGTCCGCGACCACCTCACGCGATGCTAGCTCCATCTTGCGCCCTTCGGCCTCGTCCGTGATGACTATTGCCCACGTGACGTCCGCGCCCGTCCCGCTCGTGGTCGGGATGTTCAGCAGCTTGGCCTTCTTCCTCAGGCCGAGCTCCACCAACGGGCTTATCTCCTCCAAGGCCACGTCAGGCCTCTCGTAGAGCACGAAGACCGCCTTGGCCACGTCCATGCAGCTTCCGCCTCCTAGGCCTATGATCCAGTCTGGCCCGAACTCGTGGGCCACTTGGGCCGCTCTCCTGACCGTGCCCTTAGAGGGCTCGGGCTCTACTTCGTCGAAGACGGCGACCTCTAGGCCCGCCTTCTCCAGGCGTTTGGCCACCTGGTCCAACACGCCCAGGGAGCGCATGGTCTTGTCCGTGATGATGAGCGCTCTCCGGCCCTTCAGCTCCTCAAGGTAGTCTAGGGCGCCCTCGCCTAAGATTATGGTCCGGGGTAGGGTGATCTCCCACAAGGCGCCCGCCCCCAGCTCGGCAGGTCAGGTAGCCGCGCATCACCTGAACTCCGTGGGTACCTTCGTGGCCGTCTTCACGAGCTCAGCGGCCGCCTTCGTATAGCGCAGTATCTTAGCCATACTGCCCTTCAGCTTGAATTTCCTGGTCAGGAGGCCGCCTATCGGGTCGATCTCGCCCCTGATGAGCTTCTTCCAATTGGAGTAAGGGCCTTCGAAAACGAAATCCGCTTTCTTGGCATCCCGGCTAGGCACCATGTAGGCCTCCCGGCATTTCCCGTGGTAGAGATCCACGTAGAAGACGTACTCGCGGTCTAGGCCCTCATCGGGCGTTATCACGAAGAGGAAATCGCCTTCCCAATCCTTAGCGGCTTCCTCATAGGCCTTGTTCTTATTGAGCTCCTCTTTAAAGCGCTTTATCCACTCCTCGCTCGGGAACAGGACCATATATCTCCCCAGCCACGGCTTATGGCCGATAATCATTATAAGATTTCCCGGTCCTCAAGCCGCCTGGGAAAGGCTTATGTACGTGCCCTAGGCCGTGTCCCCGGCTTGAGCCATGTCGAGGGCGAGGGCGAGAGCTAGAGTGTTCGTGGCTAGGGGCGTGGCGGCCCAGGTCCCCAAGATATCCAGGGGCCTGCCCGTAGGGGCCATCGTGAAATGCGCGGACAACACGGGCGCTAGGGAGCTTAAGCTCATCCAGGTGGTCGGTTACAAGAGCCGCCTGAGGCGTATCCCGGCTGCCCGGGTAGGCGATATGGTGGTCGTCACGGTCTACCGGGGCAAGCCGGAAATGAAGAAGCAGATCTACAGGGCCGTGATCATAAGGCAGAGGAAGCCCTACAGGCGGGCTGACGGCACCTGGGTTCAGTTCGAGGACAACGCGGCTGTGCTCGTCACGGAGGACGGTGAGTTAAAGGGCTCGGAGATAAGGGGGCCTGTAGCTAGGGAGGCGGCCGAGCGCTGGCCCGGCATAGCTAGGGCGGCTAGCATAATTGTGTGATAACGCTACTGTCGGGTCATGTCCCCTTACCATGCGGGGGCTTCCCTTGTAACATCGATTTGATGATGAGACATGCTATGTCTAAGAACACGTCTTGAACGCCCTCGCCTGTCAGAGCGCACGTCTCCCTGAACGGTACCTCGAACCCCATGTATTCCGAGAGGAGCCGGGCTAGCTCCTCGCCTTCCTCACTCGTGATACAGCCTTCTACTCTCCCCCGGAGGTCTATCTTGTTACCCACGAGGATTAAGGGCACTTTGCCCGCGTGCTTCACCAACTCGGCCACCCAATAGGGCACGTTCTCAAAGGTCGCCCTGTTACTGATATCATAGATAACTATGGCTCCTTTAGTTCCCTTGTAGAATAATGCCCTTACCTCCTTAGAAACGGGGCTGGCCAACAAGGTCCCAGATCACGAACTTTAGCTTATAACTACCTATCTCCAGCGTTTTGGCCGAGAAATCGGCCCCTATGGTAGGTATGTAGCGCGTGCTGAGGTGCTCGCCCATGAACCTGAGGCGCAACGTGGTCTTCCCACAACCTCCGTCCCCGATCAGCACTATCTTGAACACGAGGCTCAATACCTCCCGCCCCGGCCGCCCAACAGCTCTCTCACATCATCAGCAAAATCACTTACTTCGATCGGCACGCTTAAGTGGCCATATTTGTTCACGAAGCGATCTGCTAAGCGGTCTAAGAGCCAGTTCACGGAGCGGTCATCTTCTCGTACCCTCCTCGGGCAGACAGCCATAAAACACGTAATCGCTGTAGGGCTTGAATATGTATCTCTTACCGCCCGTCACTATAGAGGAGATGACCTCCCCCTTCTCCTGGAGGAGCTGTTGTATGGCTATGAGGGCCGAGGCGAAGAGGAGGTCTATCTTTAGACACCTGCCTTCGGCCACCGAATACCTGAAGATACCCTCGCCCGTCCTCATCATCACGCCTACCTTCAATACCTTTTCTAACAAGCCCCGCTTGCGTTTCTTCACTAACATTATAGCCGATAGGCCAGCTCCTAACAAGCCCGTGCCTATGAAAGTGTAATAGCTCGGGAAAGTCCACGGCTTCTTCCTCGCTAGTACAACTACCTCAAATTCCATCTCCTCGTGCTCGTGGACATAATAGACCACTAACCTGAGCGTGTAATGGCCTTCTTCTTTTAATCTAAAGGGCGGCGCTAACGTATACTCATCCTGCGTTATCTCGAGCGAGCGTGTTAGGTTGAGCGCCTGCTTTCCATCAGCCAACGCCAGGAGGATTAGTGATATATTCAGGGGGAGGTTGCCTTCCCTCACGAAAGTTATGTTGCACCACATCACATCGCCTAAGTAAGCCTGTTTGGTGACCTCCGTGTCGGTTATCCTGCCAGCCCTATAGCCGATTATGAAATCGTCTTCACATCGTAACAAGCCCCGGTAAGCGCCTGTGGAGTTCTCATACCAGGCCTCGAACACGGCCTTGTAGGTGCCGAAGTCGAGGTCCTTGGTGGGCAAAGGTCATGTCCAAGTAGCGTAAAAAGCACCGCCTGAGGCCGGGTAAGGGGCCATCGTTTCCTCGCTCCCGTTCAACTCGGTTACTAGCTCGCCATTAGGGCCGTAGATGCGGATGCGGGACCTAGCGCTCACATTCCAATTCTCGAAGTTGGCTAGGATGAAGACAACGCGTGTGGTCATGGGTTTCTCCACGTCGAGCACATAAGCACTAGCTACTATTACCCCCTAATTACCCATGTTATTTTGGCCTCGACAGATGGCTTGAAGGCCCCCTTAGCCACCGTGAACACAATGCTCAAGAGGTAATTGCCGGGCTTAGCGTCGCCCGGCACGTTCAGCCTCACGGTCACGTTGAGCTTACCGCCGCCCGGCAACGTAAAGGACGTGGAGGAGATGGAAACCCAGCTCAGAATATCCTTATCTGACCTAGCCTGGACTTCTACCGGGACATCCTCGCTCCCCGGGTTCTCCACCGTCAGGTTGGCCACGAAGCTGAAGGGCGGGTAAAGCCTCCCGAGCTCTAAGAGGCCCGGGCTCACCGATAGGCCTACGTGCAGATCCGCGCCCTGGCCCGCTGCCTGTGGCCAGACGTACGCTAGCGTGATCAGCAGCACTAGGACGAGGGCCGCTCTCATGGGCTTTTTCCCTCATTACGACGTGCTGTGCGTCGAGCCGGTGATGGTCACGGTCCAAGTCCAATCGTGAGCTGGCGCGTACTTGGGCACGGCTATGAGCACGTAGAACTTCATGGAGAAGTTCGAGGGCGCGCCATCATAACCGCAGTAGAAGCCGAGCTTGAAAGAGCATATCTGGTTCGCGCCCGTGGGGAAGGTGCTGACGAGCACATACTTATTGCCGAATAGTGTGACTTCATCGCCTGTCTGGTCTATGACGTTAACAGGCGTCGAATCGGTAGCTGTTGGATTGAGATTAGGATCGTCATCCACGTAAAGTTGGTTATCGTCCGCCAGGGTCACGTAAACCGTCTGTGTGGAGACCTCCCAATCACCACTATCCGAGGAGGTGAACACGTTAATCTGGACCGCGAAACTACCTACCTCGGTGACGCCCGCGGGGAGCGTAACGCCTCCCCCTCCGGCAGTGAGGTTTCCCTCAAAGTAATACGGCGCTTACACGCCGTACGTGCTGTAAGTATTGCCAGACGTCTTGAAGGTATATCCAATTGGTCGAGTCAAACCCGGAGTAAGAAGTTCCCACCACGTCGCTCACGTAGTAATACGCGTTTACATTAGTACCACCTTCGTTCCACTCGATACAGTCAGAGGCGGAAGTAGCGTCGTTCTCCGATTCCCACACGTAACAATTCACGTCCCCCACAACAGCATCGTCTTGGGCCGGGATGGAGAGAGCCAAAGCTTATGGTGTCATCCACCATCTGGAGATTTACGAAGCCCGTCGTCGTGACCGTTATGTAACCCGTGGAACTAGCCCCTTCGCCGCTAGCGATCAGCCAGGGAACCGCGATTAACAATATGGATGCTATTAAGCATACCTTGAGGACCTATCTGTTCCTCACTATTAGCCCCCCGCCTCACCATTATTATAAGTTTTTTGGCACGCCTAACACGCCCTCACGGTCTGGGCTCTAACTCCCTTGAGGCCTAGCTCGGCAAGGGGGGACAACCCTTAATAAGCCCTCCCGGCGCCGGCATGGAGACGGCTAACGTGGAGGTGAAGCGCGAGTGGCCATAACGGCATCCGCTAAACCCCGGAAGCAGCGTAAGGCACTCTATACCATGCCTCACCACTTACGGCATAAGCTACTCTCGGCTCCCCTCTCCCGCGAACTCAGGGAGAAATACGGCCTGAGGTCTCTCCCCGTCCGCACGGGCGATAGAGTGCGCGTCATGCGGGGCGATTATAAGGGCATAGAGGGCAGGGTCATACGCGTGAATAGGGAGAGGGGGCGCGTCTACATAGATACTATCACCAGGACGAAGGTTGACGGCAGCACCGTCCACGTGCCCATCCACGCTTCTAAGGTCATGATAGTGGAGCTTGACCTAAGCGACAAGTGGCGTAAGGAGGCCATAGAGCGTAAGAGGAAGGTCAGGGAGGAAACGTTGGCTAGGCTGAGGGCGAGGAAAGAAGCCAGGATGGCTGGTGCTGAAGCCGAGGAAGAAGGGGGTGAGGGAAGTGGGGAGGAAGGGTCCTAAGAGGCATTTAAAGCGTCTCCCAGCGCCCTGGTTCTGGCCGATAGCGCGTAAGGAGTTCAAGTGGACGGTAAGGCCGATGCCCGGGCCGCATCCACTAGAGCGTTGTATCCCGCTCCTCATCGTGGTGCGCGACATGCTAGGCCTGGCCAAGACGGCCCGTGAGGCCCGTATCATTATCAACGGGGGCTACGTGAAAGTAGATGGCGTGGTCCGTAAGGAGCCCAAGTTCCCGGTGGGCCTCATGGACGTGATAACGATAGAGAAGCTGGGCCAGAGCTTCCGTGTCCTGCCCACGCCCAAGGGCCTAAGACTGCACCCGATAGATGGCGAGGAAACGGGCTTCAAGATATGCCGCATAGAGGACAAGGCGACGGTGAAGGGCGGCCATATCCAACTCAACTTGCACGATGGCCGCAACGTGTTGGTAAGGGTAGCCGACCCGACTAACCCTGTGGAGGACGTCTACAAGACGCTCGATGCCCTCAAGTTAGCCGTGCCGAGCCAAGAGCTCCTAGATCACTTTAAGCTGGAGGAAGGCGCTTACGTCATCATAACGGGCGGCAAGAACATGGGGATGCATGGCAGGGTAGTAGAGATAAGAGAGCTGCCGGGCGTGAAGAGGAGGCGCTATGAGGTAGAAGTGGAGACGCCCAAGGGCGAGCGCATAAGGTCTATCTTAGACTATACTTTCGTGGTAGGCCGGGAAGAACCAGCTATTTCCCTGCCGGAGGTGAGGTGAGGCCTTGACGCCTAAGAGGGCCGCGCCCGGCTACCCTGATCCACAGCGGGAGGCTGAGATATTAGAGCGCTGGTCCAAGAACCCCATGCTCAAGCCCAGGATAGAGAAGGTGGTCGTGAACTGCTGCGTGGGCAAGTCGGGCGAACCCCTGGAGAAGGCCATGAAGATAATAGAGGAACTCACGGGCCAGAAGCCCTGTATAAGGAGGGCGAAGAAGACCATAAGGGGCTTCGGCATAAGGAAGGGCGAGCCCATAGCCTGTGCGGTCACGCTCAGGAAGCAGAAGGCCATAGAGTTCTTGAAAAAGGCCCTGGCGGCTGTGGATTACAAGCTCAAGGCCTCCAACTTCGATGAGCACGGCAACTTCAGCTTCGGCATAAAAGAGCACATAGAGATACCCGGTACCAAATACGTGCCCGAGTTAGGCATCATAGGCATGGATGTCTGCGTATCGCTCGAGAGGCCGGGCTACAGGGTGAAGCGCAGGAGGCGTTGCCGCACGAAGGTTGGACATAAGCACCTCCTCACTCGCGAGGAAGGCATGGTATTCGCCAGGCACGAACTAGGCGTGGAGATAGTGTGATGGACAGGCCGAGCAGATTACGTGTGGTATAACGATACCATAGCTCGTGGCCCTTTATCGCCCGGGAGGCATATAGGGCAGTTAGCCGTGGCCACCGGGTAGTGATGGCAATATTTATACTTAACGCCGTTATCAAACACGCGGGACGAGGGTGGGTGACGTGCTCAAGGTCGAGAACTTATACGTGAGGGCCGGCGGCCGCGAGGTACTACGTGGCGTTTGGCTCGAGGTAGGCGAGGGAGAGACGCACATCATCATGGGCCCAAATGCCTCCGGTAAGACTAGCTTGGCCATGGCCATCATGGGCCACCCAGCCTATGAAATCATGAGGGGCAAGGTGCTCTTCCAGGGCACCGATATCACGGGCTTGAGCATGCCCGAGAGGGTCAAGTTAGGCATAGGCCTGGCCTTCCAGAATCCGCCCGCCATCAGGGGCGTCAAGGTCCGTGACGTACTAGCGGCCTGCGCTGGCCTTAAGCCTGAGGCCAGCCGTGAAGACGTGGTAAGCGGCCTTTTAGAAGCCGTTGGCCTTGAGCCAGAGCTCTACCTCCGCAGGGACCTCAACCTTGGCTTCTCAGGGGGTGAGAAGAAGCGTATGGAGCTGGCCCAGCTACTGGCCATGAGGCCCAAGTTGGCCATACTAGACGAGCCAGATAGCGGTGTGGACGTGGACTCGCTCAAGCTGATAGGCAGCCGTATAGCCGAATTAGCCCGGAGGCCGGGTTGCGCCACTATAATCATAACCCATTACAGGCACATCCTGTCCTACGTCGAGGCCGATACTATCCACATAATGTACGATGGCAGGGTGGTGTTCTCCGGCGAGCCAGGGCCTGTTCTAGAGCTCGTGGAGGAGAAGGGCTACGAGGGCTTTGTCAAGGAGGTCGTTAAACGTGTCGCTTGAGGTGAAATTGGCTAAGATAAGGGAACTCAACGATTGGTACGACGAGTTCGATAAACGCTTCCCGGCCTGGTACCGTAAGATAAGGCTCAGGGCTAGGAAGATATACGAGGAGCTAGAGCGCGGGGGAGCTCCGATCTGCAGGTACGGCAAGGATTTTGATTTCACAGAATACGTGCCTAACCTGCCGCCTGAGCGAGAGGCTATCAGCAGCCTACGGGAGCTTGATGAGGTAGAGCAGCGCTACGTAGAAACCATAGGGATGGATGTAGAAGAAGAGAGGAGAGCAGGCTCCCACCTCCAGGAGGACACAACGGTCGTTTACTCTGGCTTCTCCGATTGGGCGAGGGAGAGCTTGCTGCCCGAGCACCCCGATGGTGTCGTGGTCATGAATCCCGATGAGGCTATCATGAAGTTCGATTGGCTAAGGGAGTTCGTCCACCGCTTGGTCCCCATAGACCTGGATAAGTACACGGCCCTTTGCACGGCCTACTCCATAGGGGGCGTCTTCCTCTGGGTCAAGAGGGGCGTGAAAGTGAAACTCCCGCTCCAGGCTTGCTTCTTCATGAAGGCCGAGAGGTTGGCTCAGCTGCCCTACATACTCGTCATAGTAGAGCCCCACGCTAGGGTGGACATAATATCGGGCTGCGTCATGCACCCTAAGTGCTTCACGGGCGTCCACGGCTGTATCACCGAGATATACGTGGGCGAGGGAGCCCAGGTGTCCTTCAATATCATCCACAATTTCAAGCGAGGCTACCATGTGAGGCCTAAGGTGGGGGTGTTGGTCGAGGAAGGGGCCACCTACGTGGAGAACTACATCTCCATAGGCGAGCCGGATAGCGCCCAGCTCTACCCCACCGTCATCCTAAGGGGCAGGGGCTCTAGGGCTGTCCTCAGGTCCCTCTTCTTCGGCAGGGGACATTCGGACATGGATATAGGGGCTGCTATCATATATACGGGCGAGAAGTGCCGGGGGCAAATTATCTCACGCTCTGTCGTGCTAGGCGAGGCCAGTGTGAAGATGAGAGGGGCGCTTAAGGCTTACGCGCCTGGCGCCAGGGGCCACTTGGAATGCAGAGCGCTCCTCCTGAGCGATAAGGCCAGAGCATTCGCTTATCCGAACCTGAAGAGCATGTACCCAGATGCCATGCTCACCCACGAAGCCGCCATCGGCAAGATAGAGGACGAGCAGCTCTATTACCTCATGAGCAGGGGCCTGAGCGAGGAAGAAGCCGTAGCCCTCATCACGCGCGGCTTCCTGAGCGCGGACATACCCGAACTCCCGCCTCTCCTGAGAGCCGAGATAGACAGGCTCATCTCCACGACGGCCAAGGAGGCTCTTTAGATGGCGGGCCTCAGGCGCGACGCGCGCCCGAGGGTGGACCCCGAGAGGTGCATCAGATGTGGCGTATGCGTCCGTGTTTGCCGAGCCGGCGTCTTAGAGTTGCGCTCGGCTGGGGAGCTAGCTGGCCTCCCGCTAGCTCGCTGCGTAGTAGCTAGACCGGGCGCCTGCACGGGCTGCCTGAGGTGCGTGGAGGAGTGCCCTGCCAGAGCCATCAGCCTTTAAGCTTATACGTGCCCTCATGCCCCCGGGCTTGAGGTGAGCTGGCGTGGCGAAGCCGAAGAAGAAGGAGAGGAAGTTCGGGAAGGACACGGTACGCTGCCGTAGGTGCGGCTCTTGTAATGCCGTCATAAGGCGTTACGGCCTTTACCTCTGCCGCCAGTGCTTCCGGGAGGTCGCGCGCCAGCTCGGCTTCAGGAAGTATAGCTGAGCGCTGTGGTTTTGGCCTTAATAGGGAAGCTTAAGGGTCAGGCTGCCGAGTTTCCCTCAGGGGGTTGGGTTGCGAATTAAGGTCGGTTGCTGCGGCTTCGCCGTTAAAGGCGGCATGAAGGCTTACTACGGGCAGTTCAAGCTTGTGGAAGTCCAGAGAACCTTTTACAAGCTCCCGAGGCTCTCGACAGTCCAGAAATGGCGTGCGGAAGCGCCGCCGGATTTTGAGTTCACGGTGAAGTGTTGGCAGGCTATCACGCACCCGCCCAGCAGCCCTACTTGGCGTAAGGCGGGCTTAAAGGTGTCGGAGGAAGCTAAGGACCGCTACGGCCTTCTCAAGCCTACGGAGGAGAATTTTGAGGCCTGGGAGAAGACCGCCGAGATTTGTAAGGCCCTGGGGGCTCGCGTCTGCGTGGTGCAGTGTCCCCCGAGTTTCTGCTTCACGCCGGAGAACGTGGAGAACGCCCGCGCCTTCTTCGGCTCGGTGGAACGCCACGGTCTTTTAGTGGCCTGGGAGCCGAGGGCTGATTGGCGCGGGCACCTAGACGTGGTAAAGCGCCTCTGCGATGAGCTGGACCTTATCTACGTGACGGACGTGCTGAGATACGGCCCAGCGATCGTGAGGCCCCCGGTCTTCTACACGCGCCTCCACGGGCTGGCGCCCAGGGAGTTCGATTATCGCTACAAGTACACGGACAGCGATCTAGCCAGGCTGGCTGAGATATTAAGGGCCTTGGAGCGGGATGGTGTGGAAGAGGCCTACGTACTCTTCAACAACATATACATGGCCGAGGACGCGAGGAGGTTCGCCGAACTGATAGGAGCTTAAGCGGTAGCAGCCGCGAGCTTTAGCTCCTCAGCCCTCCTAGCCAACTCCTTGAGCTTCTCCTCCACCTTACTAGCTATATCGCTGGCCTTGGCGAAGAGGGTCTCCCAGGCCCCTAGCTCGAGCACCTGCTTGGTGAGGGAGCGTATGGCCGAGAGCGAGGAGGGCAGGAGCTTGTTGGCTTCTTCCTCTGTGGTCCAGATCAAGGCCTCCGTCGGGCATATCTCCATGCATTTCGGCTCGCCTCCGCAGAGATCGCATATCAGGACCGTAGCCCTCTCGGCGTCCAAGACTATGGCGCCGTAAGGGCAGGCTTCTATGCACCAACCACAGATATCGCACTTCTCGTCCTCTACGTGGACCACGCCTCTCTCGTCCTGCCAGAGTGCGTCGCGCGGGCAGGCTCTAACGCAAGGGGCGTTCTCGCAGAGACGACAGACCACGGCCATGTTAGCTAAGGGGCCGAGCCAGACGATCTTTATCCTAGATCTAGTGGCATCTAGGCTTTTCTCTTTCTCAAGCGCACAAGCCAGCCCGCAGAGCCCGCAGCCTATGCACTTGCTGGGGTCCGCGAAGACGAACTGCCTAGCGGCGCCGCTCATGTTCTCACCGCTTAGGCCAGCCTGGGCCAGACGGCATGAGGATATAAGCCTTGTGGGCAGGGCGCCCCAGCTGGCTTATCCTGGCGAACGGCCAGCTCTTAAGGGCGCCCGGGCACACCCTCATATAGCCGCGAGGGGAGGGGCTTGGAGATAGAGGTCTGGAAGGTAGATGCCTTCACGGACGTGCCGTTGACCGGCAACCCAGCTGGCATCGTCTTAAACGCGGATGGCCTATCAGATGAGCTCATGTTGAAGATAGCCAGCGAACTCAACCTCTCGGAGACGGCCTTCGTCATGAGGCCTACGCGCCCCGACGCCGATTTCAGGGTGAGGTTCTTCACACCCACGACCGAGGTAGACCTGTGCGGCCATGCCACTATCGCGGCCAACTTCTGCCTGGCCGAGGAAGGACGTATTGAGCTTAAGGAGCCCAAAACGGTCGTGAAGCAGGAGACCAACGTCGGCGTCCTCCCTGTCGAGATAAGAGCGCGGAGTGGCTGTCCCTGGTTGGTCGTGATGACACAGGCTAAGCCCGAGGTGAGGCCCTCAGGCCTGAGTGCAAGCGAGATCGCTGGAGCTCTGAGGGTAAGCGAGGGAGTTATAACGAGCACCGGCCTCCCGCTCCAAATCGCCTCCACCGGGCTGCCGTTCCTCATGGTCCCCCTGGCCGAGTTAGACACGCTTATGGGCCTCAAGCCCGACCTAGCCAGGGTGGCTGAGCTATCAGAGAGGCTAGGCGTGGCGGGCTTCTACGCCTTCACGCTCGAGGCACTTGAGAAAAGTTCCACGGCCCATGCCAGGTGCTTCGCGCCCTACGTGGGCGTGAGCGAGGACCCCGTTACAGGGACAGCCAGCGGCGCCCTCGGGGCCTACCTGGTCTATAATAGCGCTGTGGAGGTGCGGGAGCCTACAACCACAATGGTGGTGGAGCAGGGCCACGCTATGGAGAGGCCGGGTAAGGTCCACGTTGAAGTAGGGGTCAGTGGCGGGAAGCCGCTCAAGGTGAGGGTCGGAGGGCGGGCCGTGGTATCGCTCAGGGGCAAGCTGAGGATATCATGAGCCTAAGGGGGCCCACCCAGGCGGTGGTGCCCCGGGCCGGATTTGAACCGGCGACAACCCGGTCTTCAGCCGGGCGCTCTCCCAGGCTGAGCTACCGGGGCCCGCCGTTCTAATCGGGCGTGAGGAGGGGGCTTAAACCTTTCGGGCAGGCTGGAGGCCGGATTACCTTAATATCATACGATTACCCCATACAGATCGGGAAGATGCCGGAAGACTGGGCCGAGCTCTTCGAGGATATCCGGGCAAAGCTGGGCTTGCGCGAGAAGCACGTGATAGACTTGGGGCCCGGTCGGCGGGAGCTCTTCATTAAGGCCACGGACGCCTTGAGGGAGCGCTTTGTCCTCCAAGTCGTGAGCGAGCGAGAGCTGGCGGAGGCTAGGGCCTGGATAAGGGAGCTCGAGGCCTGTGTCGAGGGCCTTAAGGCCAGCCTGGGCGTGGGAGGCGTGCTCTACACGCGGGAGCTTAAGAGCTTCTTAGCCGACCCCCTAGCCCACCTCAAGAAGAAGATATTCATTTATACCTTTGACCTCCTAACGGGCAAGCTAGATTTAGAACGCTTCGAGCGCAAGGCCTCCGCGGCTATAAGGACATCGCTCAGGACAAACATGCGCTCTATCTACCAGACCTGGGTTTTCCTCAAGCTCCTAGAGCTCTTGGCCTCCCGTGGCCCTGCCGGCCTTGTTTACCCAGAGCATGGCCTGATATACGTGGAGAGGAGCGGGAGACAGAGATTGGGCTCTATACCGCCTAACTGCGTGATAAGGTGTCCCGCTGGCGCCCTGAGCTTCTTCATAGAGGTCCCGCGCCCGATCGCCTGGGAGGACGGCACCGATCTAGCGCGCGTCTGGAAGTTCTACGTGGCCCTCCGCCCGGACATGATGGTTTACGGCGGTGTGGTCATGGACATAGCTGAGCCAGCCAGGGACCCACCCGTTAAGAGGCCGGACGCCATAATAGAATGTAAGGAGCTAGCTGATTGGTACGAGCGCGTCAGGGACCTGAAAGGCCAACTATCGAGGCCTCTCTCGGCAGAGGAATGGCGTGTCTTATGGCTTAAGGGCCTCTGGGATGGTTTAGCAGCAGCTATGGGCGTGGAGAGGCGAGATGTGATAAGGATGCTGAGGTCCTCGCGCTCGGTTAGGCTCCAAGAGCCTAAGCTCGTCCAACTCTATAAGAGCGTCTATCGGCCGGGCATGATGGCCTTGGTCTCCCGGGCTAAGGTGCCGGGGGAAGTGCGCGAGGAGCTGGAAGCCGCAGGCATCGCGGTCTACGATGGCGTGGGCTTCAGGGCCGAGAAGTTAGAGGAGATGGCCCAGGAGCTCGCCGGGCTGGCGAGGGAGGGAGGCGGCAGGGCTGATCTGTTGGACGAGGTAGCCCATCTCCTGGGCCTCAAAGTCGTGGATAGGGAAGCCTTGCGGGAGGCGGTTTTAGAGCTCGTGAGGGAGAACCTAGGGGCCCTAAGGGAGAAGTTAGCCGGGGCGGGGGGCGGCTGAGCGGCCAGGCTTTTATACTCCCGTGTCCTGCGCACGTGGGGATGATGAGGTACCCCGGGAGCGAGCCCAGATGACGTAGTGTGTCCTCCCCTGACCCCCTTTCTGACCCGAAGCGCATGTTTAACGTTCTTAGGCCCCGGCTGCCAACACTTGTGTGCTAGGGCAGTGATAATGCATAACGGCGCTAAAGCATGATGATTTTCGCCCCTCCTGAGCGCTCCTACCCAACCGCAAAGCGTATATATAGTTAGGCTAGCCTAATGGGGACCCGCCATGTCCGGGCACCAGGACCGAGAGCCCGCTGGGGCCCGCGAGGAAAGGGCTAAGCGGATAGAGGAAGAGCTGAAGCGCCTCAGGACCCGTATGTCCCGTGTTAAACATAAGCTAGCCGTGATAAGCGGCAAGGGCGGCGTGGGCAAGACCACGGTGGCCGTGAACCTGGCCGTGGCCTTGGCCATGCGCGGCCACGAGGTCGGCATCTTAGACGCGGACATAACAGGCCCCTGCGTGCCCAAGATGTTGGGCCTGAGCGGCTCGCGCTTGGTGGCTGGCCCGCCCGGCATCTTCCCTGTGGTCGGCCCCCTCGGCATCCGCGTGGTCTCCATGGACTTCCTCTTGCCCGACGAGGAGACGCCCGTGATATGGCGTGGCCCTCTGAAGTCCGCGGCCATAAGGCAGTTCTTGGCCGATATAGTCTGGGGCCCGCTGGACTACCTCATTGTGGACCTGCCGCCCGGCACGGGCGATGAAGCCCTGACCATCATGCAGCTCCTACCCGACATGGATGGGGCCATAGTAATCACCATACCTTCTGAGGTCTCCCAGGCCGTGGTGAAAAAGGCCGTCAGCTTCTCCCAGAAGCTCGGGATACCAGTCGTGGGCGTGGTAGAGAACATGAGCGGTTTCGTCTGCCCGAAGTGCGGCACTTACGTGCCTATCTTCCGCGAGGGGGGTGGGGAGCGTATCGCCAGGCGCATGGGGGTGCCCTTCTTAGGTCGCGTACCCCTAGACCCGCGCATCTGCGAGGCCTCTGATGCCGGCGAGCCTTTCATAGCCAAGCACAAGGAGACGCCGGCTGCCAAAGCCTTCCTGGAGATAGCGGAGAAAATAGAGGCCTTCTGCGAGAAGAAAGCAGCAAAGGCCGTCAAGGGAGGGGAGCAGGGCTGAGCTCCCACGGCGCCCCCTCGGTCAGAATATACGTGTTAGTGGACGATTACGCCAGGAAGAGGGGCTTCTTAGGCCAACATGGCTTCTCGGCCTTAGTGGAGGTAGAGCAGCGCGGGAGTGCCCGGCTCCTCAGGGTCCTAGTGGACACGGGCCAGGATGCCTCGGTGTTGCTCTCCAACGCGGATAAGCTAGGCCTCGACCTAGGCCAGGTGGATGCCATCCTCATAACCCACGGCCATTACGACCACGCCGGCGGCCTCCTGGGCCTGTTAGATAACGCGGGCCTTGAGGGCAAGCCGGTGATAATGCACCCTGACGCGCTCAAGCCTAAGTTCGCGGCCAAGCCCCGCTTCCGCTTCGCTGGTGTCCTGCGCTTCAGTAGATCGGCTATCGAGGCCCGTGGCGCCATCCCCGTCCTCTCCAAGAAGCCGGTCCAGCTGTCAGGCGATGTGTGGGCTACGGGCGAGGTCGAGAGGCGAACCCCCTTCGAACAGGTAGAGGGCTTCCTCACGCTGGGCCCCGAAGGGCTGGTGGAGGACAAGCTGTTGGACGACCAAGCGTTAGTGGTGAGGCACGAGGAAGGCCTAGTAGTCATCACGGGCTGCGCCCACTCTGGTGTGGTGAACACTGTGCTATATGCCATGAAATTGGCCGGCGAGGAGCGAATCCTAGCCGTGGTGGGCGGCTTCCACCTTGAGAGCGCGAACGAGGAGCGCCTGGCCAAGACCGTGGAAGAACTGGGGCGTTTGAAGCCAGCCCAGGTATGCGCTTGCCACTGCACGGGCCTCAAGGCCTTCTGTAAGCTCATGGCGGCCTTCGGCCCGAGGTTCAGGCGCCCCGGTGCAGGCGACGTGATAGAGCTCTAGCCAACGGGTAGCTTAAGGGCGAGCGTGGACACGCTGAAACGGGATGGAGAAGCCCTGCCTCAGGGTGCGGCGTGAGGAGGCATCTAGAGCACTTGAGCTGTTAAAACGGGCTGGTCTGCTGGACCGTTCTTTTGAGCCAGGCAGGGAAGGCGATTTCGTTTTCTTCCCTCTCGCGAGGCATCCCGGGCCAAGCGAGCTAAGGGCCTTGAAAACCAAGCTGAGCTCAGCTGAGGTCCAGCTCACCGATGTGAAGCCGAGGGAGCGCCCAACCACGCTCTTAGATATCTTATCGCGCTCCATCCCGCGTGAGCTGCTTGAGGAGGCCCCGAGGTCCTTTGACGTGATAGGCGATATAGCTGTGGTAGAGCTCCGGCCCGGGCTATGGCCCTATAGGCGCGCGGTCGGCGAGGCCATCATGACGTTGCACAAGCGCGTGAGGCTCGTGTTAGCCAAGGGAGGCCCTGTCTCCGGCCCCTTCAGGCTCCGCGAGCTAGTGCCCATCGCCGGCTCAGGCCCCACCGAGACAGCTCACAGGGAGCACGGCTGTGTCTTCAAGCTCGACGTGGCCCGCGTTTACTTCTCGCCCCGCCTCTCCTACGAGCACGCCAGGGTGGCCTCTCAGGCCCGAGAGGGCGAGGTCGTCGTGGATATGTTCGCTGGCGTGGGCCCCTTCGCCATCTTAATGGCCAAGAGGGCGCCCGGGCTACTGGCCTTCGCGATTGACATCAACTCTGTGGCGTTCCACTACCTCGCCCTGAACGTGAGGGCCAACAAGGTGATGGGCAGGGTGGTGCCCGTGTTAGCCGATGCCAGGAGGGCTGCTGAGGGCGCGTTAGAAGGCGTGGCCGACAGGGTAATCATGAACTTGCCCGAGAGGGCGCGGGAGTTCTTAGATGCAGCCTGCCGTGCCCTGAGGCCCGAGGGCGGCGTGCTCCACTTCTATACCTTCGCTGGCGCTCCTGAGCCAGAGCGCGAGGCCCTTGAGGCCCTGAGGGCTGAGGTGGAAAAGGCTGGCCGGGAGGTGTGTGATATCCTGGCCGTGAGGCGCGTGAGGGCCGTGGGGCCCTTCAGGTGGCAGGTCGTCGTTGACGCGCTAATTGTTTAGGAGCTGGCCTAATCGGGCTCCTTGACCTCTAATCTTACGAGCACTTGAGCCCGTGGGTCCCTGAGGGCTTCTATTAACTCGCGCGGGAGGTCCCGGGCTGCTTTATCGGCTTTTATGGCCACCGTCCGGCCACAGACGTAATCGCTCTTTCGCACCACTATATCAGTCGGGTGCTCGAAGCTCAGGGCTGGGTGCCCACGGGCCTCCACCGTGGCCCTCAGGCCCTTAGACGGCACCTCTATAGTGATGATTATGCGCGCCCCCTCCCTTCTGGCCGCGCGCTTAAAGGCCTCACTCAGGTCCCTGGCGCCTTTATCCGCCCCTACCGCGATTATACAGTCGCCCCTGGGCGTCAGGTGCGTCTCGCGTGTTATCTCGAGTGTAATGGGGTGCGTGGCCCTCACGTTCGGGTGCCCGCGTGCTCTCACGACCTCGACCGGCATGGCCTGGCCCTTCGGCGCCCGGAGAGGTATTAAGAGGACGGGGGCCTTAGGAGCGCTCGGTGGAGAGCTTGCGAGAGGAGGAGTTAGAGAAGAAATGGAACGAGCTGGTCTCGAGGCTCGTGGGCGAGGGCATACTGCGCTCGGAGCGCGTCATAAAGGCCATGAGGAAAGTGCCCAGGTACAAGTTCCTGCCGGACCGCCTGAAGCCTTACGCACACGTGGATACCCCCCTGCCCATAGGTTTCGGCCAGACCATCTCGGCGCCACACGGCCCAGCTCCCCGAGCTGGGAGGCCTTAAAGCATGTGGGGCTGGGCCGGGCGAGACATGGTAGCCATAATGAACGAGGCCCTCGAGCTGGCGCCCGGTCAGAAGGTACTCGAGGTAGGTGCTGGCTCGGGCTGGCACGCGGCCACGGTAGCCGAGGTGGTAGCGCCCTTAAACGCGCCTAAGGAGGAGTGGGGGCACGTCTGGACCATAGAGATAGTGCCTGAGTTAGCCCTGATGGCGAGGAAGAACATAGAGGCTAACGGTTTCGCTGACCGCGTGACCGTCCTGCATGGCGATGGCTCTATGGGTTACCCACCCGAAGCCCCCTTCGACCGCATACTCGTCACGGCGGCTGCGCCTGACGTGCCCGCGCCGCTGGTTGAACAGCTGGCCGATGGCGGCATCTTATTGGTGCCAGTCGGGGGCCTCCACCTCTTCCAGAGCCTCCTGAAGGTCAGGAAGGTCCGGGGCGAGGTGCACGTGCAGGACCTGGGCGGCGTGGCCTTCGTCCCCCTGAGGGGCAAATACGGGCACAGGGCGTGAGGACCTTGGGCAGGCGGATTCCACGGGCCTTTATTAAGCCGGGTAGCTAGCGAGCTAGGGTGGCCGTTACTTGTCATGCCTAGACGACGTTGAGGCCTTGAGGAAAGCGGATGTACATGGCATGCTAGCCGCTTACCTGAGGTGGGCCGATAACCTGCTCGAGGCGGCTAAGAGGGCCGAGGACATATCTTTCCCAGCCGAGGTCAGGACGAGAGCAGGCCCGATAAGGTACGGCGAGCCGGACGCCGTGGTAATCGTGGGCATGGGCGGTTCCGTCGTCGGCGGCGAGCTGCTAAAAGACCTGACGTGGGATGTGGTGCCCGTGCCTGTGTTGGTCTGGCGCGATTACCACATGCCCGCCTTCGCAGGGCCTGACACGCTCGTGATAGCCGTCAGTTATTCGGGCAATACCGAGGAGACCTTAATGGCCTTCTCGGAGGCCCTAGGACGAAAATGCATGATCGCTGCCATAACTTCCGGCGGCATCTTGGGCCAGCTCTGTAAGCGATTAGGCATCCCTGTGGTAGAGGTCCCAGCTGGCCTCAAGCCCAGGATGGCCCTGCCCTACCTCTTCGCGCCCCTGCCCGTGCTCTTAGAGAAGCTGGGCTTAGCGAAGGGCCTCAAGGGCCAAGTAGAGGAAGCAGCTGCCCTGCTCAGGCACATGGCCGAGGACTTAGGGCCTGACGTACCCACCGCGCGGAATAAGGCTAAGGAGCTGGCCTCAGAACTAAAGGGCACTATACCTATCGTCTACGGCTTCGGCTTCTTCAGGTCCGTCGCCTACAGGCTCAAAACACAGTTCAACGAGAACTCCAAGGTGCCTAGCTTCTACAACTGGCTACCGGCCTTAAACCACGACGAGGTGATGGGCTGGGAAGCCGAGGACGCCCTCACTAAGCCCTTCTCCGTGATATTCATAAGGGACCGCGATGAAGCCCTTGAGATAAGGCACAGGATAGAGGCCACCAAGGAGTTAGTAGCCGGTAAGGCCTCTAAGGTGTTGGAACTACACGCACTAGGCTCAGAGAGGTTGGAGAAGATGTTATCGGTCCTCTACGTTGGGGAGATGGCCAGCCTTTACTTAGCGCTGGCCAGGGGGGTAGATCCTTACGCTATGGCTAGCATAGATGATATCAAGGAAAAGTTAGCGGTGTTAGGGATGGCCGAGAAAGCCAGGGCCAGGGCGGAGGCCCTCGTTCCTTAGTCTAAAATTCGTTTACCGGTCGCAGACAAGTAAACGTCCGTGAAAAGCATGTTAAAGTAACATGACGCAAGCCTTATATCCATCACTTCGCACAGAGCTCTCCAGCATAAATAGGGGGCGGCGAAGAAATTGAATGACGTAGAACTCGCACTGACAATAGCCTTTAACCTAATCAACATCTACTTCCTATTAATAATCACAAGGACTTACGTGCTCTCCTTCTACGCGCTGAGGTATAGGAAGAAGCTCAGGAAGTATGGCGTGAATAAGAGCTTACTCGCCCGTAGGCCTTTTGTTTCTGTTATGATTCCTGTTTATAATGAGCCTAATGTTGTTGATAGGATTTTGAGAGCTTGTGTTGAACTTGATTATGATAATTATGAAGTGATAGTTGTAGATGATTCAACTGATGAAACTATTGAGAAATTATGTGTTTGGGCTAAACACCCACGTGTTAAAGTAATTCATAGAAATCATAGAACTGGTTGGAAAGGTGGTGCATTAGATGAAGGATTAAAACAATTAAACCCAAAAAGCGAATTCATACTAGTATTCGACGCAGACTTCATACCGCCGAGGGACATCATAAAGAAGCTCCTCTCTAGGTTCTTAAACGAGAAGATAGCGGCTGTGCAAGGCTACCACCTCTCTATCTTGAACGCAGATGAGAACTGGGTAACCCGGGCCGCTAGGGTCAACTTGTCCTTCGGTTACGCGATAGATATGGCCGGGAGAGCTGGTCTCGGGGGCGCACCCCAACTCGGTGGGAGTGTTATGATGATTAGGCGTAAAGTATTAGAAGAAGTAGGTGGTTTCGGCCACAGCATAACAGAGGATTATGACCTCACGCTCAGGCTCTATGAGCACGGCTACGAGGTGTTCTACGACGAGACGGTAAAGGTGCCCTGCGAGTGCCCCTCCACGCTGAGGCACTTCATACGCCAGACGTGCAGGTGGGTGGAGGGGAGGATGAGGGATTTCCGCAGGAGGATCACGACCGTCTTGAAGTCCAAGAAACTCCCCTTGAGGAAGAAGCTCGATTTGCTAATGGACGGCCTCACCAACCTCTCAGCTCCCTTCTTCATGTTCTGCTTAGCTTGGACCGTGATCTCGCCTCTCTTGAGCCTGAGGGTGACATTCTTCCTAGAGCTGCTCCATGTGCCCTGGCCTGTTCACGCGATTTATACGCTCTACACGATGGCCTGCCTGCCCTTCGCCCAGATGGTAGCTCTTAAGAAGGAGGGCGAAAAGAGGACGGCCAAGTGGATAGCATGCTTCCTCCTGGCCCTCGGGACAGCCTTCCCCTTCTACGCCAGGGCCTGCCTCAAGGGGGCCTTCACCAACACATCTTACTTCTACAGGACGTACAAGACCGGGAAGATCACGAGGCTCTACGAACAGGCCTGGCGGCTCCGCGTGCCCACCGGCATCATGACTTCATCGCCCTACCTGAGCAGCGGCGTGCCCAGCATACTCGCCCTCGCCCAGATCATGAACTTCCTCTCCCGTAGGGGCTGGCTGCTGTAGGTGGGCGGGCAGCGTGCCTCCTTAAGCCCCCTCCCGCCTGGCTATCTCCCTGGCCACGATCAGCCCGGACATGCTAGCCTGCACTAGCCCCCTCGTCAGGCCAGCCCCATCGCCGGCGGCGAACAGTCCTTTCACGGGCGTCTCCAGGTGCTCATTTACCTCCGGCCTCAGCGAGTAGAACTTCACCTCCGCGCCGTAAAGGAGCGTGTGACGGCCGTAAGCGCCCGGCATGAGGGCATCCAGGGCCTTGAGCATCTCTAGTATATCGGCCAAGAAGCGGTAGGGGAGCACGAAAGCCAAGTCTCCCGGCGTGGCAGAGGGCAAGGTAGGCTTCACCAGGCTCCTCTCCATACGCTCCGGTGTGGAGCGACGTCCGTGAAGCAAATCCCAGAGCCTCTGGACGAGCACGCCGCCTGAGATGAGGTTTGTCAGGGCCGCTAGGTGCTTGCCGTAGGCTATTGGGTCCTCGAAGGGCTTAGTGAAGGCCGCGCTGACCAGGATGGCGAAGTTCGTGTTCTCCGTCCAGCGGGATCGGTCCGAGAAGCTCTGGCCGTTCACGGTTATGACACCATCGTAGTATTCCGTGATGACATAACCGTGGGGTGCCACACAGAAGGTGCGCACCTTATCGTCAAAGCGCCTAGAGTAATAAATCAGCTTGGGCTCGTAGAGGGCGTCCGTCAGCTCCTCGGCTGTTTCGCTCGGCACCTCGACCCTAAGGCCCACGTCCACGGGGTTAGTAGCCGTCTTTATGCCCAGATCAGCCGCCACGTCCTTCAGCCATTCAGCGCCGCCCCTGCCGGGCGCTAAGACCACGTATCTGGCCTTGATCTCCTCGCCGTCCGCTAGTCTGACGCCCCTCACCCTGCCGCCCTCGGCCAAAACGTGGGAGACCTCCGTCCTCATCCTGACCTCGATCCTCTTGCCCAGGTAAGCCCGCATGGCCTTTAGGACACGGAAGCAGCCATCTGTCCCCATGTGCCTTACCTTCTGCGGCACGAGCCTTAAGCCTGCTTTAGCGGCCCTCCTCGCCAACTCAGCTACCTGGTCCTCATCAGTCCCGTAGAGCTTCTCAGGCGCCCCAAAGCGCAAGTATATCTGGTCCACGCGCTCCATCAGCTCAGCTAGCTCCTCCCGGCCCAACAGCCCCGATAGCCAACCGCCCACGTCCGGCGAGTATGTGAGCTTGCCATCGCTGAAGGCCCCAGCCCCGCCCCAGCCGGAAAGGAGGGCGCAAGTAGGGCACCTCACGCACACGCCCGTCTCTCTGGCAGGGCAACGCCTGTCGTCTATGTCCGGCCCCTTATCGAAGACCGCTACTTCTAAGCCGCCGCGCTTCACCAACTCAAGAGCCGTGAATAAGCCAGCGGGGCCAGCCCCCACCACAAGTACATCGAACTCCTCCGAGCCCAATCCCATCACGCACGAAAGGGATTTGAAGCCCAGCTTAATAGGCTTCTTGGTATGGAGCTGCTCAGGCTAGGGCCTGGCCTGAACGCCGTGAAAGGGCAGCCCGCGCTCTTACTGGCCAAGCCGGGCCATAGGGTCCTAGTGGTGGCCGATCTCCATATAGGTTGGGAGTCTGCCCTGGCCGAGAAGGGCTTTCACATCCCCTCTCAGGTGGGCAGGATGCTGGCCCGCCTAGAGCGCCTGATAAAGGCCTTCAGGCCCAAGACACTCGTCTTCTTGGGCGACATCAAACACACCATAACAGGTGCGGAAGCCGAGGAGTGGGCCCAGATACCCGCTTTCTTCGAGCGCCTCCTGGCCCTCGTGGGCGATATCAAGGTGGTCCCCGGCAATCACGATGGGCGCCTGGAAGCCCTCCTGCCGGATAGCGTAGAGCTGCTGGGCAGCGGGGGCCTAGCCCTCTGGGACTCCTTTGGCCTATTTCACGGCCACGCCTGGCCCGATCCAGAGCTATTGGCCTGCAGGTGCCTCGTGATAGGTCACATGCACCCCGTGGTGGTGTTTAGGGAAGGGCCTTACTTCAGGACCAGCTCCCGAGTCTGGCTAGTGGCCAGGTGCGACGGCCCTGGCCTAGCTGGGGAAATGGCTAAGAGGAAGACAGCTAAGCCCGGCCTAGACCCAACTGAGGCGAGGGCCGAGAGGTTATTAGTGATGCCTTCCTTCAATGAGTTCTTGAGGGGACAGGCCGTCAACCTGCCCCGGCCGGACGATGATGCCTTGATAGGGCCTGTCATGAGGTCAGGCCGCGTGGACCTCGGGGGCGCTGAGGTTTTCATGCTTGACGGGACCTTCTTAGGCAAGGTGGGCCAGCTCCGCCGAACGCGCATCTAGCCCTTAGCTTTCTCGACCCGGATCTTCGCGCCCATCTGGACCTTGGCGAATACCTCTAGGCCCTCTGTCACACGCCCTATCGGGTTAACCGGCCCTACCGGCTGCGATTGTCCGTAGAAGACGCAGATAGCGTGGCCAGCCGGCCAGTAAGCGATAGTGCCTTTCTCCACGCGCTTAGTGGCCTTCTCCTCCCCCAAGCGGACCGGTACCTCGAAGTAGACTTCCTCGAGCCAGGTAGAAGCATAACCTTCCACGGGCAAGGCCCTGACAATAGCGTCAACCGTCTTAGGCGCTAAATGCCTTATCAGCTCGCCCCTAGCCTCCCCCGAGCCCTCTATTACGAACTTGATCGGTATCCTATCTACGCTCCCAGCCGACATGGCTCATATGGCCACGGGCAGCGCGGGCTTTAAGCTTTCTTGGACCGCAGAATAAGCCGAGGCCTTAACGGGCTTCTAGGATTCTCTTGTAAGGAGCTGGGCGTTCAGGACTTCGACATGGACACGTCTTTCTCCTTCAATTCCCCTAATAGGATTCTGAGCCTCAGTTAGGGTCTATTCTGGTAATCAGGCAGTGCTCCTTATAAGTTTTGGCTTACCTCGCGCGAGAGGCTTTAGCCTGCTTGCTAGCACGTACGTCTACCGCATGAAGAATCCACCTTGTTTTGGCTAGCTAGTGCAAGAGCGCCGTTAGCCTATAACTACTTTATTTAGTAAATACGCTAAAGCGAGGATAAAGGCCCTGGGGGCCTGGCAGGCCTACTTAAGGCGCGGGGAGGGCTTTTTTATAGGAGGCCGAGGCGTTGCTCGGCCTGCCGTGCCGGATATATGGCCCTATAGACCTAGCCTAGGCGGGCGAGGGGCTTGGAACCCGCCCTCGAGCTCTCATACAAGGGCGTGCGCGTGAGGGTGCTGAGAGGCGATATAACGAAGTGGTCGAGCGATTTAAGGCCCTCTGCCATAGTGAACCCAGCGAACAGCCTCATGCTCATGGGCGGCGGCGTGGCGGGGGCTATAAAGAGGGCTGGGGGAGCCGAGATAGAGGAGGAAGCCTGTAAGCACGCGCCCGTGCCAGTGGGCAAGGCCGTGGCCACCAGGGCTGGCAAGCTGCCCGTGGACCGGGTGATTCACGCGCCCACCATGGAGCAGCCCGCCATGAGGACCACGACCGAGAAAGTGCGCAAAGCCATGAAAGCCGCCTTAGAGTGTGCCGACCAAGAGGGCGTCAAAGCCATAGCCTTCCCTGGCCTGGGCACCGGCGTAGGTGGCCTGAGCGCTGATGAAGCAGCCGAGGTGATGTTAAAGGCTCTCAAGGAGCATATAGATGCTGGCACGGGGCTTGAGGCGGTGGATTTCGTAGCTTTCACAGCCGACTTAGAGGAGGCCTTCGCTAGATGGGCTAAGGAGCTGCTATCCTGATGAGTTATCGAGCAGCTGTCACCGGGTGAGGGTGATATCGCTCCTGGTGCCTCAAACAACTTTTTATGCCCCACGGCCGAGGGGGCGTGATGTTCGCTTACGAACGTTGGGAGGAGAGGGCAGAACTCCTCAGCCCGCTGAGGGGCTTCGAACGCGAGGCTCAAGCCATAGAGTACCGGCGCGATCCCCTCACGGGCCATATAACCATGCTGGTTAGAGGCCGCTCGCGCTATATCATGAAGTACTTCCGGTCAGATGAGGAGCGCGTGAGGGAGTTGGCCGAGACCACTAAGGCCAATTGTCCTTTCTGCCCGGGGGCAGTTGAGGAGAAGACGCCCAAGTTCCCGCCGGAAGTCCTCCCTGAGGGCCGCCTTAAGGTGGGCGAGTGCTGGGCTGTCCCAGCTCTCTTCGCCCACTCGGGCTTCAACGCCATAATCGTCTTGGGCCGCGAGCATTATAGGCCCCTGCGCGAGCTGGATGGGCGCCTACTAGCGGATGGACTAAGGGCGGCCGTGGAAATACTACGCTTGGCTTCTCGGGCTTACACTGACCTGCGGTTCGCCACGATCATTATGAATTACCTGCCCACGTCCGGCGCGAGCCTCGTTCACCCGCACATGCAGGCCCTAGCGACCAAGAGGCCCTTCAACGAACTCAGGGAGCTACTATCACGCAGCCTGGACTACTGCCTGGCCACTGGGAGGAACTTCTGGGCTGACCTGGTCGAGAGGGAGGCCGAGGAGGGTTCTAGGCTAGTAGGGCGGCTGGGCCGGACGTGGTGGCTTGTCCCCTTCGCGCCTAAGAGGCGTTATGAGGTCTGGTGCCTGGTGGAAAGCGCCTCCAGCCTGCTAGAGCTCTCGCCAAACGACATAGGCCATGTGGCCGAGGGGCTGGCGAGGGTGCTAGCCTTTTACGACGAGTTAGGCATCTCGGCCTTCAACATGGCCTTCTTCTCCGGCCCGCTGGGCGAGGACACCAAGGCCTACTTCTGGCTTCAGATGCGGGTTTGCGCTCGCTTTGGCTTAAGGGAGCCTTACCTGAGCGATTTCTGGGCGCTGCCGGCCCTGCTGAGCCAGGATGAAGTCTTCGAGGCCCCTGAGAATTATGCTTGCGGGCTCAGGCGCCGTTTCGGGGAGCCACTAGAGGCCAAGGCTTAAATCCATTCCGCATGGGCCTCGCTGGAGAGGCGACCTAGGCTTAGCGGGGTGTCGCGTCAGTAGGGACACGCCCGTAGCCGTGATAGGCGTGGGGAAGATAGGCGAGGCGATCGCGAGGGCGCTCCTCAAGGCCGGCTTCAAGCGCGTGGTGGGCACCGTGCGGACGGAGCGCAGGCGGGAGCAGCTCAAGGACCTCGGCATCCCCGTGTTGCTCGATAATAGGGAAGCCGCCCGCGAGGCCGAGATAGTCTTCCTGTGCGTGAAGCCCTACCAGGCATCGGGTGTCTTGAAGGAGATATCGGGCCTCCTGGCCGGGAAGCTCCTCATATCCGTCGCGGCAGCCGTCAGGACCGATTATCTAGAGGCCCTGGCCCCAGGCGCCCGCGTCATAGGCCATGCCGAACATAAACATCCTTGTCGGCCAACTCGGCCACAGCCATAGCGCCCGGGAGGACGGCCTCGCCCGAGGACGTGGCCGTGGCCAAGGAGCTCTTCGGCCTCATGGGCTACTGCGTGGTAGTGGAGGAGCGCTATATGGATGCCATCACGGCTTACAGCGGCAGTGGGTCGGCTTTCGCCCTCGCGTTCTTCGAGGCCCTCCTCCTAGCTGGCCTAAAGGTCGGGCTCCCCAGGGACGTGGCGCTCGAGCTGGCCATCCACACTCTCACGGGCACGGCGAGGCTGTTAGAGGAAGCCAAGGCCCCCACCCAGCGGAGCTGAGGGACATGGTCATCACGCCGGGCGACGTCACCATAGAAGGCGTCCACGTCTTAGAGAGGGCCAGCTTCAGAGCCATAATCATGGACGCCGTGAACGAGACTTTCCGCAAGTCGGCTGAGATAACTAAGGTGCTCAACGCTGAGCGAGCTCCGGGCGGGCATCAAGGCTGACTTTTTATGGCCTTTAGTATGAGCTCCGTGGCCTTCCTCGGGTCAGCGGCCCTCGTTATGGCGCCACCGACTATGACTATCTTCACGCCGGCGCGCACGACCTTGTGGGCCGTATCGGCCCTTATACCGCCAGCGGCCGCCAGGGGGATTTTGAGGGCCTTGGCCAGCCGGGCCAACGTGGCTACCTTGCGGTCTATTTCCTCAGCCCTATCGCGTTGGACATCTATGCCCGTGTGAGCGCAGATATAGTCCACGCCCAGGGCCTCTAGCTCCTTGGCACGCTTCACGGGGTCCGGCACCTGGAGCAAGTCCACCATGATCTTCACGCCGTATTTGCGGGCACATCCCACGGCATCCTTTATGGTATTGTTGTGCGCCAGGCCAGAGATAGCCACCACGTCCGCGCCCGCTTGAGCGGCTAGCTCGGTCTCAAGCCAGCCCGTGTCAAGCGTCTTTAGGTCCGCTACTATGGTGGCGCCCGGCAGCTTGCGCCTTAACGCCCGGACAGCCTCCATACCAGCGCTCTTTATCAGGGGCGTGCCAGCCTCAATCCAATCTGCCCCGCCAGCGAAGGCGAGCTCAGCTATCCTGAGGGCCTCCTCTAGGTCGCGTAAGTCGAGGGCCACCTGGAGCTTAGGCCAGCGCGGCTCCCTTATGATGCCGAGGCGCATGAGGACGCGGTCTGTAGGGCGGCCCCTTGGGTCCCAGAGCCTCAGGGCATAATACTCGTCTAACATGGCCTCTAGCTCGACTACCTGGCCCTCCGCCGGCCCGTAGGGCATGGGCTCCTTGAGGAGGCGTAGGGGTAGCGTGTCGTGTGCCCTATCGAAGCCCTCGCGGACGTTGAAGAAGCGCTCGAGGTTATAGATGCGCTCGCCAGCCCGCAGGAACTCCTCTTCATCGAAGTAGAAGCCCGTGGCCGTCGTTAAGAGGCGCGCGTACCATTTTGGCTCGTAATCCAGGGTCTCGAAGAGGGCCAGGGAGGTGAACTTGCACATCACAATACTGTCCAAGACCGCGAAGATATCTTGGAGCTTCTTCACCAACTTAGCCTTGCCCTCGGCCTTCACCGGGTCCAGGTAACGCGGCATGCTGAGCACCTCGCTCATGACGAGGTAAGCCCTGAGGTGGCAGCCCCCGCGGTTTGACGTAGCGTAAGCGAGGCCCATGCCCTTCGCGCCCCTCGGGTCGTAAGCTGGCAGCTCTAGCCCCTTGACGTGCATGGCGAAATCACGCGAGCCCTTGATGCGCTCCGACATGCGTTTCACGCCCAGGGCCAGGAAAGCGCCCACGCCCTCTCTCCTGGCCGTGAGCTTCACGAGCTTGGGCAATAGCTCGGCCCTGCCCCACGTCAGCTCGAGACCGCCCGCCTCGGCAGGCCCTATCAGGCCGCGCTCGTAGCACTCCATGAGGAAGCCTATGGCGTTCCCAAGCGATATGGTGTCCAGGCCGTACTCGTTCGCGAGCTCGTTTGCCTCTGCTATGACCCTTAGGTCGCTGATGTCGCACTGGGCGCCGAAAGCCCACATGGTCTCGTACTCGGGCGCCGCTATCTCCCTGCCATCTGGCCTCCTGAGCACCCGGGCACAGCTGATCGGGCAGCCGTAACAGGCCCTGCGCTCGGCCCGGAGTTCCTTGACCACGGCCTCGCCGGTTATGCTTTCTGCTCCCTCGAAGAAGCCGACCCTGAAGTTCCTAGTGGGCAAGATACCGGCCTTGTTCACAGGCGTGGTGAGGCATCCCGTCCCATAGCGGCCCAATAGGTCGCCCGTGAGAGGGTTCCTAGCCAATATCTCGCGTACCTCGCGGCAGACACGCTTGAAGGCATGGGGGTTCGCGACCTCCACACGCCCACGGCCACGGACCGCTATGGCCTTCAGGCGCTTAGAACCCATCACGGCCCCAAGGCCGCCGCGCCCGAAGGCCCTGTGGGGCTCGCACATAACGTTGGCTAATAAGACGCATTTCTCGCCAGCCGGGCCTATACAGGCCACGCGCGCCTTAGGGTCGCCCAGCTCGCGCTTGACGGCTTTTACGGTCTCCGAGACCGTCCTTCCCCAGAGGCGCCCCGCTGGCCTCAACTCGGCCCTGCCATCTAGGATAGCTAAGTAGACCGGCTCTTCCGAGGAGCCCGAGATTATGACGGCATCATAGCCGGCCCGCTTAAGCTCCGGCCCTATCAGGCCGCCCGAGTTAGAATCAAATATAGTGCCCGTCAGGGGGCTCTTAGAGGCCAGCACGGAGCGGCCACAGGCAGGAGCCTGAGTGCCTGTCAGGGGTCCCGTGGCCAATACCAGCACGTTCTCAGGACCCAGCGGGTCAGCGCCCGGCTTCAGCTTATCGAAGATCATTTTGGCCGCTAGGCCGCGCCCTCCTATGTAATCAGCGGCTAAATCCCAATCCAGCCCTTCTTCCCAGACCTCTTGGCTGGATAAATCGACGTTGAGCACCTTGCCCGCATACCCATTAGGCATGCTCAGGGCACCGCATCCCCTGGCTAGTGGAGGTTAATTAAAATAAGGCCTGGGACGGCCTTGCCTGCCGAGGTGGCCGGGCCTGAAGGTCTACACGGAGGAGCTGACCATAAGGACCAAGGGGCCGTTCGACATAGTGAATATCACAAGTCACGTGAGAGCCGTGGTCGCCCGCTCGGGCGTGCGGAACGGCTTGGTCCACGTCTTCGCCCCCCACGCCACGGGCGTCCTAGCGCTCATAGAGGACGAGCCGGGCCTGAGGGCAGATATAGTGGACACGCTGAAGCGCCTCATACCGCCTGAAGCGCCCTACAGGCACCCGGTGAACGCGTACTCGCACATAATATCCATGTTCCTCGCGCCCGACCGCACGCTGCCGCTCGTAAACGGCGAGCTGGTGCTCGGCACCTGGCAATCATTGGTCTTCATAGAGGCCGACACGCACGCCAGGACAAGGCGTATCGTGGTCCAGGTAGTAGGCGAGTAAGAGGATGTGCCCCTGCCCAACGCATAAGCGGGAGGGGGGCCGGGGATGGCGGTGCTGTTGGTGAATAACTACATCAGCAAGCCGGAGGAGAAGATAAGGCGCTATATCGAGGCCCTGGAGGCCCTGACGGACGCGGAGATAGTGATCGCCAGGTTCCACGATGTCAGGCCCGGTTTTGACCCGGGGGCGCCCGTGGAAGCCGTGGTGCTCTCGGGCTCGGAAGCCTGCCTCAGCAGGCCCGAGGACAGACCTTTCTTCGAGGGGGAGATGGATTTCGTCCGGAAGGCCAGGGTACCCGTGTTGGGCATCTGCTTCGGCCACCAGCTCATAGCCGTGGCCTTCGGCGCCGATGTGGTGAACATGGGGAGACCCGTGAAGGAGTCTAAAGAAGTCGTGGTAGAGGTCCCCGACCACATATTCGCCTCTTGGAGGCCCGGCGACAAGCTGCTCGTGGCCGAGTGGCACGAGGACAAAGTGGCCTGGCTCCCACCCGGCTTCGTGAGGCTGGCCACATCTGATTATTGCGAGATAGAAGCTATGATGCACCTCCGCCGGCCTATCTTCGGCGTCCAGTTCCACCCAGAGCGCAGGCCAGGGACCTGGGAAGGGCCGGGGGAGCGCTGGGACGGCTTGGAGGTCATCAAGAATTTCCTGGCCCTAGCTGGTCTAGCAAGAGCGTAGCCAAAGCTCTTATGTGAGAGGCCCGTGTCAAGCCCACCCGGGTTGAGCTCCGAGCTACCTGCCAAGCCCGCTAGGCCGAGGAGGCTGAGCTGGGACGAGTACTTCATGAAGATGGCCCATCTCGTGGCCAAGCGCTCTACCTGCCTCAGGCGCCAGGTCGGGGCCGTGCTGGTGAAGGATAAGCGTATCATCGCTACCGGCTATAACGGCGCCCCTAAGGGCCTGCCCCACTGCACGGACATCGGACGCTGCCTCAGGGAAGAGCTCGGCGTCCCCTCCGGCCAGAGGCACGAGCTCTGCCGTGGCCTCCACGCCGAGCAGAACTGCCTGCTCCAGGCCGCCGTGTTCGGCGTGAGCACGCGCGGCGCCACGCTCTACACGACTACTTACCCGTGCGTGATATGCGCTAAGATGCTCATAAACGCCGAGGTAGCGGAAGTGGTTTATGATGCCGATTACGAGGACCCGTTGGCCAAGGAACTGCTCGCCCAGGCGGGCGTAAAGGTGAGGCGCTTCCACGTAGACCCAGATGACCCCTGAACGAGGAGGGTGAGCGCGCTTGAGACTCGTGGACGCCCACTGCCACATCCACGAGGAGGAGTTCGACGCGGACAGGGAGGCCGTGATAGAGAGAGCCAGGAGGGCCGGCGTGGTGGCCATGCTCACGTCCAGCCTCAACGCCAGCGAGGCCCAGAAGGCGCTCGAGGTAGCCAGGGCCTTCAGGGGGACCGTCTTCCTCTGCCTGGGCATGGACCCTACCGTGGATGATGAGTGTGAGATCTCGGCCGTTATGGGACTGGTCGAGCGCCTCAAGCAAGAGCTAGTGGCCATAGGCGAGGTAGGCCTAGATTTCTATTGGGTCAGGTCGGGGGAAGCCAGGGATAAGCAGGTAGAGCGCTTCAGGGCTTGGATAAGGCTGGCGGGCGAGCTGGGCCTGCCTCTAGTGGTGCACTCGCGCAGCGCGGGCAAATACGCCATCCAGGTCCTGCTCCACGAGGGATACGACAAGGTGCTCATGCACGCCTTTGACGGGCGCGTGGGCTGGGCACTGAAGGGCGTCAGAGAAGGCGGCTTCTACTTCTCCATACCTACCTCCGTGGTAAGGTCCCAGCAGAAGCGCAAGTTGGCCAAGGCTGTGCCGCTGGAGAACCTCATGGTCGAGACGGACTCGCCCGTGCTGGGGCCGGACCCCAGGGCCAGGAACGAGCCAGCCAACCTCCCGTTAGCCGTGGAGGCGGTAGCGGCCATAAAGGGCCTGCCTGTTGAGGAAGTAGCCGAGGTCACCTACCAGAACGCCGTCCGCTTCTTCGGCCTCAAGCTGTCGCCCTAACCGGTGGGGGGAATTGGCGCTCGAAATGGCCGCCTCGCCTAGCCTCGAGAAGCTGAGGGAGGTCGTGAGGCGCCTTAAGGCCCTGTATGGCCAGCTCGGGCCGCCAGGCGATGTGGGCGACCCCTTCAGGGTACTCGTCAGGACCATCCTCTCCCAAAACACGAGTTATAAGAACGAGCTGAGGGCTTTCAGGGCCTTAGAGGCCAAGATAGGCGTGGAGCCACGTGCACTGGCGGAGGCTGACGTGGATGCCATAGCAGAAGCCATAAGGCCAGCTGGCCAGCACAGGCAGAGGGCTCCTAGGATAAAAGCAGTCGCTAGAGAGGTCTTAGAGCGCTACGGGGGCGATCTATGGCCTCTCATAAGGGATAAGCCTCTTCAGGAGGCCAGGGAGGAGCTCATGCGGTTGCCGGGCGTAGGGCGTAAGACAGCCGATATAGTCCTGCTCTTTTGTGCTAGGAGGCCCGTCTTCCCCGTGGACAGGCACATAGCCAGGATAATCGCTAGGCTAGGGCTGGCTGGGACTAAGCCCGGCTACGAGGAGGTCAGGTCGTTGGTCGAGCAGGCCCTGAGCGAGCCAGGGGACCTGCTTTTCGCACATTTAGCCCTCATAAGGCTGGGCAGGGAAGTGTGTAGGGCCAGGAAACCGCTCTGTGCCTCCTGTCCTCTCGCGGATCTCTGCGAGACAGCCAAAGCCCAAGCTCATTAGGGCGCTTTTTCACACGAACATACCGCCCTCGGGAGGCCTCCTCTCAGGCCTGGGCGGCGTGGGGATCTTGCCGAACTTGGCCTCATATTCCTCAACGCTCTTCATGAGCTGCTCAGCCAGCATCTTGGCCGCCACCGGCGGGAGCACTATTTCCACCAAGACCTCCCGTTTCACAGTAGGCGGCTCCCGCCCGAGCAGCGCTCCCTCACTCAGCTCTATGTCCTCGCGGTAGAAACCGAGCCTGAAGTCGTAGGGGCTATGCATGCCGTAGGTCCCCGTGGCGTAAATACGCTTGAAATCAGGTGCCTTCTCTAGCTTTACCCTGGCTTTGCCCTGCCTCATGGCCATTCGGGCTCCCTGCCCATTCGTTCCCGCCGAGCTTAAAAGCATGGGGTAGGCAAATACCTTTACTCCCCGCGCCCGACTATCCGATGGGGGCAAGCGATGGAGGGAGCAAGCAGTTCTGAAGGAGGCATTAAGCTCGCCTGGCTGAATAACTACGCCTGTGTATTGCTGAAATCGCCTGGCGTCAAGCTCGTGGCGGACCCAGTTGGCATAAGGCCGGAGGCCGTAGGCGATGTGGACGCCATCCTGATAACACACGAGCACTTCGACCACTTGGATAAGGAGCTGGTGGCCTCCATACAGGGCCGGACGGGCTGCCTAGTAGTAGCTGACCCCACGTCTTCTAGGCTCCTGGCCAGGGCCGTGCCGGGCGACAAGCTCATCACCGTCGAGCCCGGCTCTCAGATATCCGTCGGGGAAGCCAAGATATACGTGGAGGAATGCAATCACCCGCCGGCTAACACGCCCGTCACTTACCTGATAGAAATCGGGGGCCTGAAGGTCTACCACACGGCCGATAGCCTGCCTTTTGACCGCATGGCCGATATAGGGGCCACGCACAAGCCTGATATCGTGTTTTGCACCGTGGGCATAGCGCCTGGCACCTCGCCCCGGACGGGCGTCAGGATAGCCGTGCTCGTGAAGCCCAAGGTAGCCATACCTTACCACACGGACAAGAAATCGGATCTAGAGCGCTTCTGCGACCTGTTGGCCAAGGAAGCGCCGGAGGTAAAGTGCGTAGTGCTTGAGAAGGGGGAGGAGTTCAGTTACCCGTGAGGTGCCGGGCGTGGAGCGCGGGGAGCTGGTGTGCGAGGTCTGTAAGCTCTTGGCCAGGATAGGGGCCGTGAAGTTCGGCGTCTTCAAGCTGACGAGCGGCAAGACTAGCCCTTACTATATAGATTTGCGCTTGGTGCCTAGCTTCCCGGATGCCTTCAAGTTCATCTGCGATGCTTATGCCTGGGCGATAGAGCGTGAGTTGGGCCTAGGGGCCTTCGAGCGCATAGCCGGTGTCCCGACCTCAGGCATACCCTTCGCGGCTGTGGTGGCCTTCAAGCTAGAGAAGCCCTTCCTCTACGTGCGCAAGGAAGTCAAGTTCCACGGCAGGGAGAGACGCGTGGAAGGCGCCCTCACCCCTGGCGACAGGGTGATCTTGGTCGATGACCTCATAACGACGGGTAAGACGCTCTCGGAGGCCGCGAGAGCCATAAGGAGGGAGGGGGGCGAGGTAGAACACGCCTTCGTGCTCATAGACCGTGAGGAGGGAGGTCGTGAGGCGCTGGCTGAGGCTGGCGTAGAGCTACACGCCCTCATGACGGTGCGCGAGCTGGCTAAGACGCTCTTGGACATGGGGGCCATAGAGGAAGAGCAATACGAGCTGATAATAAGCCAGGTGGGTTAAGAGGGGAAAAACGCGTTTTTATTTTCATACGTTGGTCTTCTGACCCAGGAACCTCTGTACGAACTCCACGAAACCCCTATTGCCAGCTAAGGCGCCCATTAAGACGGCTATGAAGCTTATCTCTATCCACGCCTTCACGAGTATCGGCGTGAGCAACGGAACCAGGAAGGCAGCGACCTCCGGGGGCAAGAATAAGGGCACCAGCGCCCGGAAGAACACTACAGTGAATAGGCATTCAGGCACGTAAGAGGCCAGCACTATCGCGACTGCTTTCCTAGATTGTGGCACGCCTTGGCTGCCGCCCGCAAGCCTTGAGAGGAAGCCAGCTGTTATGCCCGTGAGCGCCTTGCCAGTCGGCAGGCCTATCAAGCCTAAGAGGCCCAAGCTCCCGCCCACGTAGCCGAAGTAAATGCCTGTCCCCACGCCCACCAGGACCCCAACTACGCATCCAAGCCATGGGCCGCCGTAAATGGCCGAGATGAAGGTCGCCACGTGCGATAGGTCTAAGGCCACCTGCCCCATGGTGAAGACGCTCTGGGAAAGCACAAAGAGCGCGTTACCCAGCGCGCCCATCAGGGCCGCGAACGCTACCGACATCGCCCTAGGCCTCATGGCTTACCCTCCGAGCTGGGAAGCTACTAATTTAAAGGTATCTACTCATTTTCGGGTTATAGACATCTGCCGGCGCGCCGGGCGGTTTTAACTCGTTTTCTGGTGAAAGCTCTTAAATTCGCGAATTGCCGGCTGCCCCAGCATGAGCGGGATAGCAGGACGAGCGGGGAGGGAGGAGAAGGCCAGGGCTACTTTGACGTTGGCGGGCTCTACCATGCTGGGGGCGCTGGCGGTCGCCATAGACTATACCATGAAGTTCAGCGGAGCGAAGGAGCTCATGAGCGCCCCCTGGGCGATGGCCTTCCCGCACCTGGCTTTCCTCAAGTTCGACTTAGACGGCATACCCATTTTCTGTTCCATGTCCTTCTTCGGTCTCGCGGCAGGTTGCCTCACATCCGTGATCTTGGGCTTAGCCATCATAGCTAGGGCACCTAGCTTGTTCGGGCTAGTTGGGGGCAGCATGAAGGCTTTAGCCGAGCTCTCCACCATAGCGGGCGCTTACGCTGGCCTGAGGGCCGCTAAGAGGGCCAGGTGGGCTTGGACAACGCTGGGGCCAATAACTAGGGCAGCCGTGATGTGCTTGGCCAACCTGGTCATCACGCCGACCATCTACCAACTGCCGCTCGCTGTGGTCATGGGCTTGATGCCCTTCATAGCGCTCTTCAATATCATACAGGGCGCTATCACTACTTACCTGGGCTTACCTGTGGCCCTGGCCGTCGTTAGGAGGGCGCCCGGCATCCTGCCAGCCGACGCTCCCATAATGAGTTGGGCCTAGAGCTGAGCAAGTGTTAGCCCAGGCGTGACCGGCTTTTTATCCGCCCGCTCAGCATCTCCCCGGGTGCCCGTGTTGGCCGTGAGGTACTTTAAGAAGGGTATCAGGGCACTCGGCGTGGCCGAGTGCTTCAGGCGCGGCGCCAGTGAGAAGTCCGTGTTGGCCGGCGTGGTCATGAGGGCCGATTTGCTTGTGGATGGGTTCGCTTTCTCTACCGCGACGGTAGGGGGCCTAGATGCCACGGAAGCGGTCATAAGGCTCTACGAGCGCTTAGGCCGGAAAGACGTGAATATCATCATGTTAAACGGCTGCGTGATAAGCTGGTACAATGTGATAGACCTACATGAGGTAGCCGAGCGCACCGGCAGGCCCCTGATATGCGTTACTTACGAGCCCTCGCCCGGCCTGGAGAAGTATTTCAAGCAGAACTTCCCAGACGATTGGGCCGAGAGATTGGCCATCTACGAGCGAAATGGGCCAAGAGTGCCCGTGAGACTTAGGACAGGCCATCAGGTCTTTATGAGAGCCATAGGGCTAGAGGAGGAAGAGGCCCTCAAGGTCTTAGATAGGTTCACCTTACATGGTTCCATCCCAGAACCCTTAAGGCTGGCGAGACTCTTGGCCAGGGCCGCTTTCTCCTCCGCCGGTGAGCTCGCCCGAGCTGGCTTCACCGGGCCTGGCCGTGAGCAGCTGGCTCCCTGATGGCGATGACCGTGCCACAGTAACGGCACCGATAGAAGCTCACGGCCAGGTCATGGGAGCGGCCCACATACTCCGAGGGCGTGAGCCTGGCTCCACAGACGCGGCACCTGAGCCTTATCCCCGCCATCCGCTTTCCTCCCTATGCCCAATTGAAAGCCGCGCGCATGCACTTATAAGTACTTTTAACTCAGGCCAGTAAACATGTAGAAGGCACACGTCTATTCAAGATACATGGACATGCAATTAGCGCTTGAGGAACGCAGCTATCTTCTGAACTAATATACGTGCTATATCTATGCCCGTTGCCTCCTGAGCCCCCCTCCAGTTAGGGGCGCCGTTCACCTCTAGGGCTACGTAATCTTCATCGGATTCTAAGACATCTATGCCCGCGTAAAATAAGCCAAGCTTCTCACAGGCCCTAATACACATCTCCCTGAGCTCTGAGGGAGCCCTAGCCCTCACCATACGGGCCCCCTGGGCCACGTTCCTCTTCCAAGAGCCCGGCGGCCCTACTTTCTCCACGCAGGCAACGACCTCCTCGGCCACGACTATCACCCTCAGCTCGCGCTCTACGCGCCCTACGAACTCTTGGACATAGAGGGGGCAGCCCTGGCGCTCCAAGAGCCTGAAGATATTGAAGGCTAAATCACGGTCTCCGAAGAGCATGGAGCCGAAACCCAGGCCGCCCACTATGGGCTTATAGACGAACTCGCGCATAGAGCCACAGAAGGAGTAAGCCACGGAAGCCGATTCAGTCAGGTAAGTCTTGGGCACGAGGAAGCCAGCCCTCCGCAGGGCTAGGAGAGTTGAGAACTTATCCTTGACCCTCTCTAGCGCCCAGGTGGGGTTCACAACTAAGGTGCCCTGGGCCTCCATGGCCCTGAGGATGGCCAGGCGGGCCACTAATTGCTCGTAGCTCCCCTGGCCCAGTGAGCGCACGAAGCAGGCGTCGGGCCTCCTAAGCTCGCCACTCCCGTGCCAGAATCTCACGCCCTCGGGGCCCACGTAGGCCGAGAGGTCACAGGCCCTCACGATACGTGAGGCCCCTAAGAGGCGCTTGCAAGCCCTGTGGAGGGCCATGTCGTTCCAGTCTGGCCCCCTGCCCACCACCACCAGCGCAGACATCTCGCTTACCGGCGGGGAAAGGGAGGCCAAGGCGTATATCAAGTTTAAATCGACGTGAGGGATCCGTGCCAGCTTAATGTGGCTTAATAGCCAGAGATAGGCCGTCCGGCCGGAGGACCAGCAGCTAGCCTTTATAAACTGGCGGCACGGCCCTCCTAATGCTATGGGGCTCCTGGGCTACATAGTGAACTTCAGGGTAGGGCCCAAGAGCCAGAACCCCAAGGAATGCATACTCTACTTCCCGGGCTACGATGATCGCTCGGCGGCTGCCCGGCTGATAGGCCGTAAGGTAGCCTGGCCCGTCGGTGAGCGCACCCACAGGGGCCGTATAGTGGCCACTCACGGCCGGAGAGGGCACGTGCGGGCGAGGTTCAGGCGAGGGCTGCCGGGCGACGCACTTGGGACACCCGTGGAGATAATAGGGTGATGCCCCCTATCCCTCCTGGCACTCGGCCATGATTTTGAGGAATATATCGCTGAACACCCTCCACCTGACCTTGCCGTACCTAGAGCTCTCCCAGGGGAAGCCCTCCCAGTGGGCCTGGCACGGGAATTCCCCGCACAGGAGACAAGACTTCAGCCCTCTCTTCACGGCGCAGGCGGCGAAGTAGCACTCATCTACGTGCAGGTCGCAGCCTCCACATAAGCCACGCCTGTAAGCCGGACAGAACTGGCATATTATCCCGCAGTAAGAAATGAGAAGCCCTCCGACATGCGGCATACTGTTTCACGCTCTACGATGAGGTTGGGGACTTAAAAAATAATCCTGGCTAGTGGAGGGCTTACTCCACGAACGTCAGCCAACCGATGTAACGCTCGTCCCGGCCGCGCACGACATCGAAGTATTTGGCCTGGAGCTTGCGCGTGATGGGGCCAGGCTTACCATCGCCGATCTTGCGCCCATCTACCTCCACTATGGGTGTTACCTCAGCGGCCGTACCAGTGAAGAAACACTCATCGGCCCCGTATACCTCGGCGCGCGAGATGAAGCGCTCCACCACCGTGTAGCCTATGTCGCGGGCCAGCCTCATGACTGTGTCACGTGTGATGCCGAGCAGGATAGAGGCCTCCGGGGGCGGGGTGTAGATGACGCCGTCCTTCACCATGAAGAAGTTCTCGCCTGTCCCCTCAGACACATAGCCGTTCACGTCTAACATGAGGGCTTCATCATAACCGCCTAAGATAGCCTCCATCTTGGCTAGCTGGGAGTTCATGTAGTGGCCACAGGCCTTGGCCATGGGCGGTAGCACGTCCGGGCAGATACGGCGCCAAGTGGAGATGATGACACGCGCCCCTTTCTCAAGTGCCTCGCCCAAGTAAGCGCCCCACCTCCAGGCCGCTATGGCCACGCGCACGGGACACTTCAGGGGGTTAACGCCCATCTCCCCGTAGCCGCGGTAGACGATGGGCCTTATGTAGCAGTCCTCTAGCCCGTTAGCGCGCACTACCTCCTTGCAGGCCTCGGCCAACTCCTCTTTGCTGAATGGTATCTCCATCATGTAGACCTTGGCCGAGTAGAACAAGCGCTCTATATGGTCCTCGAGCCTGAAGATAGCTGGCCCGCGGTCGGTCTTGTAGCACCTCATGCCCTCGAACACGCCGCTGCCGTAGTGGATGACGTGGCTAAGCACGTGTATCTTGGCCTCCTGCCAGGGCACCAAGCGCCCGTCCATCCAGATGTACTTGGCCTCCTCTATCGGCAAACCTGCCACCGGCTTTAGGGAGCCTTGGCGCGTGAAAAGGGCTTGCCCCTCGACGGGCGCGGGGTCGAGCCTCGCCACAGGTTTTAAATGATCTAGCGGGAGGGGGTCGTGGCATGGAGCCGGAATTCGTCCAGAGGCTGAGGGAGATAGTAGGCGATGGGAACGTCCTGATGGGCGCGGAGGCAGTGGCCGATTACCTACGCGATGAGACGGCGCCAGCAGTAGCGCCCAGGCCCGCTGAGAACGTGGTGGTCGTGAAGCCGGGCAGTACGGAAGAGGTAGCGGCCATGTTGAGGCTCGCGAACGAGGCTAAGGTGCCCGTTTTCCCGAGGGGCGGGGGCACGGGCTTAGTGGGCGGCGCCGTCCCGACCAAGGAGGGCATAGTGCTCTCGCTCGAGAGGATGAACCGCGTTTTGGAAGTGGATAAGGAGAACATGACTATAACCGTCGAGGCTGGCGTCACGCTCGCCCAGCTCATAAAGGCTGCCGAGGAAGCAGGCCTTTTCTTCCCGCCTCATCCCGGCGATGAATCGGCCACAGTGGGCGGCATGATAGCTTGTAATGCTGGCGGGGCCAGGGCCGTGAAGTACGGCGTGATGCGCTCTTACGTGTTGGGCCTTGAGGTCGTCTTGCCTACGGGCGAGGTGCTCCAACTCGGCGGCAAGTTGGTGAAGAACGTGGCCGGTTATGACCTCATGCACCTCTTCATAGGCAGCGAGGGCACGTTGGGCGTCATAACTAAGGCCATATTGAAGCTTTACCCGAAGCCTGGCGCTACTATAAGCCTCGTGATAGCCTTTGGGAGCCCTCACGACGCCATAAAGACCGTCCCGCTCATCCTCCAGGCCGGGATACGCCCCCTCGCGATGGAATACATGGAGCGCGATGTGGCCGAGAAATCGGCTGAACTGCAGGGCCTCAAGTGGCGTATAGAGAAGGGGACCTATTACCTCTACATCATCTTGGAAGGCGCCGGCGAGGAAGAGCTTTACCCTGTCGCGGCTAAGATAGATGAGATAGCCCGGCAGAACGGCGCCTTAGAGACCTTCGTGGCCATGGACAGGAAAGACCAAGAAGAGCTCCTGGCCATCAGGAGCCAGATATACTCGGCCCTCAAGCGCCACACGTTAGACATACTTGACGTGGCCGTCCCGCCGGCTAAGATTGCTGATTTCGTGGAGAGGGCGCGCGCTCTGGCCAAGGAGTTCGGCATGGAGTTCTTCCCGATATACGGGCACGCGGGAGACGGCAACCTCCACCCACAGGTCCTGGTGAAGGAGGCCGGCGGTATAGAGGTCGAGCGCCTGGAGGAGTTCAGGGACAAGCTCTACGCGTTAGCCGTGGAGATGGGCGGCACTATCACGGCTGAGCACGGGCTAGGCGCGATAAGGCTCAAGAGCTTCGCTAAGTTCGCGCCCAAGAAGCTCGTGGAACTCATGAGGGGCATCAAGGCCGTATTCGACCCCAACAACATACTCAACCCAGGGAAGGTTATACCGCCGGCCTGAGGGCATCAGGCGGCCACGTTCTAACGCCCAAATGGCCGAGTGCGTGCGGCATCAAGCGGGCGCGCCCCAAAGCAAAGTTAAATAGCTCTCCCAGCAGGCCGTAGGTGGGGAATACTAGTGGGCGAGGACTGGCATTCGCTCAGCGAGGAAAAAGTCTTACGGATTTTGAAGACGAGCGAGGAAGGGCTTAGCCAAGAGGAAGCAGAGAGGCGCCTAGCCGAGTACGGCCCTAACGTGATAAGGGAGGAGGAAGAACGTTTCAAGACCCTGAAGATGTTCTTAGAACAGTTTAAGGACGCCTTCGTGCTCATGCTCATCGCGGCCTCCATCATCTCCGTCTTCATAGGTGAGGTCGTGGACGCTATTACCATAGGCGCTATAGTATTCCTCTGCGCCATCACGGGCTTCGTGCAGGAGTACCGGGCCGAGAAGGCGTTAGAAGCGCTGAGGAAGTACGTGGTGCCTGTCGCCCGCGTAGTACGCGATGGCGAGGTGAAGGTCATCCCGGCCAGCCAGTTGGTCCCCGGGGACGTGATACTGCTCGAGGAAGGCGATAGGGTGCCGGCGGATGCCAGGCTGATAAAGTGCTTCGAGCTGGCCACCGATGAGGCCCCCTTGACAGGCGAGTCGACGCCCGTGGAGAAATCCCTAGGCGTACTGCCGCCTGAGACGCCGGTGGCGGACAGGCACAACATGGTCTTCATGGGAACCCATGTGGTGAGGGGCCGGGGCGTCGCTGTGGTAGTTGCTACGGGCATGAACACGGAGTTCGGCAAGATAGCCAAAGCTATGGCCGAGGTAAAACGCGAGAAAACGCCCCTCCAGGCCAAGCTAGATAGGTTCGCGGCCAGGTTGGCCAAGATCGTGGTGGCCCTCTGTATCGTGATCTTCGTGCTCGATCTCTTCAGGTACGGCTTCTCCTCCGATATCGTGTTGAGGTCCTTCATGCTCGCCGTGGCCCTCGCCGTCTCGGCTGTGCCGGAGGCCCTGCCAGCCGTCGTGACCATAACGCTCGCCCTGGGCGCCAGGGAGCTGGCCAAGAGGAACGCGATAATAAGGAGGCTGGCGTCGGCCGAGACCTTCGGCTCTGTTACCTACGTGTGCGCGGACAAGACGGGCACTCTCACGAAGGGTGAGATGGAGGTACGCAAGATCTACGCGAACGGCAAGTTCTTCGACTTAGAGGCCATGGCCGATAATGACGGGCTGAGCGGGCCAGACGCCGAGTGCGTGAGGCTGGCGCTCGAGATAGGCTGTCTCTGCAATAACGCCATAAAGGGCGAGAATGGCGTTAAGGGCGACCCGACCGAGGTAGCGTTGATCATCTCGGCCGAGAGGGCTGGCCTGCGCAAAGAAGAGCTCGAGACCGAGAAGCCCAGGGTCTACGAGATACCCTTCAGCTCCGAGAGGAAGCGCATGACCACTATCCACAAGCGCGGGGACGGCAGTTTAGTGGCCTATGTGAAAGGGGCGCCTGAGGTAGTGTTGGAACGCTGCAGCCACATCCTCTTGGACGGGCAGGTGAAGGAGCTCACGGACGAGATGAGGGCACGGGTCTTGAAGGCGAACGAGGAAATGGCCATGAACGCCCTAAGGGTCCTGGCCATGGCTTACAAGCCCCTGCCCGATGACCTCAAGGAGTTCGAGCCCGAGGTGGTCGAGAACGACTTGATTTTCGTGGGCCTGCAGGGCATGATAGACCCCCCGCGCCCCGAGGCCATAGAGGCCGTTAAGGCGTGTGAGCGTGCTGGCATGAAGAACGTCATGATAACGGGTGACCACAAGCTGACGGCCGTGGCCATCGCGAAGGAGCTAGGCATCTTGAAGGAAGGCAGTAAGGTTCTCACGGGCCCTGAGCTCGATGCCATGAGCGATGGGGAGTTCGAGGCCATAGTAGAGGACGTGGTCGTCTATGCGCGTGTCTCACCGATACACAAGCTCAGGATAGTAGAGGCGCTGAAGAAAAAGGGCCACATCGTGGCCATGACGGGCGACGGCGTGAACGACGCGCCAGCGCTGAAGAAAGCCGATGTAGGCGTGGCCATGGGCATCAAGGGCACGGACGTTACCAAGGAGGCCGCTGACATGATACTCGTTGACGACAATTATGCCACGCTCGTGAACGCCCTCATTTACGGGCGCCAGATTTACGATAACATACGCAAGTACATCAGGCTACTTATGTCCTGCAACTTCGATGAGCTCTTCGTGCTCGCTACGGCCGCCCTGCTCGGCTTCCCGCCGCCCATGAGGGCTGCCCAGATACTCTGGATCAACCTCGTCACGGATGGCCCACCGGCCATAGCGCTTGGCACGGATCCGCCCGAGAAGGGCATAGAGACGCGGCCGCCGCGCGACCCGAAAGCCGGCATATTCCACGGTATGTTACTCTTCATGGTGATCTCCTTCTTAGCCCAGGCCATAGGCGGCCTGTCCTTGTTCTTCTACGGTTACCTGGTGCTCGGCGATTACAAGCTGGCCATCACGATGGTCTTCGTGCAGGCCGCCCTCTTCGAGCTTTTTGTGGCCTGGAACTGCCGCTCGGAGACACATAGCGTGTGGCGGATGGGCAAAGACGCGTTACGTAACAAGTTCTTCATATTAGCCGACATAGCCTGCGTGGCGCTCACGTTAGCGCTGCCTTACATACCCGTACTAGGGCCAGCCCTCCACTGCGTCCCGCTATCGCTGCCCCACTTGTTATTGACGGTAGCCGTGGCCTCCACGGGCCTCTTCGTGATCCTGCCGGAGCTGTGGATGCGGAGCGATTTCCTAACGAGCAGCCGGGAGCCCAGGGAACTCGCTAAGCCGTAGCCGAGGAGGCCAGGGAGAAAAAGCGACATTATTAGCGCGTGCTTGTTTATCTGCGCTCGCCCGGCGGGTAATAAATGCGGGCCGGGTCCGTCTCCCTTAGTGCTTTTAACTCCTCCTCCGTGGGCGGCGGGATCACCTTGACCTTCGGGGCCACCTTCAGGTCCCAGCCTGTGTTGGCCTTCACCTCCTCCACGCTGACGCCCTCAAAGACGCCCTCTAAGTACGCTTCCTTGGTCTTAGGGTCAAACCTGAGCAGTCCCATGGTAGTTATTATGCACGACGGTCCCCTGTCCGGCGGCAGGCCGACTTCCTCACGCGCCCCAGGCCCCCAGAGCCAGCCTGGCGTGGTCAGGTAATCTAACTTCTCCACGAGCCTGCGCTTCTCGTGGGGCATTATGATGATAGTGCGCTTCCCCAAGCAGCCCATGGGGCAGGCGCCCCCGCTGCCCGGGAGTATGACCTTGACCGTCTCGGGCCTGGTGAAGTCACCTATGATAGTGGAGTTCACGTTCCCATACTTATCCACCTGGGCTCCCCCTATGAAGGTCACGTCCACCTCGCCCCTCCCGAGCGCGGCCATGCTGGCGTACATGCCTAAGGCCGCGTCCGCGCCCGAGAAACAGCCGAAGTCATCTACCGTCACGGGGAGCGTGATAGGGGTGCCCCTCTTCATGCCGCCGGACTCGAAGATAATACAGGCGTTAGGCGCGTGGGTCTTCTGCGCTACAGCTGTCGCTAAGACGGGCAGCCCTATGCCAGCGAACACGACCTCGCCATCCTTTATCTCCCTGGCAGCGGCTATTACCATCATCTCGAAGAGCGTGTAATCCCGTTCATGCTTTTTCTCGCCCGACATGCCTGACCCCACCCCCTACTCCTCCACGGGGTATTCTACCCCCTTGAACACCTCCCAGCCCGTGAAGCCATAGTCCACGGGCATTATGGGATAGATGTGGTGTTTTATGCGTAACCTCTCGAGCGCCTCGTAACCGAACTTCTCCACGTAGTGCTTGATGTACTCCTGCCTATCCGAGCAGCCCAACACCCATTCCTCTATGAACTTCCACATGAGGTCCTCACGCATGAAGTGGCGGGCCGCGTAGGTCTCGAAGGGTTGGTCGCGTAGGTAATAGCCATACATGCCTGTCGGATGGGCGCCCCAGGGCACTTCCACGACAGCGCAGGTCTTCCAGAAAGGTATGAGCGTTCGGTCAGGGTCGTGCCTTATCACCTCGTTCGGCACCAGCTCCTCGCACGTGATTATCACACGCTTGGCCGCGCCAGCGCCCCACTCATCGCTGACCGTCCTGCTCATCCACTTCTGCCCGTTCCCGTACTTATCGGCCCTCTGGCAGTGGATGATAGCCACGTCTATCTCTGGGCACCTCACGGCCACGTAGCGCTTGCCCGTGAAGGGGCACTCCATGTACTTCAAGTTCGGGTTGTGCTTCATCATGTCGCTAGCGAAATCGCTGAGGCTGGGCGCGAAGGTCCAGCCGAAGTAAGCCCCCATGAGGGCCATCATGGCCGTGTAGTTCGAGTAATGGTATATCTTCAACCTTCCCTCCTTGAAGGCCCTTATGGTAGCAGGGGGCCGACGCACCGGCCAACTCGCAAACCAGCCGTAGTGTATTTCCTTGCAGCAGCCCATGGCCACTAGGAGGTCCGTGGAGAGCACCGTGTCGTTAGCTACCATCCAACACGTCAGGTTCCTCTTCTTCTGCCTCACTATCTCAAAGCAGGCTTCCGTGGGTATGCAGTACTGGAAGCCACCCACGTAGACGACATCACCATCGCGCACGAACCTCTTTATGGCTTCCTCGAGCGTCATCACCTTGTCTTCCTCTGGAAAGGGAGCACGAAGTCTCATGTTTCCTCCCTTTCCCTGGATGGATACTATATGAAGCTTTTTAACCTTAACTTAATCCAACCGCTAACCAGGGCCTAGCTCAGTAGTAATACGTGATGACCTTGGGCTCGGCGAGCTGGAGCAGGCTCGGGTCCCTGCTGGCCTCACAGGCCCCTTCTAAGAGGCAGCACCCCTGACAAGCATAGTCCGTGCTCTTAACTAACGAGCAGATATCCGAACTACGCTTGCAGGGCGCCTCAAGGCTACAGGAGGGCTCGCGAACCCGGCAGCAGCTACGGCCTAGATGCCAGAATACCTGGTCTACCTCAAGCTGGCTTAAGCTGGCCTCGCGGCCCACTAGCTCGTAGGCCCTCAGGCAGGCCGACCTTATGGCGTGGTGCTCCTCAGCTGACACAAAACGCCTTTTGATGAGCTTCTCCCTCAGCCGACCATCTAGGACCTTCACCATGCCGGTCCTGAGGGCCACGCGTTGGAGGTGGTAATCCACGCCCACCGTGATGTTCTCTGGGTCAGAGGGCTTCCAGAGGCCCTCTAGCTTGGCTAGGATAGCGAACACCATGGTTTTCTTGGCCAGGGGGTCGCTGAAAGCCTTGAAAGCCGAGAGACGCTCCCTCAAGCCCCCAGGGCCTCCTAAGCGCCCGCCACAGGCGTCTAACAGGGACGAGACACGCCCGCCGTACCACTTCAGCAGCTTTCCGGCGGCGTCCCTTAGGAGTTCCACGCGCTCAGCGGGCCTCCTGGGCAAGCAGGCTTCTCCGGGCTGGCCGAACCAGGAGATGAACTCGGATAGCTCGAGCTCGGCTAGCTTAGCCGGGTCAAGCACGCTTGGATCGTCCTCGGCTAGAGCCGCGAGTAAGTGGAGCAAATAATCGCTCCCCCTGACGGGCCTGCCGCGCACCAGGCCTCTCAGGCCGCGCGTGTCGTGATTTATGACCGAGAAGAAGAAAAGGACACGCAGGGCGGTCTCCCTGTCCAATTTCTCAGTCAAGCCCGCAGGCCCCGAGGGCTTCACCTTCAGGCCCGAGATCCGTGAGGCCACGCGTGAGCAAGCGGCCTCATCAACAGCCGCTAGGGGCGTGTGCAAGACATGACCTCCCGTGCACGCGCTGGCCGGACGAGCATATAAGGATGTTGGCCCGAGCTGGCCTTATCACGGATCCCGGCGGCCGAATAACTTCGCCAGTATGGTGGAGGCGCTCTCAGATAGATGGCTAAGCTCGTGCTCGAAATGGCTTAGCGCGTCTAGGAAAACCGAGAGCTTAGCTAAGGCCTCCTCTGGCTTGCCCGAGCCGGACTCCACAGCTAAGATGGCCTCCGAGCACTCATCCGCTGCTTTAGCGAGGGCCTCAAATGCCTCCTGGCATTCAGCTACCCTGGCCCTCAGCTTCGCGGCTTCGTAGGAGAGCGGTCCCCTGGCCAACCTGCCACCTCAGATGGCTGGCTCGAAGAGGTCAATAATAGGCTTGCCCCTCCCGCGCTTCCGCGCGCTTACGCGCTCTCTCGGCCCGCTGGCCTCGCCCTTTGCTTCTGCTTCGCCGGCCTCAGCCTTGCTCTCCCCCCTCTCCCGGCCTGGGGAGGAAGGTTCTTTAGCTTGCTCACCCACCTCCGCCTGAACGGCTTTAATCCCTGCCTCTGGAGACTCTTCAGTCTCGTGCTCCCCTTCCCCGCCCCCGAG